>Ga0302320_10029261_pt1 | contig 10543 bp, 4 predicted proteins | sample Bog_T0_3_FD_202130 | JGI IMG/M metagenome (GOLD analysis project Ga0302320, IMG submission 202130) | Peat permafrost microbial communities from Stordalen Mire near Abisko, Sweden - Bog_T0_3 | ecosystem: Environmental > Terrestrial > Soil > Wetlands > Peat | place: Sweden: Abisko, Stordalen Mire... | reverse complement strand
TGACAACTTCCGGCTGGTGATCGAGCGAACCACAGCAACGGAGACTCCGCAGTCCTGGTGGGCCGAACTGGCGCAGATCGAGGTATTCGGGACGGATGCGGCGGCCGGTGTTGCTGCCGATTTGATCGGCGCATCGAAGATTGATAGGGTGTATGCGGCATTGGCTCCCACGCAGTTTTCTCCAACGGTTGAGGACCTGGGTCAAACTCTCGCCATCAGCACGCCGTGGTATCGGCTGGTGTTGGACAAGCGGCAGCCACGCATCGTGTCGCTCGCGCTGGATTCGCTGGGCAAAGGCGAGTTAGGCGTGAACTTGCTGCAGGCGAGCGGGGCGTACCTGGTATTGGACCAGCCGTTCGAGGGGTCGATGCCGCTTGGAGAGGGCGCACTGACGCGAACAGGGAACGTCTTCCGCTACGCGCCGGTGCAGGCTGCGCCGGGCGCGTATGAGCAGGTTGCCATTCGTGCGGATGCAAAGTGGTTCGATCTGTCGCTTGCTGTCGCGGCGAATCACACCGTGCTGCTGCGGGGCGGATTGTTCCGATTCGCATTTGCAGCGAACCAGACGCCAACGACCTTCGTCGGTCATCCATCGAAGCTGATGAATTATGTGGATGTGCCGGCGTACCTGGCTGCACCGGATTTTGGAACTGTCTACATCACGCGCACGGGCGACGCGGCGGCGTTTTACCGCAGGCCCTCGTCGCTGTTTCCGGCAACTTCGTACGATGTGGATGTCACGCCGCACCAACCGGCCAGCGAGGACGGGTTGAATGAGATTGGGCCGCACGGATGGCATACGAAGCTGCATTTCGCAGTGCAGGCCGTTGAACCGCTGCCGGAACTGTTGAACCATGATCCCCGATTGCAGCGATTCCCCAGGTACTCACTGAATATGACACAGTGGCGGCCGGATACGGGCGTGGTGAGCAACAGCGTCATGAGCATCAACTGCGGGCTGGCGATGCTCTTCTATGCGGAGCAGGCGGTGTGGGCGCCGCACCTGGAGGGCGGGATTTCGCCGATGGAACTGGTAGGCGCGTCGGTGGAACAGTACTTCAAGGGTGCACGCGGGTACATGATGCCCAACCTCAACGTGTTTTCGCCGGATTGGAAGTCGTCGCGGGAGACGCCGGCGTACTTGGTGATCTCCGCGTGGTACGTGATCCGTACGATCGGGGGCGTGCCGCAGGCACATCGCTGGCTCAAGCCGATGGAAGCGGTGGCCGATCGGATCGAAGCCCACTTCGATCCCGGCGGCCTTGTGGACGAACCGGGCAAGGAGTGGTTCGACGTTTACGATTTTCAAGGGCCGGATGCGTTTTCGAATGCTGCCGATTACCGGGCCTTCCTGTGCATGGCCGATGTCGAGGCGCTGGCGCGCCGGCCGGCGCTGGCCACCCGCTATCGCGAAGATGCTGAGCGAATCAAAAAAGTGTACTTCAAGACGTTCTTCAATCCTGCAACGGGAGTGCTTGCGGGATGGAAGTCGCCGGACGGCAAGCTGCACGATTTTATGTTTCCGTGGGTAAATGGCTTCGCAATCTACCAGGGACTGGTGCCATCCGAGCAGGCAAAGGCGATCCTGCAGACGATGCTCGCGAAGATGCAGAGCATCGACTTTCACTCGCCCCAATACGGCCTGCCGACAAATCTGATCCCCATGAGCCCGGCGGATTATTTTCCGCACACCAGCGGCGCACCGCAGCGGCCGGATGGAAAAGACACATGGCAGGTCTACATGAACGGGGGCGCAACGCCGCCCTATGAGTACTACTTCATCCAGGCGCTTTACCAGAACGGTCTGCGCGACGATGCGGAACGGTTGCTATGGCCCCTGATGGGCTCCTATGAGAAGGGCACATTCAATACGGGGATCGAATTGCCGGGGCAAAAGCAGCGAAACCCGGTGGGCAGCGCGTTCTACGAGTGGGATGGATCGCGAGGGCGGGGCGAAGGGTATCTGCCGGAGAACTGGCAGGGCTTGGATGCTCTGTTCACAGGGCACTTCGGCATCGGTTTTGATGAGCATGGGTATTTTCTCCAGCCGTGGTCGCCCCTGAAAGGGCAAATAATCAGGTTGGAAATGCCCTACATGGGTAGAGTTGTCCCCTATGTTACTTGTTGCCGGTCCACGGAGAATTGAGGGAGTGCGCGGTTTTAGGAACTATCTTGGAATGTGTTCAACTCTCGAACACTCTCTAACTGGACGAATGAACATCTAGCTACAACACATTTCTCGCGGGCTACTTTGTGACATCGAGGGTCTTGTCTAAGTGTTAGTAGGCACATTGCATGCACTTAGAGCGTGTTTCATAAATGGTTTCGCGAAAGGGCACGACTTCAGTCGTGCCGACAATGGCCCAACAAACCGAGGGGTTTTAACCCTTGCGGGATTCGGGCTGGCCAGCCAAACCATATATGAAACACGCTCTAAGATTCATAGGAGACGCGCGACATTGGGTGATGAACTAAAGCGAGGGGCACGAAACTTCTGACACGATCACACTTCGTGAATGCATCCTGGCTATCCTGTACCGCAAGCCGGTTGAACGCCTGACGGTCGATCTGTGGAATACGCCCATCGTCGGAGAAGCTCTACAGCAGCATTGCGCGGCGACTTTCTGGCACAACGGTTCCAGGTAAGCACTGCGGCAAGGTCGATCTTGCGATCAACTTACCCGGCAGCGGTCGAGCTTGTCGAAAAGTGGGAATCGCCCGTGACGTCTTCCAGGTCGCGGAGCCATAGTTCCGTCGCTGAATCCGAATCGGCGAATTTACTTTCAGATCTAGTGTCATGTAGACGTCAAAAGGGTCAAAAAACAAAATCGGTTACGATAACAACAGTAAGAACTTAGAAGGGACAACTGGCGAATATGTCCACTGTAAGCTGACGCTCAGCCAGTGAACTACTCCCGCCCATGCGCGACACGCCGGCGCGGCAAGCTATAAACCACTTGGTGATCGGCATGAGGATAACATCCGGACCAGCGTCAGGCGCGCAGCTCGCCTGGGCTGGTGTTGAGATTGCCTCGGCGCAGGGCCCTGCGCTTGATGAGCAGGAAGAATACCGGCACAAGAATCAGAACGTGAATGGTCGATGTAATCATTCCACCCACGATCGGGGCGGCAATGGGCTTCATCACGTCTGAGCCGATGCCGGTCTCCCACAGAATTGGCGCCAGGCTGAGGATGACCGCCGTCACGGTCATCAGCTTGGGCCGCAACCGCTGTACCGCGCCCTCGATGACAGCCTGCAATAGTCCGGCTTCTGTCATGGGCGAACTCTGAGCGATGTGGTGCTTGAACGCTTCGTCCAGATACACGACCATTACCACGCCAGTCTCTACAGCAATCCCGAACAGCGCGATATAACCTACCCACACTGCGACGCTGAAGTTATAACCAAGCGCCCATTGCAACAGTAACCCTCCTGACATTGCGTAAAGCGTGGGGAAGATAAGTACCGCAGCTTCGGCGGCGGACTTGAAGACGAGGTAGAGCAGCATGAAGATCACAAAGAAGACAATCGGCAAGATGATTGTGAGCCGTTGCTTAGCGCGCATTTCAAATTCATACTCTCCGGCCCAACGCCAGGTATAACCCGCCGGCAGCGCCAGCTTCTGGTTGATCAACTTCTGCGCCCCACTTACAAAGTCGCCATAGTCGTGCGTATTTAAATTGAGATACACGTAGCCTGTCAAAGCGCCGTCTTCGTCGCGGATCATGGCTGGACCGCGCGAGTAATAAACACGCGCCACTTCGCTGATGGGAATCTGTTCGCCGGTTGGAGTGGGGATTAACGCCTGTGAGAGAGCCTCAGGATGATCGCGGTAATTGCGCTGGTAGCGCACAGCAATCGGAAAACGTTCGCGGCCTTCCACATTTTGCGCAATGTCCGCTCCGCCAATCTCCGACGTGATCACCTGCTGCACGTCAGCCACCGAGAGTCCGTAGCGCGCGGCTTCGGCCCTATTTACCTCCACGTTCAGATAGAATCCCTGCGCAACGCGCTCAGCAAAAACTGAGTTTGTTTCCGGCATGCTGGAGAGAATCTGTTGCATGCGCGCGCCGATGTCCTCGATGTGCGCCAAATCCGGACCTTGAATTTTGATCCCCACCGCCGTCTTGATTCCGGTCAATTCCATGTCAAGCCGGTTTTCGACCGGCATCGTCCACGTATTTGTCAGGCCCGGAAACTGCAGCTTCTCGTCCATGTCGTGTATCAGCTTTTCGTACGTCATGCCGGGACGCCACTGTTCGCGCGGCTTCAGCATGATGGTCGTGTCGTACATGTCGAGAGGCGCATTGTCCGTGGCGCTGTCGGAGCGTCCCACTGTGCCGAAGACCGTTGCCACCTCAGGAAATGATTTGATGATGCGGTCCTGCTCCTGCATCAGCGTCACCGCCTGCGTAATGGAAATGCCCGGCAACGCGCTCGGCATGTAAAGCGCTGAACCCTCGTACAGCGCGGGCATGAACTGGCTTCCGAGACGGAAGTAGAGCGGAATCGTTGCGCCCAGAAAGGCCAGATTCAGCGCAATCACCAACTTCCAATGCTTCAGGCTCCAGCGCAGCACAGGAAGATAGAGGGACTGGGTGACGCGGGCCGCCGGATTCTTCGACTCGGGTCGCAGTTTGCCACGCAGGCAAAGCGGCATCAGCGCGGGAACCAGCGTGATGGAAAGTAATGACGCGAAGATAAGAGAGAGCGTCTTGGTCCAGGCCAGGGGCCGAAACATGCGGCCTTCCTGCGCTTCAAGTAAAAACACCGGCAAGAACGAAACCACAATAATAATGAGCGAGTAGAAGAGCGCCGGCCCAACTTGCTGTGCCGCACCTACCAGAATGCGGCGGCGCTCGGTCGCATCTGGAACGTCGCTGCGCTCGGCCAAATGCCGGTATCCGTTCTCCACCATTACAATTGCGGCGTCGATCAGCACTCCAACAGCCAGCGCAAATCCACCCAGCGACATAATGTTGGAGCTGACATGCATGAAGTACATCGGAATGAACGCGGCTAGCACCGCAATTGGAACCGTAAGAATCGGAACGAGTGCGGAGCGGAAATGGAAGAGGAAGGCAATGCTTACAAAGCTGACGATAATGGCTTCGGCGATGAGGTCGCGCTTCAAGGTGTGGATTGACTCGTTGATCAGCCAGGAGCGATCGTAGCCGGTCACAATTTCGACACCGCCCGGCAGTGAAGGCGCGATCTCCTTCAGCTTTGCCTTCACGCCGTCAATGACATTGAGAGCATTTTGTCCGTAGCGCATCACAACGATGCCGCCCACGGTTTCTCCCTGGCCCTGCCAATCGGCCGCGCCACGCCGCTCATCGGGACCAAATGCGACTGTGCCCAGATCTCGCACCAGCACCGGCGTGCCGTTCTTGGTCGCGACCGGAACATTCTCGAGATCGGAGAGCGAGTGAAGGTAGCCGAGCCCGCGAATCATATATTCGGCGCCGCTCATTTCCAGCACGTCTCCTCCGACTTCATTCGTGCTTTCCCTCACTTTGTCGATCACGGTGGCCGCTGAGATGCCGTAGGAGAACAATTTATTGGGATCGAGGTTCACCTGATACTGGCGCACAAAGCCGCCAATGCTGGCCACCTCTGACACGCCGGGCACCGTCTCGAGCTGATAACGAAGATACCAATCTTGCAATGCGCGCAGATCGGCCAGACTGTGGGTGTGCGAACGGTCCACGATGGCATACTCGTATACCCAGCCGGCGCCGGTAGCGTCCGGTCCGATAGCTGGATGCACGTCCGCGGGCAGCCGCCCGGCGATCTGCTGTAGATATTCGGTCACGCGCGAGCGAGCCCAGTAGAGGTCGGTGTCATCCTCAAAAACAACGAAGACATAGGAGTCGCCGAACATGGTTTGGGCGCGCACGTTCTTCACGTGCGGAGCCGCAAGCAGAGCAGTCACGATCGGGTAAGTGACCTGATCCTCAATCACACTCGGCGGCTCACCGGACCACGAGGTGTGAATAATCACCTGCACGTCGCTGATGTCAGGCAGCGCATCGAGCGGCACACGCTGCATGCTCCAGATGCCCGCCGCGACCAGCAGAATCGCCCCCGTAAAAACAAGAAACGGATTGCGCGCGCACCACGCGATAATGCGAGAGATCATCACATACCTCCCGTGGCGCTGAGGGACAACCGTTTTGTAGCTACCATCTGTCCGCCGCTCTGGACAGTTACGGTCGTCTGCCATGTGCCGCCGCTCGGGAGTTGCAATGAGCCTTCATAGAGCCCGTTGCCCTTGTCTCCGAGTGTCGCTGTGGCGTGCACTGCCGGCATTCCCATGTCGGGCATGGCCGGCATAAAGAACGTCACCGTTACCTGTGCGCCCGCCATCGGCTTTCCGTCAGGGCCGGTCAGTTTCGCGCGCAATTTGTTGGCGCCTTGGCGTGGTGGAGAGGGCTCAGTGCTGAAGTCAATCTGCGTGCGCGCGTCGGGCACGGCGCCTGCTGCAGGCTGCGGAGCCGATGGCGCATAGGCGCCCGCAGCTGTCTGAAGCTGGGCCTCGGAGTCAACAAGAAAATTGGCCGAGCTGACAACCTTCTCACCCGGCTTGAGACCGTTAAGAACCATCACCGAATCGTCGATCTGCGTTCCCGTTTCAATCGTGCGCGGCTCAAGATTGCCGTTTCCGTGATCGACAAACGCGATGGCCCGCGTTCCCGTTTGCAAAACCGCGGAAGCCGGAATCACCATCTGCCGCCCCAACTTGACCGCTATCGCGACATTGACGTACATTCCCGGCTTCAGAATCACCCCGGGATTGCTGAAAACAAGTCGCACGCGCACCGTGCGCGTCGCCATATCCACTTGCGGCAAAATCTGATCGATGCGTCCGTTGAAGTGGCGTCCCGGATAGGCGTCCACCGTCACCTGCGCTTGGTCGCCCGGCCGCAGCTTGCCAACGTCGTTTTGAAAAACGTTGGCGTAAACCCACACCGTGGAGAGATCCGCAATGGTGTAGAGCTTCGTATCCGGCTGCACATACGCATTTGGCAGAGCGTTGCGTTCGATGATGTAGCCCGAAGCCGGTGAGACGACGGGAATATTGCGTTGCACTTTGCCAGTCTGTTCCAGATCCGCAATGGTCTGCGCCGGGACGCCGAATTGCTGCAAGCGTTCTTCGGCAGCTTTCAGCAGCCAGCCGTCCTCCTGCGTGCCCATGCCGTGTGCATCCTGCGTAAAGGCAGCCTTATTCTGGCGCGCCAGCAAATACTCCTGCTCGCTGCTCACAAGGTCCGGACTATACACGGTGAATAGCCGCTGCCCTTTGTGCACGTATTGGTAGGTCGCATTCGCCGAGACCTCCTGAATCCATCCGGAGACGCGGCTCTGCACATACGATATCCGCTCTTCATCGATATCCACATTTCCGGGAACGCTCAGATTGTCGCTCACGTCTTTCATTTCCACCGTCGCCGTGGTGATTCCAATCTCCTGCATGCGTTGCGGCGATAGTTGCAGCGGCGTAAGCGCGGGTTCTGCATTGGGCGCCGCGCCTTGCGCCGGTGCCGCTTGCGAGTTCGTCTCCGGACCCCGCGCCACCACCGGGTCCTGCGAATCGGCCTGCTTAGTAGGTAGATAGCGCGGTATAAGTACATACATAAGTGCGGCAGCAAGCAACACACAAATGCCAACGGTCGCTGCCAATGCAAATTGATAACTGCGTATCTTCACGGTTTCACCTCCACCGCGTGGGAATCTATCAAACCTGACTGATCGAAAGAAGCGCCGGTGGCCAATTCGAGATCCGCCAGCCGCGCGTCGAAATCGCCAACCGTCTGCAACCAGGCCAGGTCAATATCGACAACTGTCATCTGGCTATCAAGCAGATCGAGCAAGTCCGTCTTGTCGTTCTCATACGCAATCACGCTCGACTGCAGCGTGGCTTCCGCCTGCGGACGGAGTTGGTCATGATACAGGTGCGCCAGTTTTTGCGCGGCCTCTGCTTCCACAAGCGCCTCCTGAATTTGTCCGAATGCCGCATTGCGCATTGCCGTCAACTCGGCGTCCTGCTCGGTCGCCTGTACCGTGGCTTCTGCAATCTCTGCATCGTGCTTGCGGTGATTCAACCAGGGCAGATTCATCGAGCCCTCCACCATGTAGGCATTGCGCGCGAATGAGCCCGGCGGCTGAATCATGTAACCCGCGGAGACGGTAACGTCAGGCACGAACGCCTTGCTCGCCAGCGCCCTCTCTTTGTGACTGCGCTCGGCAGCTTGCTGGGCGGCGAGCAGATCGGGACGGGAGCGAAGCGCAAGATCGTCGAGGCTCTGCGCCGCGGGTAGCACGACAAATCCGGCAAACTCCCCGGTCACACGCAGCGGCGCGTTAGGATCGCGTCCCAGCAATGTGTTGAGCCGGGCCCGCGCCAGCTCCGCATCATGATCGAACCGGATCATGTGCTCCGCCAGTCGCGTAAGCGCCACCTGCGCCTTCAGCATGTCCTGCTGCGGAACCTTTCCCGCGGTGTATTTGATCCGCGCCGTCTCAATTGCCTGCCGCGCCACTGCCAGGTGCCGATCGTGAATGCGCATTTCATCGTCAGTAAGCAACAGGTCGTCGAAGGCCTTATGCACCCGCACCTGAACGTCCAACCGCACTTGCTCCAGGTTGTCCTTGGCCACGTCGACATCCGATTCGGCGACGCTGGTGCGCAGGTCACGCTTTCCCCGGCCCGGAAATGTCTGGCTGATGCTGAACATTTCCTGCGCCTGGTTCAAATTCCACGGCTGATTCAGCGGAACTCCCCAGCCGCGGTACATCGCCATCGCATCGTCGAGCGCGCCGGCCACAGGCACGTGCGCTTGCGCGATGGCGACGCGCCGCGCGGCAACCGCGATCTCAGGGTTTGCCGCAAGCGCCAGCTTTTCGGCCTCTCCCAGCGTCATGGCCGGTCCTGAAGCCTCTTCCCCGTGATGCACGCCAATTTGTCCATCAATCAACGCGGAGAGATTCGCCAGGACGTCGTTCGCCACAGAGGTTTGCGCACAGCTGTAGGCGGCAGACCCCACGACCGCCAGAACACAAAATGTAGGAAAAAAAGTTTTCACAACTCCCTCCATAGGAGATTCGGTGCTTGAGCCGGACCATGCGCTCACAAGCGCGTAGGTGCGCAAAGACACGAACGTCAGGATTCAACCGGTGAAGGAAGATGTCTTAGATTCGGAGTGCGAAGGCGCCGCCCGGCGGAAATTTGAGCGGCGGCGATTCAAGTGCATTGATGTACGTATCGCCCGGCGCGGCCGGCAGTTCCACGCCCGCCTCATGCGCTACCAATGCCAGCGTCTGCAACTGTCCAACATTGAACGGCGGCACCGAAGGAACTGCGGGGTTTTCGCCTTGGACCTGGCAACATGAATCGTTCGCACTCAGCGCCGGCGAGTCACATGTCTGCGCCATGGCGCGGCAGCAGTCTGGCTGGCTCGCGTGCCGCGTGCCAAGCAGACAGGACGACACCGGTATCGTGGCCCAGAACGCCACGACCGCCAGCATCGACAACGCGCCTTTTCTGCCCCAGTTCATGGTCTCGATCTCGCCTCTTAATCGTAAGCATCCGTCATCCCATGTCATTTGGACGGTGATTTAAATCACATCTGTGACGGCCGTAGATCGCATCGCTTCGAGCAAACCTATCAGATTCGCGTGAATTCTGTGTCGTCTTTGCGCCCAGCGCCTGCTGGCCAAGAAAAACATCCCAGCGCGTGGGTAGCCTAAGTCACGTAGGGGATGTCGGCTGGAACGAGTCTCGGCGGCGCGCCTTAACGATCGCTTCTTGCCGCTACAGAATGCTTACGAGTTCCATCCGATTCAGTGACGAACTGGCGCCGACACAGTGAGAGAGAGCGGGGCAAATCGCGCAGTCCTGCATTTCCCTCAAATCGCCTTAGCCATCCATATTTGCGCAACAGCAGCGAGTCGGTCAATGAAACGCAAATGCTGTTTCAATTGCGAACTAAATTAACGATTTACCCGCACATCTAGACGACTGCCTCGTGGCATTCGGTCAAGGAAAATCTATCATAAACAGTTGATATAAAATATTTAAGTAGATGCAATTGAATTTTATTCGATACAACAACAATATCCTTGACAAGTCATCAAAGAGCCAAGTAAATTTAGCGACGTTCCCCGATCCCACTTAAGTTTGGGCGCTAAAAGGAAGCTAATCACAACAACCGGTTCAAGTTCTTTGTTATCACGAACTAAATCAGACTTGCCCAGTTCGCCGGGACGGCCTGATAACGAGACCGGGACAAACCCGCATCACGCAAGTGCTCACGTTGGGCTCAGTGATTTGCCCAGCTGCTTAATTCAACAAGAGTCTGGGAGCCAGGTAAATGCTGCCCGCGTAGGAGCATTCGCGCATGAGAATACATCGAACACCTCGGTCCTTCCCTTCGTCCGCGACGTTGAGAATGCGGATGCGTCCTTTGCGGCGCCTACGCTCCAATGTTGCACAACAATTCCAGGCTTGACCATTCACACCAACTGAAGAACAAGGAGTAG
>Ga0302320_10029260_pt1 | contig 10543 bp, 6 predicted proteins | sample Bog_T0_3_FD_202130 | JGI IMG/M metagenome (GOLD analysis project Ga0302320, IMG submission 202130) | Peat permafrost microbial communities from Stordalen Mire near Abisko, Sweden - Bog_T0_3 | ecosystem: Environmental > Terrestrial > Soil > Wetlands > Peat | place: Sweden: Abisko, Stordalen Mire... | reverse complement strand
TCGAAGACGAGGTGGTGGACGCGCTGGTTACCGCCGTGCGCGCCGATTTCCCCCGGCTGTCGCACCGCTATTACGCGCTGAAGGCCCGGTGGCTCGGCCTGCCGAAGCTGCAGCATTGGGACCGCAACGCGCCGCTGCCGGAGGACGACGACCGCTCGATTCCCTGGCCCGAGGCGCGGGACCGGGTGCTGGCCGCCTATGGCGCGTTCAGCCCGGAGTTGGCTGCGGTCGGCCGGCGGTTCTTCGACGCGCCCTGGATCGATGGCACGCTCAAGCCGGGCAAATCGGGCGGCGCGTTCGCGCATCCGACCGTGCCGTCGGCGCACCCCTACCTGCTGCTGAACTACCACGGCCGCACCCGCGACGTGATGACCCTGGCGCACGAGTTGGGCCACGGCGTGCACCAAGTGCTGGCCGGGGCCCAGGGCTACCTGATGTCCGGCACGCCCCTGACGCTGGCCGAGACCGCCAGCGTGTTCGGCGAAATGCTGACCTTCCGCGCCATCCTGGACGCGGAGACCGACCCGCGGCGCCGGCGGATCATGCTGGCGTCCAAGGTCGAGGACATGCTGAACACGGTGGTCCGCCAGATCGCGTTCTATCGCTTCGAAACGCTGCTGCACGACGAGCGCGCCAGTGGCGAGTTGCTGCCCGAGCGGATCGGCGAGATCTGGCTACAGGTGCAGACGGAAAGCCTCGGCCCGGCGTTCGAATTCACGCCCGATTACGCGGTTTTCTGGTCATATGTCCCGCATTTCGTCCACACGCCGTTCTATGTCTACGCCTATGCGTTCGGCGACTGCCTGGTGAACGCGCTGTATTCGGTGTTCCAGTCCGGCCATCCGGGTTTTCAGGCGAAATACCTGGATATGCTGCGGGCCGGCGGGACCAAGCGGCACAAGGAGTTGCTCGCTCCCTTCGGACTCGACGCGTCGGACCCCGCGTTCTGGAAGCGGGGGCTGGATGTCATTTCGGGGTTCATCGACGAGTTGGAGGCCGAAGGGTGATGACGGGCATGAACGGCGAAGGGATGGCTGGCTGATGGCGAGTGACACGGGCAGCACCCTGTTTGGCGAAATCCGCCGCATGGCGCGAACGTCGGGCGCGGTCGGCGGGATGGCCGCGCGCGTGGCCGGCTCGCGCGTGTTTGGCATCAAGGGCGACCGCGGCACCCAGGCCGAAGACCTCCGTGGCGTCCTGGGCGGCCTGAAGGGTCCGCTGATGAAGGTGGCGCAGTTCCTGTCCACCGTCCCCGACGCCCTGCCGGTGGAGTATGCCGCCGAGCTGGCACAGCTTCAGGCCAACGCGCCGCCGATGGGCTGGAATTTCGTCCGCCGCCGCATGGCGAGCGAACTCGGCCAGGGGTGGGAAGCGAAATTCGCCGATTTCAGCCATGAGGCAGCCGCCGCGGCGAGCCTCGGCCAGGTGCACCGCGCCCGCCTGCCGGACGGCACCGACGTCGCTTGCAAGCTGCAATACCCTGACATGCCGAGCACGGTGGAGGCCGACCTGCGCCAGATCCGTCTGGCGATGGCGATCTACAACCGGATGGACAACACCATCCAGCAGGAGGAGATCTACAAGGAGCTGGTGCAGCGCCTGCGCGAGGAGCTGGACTACACGCGCGAGGCCGCGCAGATGCGGCTCTACACCATCATGCTGAGCAACGATCCCGGCGTGCATATCCCGGTGCCGGTGGACGGCTTCTGCACCAAGCGCCTGCTGACCATGACCTGGCTGGAAGGCCGGCCGCTGATGGACCGGCTGAAGGAAGACCCGTCGCAGGACGAGCGCAACCGCATCGCCGAGGCACTGTTTCGCGCCTGGTACGTGCCGTTCTACCGCTATGGCGTGATCCACGGCGACCCGCACCTTGGCAATTACCAGGCGCGGCCCGACGGCTCGATCAACCTGTTGGATTTCGGCGCCATCCGCGTGTTCGCCCCTCGGTTCGTGCGCGGCGTGATCCAGTTGTTCGAGGCAGTGCGCGACCGCGACGACGCCAAGGCCCAGCAAGCTTATGAAAGCTGGGGCTTCGCCGAACTGACCAAGGAGAAGATGGCGGCGCTGAACATCTGGGCTCGCTTCCTGTATGAGCCGCTGATCGAGGACCGCCCGCGCCGCATCCAGGAGACCAACGACACCCAGTACGGCCGGGAGATGGCTGAGCGCACCCATGCCGCTCTCAAGGCCACCGGCGGCGTGCGCCCGCCGCGCGAGTTCGTGCTGATGGACCGATCGGCGCTTGGGCTGGGGGGCGTGTTCCTGCGGCTTGGCGCGGAACTGAACTGGAGCCGCCTGTTCCACGGCCTGATCGAGGACTTCGACGAGGCGAAGCTGGCCGCACGCCAGGCCGAAGCGCTGGCGAGGGCCGGGGTGCCGCACGCCGCATAGCGGCACTGCCCGCCGCGCCGGTTGTCCCGGCGCGGCGGGCTGAGGGCCTGATCAGGACCTCCCGGAACATGGTTTCGTCGGAAACCGTGAAACGGTTATTTTCCCCCCTTGCCTCGCACGATTCCTTGCACCATGTTGCGCCGCCCTCGTGGTGGAGCAGAGTTCGGTTGGTCCCCCGCGACCCCGGTTCCCCATACGGATGCGGAAGGAATATTGCGGATGCGCCTAGCGGTGCTGAAAGAAAGACGCGCGTCCGAGACGCGCGTGGCCGCCACCCCAGAAACAGTCAAGCGGCTGGTCGGCCTCGGGCTGACGGTGGCAATCGAAACGGGAGCCGGCGCGACGGCTGCCATCTCCGACGCTGACTTCGCCGCCGCCGGCGCGGAGATCGCGCCTGACGCGGCAACGGCGCTGGCCGGTGCCGGCATCGTCTTCGCAGTCCAGTTGCCGCTGCCCGAGCAGCGCGCGCTGGTCCCCCGGGGTGCCTTGCTGGTTTGCATCGCAAACCCGTTCGGCGATCCGTCGGCGGTTCCCGACCTCGCCAAGGCTGGCATCGATGTCGCGGCGATGGAGTTGCTGCCGCGCATCACCCGCGCGCAGGCCATGGACGTGCTGTCCAGCCAGGCCAACCTGGCCGGCTATCGCGCCGTGATCGAAGCAGCCAACGCGTTCCCGCGCGGCTTCGCCATGATGATGACCGCTGCCGGCACCGTGGCGCCGGCGCGGGTCTTCGTCGTCGGCGCGGGCGTGGCCGGCTTGCAGGCGATCGCGACCGCGCGCCGGCTCGGCGGCATCGTCTCCGCCACCGACGTGCGCCCGGCGGCGAAGGAAGAGATCAAATCGCTCGGCGCCAGCTTCGTCGGCGTCGAAGACGAGGAGACCGCCGGCCAGACCGGCGCCTACGCCAAGGAAATGAGCGACGCCTTCCGCAAGAAGCAGGCGGAGCTGATGGCGGCGACGGTGGCCAAGAATGACATCGTGATCTGCACCGCTCTGGTAATGGGCCGCAAGGCACCGACCATCGTGACGCAGGCGATGGTCGATGGCATGCGCGCCGGTAGCGTCATCGTCGATCTGGCCTCGGATGCCGGCGGCAACTGCGAAGCGACCAAGCCGGGCGAACGGGTCGTGACGCCGAACGGCGTGGTGGTGCTCGGCTACTATAACTGGCCGGGCCGCATCGCAGTGGCCAGCTCCTCGCTGTATGCGCGTAACCTGCTCACCTTCCTCAGCACGTTCTGGGACAAGGAAGCGAAGGCGCCGAAGCTGCCGGCCGACGACGACATCGTCAAAGGCGTGCTGCTCACCCGCGGCGGTGCCGTGGTGCATCCCCAGTTCTTGCCGTCCCAGGCAGCCTGATACCGGAGAGACTCCGACATGAACCCGTCCGATCTGGCCGAGGAGGCCCAGCGGCTGGCGGCGCGCGCCGCCGAGCTCGCCCAGGGCGCCCAGCAAGCGGCCGAGAGCGCTGGCATCAGCGCCTCGACCGTCGCGCCCTTCATCTTTCTACTCGCCATCTTCCTGATGGCCTGTTTCGTCGGCTACTACGTGGTGTGGAACGTCACCCCGGCGCTGCATTCGCCGCTGATGGCGGTGACCAACGCGATTTCGTCGGTGATCATCGTCGGCGCCATGCTGGCGACCGGTCTCGGCACCACCAGCCAGTCCACACTGTACGGCTTCTTCGCCGTCACGCTGGCATCGGTGAACATCTTCGGCGGCTTCCTGGTCACGCAGCGCATGCTGTCGATGTTCAAGGCCCGCGAGAAACCTGCCGGCGCCAGCGCCGCGGCCAAGCAGTCGTAGGGGCGGGACAATGTCGGCCAATTATACGTCGCTCGCCTACCTGATCGCTGCCGTCCTGTTCATCCTGGCGCTGCGCGGGCTGTCCAGCCCGGTCACGTCGCGCCAGGGCAACCGCTACGGCATGATCGGCATGGCCATCGCGGTCGCCGCCACCCTGCTGCAGCATGGCATGTGGCACGGCTACGGCTTGATCATCCTCGGCATCGCCATCGGCGGCAGCATTGGCGCCGTCGTGGCGAAGCGCATCCAGATGACGGCGCTGCCGCAGCTGGTCGCCGCGTTCCACTCGCTGGTCGGCCTCGCGGCGGTGTTCGTCGCGGCCTCGGCGCTGAACGCCCCCGAGGCGTTCGGCATCGGCACCGCAGGCCATGTGCACACCCAGAGCCTGTTCGAGATGTCGCTCGGGCTGGCGATCGGTGCCATCACCTTCTCCGGCTCGGTGATCGCCTTCGCCAAGCTGCAGGCGCTGATGAGCGGCTCGCCGATCACGTTCAACAATCAGCACCAGATCAACCTCGGGATCGCCATCCTGATCGTTGTCCTGGTCATCGTGTTCATCGTCTCGGGCGGTAGCCACACGATCTTCTGGGCGATCGCACTGCTGGCCTTCGCGCTCGGCTTCTTGATCATCATCCCGATCGGCGGCGCAGATATGCCGGTGGTCGTGTCGATGCTGAACAGCTACTCGGGCTGGGCGGCGGCCGGCATCGGCTTCACCATCCAGAACCTGGCGCTGATCATCACCGGCTCGCTGGTCGGCGCTTCCGGCGCGATCCTGTCCTACATCATGTGCAAAGGCATGAACCGCAGCATCATCAATGTGCTGCTGGGCGGGTTCGGCTCTGAGGGCGGTGTCTCTGCGGCCAGGGGCTCGGGCGATCGCACGGTCAAGAGCGGCAACGCCGACGACGCCGCCTTCATCATGAAGAACGCGTCGAAGGTCATCATCGTGCCCGGCTACGGCATGGCGGTGGCGCAAGCGCAGCACGCGCTGCGCGAGATGGCCGATGTGCTGAAGGCCGAAGGCGTGGAGGTGAAATACGCCATCCACCCGGTCGCCGGCCGCATGCCCGGCCACATGAACGTGCTGCTGGCCGAGGCCAACGTGCCGTACGACGAGGTGTTCGAACTCGAAACGATCAACAACGAGTTCAGCACCGCTGACGTGGCCTACGTGATCGGCGCCAACGACGTGACCAACCCCGCGGCCAAGACCGATCCGAAGTCGGCGATCTACGGCATGCCGATCCTCGATGTGGAGAAGGCGGGCACGGTGCTGTTCGTGAAGCGCTCGATGGCCTCCGGCTACGCCGGTGTGGACAACGAGCTGTTCTTCCGACCGAACACCATGATGCTGTTCGGCGACGCGAAGAAGATGACCGAGGAGATCGTTCAGGCGCTCGGTCACTAGGTCCCTGCTGTTGCCTCCCCCGTAAGCAAGCGGGGGAGGTTCCCAGCGGATGGACAAGGAATTCCCCATCGGGCGCAATCCAGTTCCGCTCGTTGTGACGATCCGAGAGCGCACAGTAACCGGCGCCGACCGGTGCTTTCCGGGTGGTGGTTTGCTGTCAGCGTGCTAATGTTGCGTTGATGATCACCTGGATCGGCCGTGCCGCCGCCGTTGCGCTCTTGCTGGCACTGGCGGCTTGTGCCCGGCCGCCGCCGACGCCTGCGGTCACCAGCGCGCCCGAGCCGCCGCCGCCACCCTCCCGACCACTGGCGAAGCAGCCCACGCATCAGGTGCTGCGGGCGCATTGGTCGTTCGATGCCAGACCCGATGGATGCACGGCCCGGGCTGCCGCCGGCGGGGTGACGCTTCAGGTCCTGGTCAGACCCGCGACCCCCGTTCGCCTGGTCCTTACCCTTGCCAGCCCATCAGCGCCGAAACGCGGCGCCAAACTCCACTTCTCTGGCCCGACCGGCCACTGGCAGGTCGCGGGTAATCCGGCGGGGAAACGCCAGATGGAGGGCGATCTCGGCGCCGACGACACGGCGCTTGGCCGTGTCCTGGTGCTGTTGAACGGAGGCGTGCTGGAGGTCGGGGACCCAAAGCAGGCGATGACGTCGCTCGCCATTCCGGCGGGTGGCGCCTCCGGGCAGGCCTGGTTCGATTGCGCGCGGCGCCAGGCAACCTGATGCTTCAGGTCAATCCTGATCTCGCAACAAAACGCTGGCGCCCCTGGCCTTCCGTGCGCTCGCCTTTCCCTGCCGCGGCGAAGCGCCTGGTCCGGATGCGCGGTCCGGCGGTTTCCCCCGTGCGTTTCGTCTCCCGATCGGCAGCGCTGCTGGTCATCGCGCTGTTGCTGCTCGGCGCCTGGGCGGTGGCGGTCTCGCTGCAGGCGTGGCAGGTGCAGCGCGATGCGGACGCGTCGCTGGCGATGGCCAGCCAGGCCGTCGCCGCGGTTCTCGACGCGCCGCTGCAACGCTTCATCGACCTAACGGATGGCGTGCGCGCCGCCGATTTCCAGTCGCCCGACCGGGTCGCCGTCACGGCCCGGCTGCTTCGGATGCAGAGTTCGCTGCCGCATGTCGGCGCCACCTTTATGGTTGCGGCCAGCGGCCAGCTTTTGGCGGCCTCCGGTCCACTGACCTCGGGCGAGACCTTCGTCGGCGAGGCGGCATGGTTCCGCCGCGCCCTGGCGGATAATCAGAAGCCGCTCTTGGTCCAGCGCGTGGACGCGTCCTGGTTACGGGCCGGTCCGACGGTGGTCGTGACCCGGCTCGTTGCCGACTCGGCCGGCCGGCAAGCGGGTCTGGTCGGTGCCGTGCTGCGCCTGGAAGACCTCGCGCAGTTGGCGCGGCCAGCCTGGCTGCCGCGGGAGGTCGCTATCGCGCTGCAGGGTGCCGATGGAACGAGCATCCTGGACCTGCCTGGGGAAGACCCACCCGGCGAACACGGGGCGGCCCCGCCGGACGACGAGATCGCCGGACTCGGCACACGGTTGATGGCCGCGTTCGACCGCCTCGCCGACGTGCCAAGCCAGATCACCGCCACGACACAGCTCGCCGTTGCCGACGCGTCGCTGCGGGCGCGCACCGACTCCGACCTCGCGCTCCGCCGCCAATGGCCGGACCACGCGCGGGGGCTCGGCACGCTCGGCCTCTGGCTGCTGGCGGTCTGGGCGTTTTGTCTCATTCTGGCGCTTTTGTTCCGGACCCAGCGCGGCGGAGTAGCCTCGGTCGGCGCCGCGAACGGCTTCGGCGTCGACTGGCAGGTCGAACTGGACCAGCGCGGCGAGATCATCGCGGTCCACGGCTATGCCCCGGATGTGTTGCGCGAGGCGGTGGGCCGGAAGCTGCTCGATGTGCTCGCTGCCGTGCCGGGAGGCGAGGCCGCGCGCCGCCTGACCGAAGCGCTGGAGGCGCAAGCGGCGATCGACTCCCTCACGCTCGCCGCGCCGGCGGCGGATGGGCAGGAGCGCATGATGCGCATCCGCGTCGATCCACTTCCCGACGGGCGGCTGCTGTGCGGCGGCCGGGACGTGACCAGCGAGCTGCGCGCCGAAGCGCGCGCCGACGCGGCGGCCGCCGAATGGAGTGCGGCGCAAGCCCAGGCCGAATTGATCACCGGCGACCGCGACCGGGTGCTGGCCGCGCTCGGCCACGACGTGCGTACGCCGATGAACAGCATCATGGGCATCTGCGCGCTGCTGCTGGAAAGCGAGCTAGAGCAGGAACAGCGCACCTGGCTGGAGCGCATTCGCGCGAGTTGCGAGGCGCTGCTCGCCATGCTGAACGGGCTGCTGGAGATCGCCGGCGGCGAGGTTGGCGGCGGCGGGTTGCAGCGTGAGGAGATCGACGTCGTCTCCCTGGTGCAGGAAGTTGCCGAGGTGCTGGAGCCGCAGGCACGCGACAAGGGGCTGGAACTGCGTACCCGGTTCGACGACCTGGTGCGGGGCCAGTGGATGGTGGACCCGACGCGGCTGCGGCAGGTGCTGTTCAACCTGCTCGGCAACGCACTCAAGTTCACCGCCAGCGGCCACGTGGAAGTGCGCGTGGCAGCGCCGCCGGTGCCCGAGTTCGGCACGCCGTCGCTGAAGATCGCGGTGTCCGATACCGGGCCCGGCATCGTGCCGGAAGAGCGCGACATCATCTTTGAGCGGTTCCGCCGCGGCGGGGTGCCGATCGGCTCCGGCCATGAGGGGCTCGGCCTTGGGCTGGCGCTGTGCCGCGAAAACGCGGTGCTGATGGATGGCTCGCTGACGCTGGAAAGCGCGCTCGGTGTCGGCAGCGAATTCACCTTCGAGTTTCCCGCCGAGCGGGTCGCCGATGCCGGCCGCGTGCTGCCCTTCGCCGGCCGGACCGCGCTGATCGTCGGCGACGAGGACGCCGTGTGCCGGACCATCGCCGGCGCGCTCGCCGATCTGGGGATCACCGTCGAGACGGCGCCCGACGGCTACCTGGGTCTGGCGCTGGCCGAGCGGATGGAGGCGCAGCGCGGCGCGCTCGACCTGGTTCTGGTGCGCAGCGAGTTGGCCGGCATGCCCGCCGAGGTCTTCGTCATCCGCCTGCACGCCGCGACGTTTGGCAGCCGCACCGAGCTGATGTGGCTGGGCGAGGGCAGCGGTGGGGTCGAGGTCGATGCCATCGTGCCGGCGCCGGTCGATCCGTTCGCGGCCGTCGCGGTCGCGCGGCAGTTGCTCGGCCAGCGCTCGCCGTTGGATGTGCTGGAGCCGGCGGCGTTGCTGGCCCGCGGCGGGCGCATCCTACTGGTCGAGGACGACCGGGTGAACCAGTCGCTGCTCGCCGCCGCGCTGACCCGCCGGGGTTTCTCCGTGTTCGTCGCGGGCAATGGCGAGGAAGCGGTGCGCCTCGCCAGCCGGGACAGTTTCGATGCCGTCGTGATGGACATCCAGCTTCCGCAGATCGACGGATTCGAGGCGACGCGGCGCATCCGGGGGCTGCGCGGCCGGGTGGCGGAGATCCCGATCGTGGCGCTCACCGCGCTGAAGGGGCCGTTCCTGCGCAAGCGCTGCGACGAGGCCGGGTTTACCGCCATGCTGGAGAAGCGGGTTAATCTCGACCGGCTCGGCACCACCTTGCGGCGCTGCATCGCCGACGAACGCCGGGCGGGCGGTATGGGGCCGCCTGACCGCCCGGCCGTGGCGGGTGAGCTGCCGGTCGACGTGTCGGTGCCGTTCCTTGAGGAGATGGTGGCGGTGATCGGCATCGATCGCGCCCGCGCCTGCATCGCCGACTTCATCGCCGACGCGGTGCCGCGCTGCCGGCGGCTCGAGGAGCTGGTGCCGGGGTGGGAAGTGGACGCGATCCTGCGAAGCTGCGAGGAAATCAGCGGCATCGCGGAGACCTGCGGTGCCACCGCCCTGGGCGATGTGCTGGAAGAGATCGCCGGCGCGGTGACACGCAACGACAGGATGGCCGTCGCCCCGCTGATGGCGCGGCTGGAAACGGTGACCCGCCGCCTGGAGCCGGTGCTGACGGCAAGCCTGGACGACGTGGCCCGGCGCTGGGCAAGCCGCGGCAGCCAGGCTGCCTGACCGGCCGCGCACGCCGTCCACCACTGTCGCAAGCCGGACCGAACCGCCGGAGCCCACCACGATGCCAGCCCCCGGCTGGCGCAGCCTAACCCCGCGGGTTACAGCACCCCCGACGTTCCGGAGGTGTTGCATGCAATCCGATGAGACCGTGATCGCCCGGCGCGACGGCCGGATCGGCCGCATCCTGCTCAATCGTCCCAAGGCGCTGAACGCGCTGGACCTACCGATGCTCCGCGCCTGCGCCAGCGCGCTGGATGCATGGCGTGACGACCCGCACGTACATGCCGTGGTGATCGAAAGCGCCAGCGACCGCGCCTTCTGCGCCGGTGGCGACATTCGTGCAATTCGCCAGGACCAGCTCAATGGTAGCCGCGACGCGGTGGAAGACTTCTTCCGCACCGAATATGCGCTGAACCTGGCGATCGCGACCTATCCCAAGCCATATATCGCGCTGATCGACGGCATCTGCATGGGCGGCGGCATCGGCGTGTCGGTGCATGGGACCTACCGGGTCGTGACCGAGCATGTGGTCCTGTCCATGCCGGAGACCGCGATCGGCTTCTTCCCCGATATCGGCGCGACGTTTTTCCTGCCGCGCCTCCCGGGCGAGCTGGGACTTTACCTGGCGCTGACCGGCGCGCGATTGCGCGGCGGCGATGCCGTGCATGGCGGCCTGGCGACGCACTTCACGCGGCGCGACAAGCTCGCCGGGCTGTCGCAGGCACTCGCGAATGACGGGCCGTCGGTGCTGGCGCGCTTCGCCGAGCCGCTGCCGCCGTTCTCGCTCGGTCCGCATCGCGGCACGCTGGACCACTGCTTCGCGGCCGAGAGCGTCGCCGGGATCA
>Ga0302320_10029259_pt1 | contig 10543 bp, 9 predicted proteins | sample Bog_T0_3_FD_202130 | JGI IMG/M metagenome (GOLD analysis project Ga0302320, IMG submission 202130) | Peat permafrost microbial communities from Stordalen Mire near Abisko, Sweden - Bog_T0_3 | ecosystem: Environmental > Terrestrial > Soil > Wetlands > Peat | place: Sweden: Abisko, Stordalen Mire... | reverse complement strand
CTGAACCCGAACTCAAACACTCAGGCAAAACACCCCACTTGTATTGGCGTAGCCACCGTTAACGGAAACACTTGCAAAAACTTTCGGGACACCCTCTTTTAGCATTTTTAAAAAATGCCCCCTCTAACCCCCTGTCGAATCATTCATCCTTGGATGGCGCGTCAAGCATTTTACCTGGTCTAAAACGACACTTTCCCCTTTCTGGACACGTAGTTTTTCGTTCGTATATTTAATTTTAAAAAAACCCTCCCTTCACCCCTCAAAACGCTATACGAAAAACATGCAACTTGTTAAATTGTAATAACATACGAATAAATAAACCCGTAAAAACACTTAGCCTGTTGCAAAACTGCAATTTACGCAAATAAAACATATTTTTTATATAATAATACATATTCATCGGAGGCCCGTCGTACGGGATTTCCGGCTATTCCGGCAAAAAAAATTACGGAGGCCGGTTTTTCCCCTAAAAAGCCCCCGCCGCCCGCCGCCGAAAACCGCTTGACGCTGTCCGGCCTCAGGTCCAGTCTCAATCTCATGAAAGCCCCGTTGTATATCCTGTCCATATTCTGTGCCGCCGTCCTGTTCGCCCCGGCCTTTCCCGCCCGCGCCGCCGCCCCCAAGGCGCCCGTCTATCAGCTCTCCATCACCCTGCGCGACGGTTCCCGCCTCGTCGGCACCAAGGTCAAGCCCGCCTTCCATTTCCACTCCACGCTCCTCGGCGACCTGTCCCTGTCCGTGACCAATATCCGCTCCCTCGACGACGACGCCACCAACGCCGTCCGCCTCCTCACCACCGGCGGCGACACCCTGACCACCGCCTTCGCCGACTCCTCCTTCGCCGTGAACACCAGCTTCGGCAAAGTGGAGCTGCAAAGCGATTCCGTGAGCAAGCTCACGGTCACCGCCATCGGTCTGGCCGGCCAAGGTGAGCCCGGCCTCGTCGCCCTCTGGTCAGGCGAAGACAGCCCCCGGGACTCCGTCGGCGGCAACGACCTCGAGCCCACCGACATCCTCTACGCCGACGGTCAGGTCGGCCGCGCCTTCGCCCTCAACGGCGTCAGCTCCTACCTCAAGCTGACCGACACACCCAACCTGGACGTCGGTAAGGGCGACGGCATGACCATCAGCTTCTGGCTCCGCCCCAACGACGTTGTCAACCTGCATCCCCTCATCGAATGGAATCCCAGCAACAAGCTGCCCGGCAAGCTCGGCGTCTCCATCCAGATCGGCCGCGACCCCGGCTCCCGCGGCGTCGTGCTGGTGAACATCAACAGCCTGGATCAGCAGCATTTCATGATCACCTCGGATGGCGTGCTGACCGCCGGCGTGTTCCAGCAATTGACCATGACCTACGATAAAACCACCGGCACCGGCGTCCTCTATTTGAACGGCGTCGTCGTCGCCATCGGCAACTGGCCCCCCTTCGACCCGCTCACCACCGGCGACCTGTGGATCAGCAGTCGCCCCACCGATCATCCCGGCGACTGGACCAACCACAATTTTTACTCGGGCCTGCTCGATGAAATCGCCATCTACAACCGCGCCCTGTCCGCCACGGAAGTCCAGGCGCTTTGCACCGAACAAAACCACGGCGTCATTGCCGCCCGCCCCGGTTCCCCAATCCCGTAACAACCGGCCCCAATTCATGAATGGGCCGGGCTACTATCGCAACGGCTCCGGCATCATGTTGCAAAATAACTCCCCCGTCGGCAGTCAAGGTGGCCCGGTGATTACGCAAGTCGTACAATAGTGCCGGTGAGAAACGGAAAATTTTAAGCTTCGGCAAGCCTCTGATATTCAGAACAACCAACCCTGGGCCACCGGCCGGCTCACCGGTTCCACCGCAAGCGGCGGCGGATTTATAAACCTTTGCAAGTGCTCCTTGAGTTCCGCCGGACTGTGCTGTTGCTTCACCGCGCCAATGGCCTGTTGCGCCAGTTGATCGCAGCGTTCGTTCCCCGCGTCCCCGGCATGACCCTTGACCCAGTGCCACGCCACCTTGTGTCGCGCCACGGCGGCGTCCAATTGCCGCCACAAATCGGCGTTCTTGACCGGCTCCTTCGTTTTGGTCCGCCACCCGTTGCGCTTCCAGCCCGCCAGCCATTTCGTGATCCCCTCGCGCACATAGGTGGAATCCATGTGAAAGGCCACCTCGGAAGGTTCGGTCAGTGCGTTGAGCGCCTCAATGGCCGCCTGCAACTCCATGCGGTTGTTCGTGGTGGCGGCCGCGCTGCCGCTCAATTCCCGCCGGTGCTCGCCACAAGTCAGTACGGCGGCCCAGCCGCCCGGACCCGGATTGCCATGGCACCCACCGTCACTATGAATCACCACCGTTGGCATAGTTGCTCCCATGGGTTCAGGCCGACAATAACTCCGGGATATCCAGCGCCCGGGTGAACATCGCCAGCGTGCCGTCCGGATTGCGCGGCCATTGCGCGGCCGGCCGGTCCCAATACAGTTCCACGCCATTCTGATCAGGATCGCGCAGGTAAAGCGCCTCGCTCACCCCATGGTCCGCAGCGCCGTCCAGTTCAATCCCCGCCGCCATCAACCTCTGCAGGGCATTGGCGAGCAGCGCCCGGGTGGGATACAAAATGGCCACATGGTAAAGCCCCGTGGCCTGCGGCGGCGGGGGCGAACCCCCGGCACTTTCCCACGTGTTCAATCCGATATGGTGATGATAACCGCCCGCCGAAAGAAACGCCGCCTGCCGCCCCATCCGTTGCGTGATCGCGAAGCCCAGCACGCCGTGCCAGAAGGCCAGCGCCCGGTCGAGATCCGCCACCTTGAGATGCACATGTCCAATGCGCACCTGCGGATCAATCATGGATGTTTTTTGCGACATGAGTTAATTAAAGCGAAAACACAGCTGGGCACAAGGCCGGCCTTGTGCCGATACGTGCTTCATTGCCCAAGGAGCAACCGCTGGATTCCCGCTCAAATCCCCACGGTATCCAACTGTTCGTAAACGTTCTTGAGCCAGACTTTCACGCGCTGCCGTTCCAGCAGGCCCAGCCCCGTGGGCTCCGTGGCGGAACGATTCTGCGCCGCCCAGAAGCTCGTGCTGCCGGCGTCGATCTTGTTAATCACCGGTTCATGCAGCTTGCGCACCGTGATAATCTTGGCGTTCAACGCCAGCGCCCGGGCCTTCTCGCCGGACTGCTCGAAAATATCAAACGTTTCCCCGCGCAGCTGGTTCAGCACCAAAATGTAGTTGAGGCGCGGACCAAACCGGTCCAGCAGCTTCTTCAACAGGTCCACGGAATCCTTGCCGGAATCCATCACCTGCCAGTAGGCCAGCGACAACCCCAGTTCCTGTACCGTCTCCAGCACGCCGGATTCATCCATCCACTTCACCAACGGATCATGCGTCTGCGCCGCCAGGTCCACTAGAATGCGCAGGCCAGGATTCTCACTCGCGGCCTCCACGATCACATCCAGACTCTCATACTTGTCCACCACCACCGGCGAGGCGAACTCCTGGTAAAACCGCAGCAGCGACCCGTGCGAACGGTCCGTGTCAAAACCCAGAAAGGGAATTCCCTTGTCGATGAAATACTGTGCCACCACGCGGGCCACCAGCGACTTGCCCACCCCGCCCTTTTCCCCGCCAATAAAATGTATGTTAGTCATAATCTGTTTCGATTCATTCCTTGTTAAAAAGTGTCCCACCACCGGGAATTCCCCGGCAACCAATGGGCCCATCAGAACGCCATCCCCCACAGGATAATTTGCGCCGGCCATTTGGCGAGCAAAAGTTGGCGCCCTGTAACCTCCCCGCCGCCTCTCCGTCTGAACCGTTACATGTTCATTCGCATTCTGCTCACTTTCGCCGCCTTGACCGCCATGATTACCCCACCCATCGCCTCCGCCGCTGACGCCGACCAGCCCCAATATTATGAAATCCGGATTTACCACACCAAATCGCTAGAACAGCAGCAGCGCGTCAATGATTACTGGCAGAACGCAGCCGTGCCCGCCTACAACCGCCAGGGTATCCAGCCTATCGGCGTCTTCACGGAACTGACCAACTCCACGAATAGCAATATCTACGTCCTCATCCCATGCGATTCCCTGACCACCTTTGCCGCCATTCCGGCGAACCTCGCCGCCGATACCGCCTACCAGAAAGCCGCCGCCGACTTCCTCGCCGCCCCCAAGGCCAATCCCGCCTATGAACACTTCGAAAGCTCCCTCCTCGTGGCCTTCGACGGCATGAAACACCTCGCCGTGCCGCCGCCGGACAAAAAACCGAACGTATTTGAACTCCGCACCTACCTGAGTTCCGGCGAAGGCAAGGCCTTGAGCAAAATCAAGATGTTTGAAAGCGGCGAAATTCCCTTGATGAAGGATGTCGGGCTCGCCCCCATCTTTTACGGCCACAAACTGATCGGTGCCAACCAGCCCTGCCTCATGTACCTGACCTCCGGTGAGAACCTCGATGCCCATAACGCCCATTGGAAAGCCTTCTCCGCCTCGCCCGTCTGGCACAAGTTGACCAGCGATCCGCAATTCAAGGACAACGTGTCCAGCACCATCAAGGTACTGCTCCAGCGCACGCCGGCCTCGCAAATTTAAAATCTACGTTCGGCCAAGTGCACGCTTGAGTCGGGCCGCAATTTTCAGTTATGCTGACTCTTTATGAGCCAACCCGCCTGTCCCATGTGTGAAATGACCGAAGTCCTGCAGCATCCCAACCGCTGGGAGTGCGTCACGTGCGGCCACGAGTGGGAACGCATGCCTGAACCGGACGCCCCGGACGCCGCGCGCGTCGTCAAGGACGCCCACGGCACCGTCCTCGCAGATGGCGACTGCGTGGTCTTGATCAAAGATTTGAAGCTCGGCGGCGGCTCGCAGGTGCTCAAGGGCGGCACCAAGTCAAAATCCATCCGCCTCGGCGACGGCGACCACGAAATCTCCTGCAAGATGGATGGCATGGCCATCGCCCTCAAGGCGTGCTTTGTGAAGAAGGCGTGAAGCGCCGTATGGATGCGAAAATCAACCGACCCGCAACGAATGCCGGAAATACACCCATGCATCGCATAAATACAGGCCGAATGGGATCCACCAGATGAAATCATTTGTCAGGCAGAGCACCAGTGTCGCTGGCGGCCAGACTCCCGTCATGATCAAATAAATCAGCCCGATGGGTCCGAGAATCTTGCCAGCCAGCCCCACCGCTGCCAGCAGCCAGCCGCGCTCAGGCACCCGGGCCACCTCAAAATACAGGATACCATAAAGCCCGATCACCTTGCCCAGGCACGCAAAAATCTGCGGGTGATTGTCCATGGGCATGGCCGCAAACCGGAACAGCCACTGAGGATCCAGCGCCGCCAGCAGGCCCCAAACAATATTGTAAATCCCCGCCGCCACAAACACCCCGCGATGAAACCGGCGGCGGCGCAACAGCGATGATTCGGCGGGGCTCAAGGCTGCACCTATGCCTTCGCGTAAACCTCCGCGCCCTTGTCCACAAACTCCTTCGCCTTCGCCTCCATACCCTGCTTCAGCGCCTCTTCCTCGGCGATACCCTGTTCCGCTGCATATTTGCGCACGTCCTCAGTTATCTTCATCGAACAAAAATGCGGCCCGCACATCGAGCAGAAATGCGCCGTCTTCGCGCCATCCTGCGGCAACGTCTCATCGTGGAACGCCCGCGCCGTCACGGGATCCAGGCTGAGGTTGAACTGGTCCTCCCAGCGAAATTCAAACCGCGCCTTGCTCAGTGCGTTGTCCCGGTATTGCGCCCCCGGATGCCCCTTGGCCAGATCGGCCGCATGGGCGGCAATCTTGTAGGTTATCACCCCGTCCTTCACATCCTTCTTGTCCGGCAGCCCCAGATGTTCCTTGGGCGTGACGTAGCAGAGCATCGCGCACCCGTACCAACCGATCATCGCCGCGCCAATGCCGCTGGTGATGTGGTCGTAGCCCGGCGCAATATCCGTGGTCAGCGGCCCGAGCGTGTAGAACGGCGCCTCGTGGCACCATTCCAGTTGCTTGGCCATGTTCTCCTCGATCATGTGCAGGGGCACATGCCCGGGACCCTCGTTCATCACCTGCACGCCTTTGGCCCAGGCGCGCTTGGTCAAATCGCCCTGCACCTCCAGCTCACCAAACTGCGCGGCATCGTTCGCATCTGCGATCGACCCCGGCCGCAAACCGTCGCCGATGCTGAAACTCACATCATACGCCGCCATCAGGTCGCAGATCTCGTCCCAATGCGTGTAGAGAAAGCTCTCCTGATGATGCGCCAGGCACCACTTGGCCATAATGCTGCCGCCGCGCGAAACAATCCCCGTCATCCGGTTCGCCGTCATCGGGATGAACCGCAGCAGCACGCCCGCATGCACCGTGAAATAATCCACCCCCTGCTCCGCCTGCTCGATCAACGTGTCCCGGTAAATCTCCCACGTCAGGTCCTCCGCCCGGCCCCCGACCTTTTCCAGCGCCTGGTAAATCGGCACCGTCCCGATCGGCACCGGCGAATTCCGCAAAATCCATTCGCGCGTCGCGTGGATGTTTTTGCCTGTGGACAAATCCATCACCGTGTCCGCGCCCCACTTCGTCGCCCAGCGCATCTTCTCCACTTCCTCCTCAATACTCGACGCCACCGCGCTGTTGCCGATGTTCGCATTGATCTTCACGAGAAAATTACGCCCGATGATCATCGGCTCCAGCTCCGGATGATTAATATTCGCCGGAATGATCGCCCGCCCCGCCGCCACTTCCGCCCGTACAAACTCCGGCGTGATCTCCACCGGGATCCGCTGCGGGAACCGGGCAAAGATCGACGGTGTGTACGGGCTCTGCGGCAACTGGCTGGAACCCGCGTGCTGCTTGTCCAGTTCGTTGCGCCGGTTGTCCTTCGCCAGGTCCGCCAGGCGGGCGCGGCCCAAATTCTCGCGGATGGCAATATATTCCATCTCCGGCGTGATGATCCCCTGCCGCGCATACCACAACTGCGTCACCGGATGCCCCTGACTCGCCCGCAACGGCCGGCGGCGCCGGCCCTTCAGTCCCGGAAACTCCACCAGCCGGTTCTTCTCCGTCTGGCTCGCAAACTCCGCGTGCTTGCCGGACAGATACCCATTGTCCTGTGGCTTCACCTCACGCCCATTCTCCTCCGCCACATCACCGCGCCGTAAAATCCAGTCGCTCCGCAACGCCGGCAACCCCTCCTCAGAAGTCCCCGTGAACGCCGGATCCCCCCACGGCCCGGAGCAGTCATAGACCCGCACCGGCGCATTCGCCGTCTCCACCCCAGTATACGATTTAGTTGGCGACACCGTGATCTCACGCATGGGCACCCGGATGTCCGGATGCAGGCTGCCCGGCACATACACTTTGGTGCTGTTCGGCAATTGCTCGCTGCTGTGCGGTTCGAAGGAGTCTTTGGTTGCGATCATATATATAAATATCCGTTATGCGGAAGGAAAGACGGCCCGGGCCGGTGATTCCTACGCCAGCATTACCTGGATCAGGTTCGCGGGTCGACGGCGCTCCCGCGTCCGCCCTCTCAGCCATTTCTGCTGCCCGGCACGCCGGTTGGCTCCCCGATGTGCCAGAAACTAGGCCCCGGCCGCCGGAACGTCAAGCGCGACCCGCCAAAAATCTTCCGCCAAACAGAGCAAAAGCTTGCCTCAATTCCTGCCTCCGGCAAAATGTTCACCTAATCGTTTCGTACCTTTTCAACGCCAAACGATAACCTAAAACGAGAAATTTTATGTCCGCCCCCAATAAATCAGCCGGCCCGCGCAACGGCGAGATCATTCGCGACGCCGCCGGCAAGGAAGCCGCCGAGGTCCTCCAGATCCTCGGCACCACCCCCGCCGGCCTCACCGCCGCCGCCGCCGCCGAGCGCATGGAACAATATGGCCCCAACGAGGTCGGCCAGGAAAAAAAGCATGACTGGCTGTGGCGCCTCTGGGTGGCCGTCCGCAACCCCCTCGTCATCCTCCTCGCCGTCCTTGCCACCGTCACCTTCGCCACCGCCGAAACCCCCAGCGACACCATCGGCGGCTGGGTCATGTTCGCCATGGTCGTCCTCGGCGTCTCCCTCCGCTTCATCCAGGAAACCAAGGCTGACAACGCCGCCGCCAAGCTCAAGGCCATGATCAAGGTCACGGCCACCGTCGTCCGCGACGGTCAGGTCCGCGAGATACCCCTCCGCGAGCTCGTCCCCGGCGACGTCGTCAAGCTCTCCGCCGGCGACATGATCCCCGGCGACGCCCGCCTCATGGCCGCCAAGGACCTCTTCATCATCCAGGCCACCCTCACCGGCGAATCGCTGCCCGTGGAAAAACACGCCGCCCCCGACCCGCGCACCAACGTCCAGCCCATCGAACACACCAACCTCTGCTTCCTTGGCACCAGCGTGGAGAGCGGCTCCGCCACCGCCGTCATCCTCGCCACCGGCGGCCAGACCTATTTCGGCAAACTCGCCACCACCCTCGCCGGCAATCAGGTCGAGACCGCCTTTGACAAGGGCGTCAAACGCTTCACCTGGCTCATGATCCGCTTCATGTTGGTCATGACCCCGCTCGTCTTTTTCATCAACGGGTTCACCAAGCATGACTGGAAACAGGCCTTCTTCTTCGCCCTCGCCGTCGCCGTCGGGCTCACCCCGGAAATGCTCCCCATGATCGTTTCCGTCTGCCTGTCCAAGGGTGCCATGACCATGTCCAAAAAGAAGGTCATCGTCAAACGCCTCAACTCCATCCAGAACTTCGGTGCCATGGATGTCCTTTGCACCGACAAGACCGGCACCCTCACCATTGACCATGTCATCCTTGAGCTCCACTGTGACGTCTTCAAAAAGGAAAGTGACGCCGTCCTCCGTGACGCCTACCTCATCAGCCATTTCCAGACCGGCCTCAAAAACGTCCTCGACCGCGCCGTCCTCAAATACACCGAGCTCCATGGCGAGCTGGGCGTGGATAAATACCGCATGATCGATGAGATCCCCTTCGATTTCTCCCGCCGCATGATGTCCGTCGCCATTGAAAGCCCCGCCGGCGAACGCCAGCTCATCACCAAGGGCGCCCCCGAGGCGGTGTTCGCCAAATGCACCCACTTTGAAAGCGATGGCGAGATCATCCCCATGGAGCCCATCCTCACCGGCGACCTCGTCCAGCAGGTCAACGACCTAAGTGAGGACGGCTTCCGCGTTCTGGCCGTGGCCACCAAAAAACTCGGCGCCCAGACCAGCTTTTCCAAATCAGATGAATCCGGCCTCGTCATGGTCGGCTACCTCGCCTTCCTCGACCCGCCCAAGGACACCTCCGCCAAGGCCATCACCGCCCTGCGCCAGCACGGCATCACCGTCAAGGTCATCACCGGCGACAACGACCTCGTCACCCGCAAGGTCTGCACTGAAGTTGGCATCAACGCCGATAAAATCCTCCTCGGCAGCGTGGTCGAAACCATGACCGACGCCCAACTGGCCGAGGCTGTCGAGACTATCGATGTCTTTGCCCGCCAGTCCCCCATGCACAAAAAACGCATCGTGCAGGCCCTCCAGAAAAAGGGCCACGTCGTCGGCTTCATGGGTGATGGCATCAACGACGCCCCCGCCCTCCGCGCCGCCGATGTCGGCATCTCCGTCGACACCGCCGTCGACATCGCCAAGGAATCCGCCGATGTCATCCTGTTGGAAAAAGATTTGATGGTGCTCGAGGAAGGCGTCATCGAGGGCCGCAAGGTGTTTGTCAACATCATGAAATACATCCGCATGGGCGCCAGTTCCAACTTCGGCAACATGTTTAGTGTGCTCGGCGCCGCCGCCCTGTTCAAATTCCAGCCCATCATGCCGCTACAGATTTTGACCAACAATCTGCTCTACGATTTCTCGCAGGTCCCCATCCCCACCGACAACGTCAACGTCACTCAGATCGCCAAGCCCCGGCCCTGGCAGATGGGTGAGATCGCCAAGTTCATGCTCCTCATCGGGCCCATCAGCTCCATCTTTGACTATACTACCTTTGCCGTTATGTGGTTTGTCTTTAAATGCACTGATTCCGCCGCCATCGCCCAGATTCCCCACGCCATGATCGACAAGGACGGGGCCATTGATCAGACCTACTCCGCCCAATTATTTCATACTGGCTGGTTTGTGGAATCCATCATGACCCAGACTCTCATCATCCACGTCATCCGCACCAACCTCATCCCCTTCGTGCAATCGCGGGCGAGCTGGCAGCTCTCCATGACCACTATCCTGATCATGCTCATTGGCGGGATCCTGCCCTATTCACCGCTCGCTGGCCCGCTCGGCTTTGTGCCCCTGCCCTGGCTGTTTTGGCTGCTGTTGGCGCTCACCCTGCTTTGTTACCTCGCCCTCACCCAGGTCATCAAAAGCTGGATGATCCGCAAAAACTGGATTTAAGAGGGTGTTCCGAAAGCGATTTGGTGAACGTGCGGAATTGCTGGGGAAATTGGGTATTTTGGGTGCGGCTCATTTTTCAGCGGGAAGTTCCAATTCCAACTGGCGCGGCCGCAAACCGGCCCGCAACGCATTTTCTGGCGGCAGATCCAGCCCGGT
>Ga0302320_10029257_pt1 | contig 10544 bp, 11 predicted proteins | sample Bog_T0_3_FD_202130 | JGI IMG/M metagenome (GOLD analysis project Ga0302320, IMG submission 202130) | Peat permafrost microbial communities from Stordalen Mire near Abisko, Sweden - Bog_T0_3 | ecosystem: Environmental > Terrestrial > Soil > Wetlands > Peat | place: Sweden: Abisko, Stordalen Mire... | reverse complement strand
AATTGCTATGGTTAGAGCGGAACTCTTGGGCCATATAGATAGAATTAGAGAGAAGAAACCTCAATGGGGATTTTGGCTTCGAACTTGCTTCGAACATGTCTATCAATCAACAATGGCATGGTATGGAAAAACGATGGATGTGTACAATGAAGAAAAAAATAATTATATTAGTCTGAAGGATGGATTGCATCAATGGTATAATGGCGGCAATCTGTTGGATGTGTCAACTTCAATCTTCATTGATGTGCTTGATTGGGAAAGTAATCCCAATTGCCAGCTTATTTAATGGGTTATTTAATTATTAGTAAATAACAAGAAAATTCAAGTATAATTTAATAGTTGGAATGAATAAAAAAGTCGATTATTAATTTACAATTTATTAATGTTTAATTTTCAAGTTATTTTTATTTTGTTTAAAAAATTATCAACCTAAATACATTTATTTGAATTTTCAACTAGTTTTATAATTTATAAATTTTTCATTTACTTTAATTACACCGAAATTTTTTTCCTGCGCTCAAGAAAAACATTGACATTTAAAAAAAAAATATCTGTCTTTAATTTTTATATTTACTTTTTAGCTAAGAACTTTTTTAAAAGGCATTATTATTATTGGCATTGACATTTTCCTGATTTGCATCTTGATTTATCCTTCCTGTTACAAATCGAATATTCAAGTCAGTCAAATTTGCAATTATAGAAATAATTCTATAAAGCCAGCTTCTTTTCTGGTGTTTCAAAAAGGTAATGTTGGGTATTTCACTTCTACAAATCGGACAACTCGTATTTTGCTGAGCTTTTAACCAGAAAAACAGGCATTTTCTATATTTAAAAAGATTATAATATAATTTCTTCGTCAAAATTAAATTAGTATAAAACATATGGAATTTATGATTGCATTTCAATTTGCGAGCGATAACCAAATTATCATGACATATACTACATATTTCCTCTTCGACGAGTTCGGATTCATCCACCAAAGGAAACCTTCAAAAAACTATTAATATATTATATTCTTATTACAAATTTTACTCAGAATTCAAATTTTGGATGATGTTCTGAAAGGTCATGAAATTATCGTAATTTTTTTTAATTTGGGAAATGGAATTCTGGATTTCTCTGAACAAATATAGGATCCAAAATTGGAACAACGAAGGATAGCAGGAGTTTTGAAAATATGTGATAGTCAGTTGTAGATAATGAGCAATTTTAAGCATCTGTTTTAAAATAATAGATTTCTAATAACATTTTCTAAAAATTACATGATAAACTGTTTCAAAGCCAATTTCGTTGAAAAAGAAAGGGTCTTTGATTTGATCACAATTATTATCTAGATAAAAAGTCAAGTTTCCTTTTAATTTATGCACTGTTAAGATGTTCTTCAAACTATCAATCAAAATTAAGACACCCTATTTTACCAAATATTTGTGAAAATTTAATTGTTTTTTTTTGTTGGTTTTTACTTCAAAAAAAAGAAGCGACAGCACATAAAAACTGCTATAATAAAAGAAATATATTCCGATGATCATGGTGATAAGGTCGAAAAAATAAATCGTCATTATCATGTAATTAGTCCCTGAAATTTTCAAGTTGTCACTATCAATAGTTGTAATTTGGGTATTAGAAAGTATCTGAAAAATAATTTTAGCCGATTTTTTAAATTTTTGATTTTTACAAATTTCAAACGCTGTGAACACATTTGCAAAAACGCATTAAGGACCAAGTAACATGCAAAAACACACACCCAAATGCTCAAATCGAATTTATTTGAAATGATATCAGAATCTGCCATGTAAATTATCCCCAAATTGATCATTGAGCTGACGTCCATTAAATAATTGACCAATTTCTGCAAAGAAAATATTTTTTTTTAAGAATTATAATAAATTTTACTGATCTTTCATCTGCGTTCAATATGCCAATGAAACTTTCCCAAAAAGTTTTGAACATTAGCCCAACGGATAAAATAAAAATCAGGCCTCCTGACTAAATAAAAATTAATCAATATAACAAGAAAATATCATGCCAATAATAGCATTTTGGAATTTTTGTTGTAAGCCAGCCAATCAAAGAACTCTCCATCATATTTCTCCAATGTCGGAATTTGTCTGATCCCCGAACAAAACACTATCGATACCAAAAAAACGAGCAATTTAAACAAATTTTCCGGGTTTTTGAACGTTGTGTATACTTTCGCGACTAAACTCCTTCCACTCACATAGACAAAACTTGCAAAACCCCTTAAATTTCTATAATATTTTACCAAACTTGAGACCACCCGGTTATTTTGATTAGGAACTGGATTTTCCTGTTTATTTTCTTCCATTTCTCTATTAGCCAAAGGGTTTTGGAATTCTTGGAGCATTTGGTTTAGCATTTCCTCAGAAATTTCTGGAAAATTCACATTTTGCTCTCCCTCCTGACCTTGATTATTTATGAGGAGTTCTCTTCTCTCATTGAATTTCTGTTGTATCCCATTCAAGGCCATGCTGAAACTTTGATCGATATTTTGGAGATATGAGGTGTCAATGCCAGCGTTTTCAGTGACTCTTCTCAAAAGATTCAATTGTCCTCTTAAATTGTTCACATTGAAAACAATGTCCTCAAGAGCATGTCCATAAATAAACCTTGGTTGATTGTTCTCATTGTTAATTTCGTTATTTTCGTCATTTGCACCTTTTTGCTCTTCTTCTTTATTTTCCTCTTGAATTTGATGCTCTTTTTCTTCCTCTTCATTTTGGCGTTTATATTCCTCTAAGTTCTCAAGGTTTATTTCATGAATCCCGAAGTCTTGAACTGATTGACTGACTTTTGGTATGTCTTCATCTAAATCTAAGAGAGAACTCAGGTTTTGAAAGGAATGAAAAGGTTGAATTTCTTTCGGCTTGCAATTTACTTCGTTAAGCTGATGCACGTAGTCGTGGATTTCAATTTTTTTCTCATCAGTTTTTTCAGGGTTCTTTATGTAATCTAGGAAGTTGAATGGTTTTGGAGGGGTTTGCTCGATTGATTCTTGGTGTTCTATGGGAAATTCATTGTTTTCGTTATTCATTTTTTTGGAGAGGACTTGATTTTTGAATTTTTATGTATTTATTTTTTTTTTTCTTAAAAATTGGGTTTTTTCTAACTAAAAAGAAATTTTTTCGAATGAATTTTTTTGGAAATTTTTTTTGTTTTTCCAATGTTAAATTTTTTGATTTGTTTAATTGAATTTAGAAATAAATATAGTTTGCATATCATTTATTTCCGCGTCAAAAAAACTCATTGAAAGGTCATCATAGTTTTTTTTCGGATAGTTGGAAAAAAGATAGAAATCATAATTTTCCTCCATATCATATTTGATGAAATCATAAAGGTCCTATCAAGATTAAATTTGTAAAAAATATAACCATTTTTATTTCAATGGATTTCTACTTCAACAGTGGATCCCACATATGGAAATTCCTTTTGTTTGCTTTTGCCATTTGGGAATTTAAAGTTGATTTTAATAGCTGAAGATGGGTCTTGGATCGGGAGATCAAATTTCTAAAACACCAAATAAATCAAACAATAAAATTTATAATTTTTTATAATATCAACAGCAGAAAGGGAAAGTTTAAATGCATATGCCAATTCTGGATCGTTTTCAAATTCTATATTGTATTTCTCATAACCTTTGATTTTTTTCTTGGTCATACCTTTATATTTTTTGTGAAAATGGAAAATTATTAATTAATAAATTTTAATGAATTTATGAGAGTTAATTTTTACCTGAGGACTCAAATTTCACCGGCTGACCAGAAAAATAGGTTGGTTGTGGTTTTTCCTTGGGTTCTGGGACCTTGCTTTCATTTTCCTTTTCTTTCTGATCATTCATGCTATTCTGGATTGCTTGTTCGAGGTCTCTTTCATCAGTTCCTCCGATGTTTAATTTGAAATTCTTATTCAAGAGATTTTTTTTGTGTAAATCTTAAATAAAAAGATAAAGAAATCTTTTTAAAAATTGACTAAAAACCATCAACTTCCTTCAAAGTAAACCATTTCTGATTTTTATTAAGATCTGCAAACGACTTTTTAAAAATTTGTCAGCCAATTTCTTTTTAAAAAAAATGTTTACAGCTTTGTCAGTGTTAGGAAATTCCCCCTTTGCGACAAAAATGGTGTATCCATTTTCCTTGACAGCGCTTAAAAACGCGCTAAAATTTCAAATTCTAAGCCAAGTTTTTTTTTTCTCATTTTTACCTCAAATAAAAATCGCTCACGACCTCAGGACCTTCTCTATTCGTTGAGTTCAAATTATACCACACATTATTAACTTTCCTTATTGAAAACCAATGGCTTGAGGAATTACAAATGAACCCGGTTTCTGAGCTCAGATCTTCATGTAAATTTATTTTCGCGTCCACTGATTCGATAAAAAGTTTGAATTTGTCTTGCAAGCCTTTGCTCAGAACCTGGATTGAATAATTTCCATCATCTGCCACATTATTAGAGTCCTGTCCCAAATAGCTCAGAAAATCTTTGGAATCCACACCTTGAGCAGCCATTAGATCCTTTTCAACTGAGTCTAGTTCAAGAGCAAGTTCTGAAAGAATGATCTATATTTAAAAATTAAAAAAGATGAATTAAGGAAACGAAAAACCTCATTGAAGAAGGGACCTTGGAGGAGGGTGTTGATACAATGAACACCACAAAGTTTGTCACTTCCTTGACGTTCCCAATAAATGTTGACGTTGGATTGCATTTCAAATTTAATTTTTTTTTGGGAATTTGTTTTTATTTGATTTTTTTTTAAATTTCAAAGAACTGCCAAATTCTGATTTGGCTTTTTTTTTTTGGAAATGAAACAAATCATATTATTTTAATTTTTTGAAATGTTTTTTAGTAATTTTCCATCATTTTTTTTTATAAAAATCCCTTTCCAAAGTGATTTTTTTTTAAAGTCATTAATTAATGAATTCATTTTTAGTCAAAAAAGGCATGATTTCAAAACTTAAAATTTGAATTTTCCCATACTTAAATTATAAAAACAAATGTCCTCAGCTTCATCTCAAACGGACAAAGAACTGACCTTTCAAGACCTTGTCAAAAAATGGTCTGAGGTTGAAAAGAAGCTTTCGACTCTGCTAAATCACAGAATCGATGGCAATTCTCTGAGCATCTGCACGCAATTCTCTGATAAATTAAGCTCCATCATCCAACTATTCCTTCAAGTCTCTAAATCATTCAATTGTGAAGATTTATCATGTTCTGATGAGACTTTTGTCGAGAAAATGCGTGGATTTGTAATCGAGAACTCAAAGATCCTGAAAGATTCTTCTTTTTATCAAATTAGAGACATTATCGGTCAAAATTTGCAGCTTTCATCCTATGTTTTAATGAAATTTTACTGTTTTAGTTCAATGATAGGATTGATTTTGAAATGTGAGTGTTCGCTCAAAACAATGAATAGTGAAGAAATCAAAAACTTTCATATTTTTGCTTTAAACTACTTAATGCATTTGCTTATCGATAAAAATTTCTTTCATTTGAGCTTTTTCAATCTTCTTGATGAAAGCTTCCATCAATCAAATTCTCCCCCAATCAATCATAACAAACTTTTGATAAAACTTTACAAATATTCTCTTTTAAAAGCTCTCCTTTACCATGAAGATGAATCTTTACTTGAGTTATGCGAAATTTTTCTCTTTAAAATCCTCAAAGAAAATGAACATTTGAAATGCCTTCCTGAGTTTATCTTAGATCTTTTCCAATGTTTCTTCAAATTAATGAGCCAGAAATATTTACTTGACCTCTACAATATAATAAGGCAAGCAGATTTTCCAATAGATTTTCTTAATAACATAGATAAAATATTCTTCTTAAACTGCGGCGAAGAAAACAGAAGAATAATTTTTGAAGAGGTTAAATTGAAGAAATTTGAAAAAAGTTGCGATTTCTTTGAAGTTTTAAAACCTTTGTTTTTTAATGATTTGTTGCATTACAAGCCGCAACCAAAATTCCGTTTTGAGAAAATCACGGAGGTAGATCATTTGTGTCTTTCTGATAAAATGATTACAGATTTTGTCCAATTCTTTGAAGCTCAGATTGTTCCAGAGTTTGAAACAAATGTACAAATAATTGAACAGGGAATGAATAAGAATAATTTCAACATAGAGAATTTTGAAGCTCTCATTTCAATTGTAGCAAGTTTTTTGTTAAATGAAACGATATGCAAAAAACTCAATTATAATATTGTGGATTTTTTAGTATGTTTGGAAAAAAGCTATAAAGTTTTGATTCCAGCTGGAAGTTATCAAAAAACCATCAATGTTATCATTAGAAACTTGTATGAAATTTTGGTGGTGAAAAATAAATCCGAAGAGTTGAAATTCCAAGAAACGTTCAAATTATTCTCAATTGTCGCTAAAGATAATTCATTTGAAGGAATCATCAATTTATCAAAATTTTTGAGGATTTTGTCTTTCGCCACAATACCCAGCAATTACAAAAATCAAGTAAAAACCTTTTATTTATTTATTTTCCATACATTTGCTTTCAAAAACATATTTTTGTTTGGTTTTTCCTATTTTTTTATCTTTTTTGTTTCACATTTTTGAATTTAAAATTTTTTTTTTAATTTGAAAAATCAAAAATCATCATTTTTATTTTTTCTTCTTTTATATCATATATTTTATGATTATCATTTAATGTTTCTTCTTTGCATCCTACATTTTAAACAATTTAAAATGTCATAAGATTACAAAAAATGAAGCAAATAATTTTTTTTTATTTCCTTTCTTCAAAAACATATATATATATTGGTTTTTATTGATTCTTTGGTATCAGCCAATTTTTGTTTATTTTTTTTGAATAATTTAAATCATTTTTTTTCTCAAATAATAATTCATTAATTTCTTTTAAAAGATAGATCACTTTTTCGAAAATGAGCTCCCTCAAATTTTCGAAAAAATTATTTTCCACAAAGAGGTTTTTATCAAATATTTGGGATTATTGGCCATGGAGATCTTTTCTTCTAGTGATAAATTAGAAAATATCGATTTTTTATTTCAAAAACAAGAACTTTTTTCGGATTTCACAAATTTCCTGAAAAACGAACTCATTCCAAATTCAGAAAATTTGAAGATTTCTCAAGAAATTGTTAACATTTTGACTGATGTTTTTGAAAAGAAAATGAGGAAAAACGGAAGTGAATTTGGCTTTCTGTCTGAGTACTTGGAAGACAAAGGAAATAAGAAAAAAATGGATGATATTTTCGCCAGCTTAAGAAAATTAATTGAAGGAATGAAACCAAAAAATGTGGATGTGATGAAACAAACCTTTTTGAATTTGTTCAGCAATAATGAGACAAAAAATTAGGATTTTATTGTGTTTATTATTGTATGATTTTAACCATTTTTCTTGAAATAATTCTTTAATTTTTTATTAACTAAAATTTTTCGTTTTTTTACACCTTTTTTTGGCTACATTTTTGGATAAAAAAATCCAATTTATTAAAAAAAAGAAAATTTTCTCATTTTTAATATACTTTTTTATATCAATAATTACCATAAACGATGCTTAAAAAAATAATTTCTATAATTAATTTAATTTTGATTTTTTTAATTTAATTTAAATGTTTTTATTCGATTTTTTCTTAATTTTTGTTATTTAAAATATTCCGATTCACAATAAAGAAATTTCTTAAAAAAAAAAATAACCAATACTAAATTCTCTTTTTTTACAATTTCCTGGTCAAAAATTTATTGTACAAAGAATTTCTCGTCTTCCTGAACAATGGGTCATTGGGAATATAGGAGTCGATGATTTCCTTTTGTAGTTTATCCCTATTTGTGAAGCAATAGTTAATAGTATCTTCCACATTATATCGATGCATGGTCAAAAACTTGCACACATAATCATCTGTAAAGTAGTTTAATTCCAAGATAGTTTGCAAAAGATTTTTGCAATCTGCGAACTCTTGTTCTTCGATAAGGCAAGGGTCCCAGACTTTGTTTTTTAAAACTTCATTCAAGCGGCTGTTTTTTTCATTGATCATTTGAAATTTGGGCATCGAACATTGATACTTGGAGCCCAATCTGATGTCCTTTTCCTGCACAAGTGGTAAAATCCTTTGAAAATCAACAGGCGCTTCGTTTTCTTTGACATCATTTCTTTGGAGAGCCTCATTTTCTTCAGTTTCGTTCGTTTCATGGTCCTGACTCTTCTGTCTTTCAAGTTCCATTTTTCTTGCACTTTTTTGCAGTTCTTCGAGCTTAAACACAGTTTTTCTTTTGCAAAGTTTGATTTTTTTGAGGTTGGGTTTGGTTTTTTTGATTTTTTTGCAAGGTCTTTGGGATTTGACCAAAGACTTTTCGCTTTCATCTTCTGTTGAATCCACGATGATGATTTCAGGTTCTTTGTTTTGAAATGTCTTGGAAAACGTTTCAAAGTCCTCAGGCACCACTTGATTTGAAGTTTCGGATGCATCATCAATCAAAATGAAACAAGTAGCATTTTCAGAAGGCATGTTTGAGAGCATTTTTGAAATTTAAATTTTTTTTGATTTTGAAATTCGCTAAAAAGTTTTTAAATTTGAGTTAAAAAAATTGACAGCCTAAACAGTTAAAAAAGTACTTGAGAAAGGTCTCGAAAGTCCTCGGTTTCTAGGAAGAAATTTTGTTCTATTTAAAAAGATTATAAATGAGTTAAAAGATATCTAATTATATTAGATAAAACGCAAAAGAAAAAAAAAAATTAAAGAAAAAACATAGAAAAAAAAAGGACCGAACAGAAAACGACAAAAGCAACATTTTTCCTAATGTCCATCCATTTTTTCTCTTATTTTGAAAAGGCTTGAAAGTTATAGAATTTTTTTTGTAATCTATCTCGAGAAAAAATTTGTAATTTGAAATAAACTAATGAATTTTCATAGCTGCCTGAATTTCCATACGAATTTTTGATCCAAAAAAAATTTATTATTAAATTCTAGAAAATAGTTGTTAAAATTTCGGAAATTTAACAATGGGTAACAAACCAACGACTACCAAAAAATCCAAGCCTCAGCTTCTTTTCCATTCCATGCCCCCCGAGCCTCCCGAAAACCAGATTTTGCCTTCTTCCAAAACGATAGATGTTATTTTCAAACCCCAAAATGATAAATCTTCCGAAATTATGACAAATCCACTGAGAAAAAGCGAAAAATTACATGAAAATGGGCTGACAAATTTTCGTGAAAGCTTCAAACGACAAAAAAAACAAGTAATTTTATAAAATAAGAAAAAAATGTTGAACATTTTTATTAAAAATTGAAAATGATAGAATTATGAAGACGTGGTGTTGAATGAAATGAAGGAAAGTGTGGAATTCGTAAGGAAATTTTTAGATTTTCAGGATTTGATAAATGTATTTTTTATTCAGAAAGTCTGTTTTTCATTTTTAAAAAAAGGTCAAAGTTGGAATGACTTCCAATACTATTTTTAGTTATAATTTAGAAAATGTTAACCAAGAAAGTGTCAAAAAGGAAGTAAAATTAATATCATTTGAGGATATTCTTAGCCCCTCCTCAATAAAACAATGGGGGAATCCCCAAATTGAAAGCCGGCAAATAAAAGAACAATTTAAATTAGAAGCAGATGCTGAAAATTTAACAAATTTTCAATATAAGGAAGCAAATATTTCAAAATTATCAGAAAAAATAAGGAAATTTAATGATAATAGAATTAATTCAGGAAAGAGTTTCACAGTATTATTGAATCAGGAAGATGATAAACTGTCTGTGAAAAGTTCTCAATTATCAGAAAAATTGTCAGAAAAAATGATTGAGAATATAAGGACAAATCATGAGGTTACCAGCCCGAAAAAAAGTGAGGGAATAAACTCAAAACAGAACGAGACACCTTTGAAAATTAATGGAGGAGGCCTCATTGAAAATTTAAATGTAGAGTTAGTCAATAGTGAGAGTAAAATAAATGATGGGAATAAAGAAAACCCTGTAATTTCATTGGTGAGGTTCCTCAAAAAAGTGGATTCGAAGAAGTATTTTTTTATTTTTTTTAACATGTGAGATTTAAACATATAAATTTTAGAGATGTCCTTTCAGAAAAAGCCGAAGGAAAAAAAACTGAAATGCCAAATTTGAAAGAATCAGGAACGGAAAAAGAATTTTCAAAAGACACATCAAAATTTAATTGTTCGAACTCGTTTTCAAAATTTGATTGTTTTTCTATTAATTTTTTAGCCATTATGACTGCCAATGAAGTGGACGAAAGGCCAGTCCCAAAATTTCCTTTTGAGAACGATATAGAACAAAAAATGATTAAGCAAGGATCGATGATTGAGTCGAAGAAAATCAGCAAGCAGAATTCAAAGGAAAGCTTGAAGGCTATGAATGAATCAAAAGTTTTGCGAAAGCCACATGAATGTTCTTGTAATTTTGAGAGGTTGCATGAAAAAAAACCTTCAAACCAACAAATTCTCAAGGAACAAAAAAATGAGCCACCCAATAAATTGAGCAAATTTTTTAAGGATGAGAAAAACATTTTGCTCAAGCAAGAAATAGTACAATATTAAAAAGGGGGGCGGTG
>Ga0302320_10029256_pt1 | contig 10544 bp, 4 predicted proteins | sample Bog_T0_3_FD_202130 | JGI IMG/M metagenome (GOLD analysis project Ga0302320, IMG submission 202130) | Peat permafrost microbial communities from Stordalen Mire near Abisko, Sweden - Bog_T0_3 | ecosystem: Environmental > Terrestrial > Soil > Wetlands > Peat | place: Sweden: Abisko, Stordalen Mire... | reverse complement strand
ACTGAGGCCCCTTTCCTCCACCGGCATTACCCGGCTTCATCGGTAGTACGGACCTCTCCGCCACCCCATACGGCCCGGCCTGACTCTCGCGAGTTGCCAGTTGATCCCAAGTGCGATCACCGCCGGGGCTTCCCGTGTTGCGTCTGATCCCCTGTGCATACATGCCATCGCCATTACCCCGGCAGGAATAACAGAACCTGATCGCTCGTACTGCCCTGTCATCGTCGGCCTTCCCCGAAATACAGGCGGGTCGGCTCCTGCATTACCTTTTTGCGAGGCCTGCTCAGCGTTCACTCACGTTACGGCCTGTATGCTTGCCGAGTCGCCCAAGGCGACCCTCTACACCGAAGGCTCCGACGACTTCGTTACCTCCGCCGCCGCTTCGATTGCTACCGGGTGGAGCGAACCAGTTCCCGGGCGGGTCTAACTCCCGCTGTGGATCAGCGCCTTTCCACGGCGCACTGCATTATTCAGGCTAGAGGATTACGGACTCCAGGCAAACAGGCCCAGAGTCCGTTTTCTCGGTTAGAAGTTAAACTTCGCCGCTACCTGCAGGCGGCGCGAACCACCGCTGCTGGTGTAGTAACTGCTGATCTGGCCAAATTGCCCGGAAGTCAGACCGGTGTTTGGGCTACCCAACGAAGGGTGGTTGAGCGCGTTAAACATTTCCAGGCGAAGCTGTACCTTATATCCCTCGGCGATTGCGGTGGTCTTCGCCAATTGGAGGTCCAGATTCGTGTAGCTGGGGTTATTCACATCAGCCAGCGCGCGGGGTGCGTTACCGATGGCGAACGATACCGGCATGCTGAAGACGTTGGGGTTGAACCACTGCTTGTAGGAGGGAGACTGCAATTTCGCGGTCCGCCCGTCCCAAGCCATGCGCTGGCTGAAGGGAGACTGGTCGGTCTCCGTGGTGGTTCCGTTGTCCACCGAACTGAGGACGATCGGAGTACCCGTGCTCCAGGTTGGGATGCCGCTGATCTGCCATCCGTTGACGAGCATATCGGAGCCCCTGCCACCGCTATTCAGGAAGGGCTTTCCGTGACCTATCGGTAGCTCGTACTGGAAGCTGCCGATAATATCGTAGTGGACATTTTGGCCACCGATGCCCCACTCCGCCCTTGGATTGTACTGGTCGGCGTAGGTTTGGCTGGCAGCTCCAAGGTAGTTAACAGGAGATGCCGCGTTGTCCTCTTCGCGCCCGTCGGTAAACGAGAGGGTGAACGTCAGCCCGTGACTCATGTTCTTGTCGGCACGGAAGGTAAACGCGTTATACATGGAGGCCGCGCCGGGTTTGCGGAAGCTGGAAACGCTGGAGTACTGCGGCCAGTGCTTGAGCAGCGCGGCCCGGCTGACGGTTGCACTGCTGGTTAAGCCGGAGGAGGCCACGCTGTATTGCGTACCCGGCCCAATCACGCCCGCGAAGGGATTCGCCACCTGATCGAGCAGATGGCAACTGCCTGTAGCAGCGCCTGGAGTGCAGCCGTATTGTGCCAGAGTGGTGGTGGGCAACTGGTCATAGGGCTTGCCCGGATCGCCGTCGATCAGGAAAACGCCCTTGTTGGCGAGGTATCCCAGTTCGACCTTGATGCCGAGCGGAGCCGAGAACTGGAGGTTCCCGTTCCACTGAATCGAATACGGGGTGCGGTAGGAGTCGAAGTAAGAACCCTGCAATTGGTTGCCGACATCGATGCCTTGGACGCACGCTGCGGACGCCAGACAGGCCGCCTGGTGGCCCTGCGGAGTTGAGTATCCGGGGAATGGAGTCTTGGCCGAAGCGGGAAGATTCGGGTCCGGGCTATAGAGAGAAGCGACGGGCAGGCCATCCTGGTTCGTGAAGGAGGGGTTGAAATTTGTTTGAGTTGAAAATCCCTCGTTGCCGGGTGAACCAGACGTTCCGGCTGCCTGCAGCGCGGAAGCCTGGAACACGATGCCGGCACCGGCGCGGATCACGACTTTGGGAGTTGCGCTGTAGGCCAGGCCGAAGCGCGGACCGTAATCGTTTTTCGGGGTGGGCCCTTGACGCTTGCCGTACTTGGCGCCCTGTGTGCCCACGATGGTCATGGCTCCCAACAGGTTGCTGCAAGCCGGGCAGGTTTCGCCGGTGGCCAGGTTGCCGCTGACGTTGCCGAGCGGAGATGCGGCGTTGGGATCCCAGAACGACAGTTGGTTTCTGTTCTCTTCGTGCGGGACATCGAAGTCGTAGCGAAGGCCAATGTTGAGGGTCAGTTTTGGCGACACCTTCCAGTCGTCCTGGCCATAGAATGCCCAGTACTGGCTGGTTGAAATCGACTTTTCGTCCTCTGTGATATCGCCACCGGAAGGAAGTCCGAGCAACAGCGAGGCAACCGAGAATCCTGTGGAATCCTGGGTTTGCGGACTCTGACGCGTCCAACTATCGTCGGCGGTAAACGTGCCCGACGGGTAGGTCCACTGATAGAAGTTCAAGCGCAGGTCGCGGAACTCGCTCCCCACCTTGAAGGTGTGGCCGTGTGCGATCTTGATCAGGCTGGCATTGACGCTTTGCGCCAGAGGATCTTCCTGATACTCTTCGTAGCCCAGGGGACCCAGATCCGAAAAGCCTCCGTTGCCGCTGAAGCCGAAGTGCGGGAACATCTTGCCTTCAGTACCCGCCTGTGTGGAGTAGGTCGAGTCGAATCCGAGTGTGGCTGGATCGAACGAGCCGCCGACTGGCAACCGATTATAGGTCGACTTGGAGTATCCGTAGCGGAATTCGCCGAGCAGTGTGGGTGTGAAGGTGACCGTGTTGTTGAACGAGCCGCTGATTGCGTTGGTGTGAAAGGCGCCGCCGTAGTTGCCCGGCGAAGCTGCGTTGTTGTAGTCGTTGAGTGTCGACCCGACTTCGTGCGACATCGAATAACGCAGGAACGAGTGCCATTTTGGGGTCACGTCCGAGTCAATTTTCGCGTCGAAGTTCCAGCGAGAGTCTGGGACGCTGCCCGTTCCCTGGTAGTTGTTGTAGGTGCCCGCTCCCGGAATATTCGGCTTGGGGAAAAAGGCCAGGGCCGCTGCTGCAACCGGTGAGATGCGACTCGCTGGAAGTACGTTGTAGCGGCCTTGTGCATCTTTGAAGGGCTTGCGCACATAATTGCCCGTGACCGGGTCCTTGGCAACCGAATCGGGATCGAAAAGCTTCGGCGTTGTGGTGCCATAAAGGCTGGTGAAGTCGCCGCCGAGCCACGCCTGGTTGGGGACGGAGTAGGTGCTGACAGTCGCCGCCGCAGACTTGCTCTCCTGATAATCGAAGAAGAAGAAGTCCTTGTTGCGGATGATCGGACCGCCAATAGTGCCGCCCGTCTGGTACTCGTGCGAATCCGGTTTGGTGCCGACATTCTTGACGCCGGGAGTGCCGAACTGGGCAGCGTTCAATGCGTTGTTCTGGATGAACTCAAAGAAGCTGCCATGGAACTTGTTGGTGCCGCTCTTGGTGATGAGGGCCATGGAGCCACCCGAGAAGCGTCCGTTCTCGGCAGGCAGCACGCTGGTTTGAACGTTCATTTCCTGGATCGAGTCCTCCACCGGCTGATAGGCGGAGGAGTTATTGCCCACGTTGTTCTCTGGCAGGATGTTGGTCATGCCGTCGATGGTCTGCTCGTTGTTGCCGTTGCGGCTGCCGCCGATGTGCGGGGTAGAAGCGCCGCCCACATTGTTCACGCCAGGAACCAGCAGCGCAAAGTCGAAGACGTTGCGGCTCTGATCGGGTAGTTGAAGAATCGATTCGCTCTGGACGGTCTCGCTCATCGTCGAACTGTCCGCGTCCAGGTTCTCAGTCGTGGTGCTGACAGTAATGGTAGCCGTAGTGTTTCCCACTTCCAGCTTGAAGTCCACGGGGCGTGTGCTGGCCACCTCAACCTGGACGTTAGTTTGCTTTTCGGGCCGAAAGCCGGTTGCTTCGACCGCTACTGAGTAAATGCCCGGTTCGACGAATGGGACGACATAACGGCCTCCGGAATCGGAAGTCGTCTTGTGCGTCGAATTTGTTGATGTCTGGACGACAGTGATAGCAGCGCCCTGAATGACCGCGCCCGTCTTGTCGGTCACGAGTCCTTGGACTGTGCCGGTGGGGGTTTGCGCTAAGGCGAATACCCCCAAAAAGGCGCATGCGATCAGCCAGAGTAAGTTGCGTATTTGCTTCATGTTGCCTCCTGAATTGTCGCAATCCGCGGACCTGCCGGAAGGCCCAGCCTTCGTATGGCGGACCGGGTCGCTGGACACGCCAGATGATATCGATATCATTTTGCAATGAATCTGATAGCGCTATCATCGACCCAACAGCTATACGTGTCCCCATTTACCGTTGTCAAGATTTATTTTGGACTCGTTATTCCCTTCCGATAAGGGCCTGTGCTACAAATGAGAACGCTATCACAATTGCGGTTTTTGGGGACCGACGCCCCGGAAAGCGCCGTTCTGGATTGAGACATCGGGGACAGTTACAAACGCCGCGTGGGAGTATTGCGCTATTTGGTGGAACTGGCAGGCTCCAGGGTTGAGTGGTTCAATGGTTCCAATGAATTTGCCGCAAATTCGAAGGACGTGCCGGTTCAAGCCAATGCTTCGTTGCGCTGCGATCCTCTGCATCTGCGTTGCTGCCATACCCATGAGCGGTGGGGCGCAGACGCGACCCACCTGTCAGGGACCCGAAGCGCTGGACCTGGAGGTGCGGAACCATCCCACGGCCAGGAATTGGGCGGCACTGGGCGGATGGTTTGGCGAGCAGCAACGGTTCTCTTGCGCCGTGCCTGCCTTTCAGGCGGCGTTGTGTCTGGAGCCAGATTCTGCCAATCTCCACTACTACCTGGGGCTGACGCTCCACTCCGGGGGCCAGACCTATGCCGCGCTGCCGGAACTGCAGCGGTCCATCGAACTCGATCCCGACCTGTTGCAGCCGCGCTTGCTGCTGGGTGTGGTGCTTAACCACCTGGGCCGATTAGGCGAGGCCGAAGAGGCTTGGGAAGCCGCTCTGCGCCAGGACCCCGGCTCGACCGTGGCCCTGGATTGGCTGGCGAAAGCGCGCATCTCCGACGGCCAGTTCATCGCGGCAATCGATCTGTTGAGAACCGCCCCGCCCGATGAAGAGTTGACCCTGGATCTGGCTCTGGCGTATTCCCAGGCAGGCGAGTTTGACAAGGCGGCAGAGACGCTGAGCGCCGCGCTCAAATTCAGCCCCGGAGAGACCCGGCTGAGCACGGCTCTGGCTACGGTTTACGTCCAGTCTCACCGCTATCAGGACGCGACCAATCTGGTGCGGACGGTGCTGGAAGCACATCCGAAAGACTCAGCGACCGAACTGCTCTATCTGCGCCTGCTGGTCATGCAAGACAACGATGAAACGGCTCGCCCGATTGCGCGGCGTCTGCTGGCTGCGCATCCCGAGAATTTCGACGCGCTTTATCTTTCCGGCATTCTGGAAAGCGATGCCCAGGAATATGCCGTCGCAGTCGACCACCTGAAGGCCGCGGTGGCGCTTAACCCGAATCACTACGACGCCCGCTACAACCTGGGCGTTGCGCTCGCTCACCTGCAGAAGAATGAGGCCGCACGCGAGCAGTTGGAAAAGGCCGTCGCTCTCGATCCCAAGCAGGCAGAAGCTCATTTTCATCTGGCCCAGGTGTTGCGCGCACTGGGACAAACCGCCGATGCCCAGGCGCAGCTCAAGCTGTTTCAGCAGAGCCAGCAAGCCACGGTCAAGCTAGCGCTTGGCCAGACCAAGGCGGGACAGGCGGCACAGGCTCTCGCGAGCGGCGACGCAGAGCGGGCTGCAGCGCTTTACCGCGAGGCCATTGAAGCGCAACCGGAGAATGCGGCGTTCGAGTACGACTTGGCCATGGCTCTGGATCTCAAGGACGATCCGATTCAGGAGCGCCAGGCCTTGGAGAAAGCGATCGCACTCAAGCCCGGCTATGCAGCGGCGGAGAATCAGCTCGGCATTGTGACGGCGCAAGTCGGCGAGACCGCTGCCGCTGAGCGGCACTTCCGCAATGCCCTTGCGTCGTCACCGCGCTTTGCCGATGCCGAGAACAACCTGGGCACGCTGCTGGGCCAGGAAGGCCGCGATAACGAAGCCGAGGTGCGCTTTCGTTCCGCAGTATCAGCCAACCCCCGTTCTCTCCGCGCCTGGATCAATCTGGCTGCGACATTGGCCAGCCAGTCACGCTTCACAGAGGCGCGTTCGGCGGTCGAGAGTGCGCTTAGAATCGATCCCAAGGATAGCGACGCGCTTCGGCTCCGCCAGATGCTGGTTAGCGCGACAGAAAGCAACTCTTCGTCCAAGGGGCCGGCGGTGGTTGGCGGCCCGCCAACCCGACAAGGACCACGTTAGCCAATCGATGCCAGAACAAACACAAACCGTATGGAGTCGCCGCCGTCTGCTTCAGGCAGGATCACTAGCCGCCGTGCCCGCACTGGCCCCGGCTTTGGTGCGCGCAACAGAGGCTGCCGCGCCTCCGCTGCCTCCCTTCTCCCGGTTCACCGATGTCGCAGCACAGGCCGGTCTTACGCAGCCCATTGTTTATGGAACCACCGGACAGGTGACCTACATTGTCGAGTCCATGGGCGGCGGCTGCGCTTTCTTCGACTACGACAACGACGGCTGGATGGACTTGTTTATCGTGGGCGGCCGAACACTGGAAGGGACGCCACCCGGTTCCGGCAACCGGCTCTATCACAACAACCGCGACGGCACCTTCACCGACATTACCGCGAAGGCCGGGCTCGCCGACCCCGGATGGGCAGTGGGAGTCTGTGTCGGCGACTACAACAACGACGGCTTCGAGGATCTGTTCCTCACTTACTACGGGCACAATCGTCTGTATCGCAACAACGGCAACGGCACGTTCACCGATGTAACCGCCGTGGCCGGTCTGTTGCACACGGGCAACCGTTTCGGTGCAGGCTGCACTTTTCTGGACTACAACCGCGATGGCCACCTGGACCTGTTTGTCGCCAACTACGTCGACTTCGATCTGGCCACCGCGCCCAAGCCCAGCATCCAGGTCGCCACCTGCTCCTACCAGGGAGTGGCCGTTTACTGCGGGCCGCGCGGCCTGCCCCTGCCGGCCCACGCTCTCTATCGCAACAACGGCGACGGCACGTTTACCGATGTATCAAGGGCTTCGGGTATCGATTCCGTCCGTACTTCGTACGGGCTCACCGTAGTGGCTCTGGATATCGACGAAGACGGCTGGCCAGACATTCTGGTAGCCTGCGACTCCACGCCCAGCCTGCTCTTTATGAATAACCACGATGGCACGTTTCGCGAGGAAGCCCTGCAGCGCGGTCTCGCCGTGAGCGGCGATGGGCAGGCGATGGCAGGGATGGGCATCGCTGCCGGCGACTACGATCTCGATGGGCACATCGACATCTTCAAGACCCACTACCAGCAACAATCCAGCGGTCTGTACCACGCGACGGGCAAAGGCGAATTCGACGACGTATCCACCTCTGCCGGCGTGTCATCGGAGCGCCGCTTCGTCAGTTGGGGAGATGCGATTGTGGATCTGGATAACGACGGCTGGCCCGACATCTTCTATGTCACCGGCAATGTCTATCCGGAGTTGGAACGCTCTTTCGCCAAGTTCCCCGCCCGCAGCCAGCCCATCGTTTTTCGCAATCTGGGCAATGGCAAGTTCGCTCAATTGGGCGAGGAGGCCGGACCTGCTTTGGCTGCGCGCCACTGCAGTCGCGGCTGTGCATTCGGCGACTTCGATAACGACGGCGACATGGACATGCTGGTGATGAATCAGAACGAGCCGCCTTCGCTGACTCGCAATGACGCGCCAGCGGCCAATCGTTGGCTGAAGATACAACTCGAAGGCACGAAGAGCAACCGTAGCGCGATCGGAGCACGGGTGCTTGTCCGCTACAACGGCAAGGTGCAGGCACAGGAGCGGATGAGCCAAACCAGCTACTGCTCCTCGAACGACCCGCGGTTGCATTTCGGCCTTGGTTCCGCAGCCACAGCAGATGTCGAGATTCACTGGCCCTCCGGCCTGATCGAAACGCTCAAATCCGTGCCCGCCAACCAACTGCTCACCGTGCGCGAAGGTGCAGGACAGGTGAAGGGACGCCCCTTCCACTAGCGAGGTACACACTTTCAATTCGGCCAGTTGTAAGTTGCAAGCAGTTTGCCGTCCGTGCCAACCAGAAGCAGCGCTGCACGTCCGCTCGGTAGCGCGCCTGAAAACTTTCTACCGCTACGGAGATCTTCAAACGAGACCGTGTTCTGGTCGGACTCGGAAGTTAACACATAGAGGGTTGCTTTCGGAAAGCGCGTTGGGCAGATGAGAATGCCAGGATCTTTCAGCGCGGTCGTGTAGACCGGCGAGACATTTGCCGCCTTCAATGCGTAGCTGTAAACATCGGCGGTGGCCTGTAGATTGCCGTTCAACTCCAGCGGGAGAGCGGAGAAAAGTATCTTGCCTTTGCCAACCGTTTTCTCCTGCCAATCTTCGCCATTGGGAAGAATGGCCCGGCTGAGAACCGTGGTCTTCAGGCCTGCATACTCCAGCGCTTCCTGCCCCCCGGGAAAATGAAAGAGAGTGTCACGCACGGTGAGAGGTCCGCTTTGATACGGAAGCCCGACTGCGTCTTGCCTGGCTGTCGGGTGAAAATGAGCATCTTCGCCGAATGGGCCTGTAACCAGCAGAACGGCTCCGGCTCGCACTCTCTGCTCGATCTGCTCCCATGCCGTATCGGTGAGGCCGAAGGGAGATGGGAGAAGGATGAGCTTTGGTGATCCGAGCAACTGGCTCTGGTATTCGCCAACCGCATAGGCTTCACTGCGGGAGTATTGATACAGCGCCCTCACGGCAGTCTGTTGCGCTTCCAGGCCCAGCGCATTCGACACGGACAATTGATAGGACTGGGGCAGTACGATGGCGACTTCCGGTTCGATCAGGCTCTCAGCAAAAGGGGCCGCGGCCTTGGCGAACGCGCCTAGATCGCGCATCATGTTTTCCCATGCCTTTGCGGAGCCGTCGCTACGCTGCATCCCGAAGTCTACTTCGCGAGCCCAATCCCACTGCATTGCGCCACTGGCGCCCGCGGCAAATCCGAGCGCCCACTTTCGCTCCGTCAGTCCCAAGCCGGTGAACTCGTCGTAGCGCCAGGTTCCATCAGGAGCCCACGCCGGCTGATATCCTGTTTCTCCCGTGATGTTGGGCACTCCAGGCCGCTTCGCTGCGACGGAGTCCCACAGCAGCGCGTCATCGTTCCAATAAGTGTGGTTGGTGGTGAAAGACACACCTGCGCCACCATAGAATTGATTGAGTACGCGGTCCGTGACGCCGCCTTCGTCCTGCCCCACATCGATCAACTGAGTGCTGCCCGAAGATCGGATCACTGCGACCATCGAAGTCACCCAGTTGCTGAACATTTCTTGCGCAAACAAGTTGTAATCCAAGGTACGAATCTGATTCGAATTTCCGTATCGCTCGTAGCGAAGATCGCCGATCGAAGGCAGCGGAACCGCATCAAAGTTGACCAGAGTTTCAGCAGGGACACGCCATGCCTCCCCCAGCGCGGAGAGCTTGCCATACCTTTGACTGAGCCACGTATGCCACGCGGCTATCTCCGTCGGGTCGGCATTGGGAAAGTTGCCCTTAAAAATCTGCATGGGGTTGGAAAAGCTGGGTTCGTTGATCAGATCCCAGGAGAGCCAGGGCACATTCTTAAACCTCTCCACCACGGACCGTACATAGGCCTGCGCGGACCGAACTGAGTTTGGATCGGTATAAGGGTTGGGCGGGATAGCGCCCGCGTCTTGACTGCGGGGAGAGATGCCAGACTGGGGAGAAAACGCAAAGAATGTGAAGTTGATCGCGATGTTATGTCGGTGGGCGCAAATCAGGAATGCCTCCAGATTGCGCAGAAATCGCTCATTTGTGCCGCCCGTATTCGCCTCAATAAACTTCGCTCGTGGCATCCACACGCCGGTGCGTACAAAGCTGACGCCGTGGGCCGCCATCTCCGCAAAGTCCCCGTCCCACACGGCCGCATTTCTCGGACCCGAAAAATCCCATCCATTCTCTTCGGTCGTGAAGTAGTTGGTGCCGACGGGGAAAAACGGCTTTCCATCCAAGGTAAGAAAGTCGCCGTGAACGCCGAGCGCTGGGCCAGAGGCGAGCGCGCCGCGCTCCGTCACCCAGAAGCCGTTCTGGTAAAATTCGCGGCCACGCCCGCCCTCGCTATAAGTCGCTGAAATTTTGTAGAACCCGGCTGGAAGCAGCGCGTGAAACGGAGCTTCCACGTCCGCGATCCTCCAAGTCGCAATGGGGACCGTGGCCGAAGCAACAACCTCCTTTTCAGAAGTGAGTTGCAGCTTTACTTCGCCGCTTTGCTCCTTGCCAGACTCTTCCTGTCGCGGCGTGCGAAGATGAACCGTGATCACCGGAGGCTCTTCGGGACGGATTGCGGAGAAAAGTGTCTCTACGGAAAAATCGGTTGCACCCTGACGGGCGTACTCCGCTGCTTGACGGATAAGGGTGATGCCGTCTTCGCTCTGCCAGTAACCGGGTTCTGGG
>Ga0302320_10029253_pt1 | contig 10545 bp, 8 predicted proteins | sample Bog_T0_3_FD_202130 | JGI IMG/M metagenome (GOLD analysis project Ga0302320, IMG submission 202130) | Peat permafrost microbial communities from Stordalen Mire near Abisko, Sweden - Bog_T0_3 | ecosystem: Environmental > Terrestrial > Soil > Wetlands > Peat | place: Sweden: Abisko, Stordalen Mire... | reverse complement strand
TCCGGTGGCTAAGAAACCGATGACAGTCAGAGATGCGATAGTGCTCTTGATTATTAACATTTTCTCCTCACTACGCCGTTAATCCCGAAAGCCCTATGCGTTCGGATTCGATCAATGGCCCCACAACGATCATGGGGCCTCTGGAGGAGGATGTGAAATTCATTCTTTCTATTGAGGCTATATGTGATTGAAAACGCGCATCTACAGCGTTTGCGTTTGCCAATCACCCTCCGCACGCACTAGGATTTTCTTTCACGCTTTCTTCATGAAAGCGCGTGAGGCGCTCTTATGTCGCTCGAACTCGAATCCGCTGTTCGCACGTACACTCCGATAAAAGCTGCTCGTGGTTTGGAGCTTTCCTGCAAAGGCTGGGCGCAGGAAGCCGCGCTGCGCATGCTGATGAACAATCTGGATGAAGAGGTGGCGGAGCGTCCGCGCGACCTTGTTGTGTATGGCGGCACGGGGAAGGCGGCTCGCAACTGGGAGTGCTATGACGCGATTGTGCGTTCGCTGCGCTCACTGGAGAACGATGAGACGCTGCTGGTGCAATCCGGCAAGCCAGTTGGCATTATGCGCACGCATGAGTACGCGCCGAGGGTGCTGCTATGCAACTCCAATCTTGTTGGGCATTGGTCTAACTGGACCCAGTTCAACGAACTGGAGCGCGCGGGACTGATGGCCTATGGGCAGATGACTGCTGGGTCATGGATTTATATCGGCACGCAGGGGATTATCCAAGGGACGTATGAGACCTTTATGGCTGCGGGAGAGCAGCGCTTTGGTCGAGAACTCGGCGGCGATCTGAGCGGAAAGCTGATTGTCAGCGGCGGCATGGGCGGAATGAGCGGAGCCCAGCCACTGGCGGCTACAATGACGGGCGCATGCTTCCTCGGCATTGAAGTTGATCCGGAGCGTATCAAGAAGCGGCTGAAGAGCGGATATTGCGACTTCATGGTGAACTCGCTGGACGAGGCGCTGCGGATTTTGAAGAACGCGGTGCGCAAGAAGGAGAACATTTCCGTCGGGCTTGTGGGGAATTGTGCGGACGTGATTCCTGAACTGGCGGAACGCGGTGTAGTGCCAGACATTCTGACGGACCAGACCTCGGCGCACGATCCGCTAAATGGTTATGTGCCGAACGGGATGACGTTTGAGGCAGCGCTGGAGTTGCGCGCTCGTGATCCCAAAGGGTATGAGGCGCGTTCGCTGGAATCGATGGCGAAGCACGTGGAAGGCATGCTGCGGTTGCAGAAGATGGGCGCGGTGACGTTTGACTATGGCAACAACATTCGCACGTTTGCATTTCAGCAGGGAGTGAAAGACGCGTACGATTTTCCTGGCTTTGTGCCGGCGTATATTCGTCCGCTGTTCTGCGAGGGCAAGGGACCGTTCCGCTGGGCGGCGCTTTCGGGCGATCCGAAGGACATTGCAGTGACAGACGACCTGGTGCTGAAGTTGTTCCCGGAGAATCGGAAGCTTGCGCGATGGATTGAACTGGCGCGCAAGCGGATTCGCTTCCAGGGACTGCCCGCGCGCATCTGCTGGCTGGGATATGGTGAGCGCGCGGAGTTCGGGTTGGCGATTAACGGTCTGGTCAAGCAGGGGAAGATCAAGGGACCGATTGTAATTGGGCGAGATCATTTGGATTGTGGCTCGGTGGCTTCGCCTTTCCGCGAGACGGAGTCGATGAAGGATGGCTCGGACGCGATTGCCGACTGGCCGTTGCTGAACGCGCTGGTGAATACGGCGAGCGGTGCTTCGTGGGTCTCGATTCACAACGGTGGCGGCGTGGGCATTGGGTACTCGCAACACGCGGGGCAGGTGACGGTGGCCGATGGTACGGACGAGATGGCAAAGCGCATTGAGCGCGTGCTGACGAATGATCCGGGGATGGGTGTGCTGCGCCACGTTGATGCCGGATATGACGAGGCGAAGACGTTTGCGAAGAGCAAGGGTGTGAAGATTCCAATGGAAGGCCAGTGAGCATGGCAAAGAACGCAGGCGCGGAAGTTCATCACGATGCAGCGGTGTTGCTGCATCGCATCTCGCAGTTGGTGACGATGGCTGGTGACGCAGGCCCCCGTCGCGGAAAGATGATGCGCGAAATTGCCGTGATCGAAGATGCTGCGGTATTGATCTGCGGTGGCCAGATTGTTGCCGTGGGAAAGACGCACGAGGTAGTCCGGCATCCGTGGCTGAAGGAGCATCGCGCGGAAGTGGTGGAACTGGATTGCCGAGGCAAGGTGGTGCTGCCGGGATTTGTGGATTCGCATACGCATCCCGTGTTCGTTGCTCCGCGCTTGATCGATTTTGAAAAGCGCTCGGCAGGGGCGGGGTATGAGGAGATTGCGGCTGCGGGTGGCGGCATTCGCTCCAGCATTGAAGGCGTGCGCAAGGCGACGGAGGCTGTGCTGGCGGATCATGTGTGCTCCGCGCTGCGGCAGGCGCAGTCGCAGGGGACGACGACGCTGGAGGCTAAATCCGGCTACGGGCTGGACGCGGCATCGGAGATCAAGAGTCTGAAGGCGATTCGGCGTGCCGCTAGCGAGTGGCAGGGAACGGTAGTGGCGACATTTCTGGGTGCGCATGTGCCTCCGCCGGAGTTCAAGGACAGGCCGGACGAATATGTCGATCTGCTGTGCGCCGAGGTTCTGCCGAAGGTTGCGCGGCAGAAGTTGGCGCAGTACGTGGATGTTTTCTGCGAGCGCGGTGCGTTTACACTGGCGCAGACGGAGCGGATTCTGCAAGAAGCTGAGCGGTTTGGGTTGCGCACACGCGTCCATGTGGGGCAGTTGACCAACACTCCACTGACTGGGATTATGGTGCATAAGCCTGCATCGGTAGATCATTTGGATTGCCTGGAGAAAGCTGACATTTCGGCACTGGCGGCGAGTGACACGGTGGCCACGCTGCTGCCGGGAGCGAACTATTTTCTCGCTACGAAGAAGTATCCCCCAGCGCGCAAACTGATTGACGCAGGTGCGGCGGTGGCGCTGGCAACGGACTACAATCCGGGAACGTCACCTACGATTAGCATGCCGATGATGCTGTCATTGGCGTGCACGCAGATGCGAATGAGCGTGGAAGAGGCTCTGACTGCGGCGACCATCAACGGTGCGCATGCGCTGGAACTAGGTGCTCGAAAGGGAAGTGTGGAGGCGGGCAAGGATGCAGACCTCGCATTCTTCGAGCTGGATGATTATCGCGAACTGGCGTACTGGTTTGGTGCAAACCACTGTGCGGCGGTGATGATGGCAGGGCGCTTCGCGGACTTATTCTGAGCGCCCGTGCGTGCGGATTATCCACAGTGCTGGTTTGCGAAGTGAAATCCGGCTGTTATAATTAGTCTCGTTCCAGCAAGCGATATTTGCTGCTGCGACTCCTTCCGTAAGCACTTCCCAGTGCATTCAGGATGGCCAGGTAGCTCAGTTGGTAGAGCAGCGGACTGAAAATCCGCGTGTCGGGGGTTCAACTCCCTCCCTGGCCACCATTCCTAAGTCTTCAACATCAGTAGTTTAGGACAGTGAGTTGTTCGCAATTGACTGCCGCTCAGGTTGTATTCTTCTGCCTGTGCTATGCGCATGAACTGCTAGCCTCGGAGCCGATCGAATTCGCTCCTGAGAACAGAGCTTGACCGGGCAGCTCGGCTGTTGTTGCATTCGGTAGAGTGAACCAGAAAGTGCTTCCGTGACTAGGTTCGCTCACAACCCCGATCGAACCAGCATGAGCTGTGACTGCAAACTTGCAGAAGGCCAGCCCAAGACCCGTTCCAAGATGCTGCCCCTCACCCTGCACTTGGCCGAATTTCTCGAAAATCTCTTGATGATGTTCAGGCGGAATACCACACCCGTCATCCCGAACTGCAACGCGGGCAACCCCGTTTAAGGCCGACAAAGAGACTTCAATGACACCTTCCGCAGGAGTAAACTTGATCGCGTTGTTCAAGAGGTTCTCCAGAATACGGCGTAAGAGGTCGGCGTCACACTCCACGCTAATTGGTTCCGTTGCGCATAGAGTTAGCTGCCGATTGCCGGCCGTCAGCCTAACGCTTTCGATCACCGCCTGCGCGATCTGGTTCAATCCGCACTCGCAAATGTGAACAGGCATCCTGCCCGATTCCAACCGGCTGACGTCGATCATGAGCGCCATCATTTCATTGAGCTTGGAGGTCGCTTCCTGGGCTTTTTGAATGTAGCCAACGCGCTTTTCTTCTGAATTGATTGCGAGTTCAAGCGGCACCGTGATGGACATCAACAGCGAGCGCATGTCATGGACGACCATGTGCGTGAGACTGTCGCGCAGGATCTCCAGACGATGGAGCTGCTCGTAGCTCGACTGCAACTCCTGACGTTGTCGATGGAGCTGGAGTTGTGTTCTGACTCGTGCCTCGACCTCTTCGAATTGGAAGGGCTTAGTAATGTAGTCGTCGCCCCCAACCCTGAACGCCTTCACTTTTACCGTGGTGTCCGTGAGAGCGCTGATAAACAGAATCGGAATGTCTTTGAGCGCAGGATCGGCCTTCAGTCGTCTGCAGACTTCGAAGCCGTCCATGCCCGGCATATTGACATCCAGCAAAATTAGGTCAGGACGCAGCAACCGTGCAGCTTCCAGAGCGCGTTCTCCGCTGGATACTGTCCTCGGTTGGTAGCCGCGCTCTTTCAGCATGCTCGCCAGTAGCAGTAAATTTGCCGGAGTGTCATCGACGATCAGGATATTCGGCACTGTCGTGCCGAGGGTTTGCGTTTGCATCAGGACCTTCCTTGTGGGCATGCCTGTATCAGGAGCAGTAGATTATCAGTGTCAAATTCTTCAGCCAGTCGGCTGAGCTTTGCGGCTTCCTGCGGAAATAGGAGAGTGATGCTGGAAATCAGTTCCCTGACCCGCTCAAACTCGCCAATACGAGCCGAGTCGGCTAGCTGCGCGAGGAGTTCCGGTGGGAGCTTCGATACTGAACTTCCCGTCGGATCGAAGTCTATCTTCGATGTTTGTGGGAGGTCGTCTTCATAAACGTACTCTGCGCCGAGTAGTGCCCGAATCTTCTCCAGTAGCTCCGGCTGACGAAATGGCTTTGCAAGAAAGTCATCTGCGCCGATCTCCAGAGCTTTCTTTCGATCCTGTTCGAAGGTGCTGGCAGAAATAGTAATGATCTTGACGGTGTTGTCGTGGGCGCGTTCACGGATATCACGGATCGCTTCATGGCCATCGACAAGGGGCATGATAACGTCCATCAGAATGAGATGAGGATGCCACTCTTCGTACCTTCGTATCGCCTCAATCCCGTTGACCGCTTCGCGCAATTCGAAGCCAATTGGCTCCAACAGTTGCGATAACAGCACGCGATTATCTTCCTTGTCGTCTGCGATCAGCAGTCTGAACTTCGGCTGATTGGACTTCAGACGTTGGACGCGACGATGGCCAAGTCTCAGGGGAACCGAGTGCTCCGCGGCTCGCAGAAGCACGCTGAAGGCAAAGACACTTCCATGGTTGACCTGACTTCTTACGGTGAGGTCTCCTCCCATCAACCGCACGAACCCTCGGCTGATTGCGAGTCCAAGCCCAGTGCCTGTACCACTCATTCGTCCGCTTCGTGTCTGCTCAAAATGCTGGAACATACCGCCGACTTCGTCTTCGGCGATACCAATCCCGGTGTCCTCGATTTCAGCCTCCAGGCGGAGATCTGACGAGTCGTTGTTTTGCTGAATTCGCAGCCGGAGGACCACTCCGCCCGTTTCAGTGAACTTCAATGCATTTCCGAGAAGATTAATGAACACCTGCCGCAACTTGCCCTCGTCGCTGGTAACGTGTCGGGGAATATCGCCGAGACGTTCAACGATGAAATGCAATTTCTTCGCGTCGGCGCGCAAGCTGAACATGGCTTGTAGGTCATCTATCAACGTGTGGAGATCGAATGCACTTGGATTCAGGGTAGTGCCGCCTGCTTCAATCTTGGACATCTCCAGGATGTCATTCAGCAGCGACATAAGGTGCTCGCCGCACCGATTGATGGTATTCAGGTGAGCTCTTTGTTGATCGCTCATCTGGGCATCCCCAAGCATCAACTGCGAAAATCCTAAAATGCCGTTCATGGGAGTGCGAATTTCATGAGACATGTTTGCGAGGAACATACTTTTTGCGCGGTTGGCCGCTTCGGCTGTCTCCTTCGCGCGCAGCAGTTCGTCTTCCATGGCTTTCCGCTCGGTAATGTCGATGACCGCGACCACGGCGCCCACTATCACTCCACCAACTACCTGGGGATGGGACCAGTACTCAACGGGTAGGTATGTCCCATCCGCGCGCCAGAGAACTTCATCGTCGGCATGGCAGCCCTTCCCTGTGATAACAACTTGTTGCATCCGGCATTCTTCCGGTAGCACCGGCTTTCCATCGCGGGTGTGATGATGAACCAATTCATGCACATTTTGCCCAATCACCTCATCGACGCTCCGGTAACCAAATATCCGGAGCCATGCAGGATTGCAGAAAGTGCAGGTGCCGTCCAGGGCAATCCCAGAGATGGCTTCCGCCGTTGACTCCAGCAACAGACGAAGTTGTTCCTCTTTTGATTCCAGTGCGGCTGTCCGCAACTGGACGAGATCCTCGAGTTGCTCCCGATACCTCCGCAGCTCCTCGTTTATCTGCTGCCGTTCTTCTAACTCCCCTTCAAGGCGATGGCGGCTCCGCAGGAGTTCGTCGTCCCGGACCTTGATCTCGGAGAGCATTTCGTTGAATCCCATGCTCAGCTGGCCAATCTCATCATCCCCTGTTCTTGGGACCCGGACGTCAAAGTCCTTTTCGACTGACACGATTCGCATTGCGTGCGTAAGCTTTGAAATCCTCTCCACAATTTTCTTCAGTAGAAGCCACCCTGCTGCACTCCCGACGACAAGTGACGCAATCAGGAGACCGATTGCCATGTGAGCGAGCCTATCCCATCGATGCAAGACTTCCACTAGATCGGACTGCAGGTATACGGTCCCTACCATTTCGCCTGCGGATACCACGGGTCTAACCGTTCCGATGAAATAGCGGTCGGTTCGTGGCTTGTCCGGAGCTGTGGTAGGGCAGTTCAGATCGTCCAATGATCTTGAACGCTGGTAGTGTGCGAACAGGTGTCCAGTCTTGTCATACAGACATGCGGAGACAAGCGACCGCTCCGAATGGAGGGCGCTCAGAATCTCAGACGCGGCAGCGGTATCGCGGAATTCCAGCGTGGCGGCAGAGTTTTCTCCGACGATCGCAGCCAGAGTTGAAACCCGATCCTCCAGCGACAATCTCGAACCGTGAAGGTCATAGGCAAGAAACGCGGCGTACAAAATGCATAGGGCCACGCAACTGGAGAGAACAATGATCACACCGAGCTTGAACCGAAGATTATCGAATGCCCGCATACTAATCCCTCGCTCCGTTCTCCGGTTGGTTCGCCACCACGGCGGTGTCTATCAGGCACGAATGGATTCTAAGTTGCACATTGGCAGCGATGGCCCGTGTGAAGATGGGACTGTTGCGTTGGGGGGCGCGGTAAACTCTGACGGCTCGCATCTCAGCTCTTCCCCGTGATTCGTACCACGCTTGACAGATTTAACAGGCGAGAGCTGACCTTGAGTCGAGCCGCCTGCGTTGCATCCAGGTTGATTTGGATTTGCACCTGTTCACCCACCCGAACAAGACCGACCATCCCCCCCTCGTGCGTGAAGGAACCCGTCTCACCAACGGTCAGAATGCTGCGGTTCCCGACTCGATCCAGTGCCGCACGGGTCTTCTTCGAGGAGGAATGCGCGATATAAATGATGTCGCAACGGTCGATTGTTTCTGCGGTTGGAGATAGAAGCATCTGTATGGGTCGGGACTCGTTGGTCTTACCCGCCAGCATATTCTGAATTGTTTCTCCCATAGGGCTGTCGCCGATAAATCCGATGGTCAACTCGTTGCTTGTCTTCGGCCACTCGATGTACTTGGTCAGATTGAGTACGATAGCCGCTCTGACAGCGTATTCGTTCTGCGACTGGGCCCGCGCAGGAGGTCCGAACAGCAGCAATACACTTAAGACGCATATGGAGCGCACTGGCAAGGGCACCTTCACCTGACGGCGACACTTCCGGATCCAAAGCCGGCAAGTGACTCATGGCTTAAGCTGTTCCTCGTGGGCGCGCTCGACAGGTTCGCGGTCTCCGACCGGCCTTTGTGGATAGGAAGACGGTAAGAGGCTTTGAAACGGTAGGTACGCCCGTCCTGCAAAATTTGGGACTCGACATACTGCGGACCCGAGCTTGTGGACCATCGGCGATTCAGCGCGTTGTAGCAACTGCCAGAAAACTGCCAGCCTCCCCAGAGTGGCTTGGTTGAAAATGTGACGTTGGTCAAGAATGACGAAGACACAGGGATGCCTTGGTAAGTTTGCTGTGGACTGGAATAGAGTAGTTCCAGCGCGGCAAATGTATGCTGCACAAGCGGAATCGAAGCATTCAGCTTTGCCGTATGCAGCGGCGAATTGGGGAGCCGCAGAGATTGAATTGTGTCCTTTGCGTCGGCCAGCGTGTAGCTGGCGCGTGCTGAAAGACCTGATGCCCGTTTGGCCTCCAACTCAAATTCCACTCCCCTCCCGCGGTCGCGGCCTCTATTGTCAAAATGGTTCAACCCATTCGCAGGATCGGCGGTCAAGTCAATCAGGTTCTTCAGGCTGTTGTAGAACGCATCCGCCGTCAATTGCAGCCAAGGCCGCAGGCTCTGATCCAGCACTATCTCGTTGGATTGAATGTTTTCGGGGCGAAGGCTTGGGTTCGGTTCCCTGGTGACGGTGCCCACGTTATAGAGTTCGTAGGCGTTGGGCGCCCGGAACGCACGGCTGAAGATGTACTTAATCGATGTTCGCGAATTCAGCGAGTATATGGCTGCAATGCGCGGACTGAATTCACCGCCAAATGTGTCGAACCAATCAAGCCGCCCACCGGCGTGGATCGTCAACTTCCGGATCGGCTTCAACTCGGCCTGAGCGTAGGCAGCCTCCTGATGGGGCGTCCAATGATTGTCCAGATAGCGTGGCCCCACTGTGGCGTAACCTTCCTGATCGACCCGAATACAGTATTCGTACTCAGCTCCGACGGTTACCCGGTGCCGACCGATCTGGTGTCCGAGGGTGAATTCTGTGCCCAACCAGTCAGAACGGGATCTCGCGTATTCCAAAATAGTAGTTGCCGAATCAGGGCTTACGTAGGCGCCAGTGCCCAACAGTTTTCCCGAATCGTAGTACGCCCGCAGATCGAGATCTGTCTTCGATGAAGTGCTCCTGTGATAGCTAAGATCGAGATACTCCCGTTCGATCTTGGAGCGGGTTCCAGGGTAATCGAGCGTACTCCCAAAGGGAGCGGACGGAATCACCTTGGTCCGATTGGAGAACAGACCTTGCAGGCGAAAATTTCCCAACTGGAGGTCAGCGAACGCGTGGTCAAAGCGTTCTCCGTCCATATTCTCTGCTATGCCGTTGTTGTTTCTTGGAGAGTCTAATTGGGGGTAAAACAGCTGTGCTGCTCCAGCGCTGCGGTACATACTCCCGGATAAGAGTGCAGAAAAACCGTTCTCCTGAACGCTTGCCGTGATCTGCCCCGTCCGCCCCAGGAATGAGGACGTGTCCCCGGAAGTCTCAAGTACTGCCCCGGCGCTCGCCCGACGAGTGATGACATTGATGACTCCGAAAAACGCATTCGTCCCAAACAGCGAGGAAGTGGGCCCACGGACAATCTCGATACGTTCGATCAGATCCAAGTCGAGCGGAAACTCTGAGCCGACCTGAGCGCTGTCGTAGATCATGTCATTCATCCGGTGTCCGTTTACCAGGAGGAGGATTCGGGAGTTATAGTCCCCAGATTGAAGAAATCCACGAACTCCCAGGTAGACGTAGTCACGATCGTAGGCTGTATAAAAACCGCGTACACTGCTCAATACATCGGCCAGTGTCCGCCAACCGTAAGTTGCTATCTCTTCAGCAGTGATGACGGTAACCGCCGAGGGAGCATCCTGCGTGTTCTCCAGATGCCGTGACGCGGTGAAGACCTTTACGTGCGCCAATTCCTCGATGCTCATCGACGTGAGGTCTTGGTCGGAAGGGTATTGCTGAGCGAATACCGCTACCCCGGGACCCAACAGAAACGAAAAGAGGGCCACTCTCAGTAGCGAGTGTCTACACACGCTTAAGACAAAGGAGTACATGCTATGTTCATCGGTACAACGAGACAGAAACTTCATGGATTTCACTGAAATGCGCACACTGCAGACGCTTACCGAGCTGGGGGAACAGCACTTGCGATTCGATGAGAGTGCGGCAAGAAGTCGGGGGAAGGGAAGGAACGGCGTTTAGAATCAGTGTATCGCCGTTCCGAAACAGCGCTTGATATCAGCTTCGCAGCCACACAAACCCCGGACACTCCAGGGTTTTCTCTGGAACGACGAGGAGAACGGCAGTGGGCCTGCGATTGAACAGAAAAGCCACTCAGTTATCGATGGACTGAGTGGCTCAATAATGCCGTTGAATAACAGGCTAGGCGGCTTTAA
>Ga0302320_10029251_pt1 | contig 10545 bp, 9 predicted proteins | sample Bog_T0_3_FD_202130 | JGI IMG/M metagenome (GOLD analysis project Ga0302320, IMG submission 202130) | Peat permafrost microbial communities from Stordalen Mire near Abisko, Sweden - Bog_T0_3 | ecosystem: Environmental > Terrestrial > Soil > Wetlands > Peat | place: Sweden: Abisko, Stordalen Mire... | reverse complement strand
ACGCACTATCCTAGCCCAAAATCATCTTCCCCAGGATTTCCTTCATCAGTTTGGCCGCAACCGTTGCCGTCATCTGCGTCGTGTCTTGCGTCGGATTGAATTCCATAATGTCGGCCCCCGCTATTTTTCCCGTAATCGCCTGAATGTGCGCCAGCGCCTCCCGCGTCGACATCCCCCCCGGCTCGCGATGCGAAATTCCCGGCGCAAACGCCGGATCCAGCACATCCATGTCGAAAGAAATATAAATCGGCCCGTCAACTTTCATGCGATCCAGGGCTGGCAAATTCCGCATTTCGATCATTTCCACGCCAAATTTCTTCGCCTGTTCGCACTGGTGCCCGTTTGCCGTCCGAATCCCAATCTGGATCAGCCTTTTCGCGGCCCCATCCTCCATAATCCGCGCAAACGGACAGGCATGCGACAAACGGTTCCCTTCCAGTTCGTCGTAAAGATCGGGATGCGCGTCAAAATGAAGAATCGTCAGTCCCGGAACCCGCTTGCCGAACGCCCGCACAATCGCCAGCGTAATCGAATGGTCGCCACCCAGACAGACCGGACGCAGACCTTTATCCAGCAGTTCGCCAACTCTCTTTTCGACTGCCGCGAACGGCTCTTCAAAATCAAATTTCAAGTCGCCCGCATCGCAATACATTCCCTCCGCGCTCAGGTCGACGCCCAGTTCTGTCCACGAATTTGCCGAATTCGAATTGAACGCCACTCGAATAATCGGAGGCGCTCCAGCCGGCCCCCTTAACCATGAAGAATTCGCATCAAATGGAATCCCTAAAATCACCGGAGTTCCCGGCTTCGCCGCATCGGGTCGCAGAGTCATATAAAGTCCTCCTCGCCTTTCAAACTTCGAAATCACACAATGCCTAGCATAGTCGCCCCGAAACCGGCTCGCAGTGACCCCGGATACAGCCTCATTTCCACCTCCGCCTGTTCCACCGTAACCCTTTTTCCGTCGCTGAATCGGACACGCGAGGCCAATCATCCGTTATCCTATAGAAGACCTTATATGGCAACTTCAACGACTAAGCCCCGCGCCACCGTACCACCCGCAATCCCGGATCAAGGTAAAGAGAACTACGAACGCGAACGCGTTTTTTCCCTCTTCCGTCAGTTTGGATACCTCGAAGCAGAACTCAACCCGCTCGGCCTGCTGCCTCCTCAACCCCATCCCGATCTTGAGATCGATAACGAGTGGGCGCGGGAAGCTCGCCGCATCTATTGCGGCAGTGTCGGCGTCGAATTCATGCACATCGCCGATCCCGTGCGCCGCCGCTGGATTCAGGAACGCCTCGAGGCCGAACCCCCGGCAGTCGATCAAAAGCGCGCCCTCGATCTCCTCATGCGCGCCGACCTGTTCGAGCAGACACTGCAGCAGCGCTATCTGGGAAACAAACGCTTCTCCCTCGAAGGCAACACCTCGCTGCTCACCGCCGTCGACCAGGTCCTCGACGTCGCTGGCGAACATGGCACCATCGAACTCGTCATGGGCATGAGCCATCGCGGACGCCTCAACGTGGTCATCCACGTCGCCAGGCGCCCTCCCGAGCAGGTCTTTGCCGAATTTGAGGACGTCGATCCGCGCAGCGTTCTAGGCTCCGGCGACGTGAAATACCACATGGGCGCGACCGGCGAATATGTGACCGCGAGCGGCAAGAAAATCCACATCCACCTCGCTTCCAATCCCAGCCATCTCGAAGCCGTCGACCCTGTCACAATCGGACGCACCCGCGCCAAGCAAGACCGCGCCGGGAAAGGTGGCGACGCCAAGTTTCTGCCGCTGCTCGTCCACGGCGACGCCGCGTTTGCTGGCCAGGGCATCACCGCCGAAACCTTGAACTTCGCTGACCTCGCCGGATTCACCGTCGGCGGCACTATCCACGTCATCGTCAACAATCTGATCGGCTTCACGACCAATGCTCGCGAAGAGCATTCATCTCGCTTCTCGGCGCAACTCGCCCGCCGCCAGGCCATCCCGATCTTTCATGTGAATGGCGAAGATGTCGATGCCGTGGTGCGCGTCGCCCGGATCGCCGCCGAATACCGTTACAAATTCGGCAACGACGTTGTCGTGGATCTCGTCGGTTATCGCCGTCATGGTCACAGCGAAGTCGATGACCCCACCGTCACGCAGCCTTTGATGTACAAGGCGATCAAAGAACATCCCCCGCTGTATCAGATTTACGCCAAGCGAATCGGCGTCGAAAATATCGCGGATCAAGCCACCATCGTCAAGAGTGATTTCGAGGCCGCGCAAAAAGCCGCCACGCAGTTCACCAAGAAGCCGATGATGCGCGATCTTCCCAAATACTGGGATGACTACTTCGGAGGCCGCTACAATCCCGACTACGAGCAGCCCACCGGCATCCCCCGCGCGGAATTGGCGGAACTCACCGAGCGCCTGACGACGTATCCCGAGGGCTTCCACATCCATCCCAAGGTGAAGAAACTACTTGAGCAGCGGCAGGAAATGGGCACCGGCAAGAAGCCGCTCGACTACGGCATGGCCGAAGCTCTTGCCTTCGCCAGCCTCGTCAAACAGGGAATCCCGGTTCGCCTTAGCGGCCAGGACTCGCGCCGCGCAACCTTCAATCAGCGCCATTCCGTCTTGCTTGATATTCAGGACGAGACGGAATATGTCCCGCTCCGTCATATCGATCCCAACCAGGCGGCCTGCGACATCTACAACTCGACGCTCTCGGAAGCAGGCGTGATGGGATTTGAATACGGATACAGCCGCGACTATCCTGAAGCTCTCGTCTTGTGGGAAGCCCAGTTTGGCGACTTCGCCAATGTCGCGCAAGCCGTGATCGATCAGTTCGTCTGCGCCGGAGAAGACAAGTGGAACCTGCTCTCCGGCTTGGTCCTTCTATTGCCCCACGGCTACGAAGGCCAGGGTCCCGAGCATTCCAGCGCACGCGTGGAGCGCTTCTTGCAACTGGCCGCCCGCGACAATATTCAAATCTGCCAGCCCTCGAATGCCGGGCAGTATTTCCATCTCCTGCGTCGCCAGGCCCTCCGCAAATGGAGGAAGCCACTAATCGTTTTTACTCCGAAGAGCATGTTGCGTCATCCCGACGCTTTGTCTCCGCTGGAAGATCTCACCCACCGCCAGTTTTTGTCCGTCATACCCGACACGGAAGCGCGCGACGTCAAGCGCATCCTGCTATGCACCGGCAAGATCGGGCATGAACTCCGCGCGGAACGCGAAAAACGCAAAGACACAAGCACGGCCATCGTCTTCGTCGATCAGATGTACCCGTTCCCCGAAGCCGAACTGGCAGCCGAACTGGAGCGTCACCCAACCGCACGCGATATCGTTTGGGTACAGGAGGAGCCGTCCAATATGGGTGGACTTTCCTTCATGCTTCCGCGCTTGAAACGGATCGCCAACGAACGACCCGTGCACTCGGTGAAACGTTCAGGAAGCGCAAGTCCCGCTACCGGATCAGCCAAGGCGCATGACGTCGAGCAGAAAACTCTCTTGGCCCTCGCCTTCACGTCACTGGACTAAGTCTTCTATCGAAGCAAAAAGCCCAAGACCGGCGCACAACGGTCTTGGGCTTTTTGACTACTTTGCCGGGCAGGATTGCAAAACTCCGGCTCACAAAACTTGAAAACTAGCCTATGGCCAGCGCTTCGCTGCGTCTTCCCATCCGGCAACACGCGCCGGAGGATTCGAACCTTGCACGGCGACCACCGGCGGAATCCGTACCGGCTGCGGCGGGGCAGCGGTTAAGCTCGGCTTCGGCGCTTCCGCGAGCGTCTCTTTTTCGTCCGAAAGCAGCGGAGCGGCGACCCGCAAAGCCTCAACTTCTTTTTCCAAACGGGTCAGTTCCAGTTCTTTCTGCCGCAAAACCTCATACACATTTTTCATGCTTGGCACCTTTGGGGAAACAAGGATCAAGCGCAGAGTATGGGTTTTGCCTCTATTTTGTCAAGGGAAACGGGCACTCGCGAGTGCAAGGATAGTTATCTCAGCCGTCCAAACGGCGGCGTTAGCGAAAGACCACGACAGCCACCAGGATACCCAGAATCAGCACAACGATAGCGAGCAGATTCACATGGTTAGCCATCCACAATTCCTTTACGGGGACGGCATTCGCTAGAAAGGCAGGCACAAATTCTTCCGAATTCGAAACGGCAGAGGCCGTCGGAGCATCTGTAGTCGACGAAACCGGCGATGAACTCGGCGAAGCACCTGGCCCCTCACCGTTTTCCTTTGTCTCGGGTTGCGCCGCCTTTTGTTCGAGAACGGCTTGCTCAGCTTTTCGCTGTTTCTTCTCGTATTCCTTAATCGAGCTCTCTTTTTTCTCGCAGTCGAGGCAAAGCGTTCTGCCCTCAGAAACAGGAAATCCACACGAGCCGCACTTTTGTACGCGCAGCATAGCCGCGGGAATCGAGGCGGGCGTCGAAGGCTCCGAGTCGACCCCTGCCGCTGTTGGCCCAGATACCAAGGAAATCACCGGCGGGTCAGCCGCAGGAACAACCTGAGCCACCGGCTTCGGCTCAACCGGCCCCTGATCAGGGATCTCACTCTTCGAAGGCGGTGGAAGAATGGGCGGAACAACCGGAACCGCAGCATTCTTTCCGGGAACCGTCAGCAAACCGCCCACTGCGGGAGTGTCGACGGCCTTCTCCGTTCCCCGCGTCGCTGCTGGCGCCGGCGTCGCCGCCGGTGCCGAAGTCTGGCGCTGCTCCGCCAGATCCAGTGCCGTTAAGGTAAGCTCGGCCATCCGTTCCAGCGCAATCAGATCCCGTTCTTCAAATGCGTACGGATGATCGGAAAACAGCTCAAACAGCCCGCGCACCGCGCCGTCCCGCCGCAGCAACGGTAGCACGACGATCGACGCAATCCCCAACGCCCGGCAAGCCTCCAGATTCACCCGCGGATCGGCCTCGGCATTATCACAGCGCAATAACTGCCGCCGCGCGATACTTTCCCCCGTCAATCCCGACCGAACCTGCAGCCGTGCTCCGACTGCCGGCGCCGAAGAACCAGCACTCGCCCGGCAAACCATCTCCTCGCCTTGCGGAACGGCGAGCGCCGCCCCCGTGGCACCCGTGATGTACTGCGCGCGCTCCACCAACAACTGGAGCGCTGAATCCAGTTCGTTTTCCGCCAGGGTCTGGTTCCCATTCGAGCGCTCGCTGACACCGTCATCAGCGGGCCGGTCGACGCCGGGTGCCACATCCTCCGCGGCACCGGACTTTTCTTCGGGTTGTGCAGATCCGTACATGGAAGGGGGCTGAACCGAGTCTCGCCTCGGAGACACCAGCTGTCAAGAGCCAGACGTCCATCCATCGCGGGATTCGGGCTAGCGCGGATACGGCAATGCCGCGAAAGTAAATCGGAGGGATATTCGCTGCTCCTCAATTGTTGGTTCGGCTACGGCACTCACCGCCCGACGGGCGTCGGATGCGTGACTTCCAGAACGATCTTCGGCGGATGCAGAAGCGTATTGTGAATCAAGCAATGATGTACCGAACTCTCGACTCCTGCGCGATCTGTATCGTTAAGTTCCGCGGGCGCCTCAATTTCAATTCGAAAATTGTCGATGCGGGCGGGATCCTTCAGTTTATCGGCAGTGACCCGAACCCGCGTGCCGCTGCTGGCCAGCTTATGTTTGCGCAAATATTGGGACGCGTAGAAAACGGCGCACGATCCGAGCGAAGCAAGTAGCAGCTCCGGAGGAGTCATCCCCTCGTCATGTCCGCCATTCTCGGCTGGCTGATCGCTTACGATAACGTGCTGTCGGCCCTTGATTTCGAACTGTAACGCTCCCAGATGCTCCACCTTGATTTCCATAAGTCCCTCCATTTCCATCAAACTCGCAATCTCACGCCGGCTTCGCGCGAAATGCTACCGGACGGCTTGTCCCGCAAGCGCTACATCCAAGTGACCGCGCACCAGATTCCGCGCCCGGTGTAGCCGCGATTTCATAGCGGCCATTGAAATTCCTAGCTTCTTGGCCACCTCATCCCCCCGCCCATCTTCGACATCGCACAATTCATAGACCCGTCGGTACAGCGGGGGCAGCTTTTCCACCGCATCGTGCAGCATTTCCTTCATCTCTTGCTCCGCGAGTCGCGCATCTTGAGGCGGGTCAGGTGCAGCGATCTCCTTACCCTCGTCTTCCAGCGTAGAAAGCTGCAAAAGGGGCAGCAAGGATTCCCGTTGTTTCAGCTGCCAACAAACACGTTTCGCAATCTGAGCTAACCAGGCCCGAAAAGCTCTCGACTCGCGCAACTGATCGAGATGCCGGTAGGCCTTGAGCAGCGCTTCGATCAACACATCTTCGGCATCCTCATGGTTGCCGCATACCCGAATCATCTGCCGATAGACTGCGTCTTGATGTTGCTTCGCCAGTGCGTCAAAGTCCACACCCTCATTGTGGCACTCCGCCGGCTCCAAGGCGTCCCCTGTTATCAGGAATCGATCCCCAGTCGTACCAATTCGGCTCGCTTCTTTTCGCTAGCGCCACGCACGCAGCGCCCATTCCACGGCATTTTTCCCAGGACCATCCCCATCGTACATATATCGGTGAGTCCCGCGAAGGTCAGACCAACCCCCACAAATGCGCAAAGAAACATCCAGCGCGGATTGAGGGTCAGCGCGAGCGTGAAGCCAGCGAGCACCAGCAAACCAGCACCCAGGCGGACCTGCCGCTCCAGCGACCACCGTGTTTTCATACTCGCCACAACAGGCAAGCCTGCTTTGATCCATGCTTCAGTGCCGCCTTCAAGAACCGCTATCTTTCGCCGACAGGGCTCGAGAAGATCCGCCGTCATCCGGGCACGCTTGCCTGAATGGCACACGAGGAGAATGGGAAGATCGGCGGTGAGGTCGCCCAAACGCGCTTCAATCTGGTCCATCGGGATGTTCACGGCGCCCGGGATATGTCCACAGGCGAATTCCGAACCGGAACGCACGTCGACCACCTGCGTCCGCGGGGATGCGCTGTTTCGCAGTTGAGAAACGGTTACGAACGAAATCAAAGTCCCCTCCTGCTAGAGAAGAGCGCCAGTTTCAGAAAAAGGGTTCAGGAGAGATCGCGGATGTGGCGAACCCGCTCTGCGGTGCAGGGACGCGTTCAGCCACGCCCACACATTTCAGCAAGGGGTTTAGAGGCCGCTGGATGGGCTGGGCGAAACGATGCAGCGCTACTGCGTCTTTTCTTCCTTGTGCCGCAGCCACTCGATGAACATCTGCTCTTTCGGTTTGTCGTACGCCATCAGCAGATGCCGAATGCTGCGTCCGCTAACGAAGTGGCAGACCTCTTCCGCCAGATTCTTCGCGTGGTCGCCGGCGCGTTCGAGGGATTGCGTCATGAAGATGACTTGCAGGCTGGAGTGATGCGCCACGTTCTCTGGATTCTCTATGTGGCGCAGAAAAATTATATTACGCAGGCGGTCCATTTCAGCGTCGGCTCTGAGCACGTCGATCGCTTTCTTGACGTCGCGTTGGGAGAACGACAAGCCCACATCCGCCAGCATCTTCTCCAGCACCGTCGCCATCTGTGTCAGATCGCGAGCATCCTGCGAATCGAGCCGCGCGCCCGCCGCCTGCGCGCTGGTCGCAAAACTCAGCAGCAGATCCCCGATGCGCTCCAAGCCGATCATGACTTTCATACACGCCAGCAGTTGCCGCGTTTCTGCCTCTGGAACCCGGGTAATCGTCGACGTCACGCCCGTGTCTACTTCCAGGTCGATGGCATCGAGTTCTTTTTCGCACTGCCGAATGGCATTCAGCCGCGACATGGATCCAGTAGCGATTCCTTCGGCGGCAATGGCCGCCGCTTCGCGCGCCAGTTCACATGCCTCGACCGTTCGCGCCACCAGGCTAGAGTGCGAAGGCTCCGGAGCCGGAGTTTTTACGCTGGCTGTACTCATGGGCAAATCCACCTGTCCAATTGGATGCCGAATCCACTCCGCCGGAACGAGTCGGACTAACCGAAGTGTTCCACACAATCCCTGTTAACAGGATAGTTCCACGCGTTTCAAGGCAGGTTACAGAGCTATGAATTTTCCGTCGATTTCAGGACACCTTCAAATGGCCCACTGATCGGCTCGAATGCCCGAATAAAAGACGATTAGCCCTCGGGAGCCGTCAGCGAAAACAGAAAGCTTGATCCATGATTCAGTTCGCTCTCGGCGCGAATCGTTCCCCCGTGCGCCAAAACGATATGCTTGGCGATGGCCAACCCGAGCCCCGTTCCGCCGGACTCCCGCGAGCGCGCTTTATCGACGCGATAGAACCGTTCAAAAAGTCGGGGCAGGTGTTCGGACGAAATGCCCGGCCCAAAATCCGTTACATAGAACTCGACTCCGGCCGTCGTCGCGCGCGCCCCCAGAATAATTCTCTTTCCCGAGGCCGCGTATTTCAATGCATTTTCGATCAGGTTCGAAAAGATCTGATGGATAGCCTCGCGGTCGGCGTTCACGCGACTCTCCGGAACCGAGTTTTCGATTACCAGGTCCACGCCATAAGTTCGCGCCACCTCCCGAAAACTTTCCCGGGCGTCCTGCAGCAATTCTTCGGTGCTGACCTGCTGAATTCCGAATCTTTGCTCACCCGACTCAACGCGCGCCAGTGTCAGCAGGTCTTCCGTCAGCCGCGACATCCGCGCCCCATTTTTGCGAATGATCTCCAGAAATTCGCGCACGTGGTTGTCTTCGATCGGGCTATCGAGAAGCGTCTCCGTATATCCCTGGATGGAAGTTAGCGGAGTTCGCAGCTCGTGCGAGACATTGGCGATGAAATCACGCCGGCTCTTTTCCATCCTCTCGGTTTCCGTCAGATCGCGAAGTACGGCCACGGCGCCGCCTCCGGGCATGGGTGCGGCCGTAACGTCGAAAGTGCGTCCGGCGGCTATCGTGTTCGAGCGCGCGGAAGTGACCGCTTGCTCACGCGCCGCACCCTGAATCGCAGCCAGAAAATCCGGGTCCCGGACGCTGTCGATTAACGGCGAATTCAGCCGAGGAGCCCGTTGCAGCAGACGATCCATGCTGCGGTTTGCCCACTGGATGCGCCCTTCCGCATCGACCGCAACCACCGCGTCCTGCATGCTGTTGAGCAAGGTTTCCAGCTCGCGCTGGCTGGTCTGAACACGGTCGTAGCTTTCTTCTACCCGACGCGTCGTTTTATCGAGCGCCGCCGCCACCTTCCCGATCTCATCCGTCGATGTCGACGCGATTCTGGCGGTCAAGTCTCCACCGGCTACGCGCTCGGCAAAGTTCACGATTCGCTGCAGACGCCCGCCAACATATTGCGAGGCGGCAGCCGCCACCAGCATCGCGAAAACGAATGCGCTCAGCGACCCCCAGAACAGAGCCACTCCCAGCGGCCGGTCCGTGATTTCCATCTCCGGCAGCGGATACGCCAGCCGCACCGCTCCTCCCGAAACCGGAGCCGCCACATACAAATATGGAATCGCTAGCGTTTGACTCCTGCGCTCCTCGACCCCAAGCTTCCCCGCCAGAGCCGAGACAAACTCCGCGCGCCGTCCGTGGTTCTCCATCGTTGTAGGATCGGCTTCGGAATCGGCCAGCACCTTGCCCGTCGGATCAATAACCGTGGCGCGAGCCCCGGCTGCTTGTCCCTCCTGAGCCGTTATATCGGCCAGTGAATGAACCCGGTCCGACTCGACGCGATACGCAAACATCAACGTCTTCTGCTTGAGATTGCGCTCGATCTGTTCGCGCAGCGTACGTTCCCACACCCGGTGCACAGTCAACTGCAAGGTTATCGCCGTGACTCCGATCACCAGTAGAAACACGAACATCAATTTAACGAAGATGCGACTTCTCAACGCGCGACCTCGAAACGGTAACCGGCCCCCCGCACCGTCTTCAGGTAACGCGGATTCTCCGGATCAGGCTCAATCTTCTCTCGTATACGCCGCACATACACGTCCACCGAACGCGGCGTCACGTACGCCGTGTCGCGCCACACCGAATCGAGTAACTGGTCGCGCGTGAACACCCGTCCCGCGTGCCGCATGAAATAGTCCAGCAACCGGAACTCCGTCGCCGTCGTCGGCACCTGTTTCCCGCGCACCGTCAGCGTCATCGCACTCGGATCGATGTGTACTTCGTCAATTTTGGTGGGAAGCGGCGGCAGCGGCCGCTCAAATCGCCGCATCACCGCCTTGACCCGAGCGACCAACTCGCGCGGACTGAAAGGTTTAGGAATGTAATCGTCCGCACCGAGTTCGAGTCCGAGAACTCGATCAGCCTCGCCGCTTTTTGCCGTCAGAAAGATGACCGGCACTGATGCCAGCGATACTGACTGCCGGATCTGCCTGCAAAGCTCTAGCCCGTCTTTCCCGGGCACCATGATATCCAGTAGAAACAGCGCCGGACGCTGCCTCTCCGCATCCACCACCACCAGATTGCCGGTTGAGTACAGTCGCACATTAAAGCTCGCCGCTTCCAGATGATGGCGAACCAGGCGGGAAATATCCGGGTCGTCTTCCACTACAAAGATCGTCGGTTTCACGCGACCATTGTAGCTGGGAAATGTAACGATTTGGA
>Ga0302320_10029249_pt1 | contig 10546 bp, 8 predicted proteins | sample Bog_T0_3_FD_202130 | JGI IMG/M metagenome (GOLD analysis project Ga0302320, IMG submission 202130) | Peat permafrost microbial communities from Stordalen Mire near Abisko, Sweden - Bog_T0_3 | ecosystem: Environmental > Terrestrial > Soil > Wetlands > Peat | place: Sweden: Abisko, Stordalen Mire... | reverse complement strand
GGGAAACGAACGGGCAAACAGCGGCTGCAGTCGCGGCTCGCAATCCAGCGTGATGCGGCTGCCCGAGCGGATCGCGTCCGGGATCAACCCGGCAAACATGATCTCATCGCCAATTCCCTGCTCCCCCCAAAGAAGAAGGCGGCCTGCGGGCAGCCTCTCTCCAGTCCAAAGGGGCTGTGGATAGGGACGCATCGGGGTGAAATGGTCTTCCGACTGCCAACGGCTCTCGTAGTTGCACCAGCCGCGTGAGAAATCACCTAACTGCAACTGCGCGATGGATTGCGCGAAGCGGGCCTGCGGGTAGTCTGGTTTTATCTCAAGGGCCCTGTCGATGCAGGCGAGCGCCTCGTCCAGCTTGCCCAGGTCCTGCAAAGTACAGCCCAGATTGTAGTGCGCTTCGGCATACTGTGGCCGTAGAGCGAGAGCCTGCTCAAAGCTGGCTACGGCCTGATCCAGCTTCTGCAGCGCATGCAATGTGTTTCCCAGGTTGTAGTGTGCTTCGGCCAGTTGGGGCTTCAGGGAGAGGGCGTGCTGGTAGCAGGCCACCGCATCCAGCAGTTTCTCCTGCCCCTGGCGCGCGTTGCCCAGGTTGTACCAGGCGTCGGCAAACTCCGGTCGAAGAACCAGCGCCCGCTCGTAGCTGGCGACCGCGTCCTCAAGATTGTTTTGCGCGAGCAGAGTGTTTCCCAGATTGCTGTGCGCCTCGGCGATGTTGGGATTGAGCGCCAGGGCGCGTTCGTAATCGCTGACGGCCTGGGCGTGGTTTCCCTGCGCCCGATGAGCATTGCCCAGATTGAAATGGGCTTCGGCAAAGCCCGGCCGGAAGGACAGCGCCTTCTGCTGGCTGGCTGCGGCCTCATCCAGCTTGCCTTGCTCCAACAAAACGTTTCCGAGATTGACGTAAGCCTCGGCCAGATTGGGCTTGATCGCGATGGCTTGCCGGAATCGCGCTTCCGCTGCCCCGGATTTGCCCAGCGTCTGCAGAACGGCCCCCAGATTCATGTGGGCCTCGGCCATATCCGGCTTCAGCATCAGTGCATTGCGATAGCTGACTGCGGCCGCCTGCATCTTGCCCGTGGCCTGCAGGGCGGTGCCCAGGTTGGAGTGATAAGCGGCTTGTTTGCTATCCACGGAAATCGCTTTGGTGATCAGCTCAATGGCCACATCCTCGCGACCCACCTGGTGAGCCAGCACTCCCAGCAGGTGAAGGCTGTCGGAGTGAAGCGGATCAAGTTCCAGAATCCTGCGGTAGAGCGGCTCAGCCTCGGCCAGTTTCCCCTGCTGGTGAAATTGCACGGCGCGATTCGCCATCTCCTGAAGGCTCGGCAGCGCGGACGGTGGCGCCGAGCCAGGAAGTGTCCGATGTTCAGGAGGGGAAAGATGCTTCATGGGGCAAGTGTATTTGTGAGAGAGTTCTCATCGAGCCATGACTTGAGCGATTTGTGCGCGAATTTGCCCGGCAAGTTCCCAATCCGGTTTCTTCCCATTCCGGCATCAGCCTTTACGCAGGCTTCGAAAGGCCAAAGGCGCTATAGTCCCCGTCTCCTTCTGCTTTTGCAATTGCTGCTGCAGCTTCCCGCCCCGGGCACGCATGGCCGGGGTTCCGCTTCGGCTGTGCATGCAGACCAGGTCCAGCACCCAGGGCAGCAGAGCGCGATCTTGCACCGTGAGGTCTGCCAGCCCTTGCAGTGCGCAGGTCTTGACGATGGAGCTGGGGTCTTCGAGGTAGGTGACAAGGATGTCGGCCACCCGCTCGCACTCCGCGTGGCCTAACCGGCAGCGGGGAACAATCAGTGCGAGGCTCCAGCGAAGCTTGTTCTGGGTCGCTTCGCTCAAAAGGCCCAGCAACTCGTCCTTCCATGGATTAAGCAGCGAAGGCATGTCGCGCGTGATTTCTTCCAGGGCGTCGGCGGCACGGCTGGCCACGCCGAGGTCGTCGTCCCACAAGCACTCGATCAGCTGCCGGGCCTTGCGGGGCTGTGCGTGGATCAGGGCAATCACTTCGCCGGTGCGACCGAGGTGGATTTGCTGACGTCCCACAGAGAGCATCGTGCGTATGTTTTCAGCCGTGGGCATGGGGCTCGTCCTATTCTGCGTTGCTGCCGTTGGCGAGGTTCTTCGCCGCCACTCTGCCGATGCCCCGCAGTATAGCCTTCACTGGCCACTGGCCCTCGACGTCGGCGAAGAAGATCTCGCCTGCGCGGCGAGCTTCCGGCCGGTAATACCAGCGCTTGAGCAAAGCCAGATGGCCCTGACGAACGGTTGCGGAGGCCGCGCCCTGCGGTTCAGCCAAAGAGGTGAGAGCCGACTCGAGACGGGTTTCCAGCAATCCGCGAGCAATCTTCGGACGCATTTCAACGGCCGTCGCCGCAGATTCCGGCGAAGCGTCGAATGCAGGCCCGGCAATCGCTTCCGGAGTCGGCTCCGGACCCGACTCCGGAATGGCTTCGAGCACCATCGGATGAGCAAACAGCGAGGTTGATCCGGATTTCTCGTTCTGAATCCTCATACCAAGGGTTGAAAACACTGCAGGGCCGCGCAACCGACCATCCTGAAATAGAAAGACCGCTACTTCCTCCAGATTGGCCGCGGACTGCAAGAAGACGGCCCGCAGCTGACTGAGCGGACGAACCAGCTCCGGAGCCAGTGCTCGAACAGCCTCAACGCGTTGGACCAGATTATGGATAGTTGCCGCACCTTCAAAATTGAGATTGGTTGAGGCCTCGTCCCGCTGTGCACGCAAGACCACCAGCTGACTCTCGCCGCGTGAAGCGATAAAACTCTCCACCGCTGCGGCCTCTTCGGCATAGCGTTCGTTGGTGCAGCCCTTGTAGCAGGGCGCCAGACACATCTTCATCTCCGAGTAGACACATCCGGGATGGATGGGATTGGGCTCCAGATCGTCGGTACAGCGGCGCAACAGGAACAGTTTGAGCGTCTCGTCGGCAAACCGCTCAGCCGCAGCCCGCGAGGGGAACGGCCCATAGGCCCAGTCGGCCTCGCGCAGGCTGGGACGGTGGGTTACTGTGATGCGAGGAAAATCGTTGCTGCCCAGAAAACGCACGAATGCCGGGCTTCCCAGGTGCATTCGCTGCAGCGCTTTGGGACCGAAGACCTCTTCCAGCAGCGTGAACTGAGCGAGCAGCGACTCGAACTCGGAACCGGTGAGGCGATAACGAATCTGCCGCACCAGTCCAGCCAGTTGCAGGCGGCGCGGATGCTTTGCCGAGGGCTGCAGCAGGCGCTCCAGGCGGCCGCGCAGATTCGGGGTGCGCCCGATGTAAGGCTCGGCGCGGGCCTCGGCGCCGTGCAGCGAATAGACCGCGGGTCGCGACGGCAATTGCACCAGCGCGGCCTTGGCGTCGGCCGGGTCGAAGGCCAGAGTTTGATCCAAAAGATGGCTTGACGCTGCCATGCCGCTCAAGCTCCCGCGATGGTCATGCCGTCAATGCGGAGCGTGGGACAGGCCACCGCGCCGCGGAACTCCAGATTATTGCCGATGGCGGTCACATTCTGCAGCATGTCGGCCAGGTTGCCGGCGATGGTGACTTCTTCCACGGCGTGGGTCAGTTCGCCGTTCTCAATCCACAGGCCAGTGGCGCCCCGGGAGTAGTCCCCCGTGACGGTGTTGACGCCAAAGCCCATCAGGCCGGTGACGTAAAGCCCGGCGGAAACCCCGGAAAGAATCTCTTCCGGAGTCAGCTGTCCAGGCTCGACATACAGGTTGCCGCAGCCGATGCCGGGCGTGCCAGCCAGTCCACGGGAGGCGTTGTGGGTCGACTTCAAGCCCAATTTCCGGGCCGAGTAGGTGTTCAACAGATACGTCTGCAGAATGCCATCACGGACCAATACGGTGCGGCGCGAGGGCAGTCCTTCGCCATCGAAGGGCGAGGTGCCAAAGCCACCCATTCCGTTGGAAAGCACCATCATGTTGTCGTCGATGATGGTCAGGGAGCTGGCTGCAATCTGCTTTTCCAGCTGTCCAGCCAGGAAGGACGCACCGCGCCAGATGGAGTCTCCCGAGGCCGCTTCCGCCAAGGAGCCGATCAGGGAACGGGCCACTTCCGGTGCAAAGACGATAGGAACGCTCTGGGTGGGAACGCGGCGCGCACCAAGTCTGCGCAGTGTGCGGCGTGCGGCTTCCAGCCCGACACTCTCGGGCGACTCGAGCAGCGCGAAGCTGCGCGCACTGGACCACCAGCCGTCGCGTTGCATGGTGCCATTCGTGTCCATGGCCAGTGGGGCGGCGGAAACGCCGGCGTAGCTGGTGCGATATCCACCGACAAAACCGCGGGAGTTGGCCAGAACCTTGCGCCCGGTGGCGGCGTCGAAACTGCCTCCGCTGGAGTTGGTAATGCGCGGGTCCGCACCCAATGCAGCCGCCTCAGCCCGCCGCGCCCACTCGATGCGCTCGGAAGCCGGAAGGGAGTAGACATCGTCGGAGAACAGATGCAGGTCCCCGGGGATCGCCCCGAATTCTCCCGCCTCAGCAAGCCCGCTGAAAGAGTCTTCTTCCGTGACTTTGGCCAGCGCCAACGCGCCCTCAACCAACTGGCGAATGCCATCCGGGGTCAGATCGCTGGTGGAGGCGGACGCAGATCGCCGCCCGACGAACACCCGCAGACCCAGCCCGCGCGACCCAGACTCCTGAAGCGTCTCGACTTCCCCCATGCGCACATTCACGCTGAACTCGTCGCCTTCCTGGGCAACGGCTTCGGCGTCAGTGGCGCCTGCCTTCACGGCCAAGGCCACAACTTCCGCTGTAAGGGATTCGAGATTCAATTCAGTCTGTTCGGATTGGGGCGCAGCGTTAGGCATGGCTCAACAGTACCAAAATGCCCCGGGTCCGGCACAAATTGAAGTCAATTGCAAGAATTTTCCGTACATTCTAGGAAAGCCGAACCAAAGGTTATGAGTAACTGATAACTTGTGGGCAGGATGCAGAGGAGGCGCGACCCCTCGTTGACACGCTGTCAGACCTCGATGGACTGACGCTGGTCGTTGACCCCAAAAGGTGGAAACTGGGTCAAGTTTGTGGTCACGCAGGTTCGAGCAACGCCCGACAAACCGCATGGACTTGACTATTCGCTCACTCTGCACGGGCGAAACGGGGAACGATTGGTGGGATTCGACAATGCCCACCCGATTGGCAAGCAGCGGGTGGGCGATCCTCAGGATCACCGTCATCGAATCCGAATGGTCAAGCCGTACGAGTACAAGGATGCACGGACTCTGCTGGCGGATTTCTGGACCGAAGTGGATGCGATGTTGAAGGAGAAAGGAGTGCTTTCATGACGACACTGAAAATTGGCATCGCCAGCTATGAAGAGATGAAGGCGTTCACGATGGAAGTCGCGCGCGGAGAGCAGAAACCTGGTTCACAAGCGGTGAAGGTTTGGTTTCCTTCCACCGAGTCGTTCGCCAAGGTTCTATCGGCGGGAAATCGTGACTTGCTCCGCGTGATTGCTGAAAAAGAGCCGAGGTCGTTGGATGAACTGGCTGAACTGACCGGGAGGAAGAAGTCGAATCTTTCGCGCACGCTGAAGACGATGGCGAACTACGGATTGGTGTAGCTGGAGCGCGGGGCGCGCGGGCGGGTTGCCGCGAAGGTCGTCCATGATCGCATTGAACTGGAGTTGCCGCTGGCAGGGGTAAAACTCGTCGCTTAGAGGCCACGCAGCCCCCACTTTCGGCTAATCAGCGGCATAGAGTGAGGGGCTTGCTCTACCTATCCGGCTTGCACGTGCAGTTTCTGGACTGACCCAAGAACACATGGCTCGTCGTAACGTAACCTCCATACGCTACCGACCGGTGCCACCCACCGTCATCTTGTCCAGCTTGATGGTGGGCATGCCTACGCCGACGGGCACGGACTGCCCGTTCTTGCCGCAGGTGCCGATACCCTCGTCCAGCTTCAGGTCGTTCCCGACCATGGAGACGTATTTCAGCGCTTCCGGGCCGTTGCCGATCAGGGTGGCGTCACGCACCGGGCGGGTGATCTTGCCGTCTTCGATCAGGTAGGCCTCGGAGGCGGAGAAAACGAATTTCCCGTTGGTGATGTCCACCTGGCCGCCGCCGAAGTTCACCGCATAGAGTCCCCGCTTGACCGAGCGCAGAATGTCCTCCGGTGCATCGTCCCCGGCCAGCATATAGGTGTTGGTCATGCGCGGCATGGGGATGGATTGATAACTTTCGCGGCGTCCCGATCCGGTGTTGGTGGAGTTCATCAGGCGCGCACTGAGCTTATCGGTCAGGTAGCCGCGCAGGATGCCGTTTTCAATCAAGACCGTCTCCTGGGTTGCGGAACCTTCGTCATCCACGTTCAGGGAGCCACGGCGACCGGCGATGGTGCCATTGTCGACCACGGTGACCTTGGAACTCGCGACCTTTTGCCCGATGAGACCGGCAAAGGCGGAGGTCTTTTTGCGGTTGAAGTCAGCTTCCAGCCCGTGTCCGACGGCTTCATGCAGCAGGATTCCCGGCCATCCGGGGCCGAGAACCACTTCCATCTCACCAGCTGGAGCAGGAACGGCGCCCAACTGCAGAATCGCTCCTCTGGCCGCTTCCTGGGCCAGACTCTCGGGACTCTTGGATCCTACGAATTGCCCCAGTCCCGCGCGCCCGCCGCCTCCCGAGGAACCTTTGGTCGTGGTGGCGCCGTCCTTGGCGATGACAAACACATTGAGCCGGCACAGCGGCTGGGTATCGCTGGCGAAGGCCCCGTCGGAGGCGGCAATCAGAATGCGCCGCAATTCCTCGCTATAGCTGGCGCGGACCTGCACGATGCGGGTGTCATAAGCTCGGGCCGCGCGATCGGCCTTGAGAATCAGCTCCAGACGGGCGGCGAGATCGAGGTCGTAGCCACCCAGCGGTACCGGGTAAAGATCGGCAACGGGAGCATCGACGAAGCCCTGCACGGTCTGCTTGGCCGGGGCGGAGGCAATCAGCGCGGCCGTACGCGCGGCATGCAGCAACCGCTCCGGGCTAAGGTTGTCGGTGTAGGCGTAACCGGTGCGTTCCCCGCTGAGCACGCGAATGCCGCAGCCTGCGCTGGTTCCTTGGCTGGCGGACTTGACGATCTGCTCATCCACGCCGAGCGAGGTCGCGGTGACCGACTCGAAGTAGAGGTCGGCGTAGTCGCCACCGGCCGACAAGGCTTCGCCGAGGCAGCGCTCGAGGAGGCTTTCGGTGATGCCGAATTTCTGAAAAAAGTAGCGCTTGTGGCTGGTGTCGGGGGAAGCAACCTGTTGGCTCATGATGGCTCCAGTTTACGACTCTTTCCCCCACGGCGGTTGACTGCGCACGCCGTTTCCTCATTTGGTGCCCCCACGTTTCCGCACTAGGGAAGCGGGAAAAGCCATGCTAGAGTCTTCCCATGAAGAAAATTCTTGCTGCAGCCCTGCTCTTGATGGTCTTTGCCAGCCCGGCCTTTGCCGGCCCCAGGCACCATCATCATGCGCGTCACCACCACTTCCACCATCCCCACGCGTAGAGCGAACTCCGGCCCCTGGCCATTGACGACTCCGGGGCCGGACCCAAATTTCTTATGCTTTCGCATCGGTAGGTCTTTTCGCTGGGCAAGTCTGCGTGATAAGGTTCGGTCCATGAGCGAATTGGATGACCTGCGCTTTCCGATCGGCCGCTTCAGCGCCCCAGCCAGCAGCATGCCTGGGATTCGAGCAGCCCATATCCAGACCCTACACGTGCTGCCAGAGCGCCTGCGCGCCGCAGTGAGCGGCTTGACCGACGTACAACTCGACACTCCCTATCGCGAAGACGGCTGGACCTCCCGCCAAGTGGTTCATCACGTGGCCGATAGCCATGCGAATGCCTATATCCGGTTCAAGCTTGCGCTTACCGAGGACTGGCCGACCATCAAGCCCTATGACGAAGCAGCCTGGGCCAACCTTTCGGACAGCCGGTGGCTTCCCGTGGAGAGCTCGCTGGCACTCATCACTGCCCTGCACGGGCGCTGGGTCGAACTGCTGGAGTCTCTTCGCGAGGATGATTTCATCAAGGGCTACACCCATCCTGAGAATGGAAGAACGAATCTGGCCAAGGCGCTGGCGCTCTATGAGTGGCACTCCCGGCACCACACGGCGCACATCACCAGACTGCGGACTCAACAAGGCTGGTAGCGGGAGAGGCATGGGTTCAACTCCCCAGGCCGCGTTGCAAAGACAATCCGAAGCGAAACAGGTGGCCGGAGAGCAACTCGCGCAAGCGCTTGAGCGCTATCTGGCCGAACACCCGGAAGCAGCTGTCCTGGAAGACGGGCGTGTGCTGTTTGACATGCGCCTGTCCCACTATTCCGTGAGCGACCAACATAGCCGCTGCGTGCTCCAGTTATGGAGCGAAGAGCGCAACCTCGTCCGAACGGTGGTCGAGGTGCAGAAGCGTGCGCAATGCCTGCGGCTCATCACCCGGCGCATGGGAATAGCCAAGCCACAGGCGCTGGAGCTGGTTCCCAGCAGTGATCGACGCACTCCCACTGCCCGCGACGCTACGCGCAAAAACTATCAGCGCCTTCTCGAAAGAGTACTGGCCAGGAACTTTTCCGACGCAAAACTGGAGGGCTTCCGGACGGCGATGGACTTGGCGCAAAGCTTTGGGGCAGGCTGCGTGCGCGGCACTCTGTTGCGTGGAGTTGCTGCCGATGCCGTGATTGGAGTCAGCGAGGCTGAGTCCTCCGCTCTCGTGGACGGTGTCCTGACGGCGGGCATTTTGTGGCTGGATGTTTGCCGGGAAAAAGGGTCCGCGCGGCGGCATTTCGGCGGCTTGAAGGTGATCGTGCCGGTTGGCGCGAGTCGGACGACCGCCGAGCGCATGGCCTGGATGAACCATGATCGGGCGCGGTTTCAGCTTTATACGCTTGACGAACGCAGCGAAGAGCTGGTCCCGGTTGATTTTCACGATACCGGAAATCTGGAGTCGCGGCTGGTGCATTCCTTCTCCGCGGGAGCCGCCATCGAGCGCTGCCGGGACGGCTTGGATCGGGTCTGGTCTCTGATTCCGGTGGAGGCAAGAGACAGCGTCGAAGTGCTTGCCAACTCCGCCACCGAGGTTGGGCTGCTCTTGCATGGGTTAGAGTTCGCACGGGTGCGCCACGGATTTGGCCCCGGTTCCTTCGCAGGGCAGGACCAAGTCACCTTCGGAGCTGGCCGCAACGCCACGCTGCTGGAGGGGGAGAGTGAAGAGCATTTTCGGCGACTGCTGGAGAGACTCTTTCAAAGCCGCCATCCGAATGGCGTTCACACGGACGCGCTCTTCCGACTGCAACCCGAGCGCTGGCTCGAAGCGAGAATAAGGACCTGCATAGGAGAACTGTTGCCCGGTCTTAGGGAGGCGCAGGTTTATTCGCAGGTTCCGGCGCTGAGTGCGGGGGACCGCGGGCAGCTGGATCTGCTGACTCTGGACCGGGAAAACCGCTTGACCATTCTGGAACTGAAGGCTGACGAAGATCTGCAGTTGCCCTTGCAGGCGCTGGACTACTGGATCCGGGTTCGCGCCCTGAATGAGGATCGCCAGCGGGCGGGCACAAATGGCAGAGCGTTGTCCGCCTTTGAGCGGGCTGGCTATTTTCCCGGGGCCGAGGTCTCGCCTCTTTCCCCAAGGCTGCTGCTGGCCGCCCCTGCCCTGCGAATTCACCCGGCCAATGAGCAGGTGCTGCGTTCCTTCTCGCCCCAGGTCGAGTGGGAGCTTATTGCCCTGAGCGAGTTTTGGCGACGCGAACTGAAGGTGGTCTTTCGCAAAAGAGCGGAAACCGCCGCAGGTTAGCTGAGGCTAGCATTGTCGAAAGGGCCTCCAGCTCACGGATCGTATCTCCTTCTATTGAATCGTCTTAATGGCCGACCCGTTCAGACGTGCCAGCCCCGAGCGATATATTGATGACAGCAGAGGGCGCACCAATACCCCGGGATTCGACCTTTGCTGAAGAATCTGCTCGCGGGTACAGTGTTGCTTCTTCGAAAAGGAGAGGCGGACCGATCCGGACATTTTGGATCGTGGTCACTGCGACTACCCGCTTGTTCGAGGAGAATGATCGCGTGACAGACAAAAGTACGGCGACCCTGGTTCAACAGGGCGCATCTCAAGAAGATTTCTCTCAACAATTTGCAAGTGACAACTATGCCGGAATCTGTCCCGAGGCATGGGCTGCCATGGGCGAGGCCAATCATGGGCACTCCGTCGCCTACGGGGACGATCCCTGGACGGCGCGCGCATCGAACGCCTTCCGCAAGCTCTTTGAGACGGAGTGCGAAGTTTTTTTCGTTTTTAATGGCACGGCGGCGAATTCGCTGGCCCTGGCATCGCTCTGCCAGTCCTACCATGGAGTGATCTGCTGCGACCAGGCGCACGTGGAAACCGATGAATGCGGCGCGCCGGAGTTCTTCTCCAACGGATCGAAGTTGCTGGTGGCCCGGTCGGTGGATGGGAAGCTGACCCCTGAGTCCATTCACGAGCTGGCGACCAAGCGGCAGGATATTCACTACCCCAAGCCGCGTGTTGTGACCATCACCCAGCCGACCGAGACCGGTGTGGCGTA
>Ga0302320_10029248_pt1 | contig 10546 bp, 2 predicted proteins | sample Bog_T0_3_FD_202130 | JGI IMG/M metagenome (GOLD analysis project Ga0302320, IMG submission 202130) | Peat permafrost microbial communities from Stordalen Mire near Abisko, Sweden - Bog_T0_3 | ecosystem: Environmental > Terrestrial > Soil > Wetlands > Peat | place: Sweden: Abisko, Stordalen Mire... | reverse complement strand
TGCAAATAAGCATTCGAGGCAGGGGTGGTCGTGGCCTCCCAGGGGTTTTCCCCCGGGGGACGCGGCAACCAGACCGAACCGCTACCGCGCCCGCCGAGATGGGCGTAGTCGGTGATGAATATAAGGGAAACCGCATCGTTCGGCTGAAACTTGTAGCGAATTCGACCCGCAGACTCGACATCATCGTCGGACCCGTCCGAGAGATACCCGTCTCGGCGGATCACGTTGAATGCGACGCGCAGCGCCGACCTGTCACCCATGGCGGCGTTGGCTGCGCCCTCAACATGGACCAGGCTGTAGTCGCCAAACTCGGCGGCGATGTACGCGCTGTCCTCGCCGAGCGAGGGTTCGTTGGTCACGATGTTGATGGATCCGCCGTTCGCATTGCGTCCGTAGAGCGTCCCCTGCGGACCCTTCAATACCTCGACGCGCGCTATGTCGTAGAAATTGCTACCCAGTCCGTCGGGACGACCGACATAGACGCCATCGACGTTGAATGCGACGCCCGGAGTGGAGATGGGACTATAGGCGAAGCTTCCGACGCCGCGGATGAAGATCTGATCGTTGTTGCCGCCGAGGCCGATCGTCAGCCCAGGAATCACTGCCTGTAGATCGGTCGCCTGGGAAATCCCGGCCTTCTCCATGCTATCGGCATTGAGAACTTCGATGGTCAATGCGGATTTCTGGACATTCAGCTCTCGCTTCTCTGCGGTGACGACAATTTCATCCAGTGATCCGGTGTTCGTCTGCTCGAGTGGAGCATCGGGGAAAACTCGGCCCGCCATGAACAGCATGACTCCTGCTGCCCAAAATGCCTGCGCACTGCCGTGACGAGCCATCGAACCCCTCAATTTTCAAGATCGTCGCCTGTGCGAGCAATCGTCACACGGTGTTGGTCCGCTCCGCACCTTCAGACTGGCATTCCCGGTCACCGGTACGGCCTATTTTCCAGTTGACCGGCCCCCGCGCGATGATCCGCGCGCCGACGCCCCTAGTGTATTGGACCAAGGTATTGAGCACGGGACGCTGCTACGGTTGCCCAAGGCTTAACCCCGGCGTGCCAGGGGAACACGCTTGATCTTTGCCTCGCTGCGGGCGCCGCTTCTCCAATGGTCTCGATCGCACGGACAAGGGCGCGTCGAGTGGCACGCTCGCGTCGATATCAAGTCGCTAAGTCGACGGCTCAGGTCTTGTGCCGTGCGCAGATCGATCTTCCTCGGTGGCAAAGCCAAAGGCTCGTTCGTTAGCGCCGTCAATTTGAACGACCTTCGGGTTATTTGGTCATGTTTAGGTCAAAGCGCAAGATTCTGCGATTGGAGGCGCTGTAACCAGTTGATTTTATTGGTAGCGGGGGCTTGATTCCCATTGCGTGGCTTCTCGACGAGGAACCCGCCGCTGCCGTTTGCGAGTTGCTTGCGGCAGATCCGCAAGTCATCGCATCTGACCTAGCGGGGGTGTGATTCGGAATTATAGGCATGCGTACCACGAAATCTTCTTTGATCGGAGATTTGAATAGCCCTCGATAGCCCACTGCCTATTTAGGATGCCGCAGATGACCGTTTGAATTCGAAAGCCGTTCGACCTCCATCGTTTTCACGAGTACGTACTCTGGCTCCTCAACTGGCCAAGATAGGTATTTCCGTCGAACCAAGCTCTCGATCTTCGAGCGGTTCCTTTGAAACGCCTCAACGCGCTCGGCATTGTCAAGACCATCGGTACCAAAATGATCATCTAGTGCCTCACGGCTGATGGCGCACTGAACGGGACTTCCAAACGCTGCACCGACAAACGTAACGGTATCTCGGCTGAAATCGTAGCGCACGGTTGAGCCATCAAACGTCAAATCGATACCTGATAGGATGTCACGAGAGCGTCCCAAAATCCTCAGCATCAGATCGCGCGCGTGCGGAGCCAAATTCCGCATTCCTTCCAGAAGATACTTTCGCCAATGCGGCCCTCGGCCATAGGCCTCTTCCCACACGTCCTTCAATTCGCCGGGTCGTCTTTCCGCGAGAGCTTTTATCAATCGCTCCGCCTGCCGCAGATCTTTGTCGCGCTTTGCGATCGCTGCCGGCCGGTACAGGGACAGAATCAACTTGTGGACCGCGTAGCGCTCCGGCGCCGGGACATGAACGTAAATCCCTGACCCTTGCAGGACAACCGCTGGCGCGGGGTCACGAATCAGAAAGTCTAGGAAACGCAGGGGCTGCGCATTTGTCTTTAGCGAGGGAAGCATCTGTGGCGTATCTGTGTCGGGTCCCTCATTTGGCGTGACGAAGTCGACACGAACTCCGCCCTTCGCTACGTAGCTGGTTGCGGAACCGTCTCCGGTAATGTTCGGTATCTCACGAAATGTTTTATCAGCGCTCTTTAGGACATGAATCATTGGCGGAGTTTCGTCGCCCGTCGCAATCGAAACGCTCGTGAACTGCGCGACGTCGACATCACTTGTTTGAAGCAATGCGCCCGGAAGTCTGATACCCAGCATGGCTGGATATACTTGGTATGCCACCGTCCCGACGAGTACTGAGCCAACCCTGAAGGCACCCGATCTCGCTAGCACCGCCACCACCTCGCCTATTTGCGGAATGGGCGGCAGAAGCCCTAGAGATCGCACCAGCGTCGATACTAATGCTCGACGCTCGCGTTCATCATCTCGCGCTTGCTTATGCTGCGCGATCCGCTCCAGCAATTCTGGAGATTCCGGCCCAACGTATCGTTGCGAGCGGCCTTCCGCAGACGCCGTTTGAAAGTACCAGTAGCGGCGTCCTTTAATCGTTTTCGGAGTAAAGGTTCCATCATCCGGAAAGGACTCACCAAAGGCGGCCGCCGCTGCGCAGCGCTCTAGTAGCTCCGCATAGGTGGTCTGGACGACGAGTGACGGGGCTGGCATGGAAACTCACTCTTATACGCAATCCGCAGAATGAGTATAGCGAGTTATACTCAAACCGCAAGATGCGTATAATAAAGCTCACGGCACGCAACTGAGTCTGTTTTGTCCGGCCCTCGTCGATCCGACTAGGATGATTCCTCAGGGCGTACGCAAAGGCGTAGCACAGGAAACGCTCGAACCGCCGACGGTTCAAATTATGTCACCGATAAGCGACTGATAAATAGGTAATTTCTAGGAATTGGTAGCGGGGGCGTGATTCGGAATTGTGACCATCGGAATTTCCGTGATATTCCCTTCTAGGGCGACCGGCAGGTTCTGGTGCAACGTGGCCCGTCCTTACCTCCTTACTTCGACGTTGCGTCACTTCGGAGCTTCCCGTCAAAGCAATCGTAGCGCACGATGACTCGCTACATCGCCGCCGAGCGCCACCTTGCGTGGTCATCAATTAAGATTCGTGGCGAGCGCCTTGCGAAGGATCGCTTGTCATGCGCATCGGCCGTTGACGCGAGTTATGCCGCCGGGAATCCAAACATCAACCGCGATTGATTGGCCACCTAATCCGGGTATAGCGCCGTCGCTCGCGATCGTCCGTGCGGTCAAGCTACTGGCGAATTCGCGATGCGCTTCCACTAACGGTTGGTAGCCCATCTTGGACGAAAGGCCGTCGGCCTCAATCCCAATCTGGGACTCAACGAGACGTCAGAAGCGCGCGGATATCGTGCCCCCGTAAGTGCGGGGCGGCGCGGGCGAGAACAATTCACCCAGGGTAGAGGTGCTCGCATTACAATAGTATTTCGCGCCACCGAGGTTCTTCCCCCACAATCGTATTCCAAAGCGCTCTGGTGGATTCATCCAGCCAATCGACGCGTTGGACAACGAATAAGTCGGTTGCCGCACTTGATTTGCCGGATCCCAGTAAAAGCCGTCGTTGTGATAAAAGTCCGCCGCGATGTCGAAGGGGCCGACCTGCGTGGGTTTCACATAGTCCGCGCTCAGGTGCAGGGTGAATGACGGTGTATGGACTGTGTTCAAGCCCGTGGCGTCGATCGTGCACGCCCCGACCGCTCCGACGCCCGGCGAGCAACTTGAAGTAGTGACTGGGGGATAGTAGGGCGCGTCAGGAAAGCTCGTGTATCTGCCGTGAATCAACGCGGAGGACGCAATTAGAGTCAGATTGTGGATCGGCAAGACGGTAAAATCCGCATCCAAGCCGTAAATTTCAGCCTTCGCCGCGTTGAGGACGAAATCTGCGCCGGTGACAATCTCGGTTACCTGTAAGTCGCTGTACTGGTAGTAGTATCCGGCAAGATTTGCTCTGAACTTGTGGTCAAAATACTCACTCTTGAGCCCGATCTCATAGGCGTCCAGCACCTCCGGTTTCACGGCGGGTTGAGCGTAAACATCCGTATTGAACAAACCGGATTTAAAGCCTCGGTTGTAGGACACGTAGCCGAGAACGTCGGGGGTAAATTGCTGATCGAGCGCGATCCGCCACGTGACCTTGTTAAAAGTTGCTGAGTGCGCGCCGCTCGCCAGCACGCCGACACCCTCTGCCGAGGTTGTGCCGCCGATGCTGCGCCGATCATCGGTGTAACGAATGCCCGCGGTGAAATGCGTTTCCCGTGCGACTTCGACAGTCGTCTGGGCATAGCCTGCGTAGGAATCGGTATGTTGTCGCGCAGCGATTGTGATTAGGTTGAACGGAGCCGCCGCCAGGCCGCCGATGTTAATAGGCGCGAGGCCTGCAACATCGTGGAAGTAGAAAAGGCCGCCTATCCACTGAACTTTGCTTGCATCGGGCGAAACGAGCTGCAGCTCCTGAGTGATTGAATTATCCGGTTCATAGACTTGCGCATTGACTAGGGGCAACGGCGAGGCGTCCTGATCGAGCAAAAAGTTTGGGCGGACCTCCCTGTAGGTGGAAATGCTCTTGAAGGTGGCGAACTGCAAGTCCTGAGTCACTTGAAGCAAGGCGCCGCCCTGGTGCATGACCGCTCGATCTTGCAGGTTCGAGTCAGTGTCGTAGAAGCCCTGGTAGGGCGTTCCGGCGGCCGTCACGGTGCCAGGCACTGGCTTCCACCCGAGACCGGCCTCGTCGGTGGTGTCCTCGTAATCAAGTGCGAATTTGATTCGCGTACTCACGCGCGGCTGCCACAGCCACGTATTGCGTACATCGATGTTGTCGTATTTGTAGTCCTCATTTCCGTTGAAAAGGTTGTGACCCCAGCCATCCGGATTATCATCCGCGTATACGGCCAAATCGGTCGCGAGCCCGGCTGCCAATCCGGTCGTGCCATAGAAGCTGAGCGTGCTGGTGTTGTAATTGCCATAGCCGACCGTTAGCTCGGCCGAGGATTCGCTCGACGGCTCCTTGGTGATCACCTGAATGACACCACCGGTGGCGTTGCGACCGAAGAGAGTCCCCTGCGGCCCCTTGAGGACCTCGACACGCTCGACATTATTCAGATTGAACAGTCCTCCTGAGGTGGATGGAATGTATCCCCCATCCACGTAGATGGCGACGGAAGGTTCGGCGCCTGGGGCGTCAATTGTCGTGCCGACCCCTCGAAGGAACGGGTTCACACCGACGCCGCTGAGATCCATCTGCAGGCCGGGCACCGCGAGGGGCAGATCCTCAGAGGTTGTGATGCCGGATTTCAGGGCAGCCTCTGCCGTAATCACGGACACCGCTATCGGCACACTCTGCAGACGCTCTTCGCGTCGCTCGGCCGTGACCACTATCTCTGGGATTTCATCCCCCGGAGCGGGCATCGTGTTCGGAGAAGCAGCAGCTTGGGCCTTGCTCAGGCCCGGAGCACCGATGGAAATGAAGGCCGCCAGAAAACCTGCAATGGCCATCTTACAATGGCGGATCATGGTTGGCTCGCTCTGAAGTCGGTACATGTTGCCTCGCACAATCTTCCGTCGAATGCAAGTCCGGGCACGACCGCAACGCAACTTAACTGAGATTGCAGACCATCCCTCTCATCACCGAATTAATTAAGTTAGCATGGAGTCAGACTCACTGGCCCGTACATTGCACCTAGGGTATCGATCGATAACGACCTCCTGCCGGAGCGTTGCTCTGTGAAAGAAGCGGCTTGATTTCATGACACCAAGAGTGTTCGCAACGGCTGAGGATTCCGAGTACGTATTGGAGTCGCTTCGCGAGGATGCGGACTTCACTCTCTACCGCGGCACAAAGCGCGGCAACGCGATGCCGATCTTGGCGACGCTGCCCGCGGCTGAACACCCGCCGCCTCACATTCTGCAGCGGCTCAAACACGAATATTCGCTAGCAACCGAACTCGATGCGGCATGGGCAGCTCAGCCGCTCGCGCTGACTCGTTACCAAGGGCGCGCGATCCTCCTTCTTAAGGATCCGGGTGGTGAACCGTTGGATCGGGTAATCGAGCAGCACCAGGGACAAGATCTGACTCGCTTCCTGCCCATTGCCATTGGTTTGGCGGTAGCGCTGAGTCAAGTCCACCGGCAACGCCTCATCCATAGGGACCTGAAGCCCGCCAACGCACTCGTCGACGAGACCGGACGGGTGTGGCTGACTGGCTTCGGTGTCGCGTCGCGACTACTGCGCGAGCGTCAGGCGCCTGTGCCGCCGGAGATCATCGCGGGCACCCTAGCCTATATGGCGCCTGAGCAGACCGGTCGGATGAATCGCTCGATTGATTCCCGCAGCGATCTCTACTCTTTGGGAGTTACCTTGTATCAAATGATAACGGGCGAGCTCCCGTTTGCCGCGGCCGACCCGCTGGAGTGGGTCCACTGCCACATCGCGCGTCAGCCGGTAGCGCCCGCGGATTGCGGTGCGATCCCGGAGCCGTTATCCGCCATCATCATGAAGCTGCTCGCGAAAAATGCGGAGGAGCGGTACCAGACCGCGGCCGGACTTGAGGGCGACCTTCGGCAGTGCCTGGTGCAGTGGCAGTCGCATGGTCGCATCGATTCATTTCCTCTGGGCGCGGATGACTTGTCGGACCGATTGTTGATACCCGAGAAGCTGTACGGGAGGGAACGCGAGGTCGACACTCTGCTTGCGTCGTTCGATCGTGTCGTGGCCGGCGGAAGGCCGGAGTTGGTTCTTGTCTCTGGATACTCCGGCATTGGCAAATCCGCTGTCGTCACTGAGCTTCACAAATACCTGGTACCGCCCCGTGGATTATTTGTGGAAGGCAAGTTCGATCAATACAAACGAGACATTCCTTACGCCACTGTAGCGCAAGCTTTCCAGAGCCTGATCCACCCCCTGCTGAGTAAGCCTGAGGTCGAGCTGAGCAAATGGCGGGATGACCTTCGTCGGGCGTTAAGCCCGAATGGCTCCCTCGTGGTAGACCTGGTTCCGGAATTGAAACTAATCATAGGAGAGCAGCCACGTGTTGCCTCCTTACCGCCTCAAGAGGCGAGGACTCGCTCGCACCTTGCCTTTCGGCGGTTTATCAGCATTTTCGCGCGACCCGAACATCCGCTAGCCTTGTTTTTCGACGACCTACAATGGCTTGATGCGGCAACGCTCGACTTTCTAGAGGATTTGCTGGTCCAGCAGGATCTGACACACCTGCTTGTTGTCGGGGCTTATCGAGACAATGAGGTCGACGCGGCGCACCCGCTCATGCGAAAGCTGTCAGCAATCCGTCAAGCCGAAGGTGCAGTTCACGAGATACGCTTGATGCCACTGGGCTCCGGCGACCTGGCACACTTGATTGCAGAGAGCCTTCATTGTGATCCGCAGCGCGCAATGCCCCTGGCGCAACTCATACATGCGAAGACAGGGGGCAACCCATTTTTTGCCATTCAATTTATCCATGCCTTGGTTGAGGAAAAGCTGATTGGATTCGGGCATGGAAGCGCCGGGTGGCGCTGGGATTTGGATGCTATTCATGCTAAGGGCCATACCGACAATGTTGTGGACCTCATGGTTGCGAAGCTCAACCGGCTTCCAGCTGCGACCCGAAGAGCACTCCAACAGCTTGCCTGCATTGGAAACAGTGCTGAAGCCGCAACACTTTCTGCTGTTCTTGAAACGTCCGAACAAGAGACCGAAACGGAACTGCGGGAAGCTATCCATCTAGCGCTGATTGTCCGCTCGGATGAGTCCTATCGGTTTGTGCACGACCGCATACAGGAAGCGGCCTATTCCCTTCTTTCGCAAGAGGCGCGCGCTGAGGCTCATCTACGAATTGGGAGATGGCTCAACGCCCACACTCGGCCCGAAACGCGTGAGGAGGCAATATTCGAGATCGTCAATCAGTTTAACCGCGGAGCCGATCTCATCAATTCGGAAAATGAGCGCTTCCAGTTGGCCGAGCTCAACCTTGTCGCCAGCAAGCGAGCTAAGGCTTCTACGGCCTACGCCTCGGCCCTTCATTATTCCATCGCTGGCGCGGCACTTTTGACGAATGACTGTTGGGAGAGCCGCCACGATCTTATCTACCAGCTGGAATTTCACCGGGCTGAATGCGAGTTTCTGACAAACGAGCTGGCCAGCGCGGCAGCGCGCGTGGAAACGCTTCGATTACGCGCCGCAAATGCCCTCGAACTGGCGATGGCCACCTGCCTGGGTATGGACGTTTACATGCCGCTCGGTCAGAGCGACCGCGCAATCGCTATCTGCCTCGCGTACCTGCAGCGTCTCGGTCTCGACTGGCCGCTCCATCCAACCGAGGAACAAGTACGAACCGAGTACGAGCGGATCTGGTCGCAGCTCGGTAGTCGCACGATCGAGGAGGTGCTTGACTTCCCGCTGATGAGCGACCCCACGTCGATCGCGACTCTGGATGTTCTGACCAAAGTATTCGGTCCTGCATCTTTTATAGATGCGAATCTTGTTGCTCTCGTCAACTGCAGGGCGATCGGTCTCAGCATCGAGCACGGTAACAGCGACGGTTCGTGCCTCCAGTACGTTTGGCTTGGCCTCATGGCCGGACCAAGGTTCGGCGACTATAAGGCGGGATTTCGATTCGGGCAGCTCGGCTACGAACTGGTTGAAAAGCGTGGCTTGAAACGCTTCCAGGCGGCGACCTATACCAGCTTCGCAACTATCGTCATGCCCTGGATGAAACATCTTACGGTTTGCTGTGATGTGGTGCGTCAGGCTTTCGAGGTTGCAAACAAAATCGGCGACCTCACATGGGCAGTGTTCAGCCTTTACCACACGAACAGCCTGCTTATTGCGACGGGAGGTTCGCTCGTCGAGTTGCAAAGTGAAGCCAAGAACGGGCTGAACTTTGCGCAGAAGGCGAAATTCCGTGTCATTGCCGACCTGATCAATCCGCTGCTCGGACTTATCCGAACACTCAGGGGCTTGACGACAAGTTTTGGCTCCTTTGACCATGCGGAATTCGATGAGGTCCAGTTCGAGCGACGGCTGGATAGTCAACCGCCGATGTTCCATAGCTGGTACTGGGTCCGAAAGCTGCAAGCGCGCTTGTTTGCCGGTGACTTCTCTTCTGCCGTCGAGGCATCATTGAAGGCTCGGCAGCTGCCTTTGACATCACCCACCTTTGAGTTGGCAGAATATGCGTTTTACAGTGCGCTTGCCCATGCAGCGCTCTGCGCTTCTACGGCGGCGGTCGAAGGGCGGGAGCATTTCGAGGCTGTCGAAGCTCACTACAAACAGCTCCAAATATGGACGGAACATTGCCCGGAGAATTTTGAAGACCGCGCCGCACTGGTCGGGGCAGAGATTGCGCGCATCGAAGGCCGAGAGCTGGATGCCGAGCGCCTGTACGAAAAGGCGATCGAATCGGCGCGCGAGAACACCTTTGTCCACAATGAAGCGCTCGCCCATGAGGTCGCCGCGCGCTTCTACGCGGCGCGCGGCTTCGAGACAATTGCCGACGCCTATCTCCGCAACGCGCGGAATTGTTATGACCGTTGGGGCGCCGACGGCAAGGTAAGACAACTGGACGCGCGCCATCCGGGGCCAGCCGTGAGAGATGTGTATGGCGGGAGGAGAGCACCGCCATCGCCGGGTCAGCCGATCGACGTCGCCGCCATTGTAAAGGCGTCGCAGACTCTGTCGGGAGAGATGCTCCTGCCCCGCCTGATCGAGCAGCTCATGACGATCGCGTTGCAGAATGCGGGGGCCGAGCGGGGGTTGTTGATCCTGATTCGGGACGGTGAGCCGCGAATCGAAGCGGTGGCCGCCACCGGCCGGGGCAAGATCGAGGTTGCGGCTGGCCACCCAGCGATCACGCGGTCCGATCTGCCCCAATCCGTCCTGCATTACGTCATCCGGACGCAGCAGCGCGTACTCCTTGATGATGCCTCGGCCGATGATGTGTATTCAAAGGACGAATATGTGCGGCAGAGGCGCTCTAAGTCGGTCCTCTGCCTCCCAATCGTCAAGCAGAGGAAACTCGTCGGCGCGCTTTATCTCGAGAACAATCTGACACCGTTCGTCTTCACGCCCGACCGCGTTGCCGTGCTGGAGATGCTGGCGTCGCAAGCCGCCATTTCACTGGAGAATGCGCACCTCTATTCCGATCTGCAACTCCAGGCGGGACTATTGCAGCGACTTCCGGTCTCCGCTTGGACGCTGAAGCCTGATGGGACACCGGACTTCGTGAATGAAGTCTGGCTTGAATACTCCGGTCAGACTCTCGATTTCGTCCGGTCGCATCCGGAGGCCTGGAT
>Ga0302320_10029244_pt1 | contig 10546 bp, 10 predicted proteins | sample Bog_T0_3_FD_202130 | JGI IMG/M metagenome (GOLD analysis project Ga0302320, IMG submission 202130) | Peat permafrost microbial communities from Stordalen Mire near Abisko, Sweden - Bog_T0_3 | ecosystem: Environmental > Terrestrial > Soil > Wetlands > Peat | place: Sweden: Abisko, Stordalen Mire... | reverse complement strand
AGCTCATCCACCAGGGCGAAGAGCTGCTTGGCCTGGGCCGGAGTGATGTGCGTGTCTTTCTGGCTTGGGGGCTCGGTGGAGGCCGGCTGCTGGGCTGGGGTCTGGATGGCTGAGGCCAGGCAAACCGTCGCCGCCAGGGCAAATGCCCTCAACGCGTTCGACCCCGCCCCGTATTGCTTTGTAAGCATTGACTTTCCAGACCTTTCCCAACTAAAGTTTAGGGCTTTGGGGCCAGTAACCCCGCATCGTACTTCCAAGGCTATAATCATGAAGCGGTTTGGCGCGAGGTTTCGACTGAAAATCTGCGTGCCAGCCGCTGGAAAGCTTCCCTATGACTGAGACGGACTTGACTGAAATTGACCTTGCAACCACGATTCAGGCGACAGCGCTGGCTGCATTGCTTGAATCCTCAGCAACACGCCATCCGCTTGGCGCTTATCGCGGCGCGCTGAGCCCACTTGAATTGGACGCGCCAGACCAGGAAATAGAGGCGCTCACGACGTATGCCGCGGTCCACGACCTGGGCTGGCTCAAGCGCGTGGCCGTGCATGGAGAAGACCGGTTCCGATGGCTGAGCGGGATGGTTACCAACACGGTGGACGGCCTGGAGCCCCATGGCGGGGCCTGGAACCTGGTGCTGAACGCGCAGGGGCGTGTGCAGGGCGATCTGATGGTTTGGCGCGAAGGCGAAGAGCTTGAGCTCGATATCGCGGCCGATCAATATGAAAAGTTGATGGCCCACCTTGATCGATTCATCATCATGGACGATGTGGAACTGGTGCCTCTTACCGGCGAGACGGCGCTTGGACTGACCGGGCCAAAGTCAGACGAGGTGCTGGGCAGATTGAGCCTGCCCACGCTCGCAGAGCCGTTGACGGGAACCCGTGTGGAGTGGAACGGGTGGGATCTGCGGATTCTGCGCGGCTATGGCGTTTTGGCGCCGCACTATGAGATTTGGGTTCCGCAAGCCGGGCTGGCGAAGCTTTGGCTGGGGCTGCGGACGGCGGCGGCAAACCCGGTGGGGATCGCGGCGGTGGAGGCATTTCGGATTGCGGAAGGGATTCCCGCCTACGGGGCGGATATTGCGGAGCGCGACCTGGCCCAGGAGACATCGCAGATGCGGGCGCTGCACTTCAGCAAAGGCTGCTACCTGGGGCAAGAGGTGGTGGAGCGAATTCGCTCGCGTGGCAACGTTCACAAGCATTTGAGGCAACTTGAGCTTTTTGGACCGGTGCCGGCCGGGGGCACCGCACTACACTTCGACGATGGGGCATTGGACGGGGAGACGGCCGCGGGCCATATTACCAGTGCGGCTGAGTTTGCGCTGGCGTCGGGTTCGCGTGTGTTTGCGCTGGGGATGATCAAGGGCGGCGCTGAAACGCGCAACCAGCTTTTGAATTACACTGCGGGAGCAGGCAAGGGTACAGCACGGATTTTGAGCTCGGCTCCGGTGGTTTAGCGAAGCTCTGCACAGGTAAGTCGCTTCCGCGGCCTGATTTTTGCAGGGGCTAAAGCCCGGTCGTTTCGTTGGCCTTATCGGCACGACTGAAGTCGTGCCCTGTTACAGAGCAAGTTGTGCAGAGATTCCTCAACTGATCGGCGAGACAGTATCTTAGCGGGTTGTGGAATCATTGAAACGGATTGGAAACTTGGAGTTATGAGCGACACACCGAAATTTACCGTGATTGACCGCAGGAAGTTCAAAGCGGACGAAGAAGCGAGCCAAGAGGCGGCAGCGGAGAAGGCTGCCAGCGAAGCAAAGCCTGAACCGGTTGAGTTGGGCGGCGGTCCGCGGCTGGTGGTGAACGAACCTCGCCAGGAAGCCGAGCTGAAGCCGATTCCGGTTGAAGATGTGGCGGCAGAACTCGAGGCCGAGTCAGAGTTGCCGCCGGCGCCAACCGCCGCCGAAAGCCAAGAGCAGAAGTCGGCTTACGATGCCGCGGCACAGAGGCTTGAAGAGTTGGTGCGGGCGCAGAATCCGGGCGTGGGCGCGCAGCCGGCCGTCGGGTTTGAGAATCTTGTGCAGCAGTTCTATGTCTCCGCCATGATCCAGATGGGCGCGGGAGCGCAGGAAGGGCAGCGGCCCCGGGTGGACATTCTTGGCGCGCGGAACACGATCGACTTGCTGGGCGTGCTTGCGGAGAAGACCAAGAGGAATTTGACGGACAAGGAAAATCGCATGTTGCAGGCGGTTCTGTTCGAGGCGCGCATGGCGTTTATGGAGCTGACTAGCATGATCACTCTGCAGGGCATGCAGCCGCCGCAGCCTCCGCCGCCGGGCAAGCGGTAGACCGCTGTCGCCAGTGGTCAGTGGTCAGGGGTCAGAGATCAAGAGCCCGAGATCACAGATCGGTTTCTAAGAGAGCGTATGGACGGGCGGCTGACTTTTATGGGGACGGGGACCTCGATGGGGGTCCCGACGCTGGGGTGCAGGTGTGCGGTATGCACGTCGGCCGACCCGCATGACCGGCGGCTGCGGCCTTCAGCGCTGGTGCGCTGGAATGAGCCGGGCGGGCAGCAGCGGGTGGTCGTAATCGATACCGGCCCTGACTTCCGCGAACAGGCTTTGCGGGCAGGGCTGACGCGCGTGGACGCCGTGCTTTATACGCACTCTCATGCGGACCACATCCTTGGGCTCGACGACTTGCGGCCGCTGAGCTTTACGGCATGCAAGCAGGGCGGTCCGATTCCGCTTTATGCTTCGGCGGAGACGGCGGCGGTGCTGGAGCATATCTACGATTACACCTTGTCGCCGCAGGCTACCTATGCGAACCGGGCACGGGTAAAGTTGGAACCGCTGGCAGATCGGAATCTTGTCCATGGAGTCGAGTTCGTTCGCGTTCCTGTGATGCATGGGGAGATGAAGATTGCCGGCTATCGGTTTGGGCGGGCGGCTTACCTGACCGATGTCAGCGACATTCCCGAAGCGAGCTTCGCGCTGCTGGAGGGGCTGGACCAGCTTGTGCTGTCTGCTCTGCGCTACAAGCCGCATCCGACTCATGCCACGGTGGACCAGGCGATTGGATGGGCGCGGCGGATCGGGGCGGGGCAGACCTGGCTGACGCACATCGCCCATGAACTGGGCCACGAAGAAACCAACCGGACGCTGCCGGCTGGAATCGCACTGGCCTACGATGGGCTTGAGTTGGCCGTGGCGCTATGAGCCAAATGAAGCAGGGGGCTGCGCGGGTGATTCCCGTTTATCGGTCGATTGAAGAGATTCCTCGATGCTTCGGCCCGTCTGTGGCCGCGATCGGGAACTTCGATGGCGTACATCGGGGGCATCGGGAAATCCTTTCGGCTGTCGTGGGCGAAGCGGAGGAACTCAGTGCCGGGGGCGTAACTGCACGGGCGGTCGCAATCACGTTCGATCCGCACCCGGAGCAGTATCTGCGCCCCGCCACTGCGCCGAAGCTGCTCACGCCTATGCCTGAGCGGCTGCGCCTGCTGGCGGAGACGGGCATCGATGCCGTGCTGGTGCTCAAGTTTGACGTTGCGCTGGCCGAACTGCCGGCCAAGGAGTTTGTGCAGCGGATCTTGGTGGACGCGCTGGGGGTTCGCTCTTTGCACGAGGGCGGGAACTTTCACTTTGGGCATCAGGCTGAGGCGGGGGTCGAAGAGCTGCGGCAGTTTGGCGTCGGGTGCGGATTCGGCGTTCAGGTGCATTCCGCAGTGCATGTGCATGGGCTTGAGGTATCGAGCTCGGCGATTCGCGCGCTGGTGGCCGCGGGAGATTTGCGGCGGGCGCGATGGATGCTGGGCCGGCCATTTGCGGTCCGCTCGACGCAGGCGCGGGGGCGGGGGATTGGTACGCGCCTGCTGGTGCCCACGGTGAATCTGGCTGCTTACGACGGGCTGCTGCCGGACCTTGGCGTGTATGTGACGCGGCTGACGGTTTGGGGCGATGGAGGCGGGCGCTCCTTTCAGTCCGTGACCAATGTGGGTAACCGGCCTACGTTTGGCGAGGATTCATTTGCCGTGGAGTCGCACATTCTGGACTTTGAGGCGGTGGAGATGGATGAGCAGACGCCCATTGAATTGGAGTTCATGATGCGATTGCGGGGGGAGATGAAATGGCCTTCGCCCGAGGCGCTGAAGGAACAGATATTTAGAGATGTGGCTAGAGCGAAGAGGTATTTTCGGTGAGGTGCAGCTTTCAGCTCTTGCTTTCAGCTTCTGCGGGGCGCTCGATGGGATCGTGTTGTGAGCCCGCTTCATGAAACTTTCGGTTGGCGGTGTACGGATTCTCTTGTTATGATCGCCCGCATGAAAAACCGGTCTGTACCTGCTGACATCATGGTGCCGCACGTCTGCTACCACGACGTAGATGCGGCCTGCGATTGGCTTTGCAGGGTGTTTGGCTTCAGTGAATCCTTCCGCTATGGCGACCCGGTGAGCGGCGTGCAAGTCCATCGGGGGCAAGCGGTGCTCATGTTGCATCGCGTGCGAGACGGTGGGTTGAATCCGGCGCAGCTTGGATATGGGACGCAGATGCTTACCATTCTTGTGGAAGATGTGGACGCGCATTACGAGATAGCCGTTGAGGCGGGCGCCAGGATCGTGGAAGATTTGCACGAAACTGTGTATGGCGAACGGCAGTATGCGGTTGACGATCTTGAGGGTCATCGGTGGGTATGGTCGCAACATGCGCGCGACATGGACCCGGCGGAATGGGGAGCTACGATCGCGCCGAAAAAGTGAAATAACTCCCGTCCAAATTAGCGAGCATTCGCTAGTTCAGCTCATGGACTGAGCTCCGGATTTTGACTCTCAGGGTGTAGCCGATAGAGCCGGTCTGACCGTGCCTTGTGCCTTGGCTTTCACGGGTTGTGGCAGCAATCCTGATTTGACCTGGACGATGGGCGGGAATGCGGCTTCCGCAATCCTCGCAGGAGGCTTAGGGGCTGGCTGGGCCGGAGGCTTTGTCGCGGAAATGGTTCCTGACGCCAGAGCAGGCTGCTTGGCGAGGGGTTTCGGCTTCGCGGAGACGCCAGAGGCGGCAGTCGCAATCGACGGGACGGCGGGTGCATGCGTGCTGGCCTGCATGAGCGGCGAGGCCGCCTGGCCCGGTGCCGGGCTCTGATCGCCAAGGAACTGCTCGTCGTCTTTGCCGGCGATGGCCTGGCGCATGACGGCCATCCAGATGGGCAGCGCGGCCTTGGCGCCGGTTTCTTTTTCGCCGAGCGACTGGCGATCGTCAAAGCCAACCCAGACCCCGCAGGTGATGGAGGGCGAGAAGCCGAGGAACCAGGCGTCGGTGTAGTCGCTGGTGGTGCCCGTCTTGCCGCCGAGCGGGTGTTTGAGCTGTGCGGCGGCCGCTCCCGTTCCATGCTGGGTCACGGCCTGGAGGAGCGTCATCATGGTGCGCGCGGTCTGCTGGTCGATCACCTCGCTCACTTCGGGATTGTCTTCCCACAGGGTGATGCCGTCGGCGTTGGAAACCTTGCGGATGAGGCGCGGCGCAACGCGAAGGCCGTCGTTGGGGAAGACGGCGTAGGAGGCAAGCTGCTCCTGGAGCGTGATCTCAACCGCGCCGATGGCGATGGGCAGATAGGCGGGAATGTTGCTGGTGACGCCGAAGCGATGGGTCATGTCAATGACCTTGTGAATGCCTACGCGGGCGGCAAGCTTGAGCGCGGGTATGTTGCGCGACTCGGCAAAGGCGTTGACCAGGGTCATGGCGCCCTTGTAGTCGTTTTCGTAGTTGTGCGGGGTATAACTGCCGAAACTTACGGGGCCGTCGACGATGATGTCGGTAGGCTTGGCGCCGGCTTCAATTGCCGCGGAGTAGACATAGGGCTTGAAGCTGGAGCCGGTCTGCCGCTCAGCCTGCGTGGCGCGGTTGAACTGCGAGAGCGCATAGTCGCGGCCGCCCACCATGGCCAGGACGTCGCCGGTGGAGTTGTCCATGGCCATCAGGGCGCCCTGAGCGCCCGAATCCTCCTCGAGGGTGGCGCGGCGGGCGGTTCCCTCCAGCGCGTCGGCAAGGTGGACATAGATGACGTCACCGGATTTGGCGAGGGCGTCGCCGTGGTGCTCGCCAGTCCACTGCCAATCCTCGGGGAGCAGGACGACTTCACTGTTTTGCTGGCCGGGAGGGCCGATGCGGGCGGTGATCCGCTGAGGCAAGGCGCTGGTGACGAGGGCGTGAATGTAGTCGCCGGGATTGGATTTCATGGCCCAGTCGGGGTGCCTGTAATCGTCGAGCGTGGTTCCTTCGGCGAGAGCATTTTCAAGCCTGGTATGCCATCCGTGGCGGCGTTCGTAAGCGGCCAGGCCATCGCCAACGGCGCGGTTGGCGGTCAGTTGCAGGTCGAGATCGAGCGTGGTTTGCACCTTCAGGCCTGCCTCATGCACCTGCTCGGTACCAAAGCGTTTTTCGAGCTCGCGGCGCACTTCCTCCTGGAACCAGGGCGCGACTGACATCTCCGGCTGGGCCGTATGCAAGCCAAGTGGCGCCTGCCGCGCTTGCTCCGCCTGCTGGTGAGAGATGACCTTGTCTTGCTCCATTTCGCTGATGACGAGGTTGCGGCGCTTGAGGGCTTTTTCAGGGTAGGCGATGGGCGAAAAGGCCGCCGGGCCCTTGGGCAATCCGGCGAGAAGAGCGGCCTCGGGCAGGTTGAGATCTTTGGCGTGCTTTGAAAAGAAAAACTCCGAAGCCGCTTCAAAGCCGTACATCCCCGAGCCCAGGTAGATCTGGTTTCCGTAAAGCGTGAAGATCTGCTCTTTGGTAAAGGATCGCTCGATCTGGATGGCAAGATAGGCTTCCTGGAGCTTGCGAGTGGCCGTGCGCGTGGAAGAGAGAAAGAGGTTGCGGGCCAACTGCATGGTCAGCGTGGAAGCGCCCTGGGCGCGGCCCTTGCTGCGGATGTCGTACCAGACGGCGCCCACGACGCGAAAGACGTTGATGCCCCAGTGGGACTCGAAGCTCTTGTCTTCAATGGAAATAACGGCCTCGCGCAGGATGGGGGCAAAGCCGTCGTAGCCGACGACCTCGCGGCGCTCGAGGGCAAACGAGCCGATGATGCGGCCCTTCTGGTCGTAGAGCTCGGTGGTGGTGGAAGGACGGTAGTTTTCGAGGTCGTTGATCTGCGGCAGATCGAAGGAATAGACCAGAGTCAGGCCGGCCATGGAGCCGGTGATGATGGCCAGGGTCAGCAGAGAGACCAGGGTGAGCTTGCCAACAAGTTTGCGGCGCCGTTTGGCCGCAATGGATTGCACCTGCAAGCGACGGGGGCGGGCCAGCGCGTGCGGCTCAAACTGCGCGGGGCGCACCGACTCAAGGCGCGGTTGTGACGAGCGCGGAGGGACAGGACGCGACGTTTCCAGGCGCTCAGGGGGGAGGGTCGCCAACAGATTCAAGCCTCGTAAGCCGCTCTCAAAATTGAGAGCGAAAATGCTTCAATCCAAGGCTAGCATCATAGTGGCGCATCGGCATGTGACCAAAGAGTCACACGCACCAAGGAGTGCAAGATCAGGAATCGGCCTTTGTGCCCGTTTCAGGTTAGAAAGACCGGTTGCGGAGGGCCTCGGTTGTTATTTGAAAGCCTGCGACGCCACTCACGCTCTCTCCCCTTTTACTACCGCCGTGAAGTCCGACCATTGCTCGACGCGGAAGGCACGAATATCACGTACAGACTTCGGAAACCATGCACGAGCACGAAGAGATTGAATTGCCAAGAAGAGATTCGCCATGTCCTCGCTGTCAGTGACAGAGGCTGCCTTGCACACGTCGAAAACCATGCTCAGCCAGTACGGCGCCGATCTCTGTGTATGCCTGAGAAACACCTTTGGGGTGGTATTTTTCGGTGTCCCCAACGGTCAGATCAAAGGCGACCGCATACATCAGCGGGCCTCCGGGTCATCGAAAACATGAGTCATCCGGTACTCGGCTGTCTCGCCGGTTTCCACCATTTTTATCTCAACCAGCCAGTCGCCATCGTCCAATTGACGAAGGGCACGGCCAACCTCGTACTTCGGTCCGAAGGCGCCAAAGCTCTTGATCTTGCCAGTAGGAATGGGTGGTGGCGCGATGACTTCTGGCATGATTGTTCTCCCACATCACAATCTTTGCGCAACGATTCAAGGAGTGCAAGGTCTAAACGCGGTTTTCACGAATTTGCGAACCGGCGATCTCACGCAGGATCAACGCGGGAAGTTCAGCCGTTCTTCGCCTTCAACAATTCAAGAGCTTTGTTGAGCGGTTCGTCGCCCTTGGCGGGGACCGCTCCATCATCCTGATCGTCGGCAGAGTCGCCGACGGCCACGTTGGGGGTCACCGCGTCATCCTGAATCTTCTTGCCCGAGGGGCTCTCAAACTTGGCTACCGTCAGCAAGAGGGCCGCGCCGTCCGGGAGTTCAATATTCTTCTGGACGGAGCCTTCGCCGAAGGTACGCTCTCCCACCACGTCGCCACGTTTTGCGTCCAGGATGGCGGCCGCAGTGAGCTCGGCAGCGCCGTAAGTTCCGCGGTTGACGAGGATTGCCAGCGGGGCGTCGGTGAGGAACTTTGCGGGGTCGGCAGTGAAGGTCTGCAGGGGAAACTTCTGGCCCTCGAGCGAGGCCAGGGTGCCCTGCTTGAGGAAGAAATTGGCCAACCGGATGCCCTGCTGAGGATCGTCGCCGGAGGCGTCGCGCAGATCGAGAAGCACCTTGCGAGCCTTGCCCGCGCCCTTGATTTTGGCGGCGATTTCGTCGACGCGGGCCGCGGTGAGTTGGCCGGGCTTGAGGTATAGGATCGTCGAGCTCTCATATTGCTGCTCGGCGAGGGCCGTCGGTGTGGCAAAGGCGCGCGTCAGCGTGATCTTGTCTGGGTCTGGCTTGCGGGGGCGGATCACCGAGAGGGTAAGGCTGGTTCCCGGCTTGCCGTCGAGCATGAGGCGGATCACGGCCAGCGACAACTCGCGCGTGGACTGATCGCCGATGGACTCAATGACGTCGCCGTCGGTCAGGTGTTCCTTGTCAGCGGGCGAACCGGGCAGCGTGCTGACAATGGTGGCGTATCCAAAGCGTTTGGAGACGGTGATGCCGACCTGCGCGACGCCGGTGGTGGGGCGATCTTTGTAGATCTTGTACTCGGTGGGGGTCAGGTAGCTGGAGTCGGCGTCGAGCGACTCAAGCAGGCCGTGGAGCGCGCCGGTGGTGACGTCATTGATGTTGGGGTCGGTCACGTAGTCGGTCTGGACCTTCTTGAGCACCTCGGAGTAGACGCGCATCTGGCGGTAGGCGCCATCCTGCTCGCCAGCGTGTACGCCGAACCAGCCGAATTCGCCAAAAAGGATGCCTGAGGCAAGGGCGAGGCAGATCGCAATGGATAAGCCGAAAACGAAACGTTGGAAGAATCGAGACACAAACACCACCGGGAACGCCTTCAGGGGAACGGGGCGCTCACTCTTATAGACGCGAGTATAACAAAAACAGTCGTCGGAAATCAGAGATCAGCCAACACGGTCAGTTCGTTCACCCGCGCCTTAATACTGGCGAATCAGCACCCACTGGTTGTTGCGGCGGGTCCAGAATTCGCCGGATTCGAGCAGTCGATCAGGGCGTCCTGTGTCCTTGTCCACCTCAGCCGAGGCGATGCGAATGGGCGCTGCGCCGTTCTTCCGTGAGACTACAAAGAGGCGGCCTCCGTAGAAGCTCTCCACATTCAAGTCGGAAGGCAGAGGGTCGACATTGGCGGTCTTGAGCCAATCCTGCATCTCCTTCATGGAGTCGTCAAAGCTCCCCATCCCCGGCCCCATTACGGAGCTCAACTCGGTGAACATGGGGTGCAGGCTGGCGGAGATCGCTCTCATGTCCCGGTCGGCAAACTCCTTGTGCAGCGCCTGGACGGCCTGAAGCACGTCCTGTTTGTCGCCCTGCCACGGGACCGCATCCTGAAAGAACCAGCGAGGGACGTGTGTGAGGTTCAGATTTTGGGTGATTGTGCCCGCGCCTTTGACTTTCAGGTCAAACAGCGGAGGCTTGTCCAGGTCTTCGAACGATCCGGTGGCAACAATGATGCGGCACTCGGTCTCGATAGGGTCTCCCGGATGGGCTGGGGCGACTTCGATGGTGAGCAGGTTGGGGCCGTTCTCCGCGAAGAGTGACAGTGAGCCAAGGCTCTCGGTGACCATCATGCCCGGCTCTGCCCCTGCCGAAGTAAAGCGGGATACAGGTATGCCATTGAGCTTGACGACCCCCTCGGCGCGATTGTGCAGGACCATGACGACCAGGTGCTGCGCGTCGAGTGGGGCATCTTTGGGTTGAGCGGGAGCAGGAGAAGCGACTGCAAGGAGAGACAGGGCCAGGATGATTGCAAGAAGTGGAGTCTGCCGCAATGGATGCCTTTCAAAAAAGCGGGATGGGGACACTGGTTAGACGCCTTCGCGGGGCTCAAGGTCGAGACCTTTCGACAGGCTTTCGGGGCGAGCACTAGGAAGGCCGCCAACTATCCCATTTTGTCAGACTACTGCTTGTTCAGGTCGTAGTTCATATAGACAACGTGGGTCTGCAGGTACTCTTCGAGCCCATGTTTACCATCCGCCCCGCCAATGCCGGATTT
>Ga0302320_10029243_pt1 | contig 10547 bp, 7 predicted proteins | sample Bog_T0_3_FD_202130 | JGI IMG/M metagenome (GOLD analysis project Ga0302320, IMG submission 202130) | Peat permafrost microbial communities from Stordalen Mire near Abisko, Sweden - Bog_T0_3 | ecosystem: Environmental > Terrestrial > Soil > Wetlands > Peat | place: Sweden: Abisko, Stordalen Mire... | reverse complement strand
GTAACCCCATGACGCCCCGCATCCTGCTCTCGGTCCCTCACATGGGCGGCCGCGAACAGTCCTACGTCGCCGAGGCCTTTGCCACCAACTGGCTCTCCACCGTCGGGCCCAACATCGACGCCTTCGAAGACGAATTCGCCAAACACATCGGTATCCCGTCGGTCGCGCTTTCGAGCGGAACCGCGGCGATGCACCTCGGCCTGCGTCTGCTCGGCGTGCAGCCGGACGACGAAGTCTTCTGCCCGACCCTGACCTTCGTCGCCACCGCCAACCCGATCGCTTACCTCGGGGCGAAGCCCGTCTTCATCGACAGCGACCGCGAAACGTGGAACCTCGACCCGGAACTTCTCCGCCGCGCACTCGCGGAACGTGCCGGGCGAAACACGCTCCCGAAAGCCGTCATCGTGGTTCATCTCTACGGACAACCGTCCGATATGGACCCCATCCTCGAAGTCTGCGCACACTACCAGGTCCCCGTCCTCGAAGATGCCGCCGAAGCCCTTGGGTCCACCTACAAGGGAAAACCGGTCGGCACTCATAGCGGACTTTCGGCATTTTCTTTCAACGGAAATAAGATCATTACCACTACCGGCGGCGGCATGCTCTGCGCCCGAAATTCCGAGTGGATTCACCGGGCACGCTTCTGGTCCACACAGGCGCGGGATAATGCTCTTTGGTACGAGCATTCGCAAATGGGTTACAACTACCGGATGAGCAACGTTCTGGCCGGCATCGGACGCGGACAGCTTGAGGTGCTTGGATCTCGGGTGAATCGGCGCCGCGAAATCGCATTCAGGTATCGGGACGCTTTTGCCGATATTCCGGGTATGGCGTTTATGCCGCAGTCGCCTCACGGCGTCCACACCAACTGGCTGAGCTGCTTCCTGATCGATGAACGCACATTCGGACGCTCCCGTGCTTCGCTCATCGGAGAACTGGACGCCGCCGCCATCGAGTCCCGGCCCGTCTGGAAGCCCATGCATCTCCAGCCACTGTATCGGCACGCCGCTCGTTATGGCGGTGACGTCGCCGCGGACCTGTTTGCCCGCGGCATCTGCCTTCCCAGTTCCAGCAGTCTTACTCCCGGCGACCAGACGCGCGTGATTGCCGCGGTTCGCCTTGCTGCGGGGGCGGGCGGACAATGAATCCGTCCGCCCCCGCCAGCCGGCAATCCGGAGTTCAGGAACGTTTTCTGCGATTCCACCGGCCGCTGTTGCTGCTCACCCAGACGATCATCTGTATCTTCTCGGTGAGTGCGGCGTTCGCCCTTCGCTTCGATGCCGCCGTTCCGGCATATTTCCGGCCTCACCTTCGCTTCGCCCTCCTGGTCTGGCCGCTCGCCAAACTGATCGTCTTCTGGGCCGGCGGACTCGGCCACGGCTGGTGGCGTTATGTCTCGCTTCCCGATCTCATTCGGCTGACCATGGGCAATTTCGCGGCAACCGCCCTGGTAACCGCGATTACGTTGACACTGGGGCCCACGGGTTTCCCGCGATCCATCTATGTTATCGATCTGCTGGTTTGCCTGCTGGTCACTTCGGCCATTCGCATCGGCCGGCGCGTGCATTGGGAACTTTCCCAGTCCCGCCTGCGCTCCGTCACCGACGGCCGTACTCTCATTTATGGCGCGGGCGACGCCGGCGTTAACGTGCTCCGGGAGATCCGTCAGAATGCCAGCCTTCCTTATACGGTGGTCGGATTGCTCGATGACGATCCCGCCAAGCTGGGTGCATCCATGCACGGGGTCAAGGTCATGGGTTCCGGCGCGGATCTCACCGCCGTAGCCCGCAAGCACGGGGTGCAAACGGTTCTGGTCGCGATCCCGTCGGCTTCCGGACAGCAGATGACCGCTATCCTGCAACAGTGCCACGCCGCCGGCGTTGCCTTCAAGACGATCCCGAGTCTCTCCAGAATCCTGGAGAACGTGAGTCTCACGGCGCAGATTCGCGATGTCGCGGTGGAGGACCTTCTGGGCCGTTCGCCCGTTGTCCTCGAACACGAGCGGATTCAGGACCGGATCACCGGCCGCGTCGTCCTCGTCACCGGCGCGGCGGGTTCCATCGGTTCGGAGATGTGCCGCCAGATCGCGCGTTATGGCCCTTCCGCGATCGTCGGACTCGAAATTTCGGAGACCGGCCTGTTTCATCTGGAACACGAGATGCGGAAATCGTTTCCGGACATCCCGTTCCATGCCGAGATTGGCAGCGTACAGAACCTGCGCCGCGTCGAAGAGGTGATTGGCCAGTATTCTCCCGCCATGATTTTCCACGCCGCGGCCTATAAACACGTCCCGATGATGGAAGCGCACGTGTTTGAGGCGGTGGAGAACAACGTCTTCGGTACGTACAACGTTGCCAGCACGGCGGCCCGCCTCGGAGTGGGTGAGTTTGTGCTCATTTCGTCCGATAAAGCGGTGCGCCCCACCAACATCATGGGCGCCACGAAGCGAATCTCCGAATTCATCATCCTTTCCTTCGCCGGTTCGCGCACCAGATTCGTCGCGGTGCGCTTCGGAAACGTCCTGGGCAGCAACGGCAGCGTAGTTCCCATGTTCAAACAGCAGATTCTGGCTGGCGGACCCGTTACCGTGACTCACCCGGAGATGCAACGCTTCTTCATGACCATCCCGGAAGCCAGCCAGCTGGTCCTGCAGGCTTCGGCCATGGGGCGCGGAGGCGAAGTCTTCGTGCTCGACATGGGCGACCCCGTCAGGATCGTCGATCTCGCCCGCAACCTGATTTTGCTCTCCGGCCTGCGTCCCGACGAAGATATCCGGATCGAGTTCACCGGCATTCGGCCCGGCGAAAAACTGTACGAAGAGCTGAGCCATCTCGACGAAGGTACCGTCGCTACTCAACACGAGAAGGTGCGCGTGTTCGCGGCCCAGTCGATCGCCCGGCCCGACGTGGGAACCTGTCTTGCGGCCCTGCGCCAGAGCTGCGCGGCACGCGATGTCGGGACGATGATTGTTGCCCTGAAGACTGCCATTCCGGACTACTCGCCGAGCGGGCATGTCCTCGCCCGTATCCAGTATTCGCAGCGCGCATCGGGCTAGCCGCCGATCCTGGCAAGGTCGACTACGCCGCGCTGCGTATACCCCGCAGCACCGACCGGTCCAGCAGCACGGCCACGCTGCGCTGCAGCAACTCGATACTCACCACCATCATCCACGCGTCCTTCTGAGACACGATCACGCCCTCGGCGCCGCGCAGCGGTCCGTGTTCCACTTTGACCCTCTGCCCGGCCCGCAAAAACGGCCACTGCCGCACCGGAAATCCCGATGCGATCAGTGCGCGCACGCTCTCGATCTCCACATCCGCCAGCGCCAGCGGATCGCCGCCGAATCCCACGATCGATCTCACGCCGCCCAGCCGGAGCACCGGCACCCTCAGAGCCTTTGTTTCAAAACGCGCAAAGACGTATCCGGTGAACAGAGGCACGTCCAGAATCTTGGTGCGGTCCGACCACAGGCGTTTGTCCTGGTAGGTTGGAAGAAACCCCTCCACGTCGCCCAGCGACGACAATCCCGTCATCACCTGGAACTCATGCCTGGGCTTCACAGCGAGCGCGTACCATCGATCCAACCTCTTCATCCCCCTTTGTAGCGGCCGTTCGTTACAATCGTTCTAAGTTTAGCGAATGACAATCCCCTGGATCGCGCGGCCGACCGGATGACCGCGACTTCGCCCACGACTTACGTGGCTCCCGACTCCGCTCGTCGCGTGGTTCCTGACTCCGCTCCTCGCGTCGCGGTTATCGGCGCGGGTCTTGCCGGCATTGCGGCATCGGCGGCCCTCGGCAGCGCCGGCTTTCAGGTCGATCTGTTCGAAGCCCGTCCCTTCCCGGGCGGGCGCGCCACTTCCTGGCCCGTCTCCTCCGCCGACGGTGACGCCGGCGAAGTCGTCGACAACTGCCAGCACGTTCTGCTCCGCTGCTGCGTGAATCTGCTGGATCTCTACCGTCGTCTGGGCGTGGCAGACAAGATCCGGTTCCATCGCGAGTACTACTTCATCGAGCCCGGCGGTCGCACCTCCGTCCTCAAACGCGGAATCCTCCCTGCGCCCGCTCACTTTGCGGGATCGTTCCTTGGACTCACCTTCCTCGATCTGCCCGACAAAATCGCCATTGCCCGCGCGATGCACGCGATCCCGGGCGATTTTCGAAAGCGCCGCGATCTCGACCGGATCACGATGCTCGAATGGCTCCTCGCGAAAGAACAGACGGCAAACGCGATCGGGCGTTACTGGCGTCCGGTACTCGTCAGCGCGGTCAACGAAGAGCTCGACCGGATGGCCGCCGCGCACGGTCTGCAGGTCTTCTGGCTCGGCATGCTGGCCAAAGGCGACTCGTACGAAATGGGTCTGGCCGATGTACCGCTGCGCGAACTGTACGACGAAGCGGCGCTCACGCGGGACGGCAACGTGCGCATGCACCATCGGGCGCCGGTGGACGTCATCGAGCGCTCGCCCGACGGGCGGGTCGCGATCCGGACCGGCGGCGAGCGCGTCGATGCCGACTATTTCGTCTCCTGCCTGCCCTTCGAGCGCCTGCAGCCGCTTATGCCCGATCTCCCGGTCGACTGGCGCGCCTTTGGGCATTCGCCCATTACCGGCATTCACCTTTGGTTTGACCGCCCGATCACCGATCTTCCCCACGCCACCCTTCTGGACCGCACGATCCAGTGGATGTTTAACAAGGCTGACGGCCGCTATGTGCAGCTCGTGGTCAGTGCGTCCCGATCGCTGACGCCCATGCCGCGCGCCGAGGTGATCGATCTGGCGTTGCGCGAGCTGGCGGAGTTCTTTCCCGCCGCGAAGAACGCCGTTCTGGAAAAAGCTCACGTGATCAAAGAGGTTCATGCAACATTCTCGGCGCTTCCGGGTCTCGAATCGAAGCGTCCGCCCGCAGTCACCAGGCACGCCAATTTCTTCCTCGCCGGCGACTGGACCCGTTCCGGCTGGCCGGCCACCATGGAAGGCGCCGTCCGCAGCGGCTACATCGCGGCGGAAGCTGTCGCGCGAGCCGCTGGCAGCCCCCGCCATTTTCTGATTCCCGATATCGCATAATGGACGTATGAAGACGATGCGCGCCCTTCTGATTTTGACCGGTCTCGCGGCACTGACGCTGGCACTGACACTTTCGGCGGCCGATCCGACAAAACTCACCGTACATGTCACATCCGCCATAACCGGAAAGCCGATCGACAGGGCCAGCGTGATCGTCAAATTCCGTGAGGGAATAGGCGTCAATCTCAAGAGGATTCAGACTCAGTGGGAGACCAAGACCAATCAGGATGGCAACGTGACGCTGCCTAGCATGCCCCAGGGCAAGGTACAGATTCAGATCATCGCAGCGAACTACCAGACTTTCGGCGACATCTTCGTTACGGACAAACCCGAGCAGACGATTGAGATCAAACTCAACCCACCGCAACCGCAGTATTCCGAAGATTCCAAGACCGCGACCGCGCCGAAGTAATCGGGGCAGATCGCGGATCGTATGAACGCCGAGCCTTCGGACGTCCGCCCGACCCGCCACTCCATCCGCGCTCTGTGGCGTGCCCTGGTCCGTTTCGAGCCGCGGAAGATCGTACCGGAAATCGCCTTCCGCAATACGATCGGCTTCACCTGCGCGGTGATCGTGGGAACGGTGCTCGAGTCGCCGTCCACCGGGGTGATTGCCGGTTTGGGCGCGCTCAACGTCTGCTACTCCGACGGTCTCGATCCATACCTGTTCCGCGCCCGCCGCATGCTGGCTGCGACGCTTCTTGTAGGCGCTGCCGTCGTTTTCGGAGGCATCTCGGCGCACAGCGGCGCCGCAGCGGTCGCGGTGGCGACACTCTGGGCGTTTGCCGCCGGCATGCTCGTGGCACTGGGAACAACGGCCGCCGATCTGGGTGTGATCACGCTGGTCACACTCGTGGTGTTCGCAGCCAAACCGATGTCGATCCCGGAGGCAGTGGAGGCGGGCGCCGTGGCCATGGCGGGCGGGCTGATCCAGACGCTGCTCTCGACGTTTCTCTGGCCGATCCGGCGCCATGAGCCCGAACGCCGCATCATCGCGCAGATCTACAGCGCGCTGGCCAGGGTCGCCGAAGCGCCTCCTCCGGCGGCCAAAGCACCGCCGATGACCAGGCAGATATCCGATGCCCAGGATGCCTTTGCGCCCCTCGCCCGGGACCACAGCGCCGAGGCTGAACGGAATGTGTTCCTCCTTGTCCAGGCGGAGAGAATCCGTCTGTCCCTTCTCAACGCGGGCAGGCTGCAACGCCGCATTGCGCGATATGACGGCAGCGCTGCCGCCGCGGACGCTCTGACGCAGATCCTCAACCGGGCGGGCAGCGCACTCCAACTCATCGGACAGCGCATACTGTATGGCGAAACGGCCGGGTCGACAGACGCGGTGATGGCGCCGCTGACCGCTGGTCTGATCGAACTCGGGGCTCTCGCGGTTCCCGACGGCAATGCCTTCTTCGCCGCGCTGGTTCGCGATGCCCGCCGTCAGACCGTAGCCCTGCGGAGTCAGATTCGCGCCGCCGCGTGGGCCGGTTCCGGAACCAGAAACCTTCTTAAGGAACGCGCGCAAGTTACGCCGCCGGACACGGCTGAAGGGGTGGTTCCTCCGATGTCCGGCGCCCTGTCCGGCGGCTCTTGCGCTCCCTCGCCGGCGAACTCCGGACCTGGGGCCGAGAGGAGCGACGATGACGGTCCCTGGCGCGTCCGTTTTCAGGGATATCGGGCACGCCTGCTGGCCAACCTTTCGCTGGATTCCACGGTCTTCCGTCATGCCGTTCGCATGGCGCTTTGTCTTGCCTTAGGCGATACCCTGGGCCGCGGACTGGGTCTTCAGCGCACGTACTGGATTCCGATGACCATCGCCATCGTCCTGAAACCGGATTTTACCGGCACATTCGCACGCGGCGTATTGCGCATAGCAGGGACCATGGCTGGTCTGGTGGTCGCGACTGTGCTGTTCCGGTTTGTTCATGCCGGAGTCGCGACCGACATCGCGCTGATGGCGCTGTTCACTCTGCTGCTGCGCTGGGCCGGACCGGCAAACTACGGCATCTTCGTGATTGCGGTCAGCGCGCTGGTGGTACTTCTGGCCGCCGTCGTCGGCGTGGCGCCGGGCGATGTGATTGCGGCGAGGGCGCTGAATACGGCGCTGGGCGGCGGTCTCGCGCTGTTCGCATACGCGGTCTGGCCCACCTGGGAGAGAACGCAGACGCGTACGGCGCTGGCGGACATGCTGGATGCTTACCGCGAATACGTCCACGCCGTGTTCGGCGTCTGGCAGGGAGAGCCTTTGGCCTCGATCGAGCGTGTGCGCGTCAAGGGTCGTCGCGCCCGTTCGAACGCCCAAGCGTCCGTGGATCGCCTGTGCGGCGAACCGGGAGTCACGGCCCGGCAGGTGAACTCCATCGACACGATTCTCGTTCATTCGCACACTTTCGTTCACGCCGCCATGGCAATGGAGTCGCGCTTGTACCGGAACCCGCGCGATCAGGCGCCCCCCTGGATGCCGGCGTTCGCCGGCTCGGTCGACCGGGCGCTCACGACGCTATCCGGCGTCTTAAGAAACCCGGACCAGCCGCCCGCCGCGGGCGCGCGGCGCTCCCGGGTGGACGTGGACACACCGCTGCCCGGCAAAGGCGGCAACGAACTGCTGGAAACGGAGGCCGACCGCATGCGCACCAGCCTGCGCTCTCTCGGCGAGGAACTCGGCAGACGCGATTGGTTATAGTCGAGACATGGCTGTTTACGCGCGGTATCGGTTCGGGAATGAAGTCCATTATGGACTGGTGAATGGCGGCACTATCGCGGAGTTGCGCGGCGGCCTGTTCGATCCGCAGGTGACGACCGGCCGCACACTGGCTCTCAGCGACGTAACGTTGCTTGCCCCTTGCGAACCTCCCAAGATTCTCGCCGTCGGACTCAACTACCGAAGTCATCTGGGCGCCCGTCCCGTTCCGCAGAATCCCGGCATTTTCTACAAGCCGGTCTCGTCGATTCAGAACCCCGGCGGCCCCATCGTGATTCCACCGGAGGCCATCGATCTGCACTACGAAGGTGAGCTGGTGGTGGTGATCGGGACGACGGTCAGCAAAGCTTCGCGCGAACAGGCGCGGGCGGCCGTTTTCGGCGTTACCTGCGGAAACGACGTGAGCGATCGCAACTGGCAACGGGGTGAGGGAAAGGATCTCCAGTGGTGGCGCGCCAAGGGCAGCGATACGTTTTCGCCGTTCGGTCCGTTCATCGTGACCGGCATCGACTACGGCGATCTCGGTCTTGAGACGCGTCTTAACGGCGAGGTGGTCCAGTCGCAACGCACCAGCGATTTGATTTTCGACATCCCGGAAGTCGTGCGTTTCATCAGCCAGTGGGTCACGCTGGTCCCCGGCGACATCGTCTACTCGGGCACGCCGGGCGAGACACGCCGGATGAAGCCGGGAGATGTGGTGGAAGTAGCGATCCAGGGAGTGGGTACTCTTAGTAACCCGGTAGCTTAAATCGCAGCAGGATGCCATCCTGCCCCACAGCTTGGGCGGGCGATAATGGGGGTTACCCGCTGACTGTCCATAAGTCTCCACGATGCTTCTCGGCCTCATTCTTCTCGCTATTATTTTCGCGGCGGGCTTTTTGTTTCTCCATCCACCTGTTTGGTTTCCTGTCGCGATTACCTCCGCCGCGGTTGCCTATGACCGGCAGTTCCTGTGGACGTTATGGATTGCCGGCATTTTGTTTCTCGCTGCCCATTTGGTTTTGGCCTGGATTGTGCTGCGCCGAAAAGACGCAGGCGAAAACGCCTGCTCCACTGGGATTCGAGCCAGCTGGCTCGCTGCCGTTGCGATGATCGCCGTCGAGGTAGCTCTTGCCGCGCACGGGACGTCGCCGCTGACGGCTGGGGCGCCGAGGGATTTCGAGACGATCGAGGTCTGGGCTCATCAGTTTGCATGGAATTTCCGCTATGCCGGCCCGGACGGCGTCTTTGGCCGTGTCAAGACGGAATTCATCGCCGACGCCGCGGGCAATCCCGTCGGCATCGACCCTTCGGATTCGCGCGGGAAAGACGACATCGTGGCGTCAACGCTGCGAATCCCTGCCGGACGCGACGTTCGCCTGCTGCTGCATTCCCGCGATGTCATCCACGATTTTTTCGTGCGCGAGCTGCGCACGAAACAGGACATCGTGCCTGGCATGACGATCCCGCTCGACATTCACGCCGACCGCCCCGGCCAGTATGAAATCGCCTGCGCCGAACTTTGCGGCCTGGCCCACAACCAGATGCACAGCATCCTGATCGTGATGCCGGCTTCGGAATACGACCAATGGAAGCTGCAACACTGACCACCCGGCGGTCTGTTCGCCACCGCATCTTCAGCACGGGTCTCTTCAGTACAGACCATCGGGTGATCGCGCGCCAGTACTTCTTCCTGTCGCTGTTCGCCGTGGTCGTGGGCGTTTGCCTTTCGCTGCTGATGCGATTCCACCTGGTTTGGCCGCAGGCGAAGGTGTCCTGGTTCGAGAAGATCTGGTCCGTGCGCGCCGAGAGCGGCATCATGACCGAGGAACTCTACCTCTCGCTCATGACGCTGCATGGCACCATCATGGTATTCTTCGTCCTGACGCTGGCGCCGCTGAACGCCTTCGCCAATCTGGTGCTGCCGGAACAGCTGGGCCAGCGCGAGATGGCGTTCCCGCGGCTCAACATGCTCTCGTTCTGGGTCACGATGGCGTCGTTTCTGACGCTGATCGCTTCGTGCGTTCTCGATGAGGGCGGCCCCATCGCGGGCTGGACCGCTTATCCGCCGCTCAGCGCGGTCGGCTCGGTATCCGGACCGGGCGAAGGACTTGGCCAGACGTTCTGGTTCTTCAGTATCGGAGTGTTTTGTATTGGTTCGTTGCTGTCGGCGATGAATATCATCAGCACGGTGATCGAGTGCCGTCGCCCTGGCATGTCGCTCATGCAGATGCCGCTCACCTGCTGGAACTGGTTTGTGACCGCGATTCTCAGCGTGCTTTCGTTCCCCGTGCTGCTGGCGGCGGGCCTGCTGATTCTGCTCGACCGCCTCGCGGGTACCAGCTTCTTCGTGCCGGGGGATCTGCTGATCGCCGAGCGGAACGTCGATCACTCCGGCGGTTCGCCGCTGCTCTGGCAGCATCTGTTCTGGTTTTTCGGACACCCCGAGGTCTATATCGCGATCCTTCCGGGTATGGGGATCGTGTCCCATATCATTTCAAATTTTTCGCGACGCCCGCCGTTTTCCTATCGCGCAAGCGTGTGGGCGCCGATCGCCATCGCGTTTCTGGGAATGCTGGTGTGGGGACATCACATGTTCATCAGCGGCATCAGTCCTTATAGTGCGCTGACATTTTCGCTGGTCACGATGTCGATCGGCGCGCCTTCGGCCGTGCTCACAATGAACTGGCTGGGGACAGCGTTTCAGTCGCCGCGGCTCGAACTGAATACGGCGATGCTGTTTTGCCTGGGCTTCGTGTCGCTGTTCGTTACCGGGGGCCTGACAGGGCTCTTTCTGGGCCAGCCCG
>Ga0302320_10029241_pt1 | contig 10547 bp, 11 predicted proteins | sample Bog_T0_3_FD_202130 | JGI IMG/M metagenome (GOLD analysis project Ga0302320, IMG submission 202130) | Peat permafrost microbial communities from Stordalen Mire near Abisko, Sweden - Bog_T0_3 | ecosystem: Environmental > Terrestrial > Soil > Wetlands > Peat | place: Sweden: Abisko, Stordalen Mire... | reverse complement strand
TCGCTGCTTTACCTGTTTTAACGCAGGATTCTCAGGCCCCCAAACGGTTGATCCCTTCACACACACATTCACCGCGTCAGGTTCTGTGCATACGTCCGGTATCCCCTTCCATTGTTTGGACGCCTCCTCTCACAGTGGGAATGAGAAATCGCGCCCGGATAGGTCGGCGATAACAAGTGTTATCGGTAGCTTCCATCTGAGCCTAATCTCCCCGGAAGATTCTGCCGATACATTCCACAGGTGGCAGCTTTGCCGCTGGGAGGAGACTGATGAAGATCGAACATCGTTATACCCTCGGAGGAGCACTTTTCATGGTGCTGACCTCGGTGGCGTACCTGTTTCTGGCGGGAAGATAATACGAAATATCGGTAGCTATTCCCGGGGGACTGCCGCTTGGGCGCAGTTCGCCACGTAATCCGCCGGCGACAACGGGGCCACGAAGACAGCGCATGACGGAATCATCACCCGCGAAGCTTCAGGTATTGTATTCGGGCGCAAAAGCAGCCTCCAGTCGTCGGGCCGGCTACGGCCTCGCGTGCTTAGGACACAAACGCGGTTACGCTGATTTCTTTTGAACTCGGAACCACAGAGCAACAATACAACTCCAGACCGGCACTGCTCGACATGTTATTGTGTACGCAGAGTACGCACCCATGGAAACGGAAAAGATCGGTATGCGCGAGTTCCGCGAGAACCTGGCGGGTTATCTGGAGGCTGGAAAGCCTCTTGCCATCACTCGTCGCGGCGAGACTCTGGGATTCTATATTCCTGCCCAGAAAAAGAGCCGCAAGGCCGAGGTTGACGCCATGCGGGCAGCCGCGAAGGAGCTCGACGCCATGATTGCAGCCTGGGGCGCGTCTGAAGACGAACTCATGCAGGAGTACAAGGAGATCCGTCGCGCCAGCCGCGAGAAGAAGCGGAATGCCGGCTAAGGCGCTGGTGCTGGACGCCAACATTCTGATTCGCGCTGTGCTCGGGCAGCGCGTTCGTAGTATCCTCGAGGCCCATGCCGAGACCATCTCCTTCTTCATTCCCGAAACTGCGTGCGCGGAAGCCGAGGAGCACCTGGCCGCACTTGTGGTTAAGCGCGGTGGGGATCCAGCGAAGGCTTTGAATCTGATGCGAGCGACACTCGGGCTCGGGACAATCGTGAGTCCCGACCTCTACGCGGACTTTGAAGCGGAGGCTCGAAAACGGCTGGGGACTCGCGACCCGGAGGACTGGCCGATTCTGGCCGCCGCCTTATCTCTCGGCTGTCCGATCTGGACGGAAGACACTGACTTCTTCGGTTGCGGCGTTGCAACGTGGACATCCGCGAGCATCGACAGCTTCCTCACGCACTAGCAACCCGGCATCCGGTTCCGGCTAAAGATCGTTTCGCCGCGGGCCTTCTGTCGCAAGTATTACGGGCGATGGATTTGAACCGCTCGCAGGGCAACCTGTAGTCGCGTGTGTCCATCAATCCGTTGCTCCCGTTGCCGCCGACCTTGACCGGGCACCGCTGCGCTTTACGGCGTAAACGTTGGCCGCGCCCTGCGTTCGTCGCCGCTCTGCTTTGCCGGTTCCCCCAAACGGATTCCGCTCTCCGAGTTCGCACGCTTCGCTCACCGGAATCCGCCCGGTCTCTGTCACTTGAACCATCCTTTGGCCGCCATTTGAATCATCCTGTGGCCGCACCGCGCCTGTACCTCGTTTGGATCTGAACGACGGAACGCGGATTGCGGCGTTTGAACCATCGTTTGGCCGGAAGTACAGATTTTGAACCATCCGATGGCCAGGAGTGCGGAATCCAAGTCCGAAACAAAACTCTTGAAAAACTGATTTCTTTCGCGATATTCTGTATGTGTGGTAAATAACGCACGTACATGAATGAATCCCCAGAGCAGGTGATGCAGTGGTTCCACACAGCCGTCGAGAAGCTTTCGCCGGTTGCTGCGGGATCTCTATCTCTTCGCAAGAGTCCCTGCATTCGCAAGAACTGCCCTGCCTGTGCCAGCGGAGAAGGCCATTCCAGCCATGTTCTATATGGCCGTCGTGATAGCAAGCGGTTCTCGATTTACGTTCCGGATGAGATGGTTCCGTCAGTCCGGAAGGCGATCGCGAATGGGAGGCTGGTCCAGGAACTGGTGACCGAGGCTGGCGTTCGATACACGGAAGCCCTGAAAGAAAAACGCCGAAAAGAGTCTGGCCGGTGAAAAGAAGGCCCGGAGAAGGGAATACCGGATGCTGAACGATCAGGAGTTTTCTTTCTGGGCCAAACGGCTCAGTCTTTCTGAAGACGCCCGGTCCGCGATAGAAAACGTGCGGCGCTCCGATCCCGCGCGCCGCGTCGGCGGTGGCCGCTCGAATGTAACCGGGCGCTATCCCAGCAGGAAGATGGGTGCGACGATTCAGTTCGAGAGCCATCGGGTTGAGTTGCCCGCGATCTTTGAGCTCGAATATGACGACAACGTTTTGGAGTATTACGATCAGGCTCCCTCGATCAAACTGGAATACTGCTCCGCGGGTGGGAAGCGCCTCGGCGTTCTTCACACGCCGGACTTCTTCGCGATCCGCGCGGACAGCGCCGGATGGGAGGAATGTAAAACCGAAGAAGAACTGATCCGGCTGTCTGAGCGCAATCCCAACCGATATCGGCGCGATGGCGCGATTTGGGTTTGCCCACCGGGAACACAGTATGCCGAACGCCTTGCCCTTTACTATCGCGTTCGATCATCCACTGGGATCAACTGGATCTTTCAACGGAATATTCAGTTCCTTGAGGACTACTTCAGGACGACGCACGAAGTGCGCTCCATTGATCGCCAGCGGATACTCGCTCACGTCGCGGCAACACCAGCCTGTCCGCTCGAAAATCTGTTCGAGGCAACCGGTAACGAGGTAAGTCGTGACGCAATCTATTCTCTGATCGCAACCGGCGACATCTACGTCGATCTCTTCGCGGGTTTATTCTGCGAACCGGAGAAGGTGACGTTATGGCTGGAGAAGCCGCCGCGGCACCATGGAGCAAACGCGGGCACAAACACGGCATTGGTCCCTACTTCGCTTCCGACGCTTCGCGCAGGCGATGCGGTGGACTGGGACGGCAGGAGATTGACGGTCCTCAACGCAGGAATGAGCGCCATCACGCTGCTCGGTGAGGACAAGTCGATTATCGAGATCCCGCTGACGAAGTTTGATGAATGCGTTAGGGAGAAGCGCATTGCAGTGCTTACTGGATCGGGAACAGAAACCGAAGCGCTTCACGTCCAGGAGCGGATTCTGCACGCCAGCGAAACAGACCTGGCGGAGGCCAACCGCAGATATCAGGCCGTTGCACGCTCGCTGCGCGGCGAGGCCAACGGCGACATACCGCAGAGAACTCTACGCCGCTGGGTTGCCGCTTACCGCGCGGCTGAGCATGAGAACGGCGCCGGCTACCTCGGCTTGCTGCCCACACCGAATCCGGGCAATACGTCGAAGAAACTCCCGGGCTGCGCGACCGCCGCGATGATCGAGTCTATCGCTGAAGACTATGAAACGGTGAAGCAGAAAACGATGTACGCGGCGTGGTCCACACTCAAACTGACCTGTGAGCGCCGGCAGATCGCAGTGCCGAGTTACAAGACGTTCACGATCGCCGTCCATCGGCGCGCCGGACCCGAACAGACGCAGAAGCGGCAAGGAAGCCGAGCCGCGTACCAGCTTCAACCCTTCTACTGGGAACTGGAGCAGCGAACGCCCCGGCACGGGGACAGGCCTTTTGAGACAGGCCACATTGATCACACACAGGCGGATGTGTGGGTGATTTGCTCCCAGACGGGGAGGCTCCTCGGACGGCGTGGATCTCATTCCTCACGGATGCGTTTTCCCGCCGCATTCTGGCCCTGCATCTCACGTTCGATCCTCCCAGCTACCGTTCCTGCATGATGATCGTGCGAGAGTGCGTGCGGCGGCATTCCCGACTACCGCAGATTCTGGTGCTCGACGGTGGCAGCGAGTTCGACAGCATCTACTTTGAACGCTGCTGGCGCGCTGCGAAGTCACCAAAAAATCGAGGCCGCCCGCAAAGGCGCGCTTCGGATCGACCTGCGAACGTATATTCGGAACCGCCAACGATCAGTTTCTGCATAATCTGCGCGGCAACACGCAGATGGCCCGCTCAACCCGGCAGATTACCGCCAGCGTCGATCCGCGGAATCATGCCGCGTGGCCGTTCAAAGAGCTGCACGGCAGACTGAGCGAGTATGCATACGAGATCTACGACACGCTCGATCACCCGGCGCTGGGCCGGAGCCCGCGTGAGACTTTCGATTGCGCTGTAGCCCAGACCGGCAGCCGTTCCCATCGAAACATTCCGTATGATCGGGACTTCATCATCCTCACGCTGCCTTCCACCCGCAAGGGGACGGCAACAATCACGGCCGGGCGAGGCATGAAGATTAATCACGTTTATTACTGGTCGGAGCATTTTCGTAATCCGAGTTGGGAAACGAAGCAGGTTGCCGTTCGCTACGATCCTTTCGATATCAGTACGGCCTACGGATTTGTTGACCGCCAGTGGGTCGAATGTCATTCGGAGTATTACGCGATTCTCCATGGCCATTCCGAGCGGGAGATGCGTATGGCGAGCGAGGAGTTACGCAAGCGTCGCCAGAATCATTCCGGCGAGGTCGCGATCACAGCGAAGAAACTCGCTGAATTTCTCGAATCAGTCGAATGACAGGAAGAGATACTTATCCAGCGATTGAGCGATCTTGAGGCTCGCTCGCTTCATGTTCAGCCGGAGGCACCGGCCGTGAAGCCGGCGGTCTCCGGCTGCGAATCGAATCCGCCGACATCCGGGCCGGTGTGCGTCAACGAACCAATCTGTTTCATGACGTACGGCGAACTCTGATGCGACTCGAGAGCGTTGCGTCGGTTGCGCCGCACCTGGTGCAACGGCTGGATCAGTTCAGCAGGTTCACCATGGCACATCCCCGTCTGGTTGCGGCTCGCGATGAACTCATAGACGCGATTGACGGAGCGGCTCCCGGCTCCCTCGTGCTGGTGCTCGGGCCGACCGGAGTCGGTAAAACCACTTTGCGCATGAAAGTCGAAAACCTCCTGATTCAGCAGATGGCTCCTGCATTGACTGCCGATCCGGGACGATTGCCTTTCGTGAGCGTAGAGGTCATTCCAGCCGACACCGGATGGTTCCGTTGGCGGGACTATTTCAGCCGGCTGCTCGCCGCGATGAACGAGCCGCTGATCGATTCGAAGCTCGTTCCCGATTCACGAAGCATTCGTAAATCCGTATCGACGACGAGCGGCGCAGACCTCAGCTATGCCGCGGAAATGGCTCTCCGGCATCGACGCCCGCCTGTTGTATTTATCGACGAAGCGCAACACCTTGCCCGGATTTCCTCCGGCCGGAAGTTGTCGGATCAGTTGGACGTCATCAAGTCGATCGCCAATCGAACCCAGACCGTGCATGTTCTGTTCGGGACCTACGAGTTACTGGCCTTTCGCAATCTGAGCGCTCAACTAAGCCGCCGCAGCATGCATCTCCATTTCCGGCGATATGGAGCCGACGCTCACGACCGGCAGGTGTTTCAAGGTGTTCTCCTCACCTTCCAAAAGCAACTGCCATTCGAGGAAACCGCGACCGATCTGACGGCGATGTGGGAGTTTTTCTACGAGCGCTCCGTCGGATGTGTAGGCATCCTGAAGGAGTGGTTGATGCGGGCATGCGTCCGCGCAATTAAACACGGTTCGGCCAGTCTCTCACGCGAGCATCTGGAGCAGACAGCGCTCTCTATATCGCAATGCGAAAAAATTCTCGCGGAATCGCGGGAAGGAGAATCAGGGCTCCATGACGATGAGGATTCGAGGCGCCGATTTCGGACCCTGCTGGGCATAGAATCGCAATCTCGCGACGGCACGGCTGTGTCTCAAGGCGCGGTTCCCGTTTCAGTTAATGCGAAGCGCCGGAGAGTGGGACAACGCAGTCCTCGCCGAGACCCAATACAAGAAGATGCCGTGGCGGCGTATGCGTAATGCAACGCTCTATGACGGTTGGGAGCAGCCGTCGCGGGCCGAGGTGAACGGGCGCAGCTACCTGGCGCATTTGGAGCCGATGGGAATCGGTTCAACGGCGGTAGAAAGCCTCACGAGTTATGTGTCACGGCTGGCGGCGGTACACGCCGTAGAAACCGGGGTTCTCATCGCCGGCGAACTGCTGCCTCATATTCCGCTTATGAAGGGTCTATCGGCGGGCGAGTTTCCCGCGAAGACTCCCGAGTACTCCTTTGACGCGCACGCGCTGAACGGATCGGGAGATCGTTCGCGATTGTGGGTCGCTCTGCTCGAGCGTCTTACCTGCATCGAACGCCTCGACCTGTTGACAGCATTGCCATGGGCGCGGGCCATCTCCTGCGTGCATCTTCTGCGACGTAATCGTGCGTGGTGCTGTTTGTGCTACGGGGATGGGCCATCATCGGTCGAGCCCCCGTACGAGCGCCTGCTGTGGGCTTTCCAGCTTGTCACCGTCTGCCCCACTCACGGGCGGCGCCTCGACACTGGTTGTCCTTACTGTGGCCGGGAACAACGCGCGCTGTCGGCGAAACACCGACCAGGGTATTGTTCTCGATGCCAGTGCTGGTTGGGCCGTGACGGCGCCGCGGACACCAATAATGAGTATGCGAAGGAACATATCCGGGTGGCGGAGATGGTGGGCGAACTACTCGCGCAAGGTTCTTCCCTGCCTGTCGATTTTGGAACGGAGTTGTTCCGCGCGAATGTGGCAACTGCCAGCGCAAGCGGCCTTCTTCCGTTGCGCGCAGGAAATCGCCGCCGCGACGTGCGGGATTGGGTTCAGCACGCCGCAGTCCCGCGAATGAATTCTCTTGTCGCGCTCTCATGCAGCCTGAACGTTCCGTTGATCCGCTTGCTGACAGAACGAATTGACCCCGCCAGTAATCGCGCTGAGCAGAGGTGTTCTCCGAAGGCTCACCACCGGGTCGAAGGGGTCGTCGTCGAAGAAGCATTGCGGGGCGCTTTGACGACTGAGATGCCGGTGTCTTTGCTGGAGATCGCGAACGGACTCGGATATAAAGCTGTCGCCTCGCTTCGGAGCCGGTATCCACTGCTCTGCGAAGAAATTGCGGGCAGAAGGCGCTTGTGGATCGAAGCTTCAGAAAAAATATCAGGCAAACCTCCGGTGCCACGGGACGCTATAGAACGGGCACTCGCCGACGAACTGAAAAAAGAGTGTCTTACGAATCTGCAGAACGTGGCGGCCTCGTTTGGAGTGAACAAGAGGCGCCTCTATAAGGGGTTCCACGAGGTTCGTCGGGCCATCATTGCCAAGAACCGAGCAATCAGACTGCAAAACGTGGATGCGATCGCGAGCGCTTTGCAAACAGCGCTTGACGAACAACCTGTTCCGACGGTGACGGAAATAGCCCGACGCCTCGGGTTCAGGTGCGTCTCGGCTGTCACTTCGCGTTTTCCTGAGCTGTCCGCGGAATTGCGGCGCAAGCGAGTCGGCAAACTGACAGAAACCGGCGGCGCCCAAAACGATTACGTTCGCCAGAAGCTCACAGAGGCGTTAGTGGAGGCTCCCCCTCCGCCGTGCGCCGAGATAGTCAGACGGCTTCGAGGCCACAAGACGAAGATCCGCGAAGGCTTTCCGGATTTATGGCGCGCCGTTAGCGCCCGCTACGCAGAGTACAAGCGGGATGTTCAACGCGCGAATCGCGAGGCAATCGAATCTGAGGTTCTTCGCGTTGTTGTGGAACTGCGCCGGAAGGGAGTCAACCCGACGTATCGGCTGGTGCTCGCAGCCCTGCCGGAGGCACACTGTCGCTTTCCATCCATCGTCGAGGATGCCGTTCGAGCCGTCCGGATCGAGCTTTCGATCAAGCCGTAGCGGATTAGGTTCCATCGCCCTCGCGAGTTTTATCACGAGCCAGACCCGTCCAGGTGCGCCCGATTGCGGTATCGGCTTTTATCAGCGCGGCCCGCGTAACTTCGAGGCACAGGTTCATTCTCTTTGCCCGTTTCGTTCGGGCACCGCTGCGCTTGACGGCCTGCGGCCTGAACGCGCTCTGCGCTCGTCTCCGTTCTGCTTTGTCGGCTCCCCCGCCCTGGATTCGCGCCCTCCGGGTTCGGCCACGTTCCGCTCCCCGGAATCCAGTCCGGTTCCCCCAACAAAGCACTTCGACTCACCGCTGCGCTCTTGAGAGCGTTCTCGCTTGCTCCCTGGGTGCCCCAATCGAAACGGGTAAAGGAGAAAACGAAATGTACCTCAATAATGCAACGCGGTTCGCCAACGACAACGCCGAAACCCGAATGATCAGGGAGACCACGATCGTTCAGTACCTCGCCCATGTTCACGCGCTGGCGGCGCGGCTTCAATCCCGCGTGCCACCCTGCGTCGCTCTTGACGATCTGGTCAGTGCCGGCACGATCGGACTGATGCAGGCGGTCGACCGCTTCCAGCCATCTCGCGGTCTGCAATTCGGCAGTTACGCCCGACACCGGATTTGGGGTGCGATGCTCGACTTCCTGCGCGGCGAAGACCCGCTTTCACGCGCGGAACGACGCCAAGTCCGGGCTGCCAGCGCCGGCAGGCCATCAGCGGCGACGATCAGCCTTGAAGAGCTTCCGGCGTTTGAGCCCCGGAGCACGCGTTGCACCTCGTACGCCTTCACGGACCGGGTGGACCTTGAGCGCGCCCGGCAACGCCTTTCGGCGAGAGAGCAGCAGGTCGTTTCGCTCCTCTTCGATCCCGACTGGAGCAATCGCGAAGTTGCACGCGAACTCGGAGTAAACGAGAGCCGCGTCTCTCAGATCAAGCACGCAGCGCTTTCCAAACTCCGCGAGAGCCTGCGGAATCGTAATTACAGAAGGGAAGCCGCATAGCGCGGCCTCGTCGCTGGCGAGAGCGCGGGCTTCAGGGTACTTCGACGCAGTAGTCGCGCGAGTTCGGGCGTTTGTCGCGGAAGTGCTGATCCGGCCGCACGTAGTCGGCGGCCTCGAATCAGCCACCCGAAAAATAGTCGTTCATTTGCCCCAGAAACAGGCGGGTTCCTAAATCCACGTGGCGGGCCACCTTGGCTCGTCCGGCAGCCGTAGGCATCAGATGACCGCAGTTCTGACATTCATGGAGCGCCACACGTCCAACGTGGATCTCCTTCCCCTCGAGAGGCCCGGTGAGGCGCACGGGATACGTTGTGATTCGCCTCACTAGTTTGGTTCCGGCACAAACTTCGCACAGGGTCGGTTTGCTGGATTTCACTTTTCCCAACGCTGACATCGTACCGGCTTTCCCCTTTTGCAAAAACATAAACAAGTTCCGATTCTACCTGCGCTGTCTTCGTTCCCTTCTGCTTGATGTCCATCCATCCGATGTTTGAACCATCCGTTGGCCGCAGCGGCCAAACGATGGTTCAAGTCACAGTCTCCCCCAACAAAGCACTCCGACTTACCGCTTCGCTCTTGGGAGCGGCCCCGCTTGCTTTAGGGTGCCCCGGTCAAGAGACGGGGGCAAAGGAGAAAACGAAAATGTTGAACAACGTGACCTTGATTGGCTACCTCGGCTCTGACGCCGAAACCCCCACCACCCGCAATGATTCAGTGCTGACGGTCCTTTCGCTGGCGACGAAACGTTCGTGGAAGAACCGCGAAACCGGAGCGTGGGAGTCGCAGACCACGTGGCACCGCTGCGTCTGCTTCGGGGCTGTGGCGTCGTGGGCCGCCGGGCTTACAAAGGGTTCCCATGTCCAGATCGTCGGCGAGATCCAGAACCGTGATTACGCGGGCAAGGACGCGTTAAAAAGTCAGTCACCGAGATCCGCGTTCAGCGCCTTGTGCGCCTCGATCGCGCTGCGAAGGCCACCGCTCCACCTGAGGAGGTCGCCGCATAAGCGGCCTCATGTGTCATTGTTCCACCTGCTCGCTCGCCTGAGCTGCCGACGTCATTCCCGCATCCCCAAGCCCCCGGACTGTCAGGCCTTCGCTGATTCGGTCCAGCACTCTGGCGGCAACCGCCTCGATCAATCCCGCGCTCCACCCGGGCTCAAAGCGCTGGCTGAACCGACCTTCCATCCGGGGACTGAGCACTGCGGTCAGCACCTCAATCAACGCGTCGACCGATTCATCATCTTTTCGAAGCCGTTCGATCTTCCCAATCGCGTGCAGCACCGTCGTGTGGTGCCGACCGTCATAGAACCGGCCGATCCGGGTCGTGCTCCAGCCACCGACGTTCTTCGCCAGGTACATGGAAACCTGACGGCTGAAACAGGGACCGGGCTGGTTCCCCTGCACACGACCGCGCCCGAGATGAACCGCTACCTTCGCTTCGATCTGTTCCAGCGACAACCTCCAGATTCCTGCTTTCTGATTAAACATGGGCACCATTCCCTCGATTTGGCAAAACTGCGTTCGCACGATCGACAAACAGACCCATACCGTCCGCATTAATCGAATGGATCTCCGCTCTGCGCGCCACTCAGATTCAGAAACTGGCCAGAGACGGCCAGTTGCAGATGTCGTTTTTCGATAAGACGGATATGCTTGAAATC
>Ga0302320_10029240_pt1 | contig 10547 bp, 8 predicted proteins | sample Bog_T0_3_FD_202130 | JGI IMG/M metagenome (GOLD analysis project Ga0302320, IMG submission 202130) | Peat permafrost microbial communities from Stordalen Mire near Abisko, Sweden - Bog_T0_3 | ecosystem: Environmental > Terrestrial > Soil > Wetlands > Peat | place: Sweden: Abisko, Stordalen Mire... | reverse complement strand
CTGGCCCGCGTGCTGCAGGCCGACGGGCGCGGCCTGACGTTGGTGTTCTGCCAGACCAAGCGGGCGGCCGACCAGGTCGCGGCCGCACTGGCCACCCGGGGCTTCGCGGTCGCCACCGTGCACGGTGACCTGGGCCAGGGCCAGCGGGAACGCGCCTTGCGGGCCTTCCGCAGCGGAAAGGTCGACGTGCTGGTGGCCACCGACGTGGCTGCGCGCGGCCTCGACGTCGAGGACGTCACCCACGTGGTGAACTACGAGTGCCCCGACGACGAGAAGGCCTACCTGCACCGCATCGGCCGGACCGGCCGCGCGGGCAAGGACGGGGTCGCGGTGACCTTCGTCGACTGGCGCGACATGCAGCGCTGGAAGCTCATCGACCAGGCCCTGGGCCTGGCGCAGGCCGAGCCGGCCGAGACCTACTCCACGTCCGACCACCTCTACACGGAGCTGAGTATCCCGCGGTCCGTGTCCGGGACGCTGCCGCGGGCCATGCGGAGCAGGGCCGGCCTGGACGCCGAGGACGTCGAGGACATCGGCGAGACCGGGCGGCAGGCAGCACACGGCGGGCCGGACCTCGGTAGCCGGAGCGGCAGCCGGCGGCACGGATCGGCCGCGAGCCCGAACAGCCGCAAGGCGGCCGGGCGCGGCGGAGCCGGGCGCGGCGGAGCCGGGCGCGGCGGAGCCGACCGCAGTAGCGCCGACGGCAGCAACGCCGCGGCCCCGCGGGAGCGTACCCGGACCCGCCGGCGTACCCGCGGCGGCCGGGAGACCATAGCCGCCGAGGCGCAGACGCCCAGCGAAGCCCACGAGAACGCCGCGCCGGCCGGCCCGGTGAGTGCCCCGGCTGCCGCCCCCGCGGCGAGCGGGACCGAGCGCAGTCCGCGGACCCGGCGGCGCCGGACGCGGGGCGGCCAGTCAGCGTCCTGAACGGCCACGCCGCACGCTGGCCCGCCGGTCCCTACAGTCGGCCAGCGGCGGCTTCAGCATGTCATCGCGGTGCCGCTGGCGTGATTCAATGGCATCAGCGACGTTCCCCGTACGTCTATCCAGCATGGGCATAAGCAGTGCTCGGTAAGGTCTCCCACGGTGAGCACACCAACGTCCCTCACACTGCCCGACGGTGTCCGGCGGACGGCCATCGAGACGAGCCGCGGGACTTTCGCGGCGCTCGAGGCCATACCCGGATCAGGGGTCTGCGAGCTGCAGCCCGCCATTCTTGTTCCCGGCTTTACCGGGAGCAAGGAAGATTTCCTGGCCATTTTGCAGCAGCTGGCCGCTGCGCGCCGCCGGGTCCTAGCGCTCGACCTGCGCGGGCAGTACGAAACATGCGGCCCGGATGACCCAGAGGCCTACACGATCGCCGAGCTGGGCTTCGACATTGCGGCCGTCATCGACGCCGTATCGGGCCACGTGACGGGCAACGGTAGCGCGGCGCTCGGCGTCCACCTGGTCGGCCACTCCTTCGGCGGCCTGGTGGTGCGCGAATCGGTGCTCGCTGGCGCCTCAGGCATCACGTCGCTCACGTTCATGAGCTCGGGGCCGGGCCGGCTCACCGGGCTGGCGGCCGCCGAGCTGGCTCAGCTGACCGGGAGCCTGGACAGCGGCAGCCCCGAGGTCATGCGGCGCACGATCCGGCACATCTGGGACACCCTCCTCGCGCCGCAGGCCGCCGCCACGGGGATCGCGCCCGAGATCGTCGCCTTCCTGCGGGACCGTATGCTGCGCAACTCCCCCGTCGGGCTGCGCGTCATGGGAGAATACCTGCTCAGCGCGCCGGATCGCACAGCCGAGCTAGCCGAACTGGCCGACAATCTGATGCTCGTGCTGTACGGCGAAGACGACGACAAATGGGAGCCGGCCGCGCAGGAGGAGATGGCGGCCCGGCTGGACGCCGAACGGGTCTGCATCCCGGCCGCGGCGCACTCCCCCGCCGTCGACGCGCCGGAAACCACCGCCAGCGCGCTCAGCGGATTCTGGCACATGGCCGAGGCCGTGGCGGACGAGCGGGACCGCACGGCGAGCCGGGCCGCGCGCCGCCAGTTACTCGGTGATGCCGTCCCACGGGCGGCGATCGGGGCTGGCCGTGGTGCCAACGGGACAGTGCTGCCGGTAGTCACACCAGCCACAGCCGGGCCCCGGACGCGGCGGGAACACCTCGTCGTACTGTACGGGGGCCAGGCCACCGCGGAAGGCCGCGTCGGCCTCGCCGCTCTCGGCGGCGATGTCCTCGGCCCGGCGCAACTGCCGCGCCAGTGACTCGTCCGTGTGCTCCCAGCTGAGCACGCTCGCGGTGGGCAGATGGTGCAGCTCGACCCGGTGGCACGGGCGCCGTAGCGACCGGGCCGCGGCCACCGCGTAGATAGCCAGGGCGAGCGAGCCGCGGGCGCTGTCGGTGGTGAGCAGGTGACGCCCGGTCTTGTAGTCCACCACGACAAGCTCGGTGCCCTGCTCGCCCGAGGGCCGCTCATCCAGCCGGTCGATGCGCCCCGATACGGCGATGCGGTCGGTACGGGTGCCGACCGTCCGCTCCACGCCCAGCGGCTCGTCGCCGGGGTCCAGCGTCGCGACGTAGGACTCCACCATCGCGCGGGCGCGGGCCCGCTGCCGGGCGGACTGCTCTTCGTCCGCGAAGCCCTGGCTGATCCAGCCTGACTGCAGCAGCTCACCGGCGGCGGTCACGCTGCGGCCGGACAGCGGTAGCCGCCACCAAGCCGCCAGCGCGTTGTGCACGCTGGCGCCGAGACTGTTGTGCGCCCAGGGCGGTCCCTTGGGGAGCGGGGGGCGGTCCAGGTAGGTCATCCGGTACCGGCGGGGGCAATCCAGCCAGGACGTCAGCCGGGTCGGCGTGCATGTGTAAAGCCGCTGCGGCATGCCGCCGAAGCTGAGCTGCTCCGCCGCCATCATCTGCGCCTCCTTGCTACCGACCGCAAGCTATCAGCAACCACCGACAAATTTGGCCGGGCGGCGAATCAGCGCTGATGGGCGAAGGCCAGCACCGCGGTCGCCACGAGCGAGGGCACATCCGGGGCACTTCCCTCATCTCCGGCTCGCTCGAAGAACTCGTCCATGGCCGCACGCCCGCGATAATCAGCGCCGGGCATCAGATGGGCGCAGGTCCTGTGCACGGTCTCCACCGTGTCCCCAGCCACGCGGCCACGGCCACGATATCGGCCCCCCTGCTCAGCCATACCGAGGCGCCCGTAATGGCGCAGCGCATGCATCCCCTGGTCACCCCGGTCAGGGCACCGCGACGCTGCTGGTCCCCGCGGGCGCCGCGGCCGGCAGCTACCCGGTCACGCTCACCGCCACCAACAGCATCTCCGCCGCCACCCAGGCCTTCACCCTCACCGTCGGCACCGCACCGGCGATCACCAGCGCCGCCGGCTACTGGTTCATCCCCGGGGGGGCCGACTATTTCAACGGCACCGCCACCGGGTCGCCCGCCCCATCGCTGACCGAGACCGCCGCCCCGGCGGGGGTCACCTTCACCGACTACGGGAACGGCAATTTCTCCCTGTCGGTGCCGGTGTCCATCACCGAACTCAGCTACCGGACCTACTGGCTCACGATCACCGCGGCCAACGGCGTCGGGCCGCCCGCCGTCCAGTACTCCTTGGCTGTGTTGTTCCGGCGGTAGGCGATGCGTGTCTCTGGCGCCGGGATGAGTCCGTCGCGGCGTGCCAGGCACATAGCCTCCTCCCCTCGCCTCGGTGTTCGCCCAGCAGGGGTAACGCAGCCGATGCTGGCGCGCAGCCCTGACCGTGTTGTAGTCCAGCCGGACGCCCTATCGAGCTCACGCTTGAAGTTCCTGTGCGACGACCTACCGGGAGAGGCTGAGACTCATGACAGCGAGCGCCGGGCGGGCCTCCCGACCGGGCCGCGGAACCTGGCGAGTTCGGGACATCCCTCGGCCGCAAGCCGTCCCGCGGCTCGGGGGCTCGGGCGGCCCGCCCGTTCACCGGCCACGACGGCCCGTTGCCCGGCGCTGAAGATGCTGATGAGGCAGGGCGCGCCTCCGGCGCGTCCTTCGGATGGCGCAAGCGCCATTCTTGACTCTGATCGTTGCCCGGTAAGACCCGGCACCTATCAGGAGGACGGGGAAAAGTGATGCTGACCAAGATCGCTCATCTGCGGGCCGGGCATCACATGCAAGGTGTCACTGTGAACCGTCCCGGGTTTCGTGCATACCTGCTTAGTTGGGAAGGATGGCACGTTCATGCCGGTCAGGGTCCTGGACGATTCGGGACAAGTGAATCTGCGGTGGTGGCCCGTGGCATTATGCGTCGCGGTACACGCGCACTTCGGCAGGTTTCGCCGCGCTTGTCGGAATGGTGACCGTGACCGAATAGATGGCCGTCAGGCGGTGTTTACGAATTGTAGTTTTTACCTTACGGTAAGTAACCAATGGAGAATGGGCGTACCGACACCTTCCGTAGCCGGGGGAAATCGGAGGAGTGTTCATGATGCGTCGGATTTGGACGCACAAGCTGGGGCAGCGACTTGCCATTGTGACGCTGGCGGGCGCGGCCATGCTTGTAACCACCGGCGCCGGTGGCGCACTGGCGGCCGGTGGTTACGGTCCCCCGGCGCCAGTGCCGCCGACGGTTCCGGGCAGTCATTGCGTCGTCGTGACCAGTCAGACGGTCACTCCGGCAGGCGGGACCATCGGGCCGGTCACCATTGACGGCGCGTCGGTCACGCTTATCGTCCCGGCGGGAGCCTTCCCGGTCCCGGTCCAGATTACGCTGACCGCGCTGAACCTGTGTGCCATCCGCATCGCTGGCTTCCGCTGCTTCAAGGTCGTGGCTGGCGTGGGCATCCAGGTCCAGGAAAACGGCTCGGCGTACCCAGGACCCTTCCTCAAGCCGCTCTCCCTCGGCATATCGTCGTCGTCGATCACCCCATCGAGCATCCTCGCGGTGTGGAACGGCACCGCCTTCGTGACCGACCCGGAATTCACGGCCCTCTCGGGCGAGCTAAAAGCTGGCTTCGACACCGATCCGGACTTCGCTGTCCTGACGCCAGCCTGCGGGGCAACAACTGCGATTCCAGGGGCTACCAGCGCCCCCACTGGCAAGCCGCTGCTGGGCGAGGGAATCCTCGCCGCGGTGGTGCTGATGCTCGGGGCCAGCGGGCTCGAATTCGCCCGCCGTCGCCGTACGGACCATTAAGCGGCGGGCGCGTCCACGACGTGACGGCCGCACGTGCCCGGGCATTGCAGCCGGCCGGGGAAACCCAGGGCGACCGCTTACCTGAAGAACGACCTGGAGGAGAGGAGCCCATGGCCAGATTGACGCGGCGCCGCGTGGCGGCCGCAATAACGCTCACCTCGGCCGCCATTGCCATCGCCGCGTGCAGCGCGGGCGGGACCTTGGCGACCTCGCCGGGTTCGACGGACGTGTCGGCCGGGATCAGGCCCGAGCACATCGTGCAAGCGCCCAAGAACATCCTGGCCTCGGCCGGGCCGCAGCCGAACGGCACCATGTGGGTGCTCACGGGCAGCGCGGAGAGCCGCGGCCTGTTCGAGCTGGATCCCACGAGCGGGAAGGTGTTTGGCAGCATCTCAGTCAGTAGCGCCGCGCGATCCGTCGCACAGGCCGCGACCGGGGTGATCGGCCTCGCGCTCGGGACGGACAGAGCTGGGGCGCTGGAGTTGCTGGACGGCCGGACCGCGAAGGTCATCCGGACCGTACCGCTCTCTGCGCCCGCCCGCGAAGTGATGGTCGCAAGTGATGGCACCACGTTCTACGTGCTGACCGGCTGGGGATCTTCCTCGAGCGTGACGGTTGTGGACTCCCAGGACGGCCGGGTGCAGGGCACGGTCCCGGTGCCGCTTGAGGCCGTTTCCGTTGCGCCCGACGTCCAGCAAACCACGCTCTATGTGCTGCAACGGGACGGGCGCGTCAGCCAGATCTCCATCGCCGACGGCAAGGTCGCGGCGACGTTCGTGGTCGGCGACTCTGGCCAGTCGCTCGCCCTGAGCCCGGACGGCACCGCGTTGTATGTGCTGAAGGACACGGATGCCGGGGCCAACGTCGCCGTTGTGAATGTCGCCACGGAGAGCGTGCGGCGTGTCCTGCCGGCGCCGGCCAGCTGTCTCGAGGTACTCGTTTCCGCCAGCGGAAGCCAGCTCTACGAGGTGGTGGGGACAGCGGGCTATGGGAACATCCAGATCTTCGCGGCCTAGCGCCGTCCGGGACGCGGCGCGATGAGGCTCATCGCTGGGCGGCACCAGTTCGCGACCGGCAGAGTGCCCGGTGCCGTAACGACGCTGCTCCGCGCCCGGCCAGCCGCCGACCCTCAGACGGCCGCTCCTGGCCACGGCGGGCAGCACGGCCCCGACACCGGCGCTGACGAGACGACCTTGACCGGGCGGGCGCTGGGGACGCTGGCAGGTGTCTTCGTCATCACCTGGTCGTTCCGGCTGTCCGGATACCTCACCTTCAGCCCGTGGCTAGCCGTCCCGGTGGTCGTGCTCGGGCTATCCGGCCTGCTTGTCATCGTCGCGGCATGGCTCCCCGATTCGGTGCTCGGGAGCCGGCGCCGGCACCAGATCGGCTGGGCCACGCTTTTCGCCGTCCTGGTCGCGCTGGCGCTGTGGAGCTATTTCCAGGTCTTCATCGCCCCGGACTACGCAACCGACGAGATTGCCTTCGACCAGTACGCGGCGCAGCTGGCCCTGCACGGTATCAATCCCTATCTGCACTCCATGGCACCGGCCTTCCCGATGTTCCACGTCTCGCCGAACGGCTACACCTTCCAGCTGAACGGCCAGCCGGTCACCACGCTGTCCTATCCAGCACTGTCCTTCGAGGCCTACCTGCCACTGCTGGCGCTCGGGCTCACCACCCAGGCGGCCGTCTGGATCAACGTCGCCGCCTGGGCGCTCGGCGCGGTGATCCTCTACGCCGTGCTGCCGAGGAACCTGGCACCCCTGGCAGCGGTGGTGGCCAGCGTGGACATCTACATCGGCTACGCGGCCGGCGGGGTGACCGACTGCCTGTTCGTGCCGCTGCTCGTGGGCGCCGCGGTGGGCTGGGATCGATTCGCCTCCACCCAGGGCCTGGCCGCCTGGCGGGGCCCCGTCCTCATGGGGCTGGCCATGGCGGTCAAGCAGACTCCCTGGCTTGTGGCCCCGTTCGTCGTCGCGGGAATCGTACTGGAGTCCCGGCGCGGCGGCTGGCACCAGGCGGCCCGTGACGGCCTGCGGTATGCGGGCATCGCGGCGGTGGCGTTCCTCGTGCCGAACCTCCCGTACCTGATCGGCGCCCCCCAGGCGTGGCTGCATGGGATCCTCACACCGCTGTCCTCTCAGGCCGTGCCGGCCGGTCAGGGCCTGATCAGCCTCAGCCTGTCCCTCGGGGTGGGCGGCGGATCGCTGCTTGCCTACAACGTCGCCGCGGTTGTCGTCCTCGCCGCTGTTCTCGCCTGCTATGTGGCCACCTATCCGGCGCTGAAGCCCGCCACGTTCCTGCTCCCGTCGGTCGTTCTCTTCTTCGCGACCCGCTCGTTTGGCAGCTACCTGGTAATGCTGATTCCCGCCGCGATCGCGGCCGCGGCCACCACCCGGCGGCCGCCGGGCGCCGCCTGGCGGCACTGGAAGCTGGTCGCGCTACTCGGCACCACGATCAGCGCGGTGGCGGTCACCGCCGCGGTGGCCGCCGGGAGCCCACTGGCCATGTCGATCGAGTCGGTGCGGACGACCGGCCAGCTCGCCACGGTGGAGCAGCTGACCCTGGCCGTCGACAACACGACCGGCGCCAGCGTGCGCCCCGCCTTCACCATTGAGGACGGCACGACCTTGACGGCCTTCTGGCGACGTCAGGAAGGCCCCGCGGTACTCCGCCCGCATCAGCGGGCGAGCTACACGATCGTCGCACCCAGCTACTTTGCCATGCCTTCGATCGGCGCCGGCTTCCAGGTCCTCGCCTTCCTGCAGAGCCCGGCATCGGTCAGCAGGACCAGCGCCTATCTGGCGAGTGCGTGGCGGGTGATCCTCCAGCCCGACGCGATCAACGATCCCGTCGCGATCGGCCAGCAGATCACGGTGCAGGCCGAGATCGTGAACCGGCTGGACCAACCGGTGCGGAACGCGAACGTGCCGGTCTACCTTGGCCAGGTCATCTACGCGCAGCGCGGCCTCCAGTACAGCCAGGCCTTCATCAACCAGGGGCTGGGCGGCCAGACTCCGGTCGAGGCGCTCACGAACGCGGCAGGCGTGGCCACGTTCACGATCCATTCCCCGGTGGCCGGCAGCGACCCCGTCTATTTCGAGGCCAATCTCGTCAATCCGGCGTTGTTTTACCCCTACGGCTACTCGCCGATCCTCGCGGTGAGGTTCGGCTCATGAGCGATGTCACCGCCGATTTCCAGGCGCACAAGGAATCGGGGGTGCCCTCGGCGCAGACCGGGTCACTTCGCCGGGTGCGGCGGATAGGGTGCGCGGTGCTGGGCCTCCAGCTCGCCGGTTTCCTTGCCTGGAGCGCGATCCAGTACAGCCGTTTCGCGCTGACATCCGACTTCGCGACCTACAACCAGGCCTGGTTCCTGATCGCGCATGGCCATCTTGTCCCCTACGACACGGTGCAGCGCTTCCAGTTCTGGCGCAACCACGGCGAGTTGCTGTGCTATCCGCTGGCTCTGCTCTACTGGGTGTGGCCACACGGCCTCACCTTGCTCTGGCTGCAGGACCTCTGCGTGACCGGGGCCGAGGTGGTGGCGTTCACCTGGGCGTGTGAGCTGGCGGGACGGCTCCGGAAGGGGAGGGAGGCGGCGTGGCTCGCCGGGGCTGGGCTGGTGCTGCTCGCCACAAACCCGTGGCTGTGGTGGGCGGTCTCATTCGACTTCCATATGGAGCCGTTCGCCACCCTGATAGCCGTGCTACTGGCACGCGATCTCTGGAACGGTCGGCGCCGGGCATGGGTCTGGTTGGTGCCGCTGCTCGCCTGCGGCGACGTCGCCGACACATACCTCGCGGGGGTCGGGCTAGGGGGAGTGCTGCTCAGCCGACGCACGCGAGTGCCCGGCGCGGTAATGGCATGCCTTGGTGTAGGCGCCACGCTGCTCATCGCGCTCGTTCACGCGAATCTAGGCTCTGCGCGCGGTCTCCAGGCATATTCCTACCTGGCAGCTGGGTCCCAGGACACGCAGCTCAGTCTGAGCGCGCTTGTGAAGGGGATTGCCAGTCATCCGCTCGGGGTACTGCGCGTGCTCTGGGCCAAGCGCCTCGAGTTGTGGGCGAACCTCGCGCCGTCCGGGCTGGCAGGTCTCGGCGACCCCTTGATACTGCCGCTGATGCTGGTGGTGCTGCTCGCGAACGTCCTTTTTGAGGGATTGTTGTTTGCGCAGCCCATCTTTCAGGACCTCCCGGTTTATGTGCTCCTTCCGGTAGGCACCGTCGTCGTTCTCGGATGGCTGATGCACCGCCGCCGCCGCGCGGCGCTACTGCTGACAGGCCTCCTGGCTGCCCAGGCGCTGGGCTGGGCGGTAGTTTGGGCGCCACGGGCGCCCAGCCAATGGCTGCGGGTGTCCGCTCCTACGGCGGCGACGCTTGCCCGCATCGAGGCCGCAATCCCGGCCTCGGCCGAAGTGATCGCCTCGCAGGGAGTAGTAGGGGAATTCGCCGAACGGGCCGACGTGGAACCTCTGCGCACGCCCGGGACGATACCGGTCAGAGGTGGCGAGACATGGTTGGTCATTGCACTGGCGCAAGGCATCGAAATCCAGAGCACAGCCAGCGCGGTGGCACTAATTGGGGAACTGGCCGGCCCGCTGCACGCCACGCTCGTCACGCACGCCCACGGCGTGTGGGCCTTTCGCTGGCGACCGCCGCAAGGAGTCCATTCGCTATCCGTGCCCGGCGAGTCGGCGCCCCTGCCCGCCTGGGCTGCGCCAATGGCGCCTGGGGCGGTGGGCCGAAGCGTCCTGACCGGGCCGCCCGGTACCTGGCGCGTGACGTCGTCCGGGGGTAGGGGCTACGTCGCCGATGAGATCGCGTGGCAGAAGCCGCCCGGCCGGTACCAGGCGCTCGTCACCCTGTCCGCGGCCGGCCCGGTGAACGTGGAGGTCTGGAACGACACCGGCAACGTGCTGCTGGCCCGGCGCAGCATTCCAGCCACCAGCGGGGTCGAGTCGGTCGTCGTGCCGGTGGACGCCACAATCGCCTACCGTGCCGGTGCCTATTCGGGATGGGGCCCGTTTCGGGCGGACTTTATCCCGCCGCCCGAGGGCGAGCGGCTGGAGGTCCGGGTGTGGTCGCCAGGTGCCGGGACCGTGAACGTCTACAGCGCCGACCTGATCGGCGCGGGCCGCAATTCCTCCGGCGTCATGGCCGGATCGTAACTGAGGGGGCTCACCGTTATGGGGGCTAGGATCGCCGGGGCTGTCAAGAGCTTTCGGGCCACATCGCAAACTTGCTGACCAGCAGCCTGCCGGTTGCAGTGGCGGTCTCGGTCACGGTGATGTCATAGGTTCCGGGCTGCCCAGAGCCGGCGGTAGTGACCTCGGCGGTGAGCGTCGCGCCGAGGGTCCGGTCGCCCTGCACGCGC
>Ga0302320_10029239_pt1 | contig 10547 bp, 10 predicted proteins | sample Bog_T0_3_FD_202130 | JGI IMG/M metagenome (GOLD analysis project Ga0302320, IMG submission 202130) | Peat permafrost microbial communities from Stordalen Mire near Abisko, Sweden - Bog_T0_3 | ecosystem: Environmental > Terrestrial > Soil > Wetlands > Peat | place: Sweden: Abisko, Stordalen Mire... | reverse complement strand
CACAGCCACCGGCCCGGCATGCTCGGCCACGGTCGATTCGGCAGGCTCCGCCGCGTGCGGCTCTTCGTGTCCCGCGGCCTCCGGCTCGACCTGCGCGGCTGTTGGCGACTCGGCCAACGCGTCCCCAGGCAGTTCCGTGCCCGGCGTCACAGTCGTATCCTCGCTGGGCACGTTAATCGTGATGTCCTCGCTGGGGGCGTGGTCGGTGTGTCCCGCCGTGACGGTCGTGATATCGGTCAAGACTTGGTCCAGTCGATGCTGGTGGCGCGCGGTGCCGGAACAATCGCGCCGGCTGCGCGCGAGGCGCCGTGGCTCGCGCAATTAGGGCCGGATATCAAGAGAAACGGCGTGAAAGTCAAGCTTGGTGGCGCGGCGGCTGCGGTTGGCAGACCACCGCTGCCGGACGCTGCCCGGATTCCGCGGCTTCCACGGGGGGCGGAGACCTCCGGTCCTGTCGAACAGCGGTCGGTGTGGACCAGCGCAGTGCCGTCCACCGCTCGTCGCCGCCGAACTCGCCGCCCAGCAACATCGAGGCCCTCACCACGGGCCGGCCTACCGCCGCGGCAGACGGTATCTACGATCGCGAGACTTGTTGCGATCATGATCCATACGTCACGACCGCGACGATCGCCCACCATGGGCCAGGGCCTGCGCGATGTCCGCTTCCGTCGCTTCCAGCACCGTTGTCAGCGCGGCCTTCAGCGACTGCACGATTGCCGAAGCGTCCGCCGACGCGAGCGGCGCCTCGGCGCTCTCGGCCTTCTGCAGGACGAGCCTGTCCGCGCCTGAAATCTGGTTCAGCAGGATGATCGACAGCGCCGTCCGCGCGACGCGCTGCGGCGGGTCGGCCACGAAGGTGGTCAGATCGCCTTCCAGCACGTAATCCGCGGTCAGCCGGCTCCCCGACCGCGTCACCGCGGCAAACAGCCCGGACTCCGCCAGCCATTGCCACAAGCACGCCTCGACGCCCTGCGCCGGCGGCACCGCCCACTGCTCGTAGAAATCGACCATCAGGCTGCCATCCGGCAGCAGTCGCTGCAGCCCGCGCACCCCCAGTCCTGGCCCGGCGGACACGGTGCGCACCAGCAGCACCGGGCCGCCCCGCCGCGGCGGCAGTGCCTGCGGGCGGCGCACCACCAGCGGCCAATCGCGGCGCTGTAGATAGGGCTGTTGCGGCAGCACCGAGCAGCCCGCCAGCGCCGCCGCCGCCCCCAGCACGGTGCGACGCCTCATCGGGCTGTCCCCGGGGCCCGCGGCGGCGGACCGCCGGTCAGCACCTGGGTCGGATAGCGGCTGAGTGAGTCCGTTAACTCGCGCAGGTTGCCGACGGTGGCCTCGATGTCGCGCAGCACCGGAACCAGCGCCGCCTGCACGTCCGCGGTGCCATTGTCGGCACGCCGTGCCGTCGCCTGCAGCGCGGCGATCAGCGGCGGCAACTGCGCGGTGGCCGCCGCCAGCCGGTCCGCCGCCTGCGCTGCGCCGGCCAGCGTGCGGTGCAGCGCCGGGTCCTGCGCCAGTTCCTTCACCGAGCCCACGGTTTGGCGAAAATCCGCCATCGCGCCAGGCAGATCGGCTGCCCGCACCGCCTCGTTCAGGCGGTCCACCAGCCGTCCCGCGCTGGCCAACACGGCGTGCGCGTCGCCGTTCGTCAGGTCGGCGCGGAGGTCGTCGATCAACCCTGTCAGCGACGCCGCGGCCTTCGCGAAATCCACCTCGTTCAGCTTCGCCAGTAATTCCTCCGCGCTGTTCTGTACCTGCGTGAGCGTGCTCGGCACCGACGGAATATAATCGCCCTCCGGCCGCCACGGCACCGCTTCGACCGGATAGCGGCTCGGATCAACGAAATCGAGTTCGAGGTAGTTCACCCCGGTCAGGCCCTGCGAGGCGATCCGCGCCCGCAAGCCGAGCTTCACCGCTTCCGTCACGTCCGGCGTCTTGCCGATCCGCGCGGTATCGACCAGATAACGGACATACACTAGGCGATAGATCGCGCTGTCGATGGGCACCTTCCGCCCCATGCCATACGCCGCGGTCACCAGGCCGATTTCTCGCACCCGGCCCACCGTCACGCCGCGGAACTTCACCGGCGCGCCGACCTCCAGCCCCTGCACGGACTCACGGAAATAGGTCTCGTACAGCACGCCATGCTCGATTTTGGTGCCTCCCAGGAACCAGACCAGCCCGACCAGCAGGACGGTGCCGAGCACCATGAGCAGCCCGACGCGCAGGTAAACGCCGCGTCCCTCCATCAGCCGGTTTCCGCCGCCAGGATTTCGCGCCGGAAGAACGCCCGTACGGTCGGGTTCGGGCTTTCATCGCGCAGTTTTCGGGGATCGCCTTCGGCGATCATGCCGCCGCTATCCGGGAACGCGGCGTGGTCCAGCATCATGCAACGGTCCGCGATCGTCAGGATGGAGGCCAGCTCGTGCGTTACCACGACGAAGGTAGCGCCGAGGTCGTTGCGCAGGTCAAGGATCAGCCGGTCAAGTCCGGCGGAGGTGATCGGGTCCAGCCCGGCGGAGGGCTCGTCGAGGAACAGCAGCGGCGGGTCCAGCGCCATCGCCCGCGCGATGCCTGCCCGCTTCGCCATGCCGCCGGAAATCTCTGCCGGATTGAGTTCGGCCGCGTCCGCCAGCCCGACCAGGCCGAGTTTCGCGCGGGCCACGGCGGCGCGGCCCTCCGGCGGCAGGGCGGTGAACATCTCCAGTGGCAGCATGATGTTCTCCAGCAGCGTCATCGAGCCGAACAGCGCGCCCGATTGGAACATCACGCCGATCTGCCGCTGCACCGCGCGCAGCCCGGCCGCGCCGTCAGGCCCGGTGATGGTCCGGCCCAGGATGTCGATTCGTCCGGCGGTCGGCGTCAGCAGGCCGATCAACTGCTTCAGCAGCGTCGTCTTGCCGGAGCCCGATCCGCCGAGGATCACGAACACTTCGCCCAGCGCGACGCTGAACGACACGTCGCGGAAGATAGTACGCGCGCCGAAGCGCTGCTCCGCACCGGTCACCGCGACCGCGGGGTCGCTCACCAGCCCAGCCGGTAGAACATCAGCGCGAACACCCCGTCCAGCGTGATGGTGGCGACGATGCCGCCGACCACCGCCGCGGTCGCCGACTGGCCCACCGCGCGCGGCCCGAGGCCGGTGGCAAGTCCGGCGCGGCAGCCGATCGCGGCCACCGCGGCGCCGAAGATCACCGCCTTGAACAGCCCGCCATACACGTAGCTGGGGGCGGTCGCGTATTGCACCTGGTGCCCGATGGCGACCAGCGGGAAGCCGAAGGCGGTCAGCACCGTCGCCATGCCGGCCAGTCCGGCGAGGTCCAGCATCAGCGACAGCGCCGGCATCACCAGCATCGCCGCGACCAGCCGCGGCAGCACCAGCATGGTCATCGGGTCCAGCCCCATGGTGGTCAGCGCGTCGAGCTCCTCGTTCACCTTCATCGTGCCGATCTCGGCGGCGAAGGCCGAGCCGCTGCGGCCGGCGAGGATCACCGAGGCCAGCAACGGCCCCAGTTCACGCAGCAGGCTGATCGCCACCACATTGGCGACCAGCAGGTCGGCGCCGAAGCGGCGCATCGGGATCGAGGACTGGAACGCCAGGATCAGCCCCATCAGGTAGCCGAGCAGCATCACCAGCGGCAGCGCGCGCACCCCGGCCTGGTCGATCAGGCGGGCGAAGTCGGGGAGCCGCAGCATGCGGTGACGCGCCGGCAGTCGGATCAGCGCGATCGCCGCCTCGCCCAGGAAGGCGATCCCGTCGCCGGCGGCACGCAGGCCGGATTCCGCGATCTCGCCGATCGTGGCCGCGGCAGGGGGCGGCGTGCCATCAGTGGCCGCGCCCTCGCGAACCCTGTCGAGCAGGGTTGCGACTTTCGGGTCGGCGCCGCGCAGTTCCGCCGGCTCGCCAGAGGCGGTTTCGGCGGCGGTGAGGAAGGCGGCGCCGGCAACGTCGCAGAATGTGACCCGGCTGAGGTCGAAGACGGGGTTAGCGGCGTCGCGCGCCGCGCGGAGCGTCCGCCGCCAGAGCGACGCGACGCCCTGGGCGTCCAGCCGGCCGGAGAAGGCGAAGACGGTGCGTCCGTCGCGCTGTTCGATGGCCAGGGACGGCGCGTCGGGTGCCGACGGATCGGGTGCTCCGTCGGACCTTAGCTCGGCATCACCGGGCGGCTCGTTGCCCGGTGGCTCGCTGCCGGTTGCCTCAGTGGGCAAGCCAGGCATCGAAGCGCTGGCTCAGCTTGGCTTGGTTGTCGTGCCAGAACCCGGAATCGATGTGCAGGCCGGCGGCGAGGTTGACGGGGTTGCTGGGCGACATGGCGGCCACGTCCGGCGCCAGCAGGTCGTTGGCGCCTTTGGCGAGCCCGCCAATGCCGGCAACCGGCACGAGCTGTCCCTGGATCGCCGGCGTGCCGGCAAAGTACAGGAACTGAACCGCCTGCCGGATATTGCCCGTGCCGTGCAGGATCGCCCAGCACAGGAACTCGTACAGGCTGCCGGTCCACTGCACACCGAAATTGCGGTGGTCGCTGCGGTTGGCGGCGGCGACCCGCTCGGCCGGCGCGCTGGTCATCAACACGTCACCGGACACCAGCATGTGCGTCGCCTCGGCGCCGTCCTGCCAGAACGCGAGATAGGGGCGAAGCTGGTCGAGCTTGCGGAACGCGCGGTCCACCCCATCCGAGGACCCCAGGGTCTTATAGACATCGGCGGGCGCGACGCCGTCGGCCATCAGCGCAATCTCCAGGTTCCCGCGCACGGTGTGCGGCAAGGCGCGCTTGCCGGGATATTTCGCCACGTCCCAGAAATCCGCCCAGCTTGGCGTGCCGGGAAACTTGTCGCGGTCCCACGCCAGGACAAGGGTATCCACCGCCGCGCCCACGCCGCAATCGAACGTGGCCTGCGGCGCGTAGTGGTCACGGCCGCCGATCGCCGACCAATCGAGCCGCTCCAGCGATCCATCGTTGCAGCCGATGGCCAGCTCCTCGGCGTCGAGCTGCACGATGTCCCACGCGGAGTCCGCCCCCTTGGCCTGGCCGTGCAGGGCGTCGAGCCCGCCGTCCCAGCTTTCGGTCTGCGTCGGGATCGCCGCGGCGGCGGAAAACGGAATAGCGAACACTTTGCGGGTGGCGTCGTTCAAGGCCTCGCCGCGCGACACGACGGTGAGGTCCCGCGCCGAGGCGGCGGCAATGGTCGCGGCCAGCAGCACCGCGGCGGCCGAAAGCGTGCGGGAGTGTATCAATCTATGGGTCCTGGTCCATGCCGAACGGCAGGTCTACAATCCGCCAAAACGGTTCCGGAGGCCAGAGGGCCACGCCGCTTCTGTTCGCATGTGCGAGAGGCAAGAGGTGACCTCGCTGGTTGTCGCCGGGGGTGCCAGCGCTTCGCATGTGCGAGAGGACGGTGGACCGGCGAAGCGCCGTCCACCAGTGCCACAAGCCGCACCGCAAGCGGTGAACGGCACAAGCGCTTGTCCACCTACCGGCCTGATCCGGTTTCGCGAGACGGGGCTAGACGACCAGGGCGGACCGCTCGCTGGCGGCGCGGGACCAGGCTGCGTCCATGTCTTCGTCAAACAGTTCCGTCAGTTTCTTCATCATCGTGCCGCCCAGTTCCTCAGCGTCAACGATGGTCACCGCGCGGCGGTAGTAGCGCGTCACGTCATGGCCGATGCCGATGGCGGTCAGCTCCACCAGGTCGCGGCCCTCGATCTCGCGGATCACTTCGCGCAGGTGCCGCTCCAGATAGTTTCCGGGGTTCACCGAGAGCGTGGAATCGTCCACCGGCGCGCCGTCGCTGATCACCATCAGGATGCGCCGGTGCTCCGGCCGGGTCAGCAACCGCCGGTACGCCCACAGTAGCGCCTCGCCGTCGATGTTCTCCTTCAGCAACCCCTCGCGCAGCATCAGCCCGAGATTCTTGCGCGCGCGCCGCCACGGTGAATCCGCCGATTTGTAGATGATGTGCCGCAGGTCGTTCAGCCGCCCGGGGTTGCGCGGTTTGCCCTCCTGCACCCACTTCTCGCGGCTTTGCCCGCCCTTCCACGCGCGCGTGGTGAAGCCGAGCACCTCAACCTTCACCGCGCAGCGCTCCAGCGTGCGCGCCAGGATGTCGCCGCACATCGCCGCCACCGTGATCGGACGCCCGCGCATCGACCCCGAATTGTCGATCAGCAGCGTGACCACCGTGTCGCGGAACTCGGTGTCCAGTTCGCGTTTGTAGGACAGCGCCTGCATGGGGTTCACCACCACGCGCGACAGGCGGCCCGCGTCCAGCAGGCCCTCGTCCAGGTCGAACTCCCAGGCGCGGGTTTGCTGTGCGAGCAACCGGCGCTGCAGCCGGTTGGCGAGCTTCGAGATCACGCCATGCAGATGTTGCAATTGTTGATCGAGCTGCTGGCGCAGGCGCGACAGCTCGTCCGGGTCGCACAGCGATTCCGCCTCGATCTCCTCGTCGAAATGCCGGGTGAAGGCACGATAGGACGGCGCCTCGTCGGTGTGGGGCCGTTCCCGCCGCGGCTGCGGGCCGCCGGGCCGGTCGTCGCCCTCGGCGAGCGCCGCGTCTTCCTCGGGATCGCTGCCATCGTCGTCGGCCGCGTCGCCCTGCACCTCCTCGGGCTGTGCGCCAAGGATGGCCTCGGCCTCCGACTGGCTTTGGCCTTCGCCCTCCTGCGGCGAGTCCTGCGGGCCGGACTGCTCGCCGCCGTCCTCGCCGTCCTCGGTGTCGTCCGACGGCTCCGCTTCGGCCTCCGCCTCTGCCAGGTCGAGCGCGGCGAGCAGCTTGCGCGCGGCGCGGGCGAAAGCGAGCTGGTCGTTCCGCGTCGCTTGCATCTCGGCCAGCGCGGCATCCGCCGCCGACCCCAGCGTGTTGCGCCACAGATCGAGAACCCGCCGCGCCGCCGGCGGCGACGCCTCGCCGGACATCTGCTCGCGCGCGAGCAGGGGCAGCGCCGCGGCGATCGGCAACTGGTCCTTGCGCGTCATGCGGTCGTAGCCTTCGGTCTCGCACTGTTCGGCGAGCTTCGCGCGCAGATTGGCCGCGACCCCGGCCATATGCAGCGCGCCGACCACTTCGCACCGCGCCTGCTCCAGCGCGTCGTAGACGTCCCTGGCTTCGCGCTGTGCCGGCATGCGGGCGGCGTGCACCGCGTTGTCGTGATGGCGCAGCCGCAGCGCGATCGGGTCCGAAGCGCCGCGCAGCTTGGCCATCTCCGCCGCCGGAAGCGCCCGGGTCGGCAGCGGCAAGCGCGCACGCTTGCCGTTGAGCCCCGGCGGCCCGGCCTGGAATGCTACCTGCACGTCCGGCATCTCGGCGACCGCACGCAGCGCGCCGGCGGTGGCGCGCTTGAAGTCTTCCGTCCGGGTGTTGTCCTTGCTGGGTCCGCCCATGATCAGCCGCCGGCCGGCCGGCTCAATGCCGGCGCAGCAGAATGCCGGTCGGGATCTCCTCGTTGAAGCAACGCTGGTAGTATTCAGCGACCGTTGCGCGCTCCGCCTCGTCGCACTTGTTGAGGAACGTCGTGCGGAACGCGAAACCTATGTCGCCGCCAAAGATGCGCGTGTTCTCCGCCCAGGTGATCACGGTGCGCGGCGACATGACGGTGGAGATGTCGCCGTTGATGAAGCCGGCGCGGGTCAGGTCGGCCAGCGCCACCATGGCTTCCACGCGCTTGCGCGCCGCTGTGTCGGCGGGATCGATGCCGAGCTTGGACAGCACGATCAGCGTTTCCATCGCGTGCGGCAGGTAGTTCAGCGTGGCAACGATGTTCCAGCGGTCCATCTGGCCCTGGTTGATCTGCTGCGTGCCGTGATACAGACCGGTGGTGTCGCCAAGCCCGACCGTGTTCGCGGTGGCGAACAGCCGGAACGAGGGATGCGGGCGGATCACGCGGTTCTGGTCGAGCAGCGTCAGCTTGCCTTCAACCTCCAGCACCCGCTGGATCACGAACATGACGTCCGGCCGGCCGGCATCGTATTCGTCGAACACCAGCGCGCAGGCGTGCTGCAGCGCCCAGGGCAGGATGCCCTCGCGAAATTCCGTGATCTGCTTGCCGTCGCGCAACACGATGGCGTCCTTGCCGATCAGGTCGATTCGGCTGATGTGGCTATCGAGGTTGATCCGAATGCACGGCCAGTTCAGCCGCGCCGCCACCTGCTCGATATGCGTGGACTTGCCGGTGCCGTGATAGCCCTGGATCATCACGCGGCGGTTGTGGGCAAAACCGGCGATGATCGCCAGCGTCGTCTCCAGGTCGAACTGGTAGGCGTCATCGATGTCCGGCACGTGCTCGGTGCGCACGGAAAACGCCGGCACCTGGATGTCGCTGTCGATCCCGAACGCTTCGCGCGCCAGAACCTTGGTGTCAGGCAGATCGATCGCGGAGGTCGGACGGACTTCGGCGAGGGCGGCGACGTTGTTCATCTCGCGACATGTCCTGTGTGTTTCGTCATACGCAAGCCCCGCATCTCGTTGGAGGAGTCTTAGCCCTGATGCACGCCCGCGCAAGGGCGCCGCGGGAGGCGGGAAGGGGCTGGCCGCCGCTAGCCGGCCGCGGCGAGAGAAGGCTCCGCGGCCAGCCGGGACCGGACGGCCGCGTAAGCGAGGTTGATCGTCTTGATTCGCTCTTCCGCCGCCTGGTCGCCGCCGTTGGCGTCCGGGTGGTGGCGTTTGGCCAGTTCCTTGTAACGAGTCTTCACCGCATCCAGCGTGGTCGGCCAACTCAGGCCGAGCGTTGCCAGCGGCTCGCGCAGCTCGGGCGGGGTGGATTTTTCCGCCCGCCGCGTCCGGCCGAACCGGCCGGCCAGGATGTTCAGCGGGTCGCGCAGTGCTTCATCCTCCCAGGCCGCCGCACCCAAGCTTCCGAGCGGCCAGCTTGGCCGCTGCCAGGCCGTGTCGGCACGAAGCTGGGCCTCGATTTCGCCCGGGGACATGCCTTTGTAGAAGTCCCAACCGGCATTGTAGGCCCGCACGTGCTCCAGACAGAACCAGTGATAGTCGCTCAGGTTCCGCCGCGACTTCGGCGCCCGGTATTCGCCCATCGCCTGGCAGGCGGGCATGTCGCAGAGTCGGCCCGGGGCGTCCGGGTCGGGTGCGAAAGCCCTGGGTCGCGAGGGGCGTTTGCTCATGGCGGCTTTTATGTGCGCCGCCGCGACCGGTTGGCAACCGGCGCTTGGCGGATCGCCCGGTTTGGCGGATATGTGCGCCATGCAGCCGCCCAGCCCCACACCGCCGCGCAGCCCCACACGGAGCCAGCGCATGGATGACGTCCTGACCCGGACCTTCGCCCCCACGCTGTTGCGGGTGGCGGATGAAAGCGCGCGCCACGCCGGCCATGGCGGCGCCCGGCCGGAGGGCGAGACGCACTACGCCGTCCTCCTGGTGTCGGAGGCGTTCCGCGGCCAGAGCCGGGTCGCTCGCTCCCGCGCCGTGCACGACGCGCTGGCCGGCGAGTTCGACACCGGCCTGCACGCGCTGTCGCTGACCCTGCGCACGCCTGAGGAACACGACGCGGCGGGGTGACGGCGACGGGCTAGCGGGCCACGGGCCGGCTCGGGTCGGCCGTCCATTCGGACAGGGACCCGTCGTAGAGCTTCGCGCCCTGATGGTGCAGCACTTCCGACAGCACGAACCAGTCGGCCGCCGCGAGGTAGCCGGCGTTGCAGTAGGTGATCGCGGGCTTGTCGCCGACCTCGGCGAACAGCGACTGCAGCGCCTCCTTGGGCTTCAGCCGGCCGTCCGGCGCCAATGCGGCGCGCTGGTCGACCCACACCGCGCCGGGCAGGTGGCCATAGGCGCGTACGACCGGTGACTTGGCGGTTCCCTGCCACTGCGCCTGTGGCCGGGCATCGACCAGCTTTTCGCTGCCATCCGCCACCGCGGCGGTCACCTCGGGCAGTTCGGCCCGCAGTGCTGCGTCGTAGCGCGGGGTGAAGGTGGCCGGGCGCGGCTGGACCGCCCCGCGCTCCACCGGACCGCTCCAGGCGCCCCAACCGCCATCCAGCACCGACACCGCATCGTGCCCGAGCACCTTGAAGGTCCAGTACACCCGGGCCGCGCCGGGAAAATCCTTGCCGACGATCACCACCTGGGTTTCGTCGCCCACGCCAAGCGCGCCGATCGTCTCGGCAAGCCGCTCCACCGGCGGCAGGGCGCCCACCGCGCCGTCCGGCCGCGCCACTTGCCAGCCCGCCTTGCCGAACTCGGCCGACACCGCGCCAGGGATGTGTCCCGACTCGTGTTCGGCGCTCGGGCGGATATCCAGCACGACGACCTGACTGTCGCCGAGGTGTTCGGCCAGCCACTCGCCCGAAACGAGCGGCTGAGCGGACGCGGCTTGTGCCCCGGAGACGGCGAAAGCGAGAGCGGCAGTTGTGCGGAGTCGGCTCATGCGAGAAAATCCTTCCATACGGACCGTTAAAGGGGCTATAAGACAAAAACTCTTACCACAGATAGCCCATATGAAAGAAGGAGAAACCATGGCTGCCGACAAGGAGCTTGATCGCCTGGATCGCGACATCCTCCGGCTGATCGCCGCCGACGCTTCGCTGTCGCTG
>Ga0302320_10029235_pt1 | contig 10549 bp, 10 predicted proteins | sample Bog_T0_3_FD_202130 | JGI IMG/M metagenome (GOLD analysis project Ga0302320, IMG submission 202130) | Peat permafrost microbial communities from Stordalen Mire near Abisko, Sweden - Bog_T0_3 | ecosystem: Environmental > Terrestrial > Soil > Wetlands > Peat | place: Sweden: Abisko, Stordalen Mire... | reverse complement strand
CGGCGCCCGCATATTTCACCGCCGAGTATGCCGTTGCCGACGAAAGCAACAGGGCCGAGAGTCCAAAAGCCGCACCCAGAATGTGTACTAAGCCTCCGGTAGCAATGCCGGAACAGGAGGCCAATCCCGCGTTGCGCCCGTAATCGACGCTGCGCGTTACGATGTAAAGCACCGCCGGCCCCGGAATGACCAACAAGACGATTGCAGCAGTCATAAAAAGGACCAAATCCCGAGTCGGAGGCAAAAGACTCATCGTGATTTCGAGGCTACCACAACGCGGGGAGCCAGTCTAACGTGGGCGACAGTTCTCGAGGGTACGCGCGGGATCCCCGAGCCCGTTATCCGCGAGCCAGCCGGGGGTTTGGCTGAGACGGTTTACTTATGCTTTCCTGCTTTGCTTTTGCCGCGATCACGCGGCGGCATCGGTGAGCAGCTTTTCAATCTTCGCGTCGAGGTTGCGCGCGACCTTCAGGGCCTCCTCGTTTTCGTAGGGCGCGAGCAGACTCGCCATTTCGTCATAGGACAGGTGCACACCGTCGGGACGCTCGTCGACCAGGATATTCACCGGCGCGTACGACCCAACGTCGGGAACGTGCTTCGCCATTTCTTTCATGATCAGCGGATTGCCGATCACAAAACGAACGATGCGGGGCGCGCCTGGTCCCAGTTCCTTGCGCAGAACCGCGCCGGGATCGTATCGCGCAAACTCCATAAAGCCGGTCTTTGCCAGTGCCTTCAGGAGAAATCCCTCCATTTCCGCGTAAGTTGACGGTGCGCTCATGGCGCGCGCAAACTCGCTCATGCCGGGGTGGTCCACCGCCGATTCAATCGAGGCCACGACGGCCCCGAACGGTTTTGAAGAGGTAATGCTGAATCTCCGGACATTGATTTGTCTGGTTGGCATGTTTCTCAGATGATTGCGGGGCGGCGGGTGGTTCAGCGCGCTGTTGCCGGGATATGATTGTGTACCCACGCCAAGCCGGCGCAGGCGCAGAGCATCGCCGCCGCGATCGCGCACCAGTAAGCGGCGCCGCCGGCCTGAATGATGGCCGCACCCGCGAGTGAGATCAGTACCGCCCCCGTTCTGCCGACCGCCGCTGCATAGGCCACACCGGATGCCCTGACGCTCGCGGGGTAAATATGCGCTGCCAGCGCGAACATCGATGTCTGAACCGCATTCGCGAAAAGACCGTTGACGCCGATGCCCCAGATCAGCAGGTTCGCGCCGCTCCCCGCGGGAATAGCAAGGATTGCCAGCGCGCTGGCGACCGCGGCCAGCGATCCGAATAACATCGGGCCGCGCGACCCGAACGCCGTGATGAGCCCTGTCCACAGGAGCACCCCCAGCACCCCGCCGAAGTTGTAAGCTGCCAGCCCGGAACTGGTCGCGGCGACACTGAACGTCTGCGCGGCGAGCATAGCCGGCAGCCACCCAAACACAAGGTAGATCGATCCCAGGCAGAAGAAGAATGCGATCCAGAGACCGGACGTATCGCGCCTGAGTCCCGGCGCCAACAGCGCCCGGAGATAATTGCCCCTGGCGCTCCGCGGCTCCGCGCTGTCTTGAAACAGCGCGCCCGGTCTCACGCGGCGTCCCATCCTGTTCAGCAGCCGGCCCAGCCGGGGCCAGGAGTCGCGCCGCCGCACCAGAAAGCGCGGCGATTCGGGCAGCCCCATCCACAGGACTGCGGCCAGCAGAAGCGGCGCCGCACCGCCGAGGGCGTAGAGCGCCCGCCAGCCATGCGCGGGCAGGATCCAGGCTGCCATCAGGCCGGCGGCCATGCCGCCCAGCGGGACGCAGACGATGGTCAGTTTCACCGCGACGGCACGGCGGCGCAGCGGGGCGAGTTCCGCGGCGAGAGCGCCTGCGTTCGGCAGCGCGCCGCCGGCCCCCAGTCCCGTGATGAAGCGCAATATTGCCACTGCCGCAAGCCCGTGTGTAAACGCGGTCGCAATCGTAGCCAGACCGAATATTCCGACGCATCCGATCAGCGCGGGCCGCCGGCCGTACCGGTCGCCGAAGTAACCTGCCGCCGGACTTCCCAGCGCCATTCCCGCCAGTCCGATGGCGACCACCGGTGCGAACGCGGCGCGGGCCACATGCCACTCCCGTATCAGCGACGGAATCGCGATCCCGAGGATCTGAATATCGCAGCCGTCGAAAATTACCGCCAGCGCCGCCAGCACGGTCGCCAGCTTCTGATACGCGCTCCAGACGCCGTCGTCGAGCAGCGCGCCGATATCCACCGCATCTTCCAGAACGTTCTCTTCCCGCAGGACGTTCTCCTCCGCTCTCATCGCAGCTGCAGTAAAGCGTGCAGGCCGTTCCAGACAATCTGAACCCCGATGCAGAGAAGCAGAAACGCCGACAGCCGCATAATCACGCTCATCGATGTGGCCCCCAGTACCCGCGACAGCCGGTCCGCGAAGCCATAGCAAAGGAAGATCGTCAGCGCGACCGCCGCCGATGCCACGACGGCAGCCACGATTGACACCACATCGATGCCGTGATGCCGGGGAGCGTTGGCGCCGAGCGTGATCGCCACGGAAATCGAACCCGGCCCCACGGTAAGCGGCAGAGTCAGCGGATAAAACGCCTGGCGGACGATGTCGTGAGGATGCACATGGCGCTGCACTTCCCTGCGCTCTTCTTCATCGCGCCGCTGCAGCAGTGTCCATCCGGTCGAGATTACCACCAGTCCGCCCGCCACCTGCACCACCGGCACGGAAATCCCGAAAAACCCGATGATATGCGACCCGATCAGGTATGACCCGATCAGCAGGAAAAAGCTGTTCGCGCCCACCCGCCGTGCCAGCGCCCGGCGCTCGCCGTGCGAATAATCCGGCGTCAGCGCCAGGAAGAACGGGCTGCCTCCGAGCGGATTCACAATCGGGAACAGCGCGCTGAAGATCAGGAAGATGCTTTTGGCGGTCTCGTTCACCGCGCCGGCGCCTTCCAGTAATCCGTCTGAGATTCTTCGGAAACCTGCCTCGCTTTCCCCAGCGTGTTGCCCTCCAGCACCACGCTCTTCAGTTCACCCGGACCGGCCGAAAGGAACGTACCGGTTCCCGCGAACGCGCGGCTGGACCGCAGAATCGCGTCCGGACACCGGTCCAGCCTGACCACCGGCGCCCCCGGCGCGGGCGTTGAGCTGGACACCTCATCGAGCAGCAGACCGGTTGAATCGCGCACCAGAAACGCCGGCCCGCTCTCCGGATTCACCTGGACGTTATGCAGTTCGAGGCCGGCCGTATTGTAAGCCTTCATGCCGGCGCGGCCCGTCGCGACGATATTGGAAAGCTGCAGCCCAGTCACAGGCATTTCCGGTAACCCTTCGACATTGATTGCCACCGGCGACCCATTGATGGTCATATTACTGATTGCGATATTCCGGAACACCGGCGTCCGCTTCGACACCGGCTCCTGCGGAGAGCGCGTATAGTAACTCGTTACGTTGATCGCTTCGCCCACATCGTCCATGGTCCAGTTGTCGAAGCGTATATTCTCGATCAGCCCGCCGCGTCCGCGCGTGCTCTTAATCCGGACGCCTTTCTCGGTCCCGCGGCAAACGATATTGGTGGCCACTACGTTCCGGATGCCGCCCGACGTCTCGCTGCCCAGCACCACCGCGCCATGCGCGTGATGGATGGTGCAGTTGGTGATGGTCACATCTTCGGTGGGCCGGTTCACGCGCAGACCATCGGCGTCCTTACCCGATTTGAGACAGATGCCGTCGTCGCCGGTGTCGAAATACGAATCGGATATGCGCACGTCGCGGCTGGAATCGATATCGACGCCGTCCGTGTTCACGCCTGGATAGGTCTCGACGGTGACCCCGCGAATGGTCACGTTCTGAGAGTAGAGGATATGAATGGTCCACATCGAAGACCCGACGATGTGGATGCCTTCGATCAGAACATTCCTGCTGTCCATCGTGCGGATGAACGACGGCCGCAGCGCGGGGGCAGCCTTCTGGTAGTCCTCCGGCGGCACGGGCATGTTCCCGTTCAGCGAGTTCAGAATATTCGTGAACACGGCCCGCGCCGCAACCGCTGCCGGTTCGCGCGTCAGCCGCATCCACGCGGCATTGTCGGTGGTCAGAAGGCCGCGGCCGCGGATGGTGACGTTTTCGAGATCGTGGCCGCCGATCAGCGGAGCGGGTGTGATGCAGTCGGTACCCTCGAGCCTACCCTTTGTGTAGGTCAGCCCGGCCTCCGAGGCCTCGAACCGCACCACCGCCCCGGCGTCGATATCCAGCACCAGGTTGCTGACCAGTTCAATCGGGCCGGTGACATACCTGCCGGCCGGGATATAAACGGTTCCGCCGCCCGCGGCCTTCGCCGCCTGAATCGCCGCCCGGATCGCACTCCCGGCATTCGCCGATGCGTCGTTCCTGGCGCCGTAATCGACTACGTTAAAAGGACCGGCCCCGTAAACGCAGGCACAGCAAAGCAGACATAAAATCGGCAGACGCATGGACACCCCGCGAACCAGGTTATCAGTTCGCGCGGGCCGGAGAGGCCTACCCCGTGGCCTTGGCAATGGCTGCGCGAATATCCCCGGGCCTGGTAAACCTGTTCTGCGCTGTGTTGCGGTCCCGGTCGAGCACTGGCAAAGTGTACTAAGACAGACCGAGGCCAGCGCCAGCAGCTTAATGCGCAATCTCATCTTCCGCGATGCCTGCCGGTCTCTGACCAGGGGAAGAGTTGATACCAACGTGGGCTCGGGGCTGGCTCCGCGGGGTGGTTTCATGCGGCGTCCTTAAGATTTGCGGGCGGATTCGCCGGGGTGGACGAAAATCCGCAGCAGCGCTTGTATTTTTGGCGGGAGCCGCAGGGGCAGGGGGCATTGCGGGGCACTTTGGTGCTTACGGCCGGGGCGCTGACCAGGGGTTGCCGGTCTTCTGAGGGGTCGCTGTTGGGATAAGGCCTGGCGATTGATTCTTTGGTGACAACAGGTTCTGCGGAGGACCGCTCCGCTTCGCTATCGCGGCCAGGGCGGGCGGAGCCGCCTACCCCACCATCGCTCGGCGGCGCGATTTCGGCAGGCGTCTCGGCGGGTTTACAAAACGAACTTTCGACGGGCGGGTCGAGGGGATCTGCCGCGGCGGGCGCGTGTTCATCAACCGTTTCGGTTTCGAGGGTCCGCTCGGACTGAAGTTTGCGGAGTTCCGCGAGGGAACGGCGAAGGAGGCTGAAGGCTTGGGCGCGGGCCCGATCGACGGATTTCTGGGTCTTTTCGGCCTGGAGTTCCTCGGGGCCGGCAGCCATGGGGTCGAGGTTGGCGGCGAGGTCGAATTCGACGAGGCCGCAGCGGCGAAGACGCCACCTGGCGGTCATGATCTGGGTTGCGAAGGTTTCCTCGAGAATGCCTTCGGGGGAGAGTTCGGCCATCAGCGCCGTGAGGGTTTTGGAATATTCCCGGTCTTCGCCCTCGCGGATGAAGTCGTGGAAGGTGTAGAGGCCGTACCGGACGGCGTTGCGGGATGAGCGGGTTTCGCCCGTTTCGTTTGGATCGATTGACATGGTGTAATTCTCCTTTCCTGGCTGGAGAATAACAGGGTGCTGTGCAATTACTATTTTCGTAGTCGTGTAAATTACTGAAAATGAATGTGAAAAAGTGGAAAGATTTTTGTGATCGACGATTTTTTGGGGGGGGCGGGAGCCGATTTTCTGACAAAGCGAAGCCATTTTGCGCAGTTTGCGCGCCTTTGAATTCGGGGTTCCGGGCAGGTCTAAGGTGCGGAGCGGGGCGCGAAACCGGCATTCGCATAAACGAAGCCAATTTCCCCGCAAGAGTATGATTGTAATTGGTTTATACGCCGATAAAAAGGCGGAAGTGTGCTGGTTTGAATGATGGTGAGGGCGGACGTGCTTCAGCGTGGCGGCGTGCGCGTTCCAGCTGAAACGCTCCCGCCGGCGAACCTTCGTCTTTCCGGTTTGTATGGGCTGCGGGGAGTTCGTCATCCGCAGCCCCGATTTCTTTTGGGGCCCCTCTGCGTGGTTTCCGATCACAGCTTTGGTGGATACCACTGTTCCGGATGAATGCTTCGAATGATGGTAACCACCGAAGCATCGGCTGAGTTTGGTGTCCCGGTTTCAGTTCCGGAGCCGCACTTGCGATAGCGCCGACCAGAAGACTCAGCCACCATCCCGATGGTTTGGGATAAGGTCAGTCTCCGTCTTTCGCTTACGGCTGACGCCCATCGTTATGACGTTCGCGTCGCGAGAGCCTCGAGGAATCGCGCGCTTCGTGACCGGTGCACCGATGGGAGCGGGCCGGTTCTTGATTCATTTGTAGCAGACGGCTTGTACGGAATATATGGATGTTGTTGATTCTATTATGCAAAATTCTTGTGACTGATAAGGTTGCTTCGCCCGGCGGGGCACGTTTTCCGATAAAACAGGGCGCTCTTCAGGCCCGCCGGGCAATGCAACCGCACGGTGAACTGAACCGCTTCGCCCCCGGTACGGTCGAACGCTTTCCCGCTTCACCGGTATGGTGTAATGTGGTGAACTGAGGCGAAGTAAAGTTGAAACCGAAAACAACCGATAGACCGATGTCGAGGGCCGACGGCGCGACGGCGGTTCGCGCGTCAATTAGTTTTCCGCCCGATGTCTACGAAACCCTCGAAGCCATCGCGAAGGAGAAGAAGGTTTCCCTGGCTTGGGTGGTGCGGGAGGCGGCCGAGAAGTACATCGCCGATAGATGGCCCCTGTTTGCCGGGCCAAAGGGGGCGTAGGGCGTGTGGACAATCTCTCTCCGGCGGAGCGTTCGGAAATCATGGCGCGGGTTCGGTCGAAAAATTCACGGCCCGAACTGCTGGTTCGAAAACTCGTATTCGCCCTCGGATACCGCTACCGGCTTCATGCGAAGGATCTGCCGGGTCATCCCGATATTGTCTTCCGAAAACGGCGCAAAGTCATTTTCATTCACGGCTGTTTCTGGCATCGGCACGCGCGTTGTGCGTTGGCGCGCCTGCCGAAGTCACGGCTTGACTTCTGGGAATCGAAACGTTGAGCATGTCTAACGACTCGCGGTTGTGGCCGACAAGATGATTGAAGAGCTGGTCGTCGGCGAACTCTATTCTAACGAAGAGATCTTTAGATCGCTTAAGATCTCAAACGCCGGCGGAATACGGATCTGCTGTCCGGGTAAGACAATGGTCAGGGCGGCTGTAATGACCGCCCTACAGGGGCTCCACGGCGCGGGCGAGAACCCCTACCATGATCGGCTTGAAGCTGGTGTCCTGATCTACACAGCGGCCGGAAGGCTTGGCGAGCAGACGCTTTCCGGAATGAACAATCGATCGCGAGAGCAGAAGGCTGGCCACTTCCCGATTCATGGTTTCGTCCTTACCGCGAGCAGAAGGGACAAGGCGGTAGGGCCGAAACGCTGGAGGTACCTCGGGCTACTCGAATACCTTCGGCACTATCCGGATACACAGGTCGATTCAGATGGCAAAGTCCGTAGGGTATGGCTCTTTGAATTCGCCATTCACCAGGAACAGCAGATCGTGCCTCTGTTGTTCGATGCGGCTGTATGGCGCAGCTTGATCCCCGCTTCGAGCGCCGCCAGTCACTCGGATGACGCGGACGACGAAATAGTCAGCAACATCGCGCTTGATCGCGGAGGCAGCGCCGAACTTGTCGAACGGGTTCGCTCCAGATTGCTGGCAATGGAACCCCAGCAATTTGAGGTCTTCAGCAAATGCCTGCTGCTGCACTGCGGCTTTAAGGACGTGTGCGTTACCAGGTTTACCGGTGATGGTGGTGTCGACGTAAATGCCAGGGTTGGAGGCAGCGTATGGGTTCTTGAGAATGCGCTGGTCCAGGTACAGGCAAAACGCTGGCTTCATTCGGTAGGACGAAAAGAGGTGGCGGAACTGCGCGGCAGCCTACAGCCTTTTGCGCGGGGTGCTGTGGTCACAACGAGTCACTTCTCGAAGGCCGCCATCAACGAGGCCTGCGAAAACGGTAAGAACCCTATCGTTCTTGTCGACGGATTCAAACTGTCAAGTGTAGTTCTCGACCAGAAATTCGCTCTGCCTGAATAGTGCAGTGGAGGTGTTATGAAGAACGAGAATTGGTTTCGCAACCAAGCCAAAGAAATGCATCACAAAGAGGTCGACCTCGAAATAGATGACGATGCCCCCGTGTCCTCCTGGGATCCGAGGAATGGCGCCTATGTGCAAGCTTGGGTGTGGGTAAGTGCGGCGGAAACACGCAAGGTAACAGTTCAGGTGGTTTGCGGGTCTGCGCTGGCCCTGTAAAAGTCGAGTAACATAAGTCCCGAAAAATCTTTGCTTTAGACCTGGCTTTTTGCTGAAACACCTGGCAGTGTAGATGTTTGAAGGCTTCGCACCGGCAGGATCGTTCGCGGCGGCCACGCCAAATTAAGGCGCAGCCGGACCAGCGGCGTCTGGAAAGCGAGAATGAACGTCTGCTGCGCGAGATCGAGAGCCTGCGGCGGCAACTGGCAGAAGCCGAAAAGCGGATCGCCGAAGGCGAGAAGCAGATTGCGGATCTGGAGCGGCAGCTCAGACTGCAGCGGCGGAACTCCACAACATCTTCCAAACCACCTTCTTCCGACGGACTGGCGGGCGAACAGCGAACGCGAGGCAGGAAGGAGAAGAGCCGGCGGAAGCCGGGAGGGCAGCCGGGTCACCGCGGGCGCTGGCGCGATCTGGTTCCGGCCGAGCGTGTCAATGAAGTAGTCGAGGTGTTTCCGCCCCGCTGCCGTCACTGCAGTCATCAGTTTGCCGACTGCGGTCCCAAACCCTCCACCGACGGAGAGCCACGACGGCATCAGGTGTTGGTGGTTACCATCGCCCGGAGCCTGTCTCTGCGGGCGGTCGTGGCGACCAAAACCGAACTGCCACGTGTCGAAGCCCATATCACCGAATACCAGTGTCAGCGCGCGTTGTGCCCGGAATGCGGAAAGGCGACGCAGGCGGCATTGCCGGACGAAGTCAGCGGTCATTTCGGCCCCCGGCTGACAGCGCTGATCGCTTATCTGACGGTGGTATGCCGGATGCCGCGCCGCGTAGTTTTGGAGCTGATCGGACAGGTCCTCGGAATCCAGCTGAGCCTGGGCAGCGTGCAAAGCAGCTGGGAGGAAGCCAGTGAGGCGGTGGCCGAACCCTGCGCTGAACTCGAGCGGGAGTTGCCGAACCAGCCCGTTGTCAACAGTGACGAAACGGGATCGACCAATGGCAACGAAGACGGCCGGCCTTATCCGGATAAGACGGACCGAGCTTCTTCGCCTGTGGTCAACGAATGGCGAGAAACGCTGGCTCTGGGCTTTGGTCGCGCCCGGCTTCGTCTTCTATAAGATCGCGCCCTCGCGGGGAGCCGAAGTACTGGTCCAGCTGCTGGGAGCGGTGTTGACCACTGGTGAAACGTCATGGTCAGCTTATCCAGGATAAGGTCAACGGGTGGCCTGCGCCTCTGGTCAGGGAATTCTCTGCAGCGACCGCTGTCGGTCTTATCTGAGTTACCACAAGGGGGAGGGACAGTTCTGCTGGGCGCATTTCAAACGGAATGTGATGGGGGCGCTGGAAATCGCCAAAACGACCGATGCGGAGAGATTCTGCCGCGATCTGCCGGCTTTGCACGCGCGGCTGTTCCGGTTATGGCATCGGTTCCGCGACGGACCGCGCGCCAGGTACGGCCCGATTGACCGGCGGCAACTGATTCTGAAATCCATTCCGCTGGAAAAGAAGTTTTTTGCCCTGGCGGATCGCTATGCCGACAGCGCGGACAAAGACGTGCGTAACCTGGCCACGGCGCTGCTGACGAATTTCGAAAGATTCCTCACGTTTCTCGGTAACGAAGGCGTGGAGCCGACTAACAACTCCGCCGAGCGCGCAATCCGCTGTGCCGTACAGTGGCGCAAGATCAGCTTCGGAAGCCGCAGCGCTGAAGGCGAGGTCGCAGTTGCCAGACTGCTCACAGTCTCGCGAACGTGTCAAATGCGCGGTCGACATTCACTCGGTTACCTGAGTCAGGCGATTCGGTTACATCGAAACAGACAGGCAATCCCCTCCCTGCTCCAAACAGACTCAGCCACCTGAACTGTTACGGCGGCGTCGCTTGACGCAGGTGAATCGTCTCAGGCATTATCATTGCCAGGGCGGGCCAGCCAGCGCCCGGCGCCCGACACAGTCGATCAATGCACCACGAATCAGACGAGAACTCCGTCCCCGCATATGTCGTGCGTATCACCGGGAAAATATCTGCGGCCTCAAAGAGAATTCCGCTCGGCTCCGGCGTTCTCATCGCACACGATCTTGTCCTTACCTGCCACCACGTCTGTTATCCGGATGGTGTTGTCGGGAGCTTCAGGGTATTCAATGTCCACGTCACTGGCGCAGCCGAACCCATCGCGGGCAAGGTAATCCACTCGGATGCGGACGAGGATGTCGACCTCGCTGTCCTGCGGCTGACGACACCCGTCACGGGGATCGATCCGCCTCTGTGGCACCATCCGGTTTCCGAGGGAAAAAGAGTCTGGCTGACCGGTTTTCCCAGGAGCACTCCTTACAAG
>Ga0302320_10029232_pt1 | contig 10550 bp, 8 predicted proteins | sample Bog_T0_3_FD_202130 | JGI IMG/M metagenome (GOLD analysis project Ga0302320, IMG submission 202130) | Peat permafrost microbial communities from Stordalen Mire near Abisko, Sweden - Bog_T0_3 | ecosystem: Environmental > Terrestrial > Soil > Wetlands > Peat | place: Sweden: Abisko, Stordalen Mire... | reverse complement strand
CAAACTGCCTCGCGTCTTCCTTATCTGTAACGATTCCATTCAGTTGGGCGTCCTCAACCGCCGTTAGTATCTCTTTAAAAGCGGGTCCTGGCCGGAATCCCAACGATAACAGGTCCCCACCGGTGAAAATTCGGGTCGGTGCAACCTGTTCGGGTGGCGTTTCCGCCAGGAACCGAGTGACGAGGTCGTAGTTTTCGAGGTTCCTGTGGCTGGATAGGCAGTCGAAGCGGTGCAGTGCCAGGTGCTCCGAGAATCGATCAAGCCGGGCGAAACGCTTGAGGGTTGACGGCTTCATCGACGCTACGTCCTTGAAACGCATATGGTTCATCACGAGTGAAGCGATTTGTTCGGTGTCTTCGTTCGAAAACCGGAAACGCCGGCAAATTTCCTCGGCCATTTTCACGCCGACTTCGACGTGACGGTCAAAGCGGATCCGGCCGTTCGGTCCGTCAGGTGGGGTAAACGTCGGCGGCTTTCCAACGTCATGAAGCAGGACCCCCCAGCCAAGGGTTCGTGGGCTGCCGGATGGAATCATTTCGAGCATGAGAAGCGTGTGGATCCACACGTCTCCCTCGGGATGGAATTGAGGCGGCTGTTGAACGCCCTTCATGCGCGCAATTTCGGGAAGAAGTTGAATTAGCAACCCGGATTCGTCGAGCAGTTCAAACCCGCGCCGCGCGGCACCTTCGGTGAGGATTTTCGTCAGTTCGTCCCGGAGACGCTCGGGAGACACCTGATGAACCTCGGACGCGAATTTTTGGATCGCAAGCATCGTTGCAGGATCAATACGATAGCCAAAGCGCGCCCCGAAGCGGACCGCGCGAAGCATGCGGAGTTTGTCTTCGCGAAAGCGCTTTTCCGGGTCGCCGATGGCGCGAATTACGCCTGCCTGCAAGTCTGCTTTGCCCCCAACAAAATCGAGAATTTCCTCGGTGAGAGGATCGAGCAGCAAGGCGTTGATGGTGAAATCGCGGCGGCGAACGTCTTCTTCCGCGGTTTTCGAGAAGGAGACCGAGTTGGGATGTCGGCCGTCGGAGTAATCGGAATCCGAGCGAAACGTGGCGACCTCGACTTTCGCTAGGTCGGAGCCATCGGGATCTTCGATCACCACAATCACGCCGAACTGCGCGCCGATTGCGAGGGTGTAGGGAAATAACTTCTGAATTCGATCGGGCGTGGCGTCGGTGGCGACGTCGTAGTCGGCAGGCTCGCGCTCAAGCAAAATATCGCGCACACATCCGCCGACCAGATAGGCCTGGAATCCAGCCTGGCGCAGCGTAGCGCAAATGTCGGCGGCAAACTCGCGAGCGTTCATATCGCGATTATGCTGCAAATGGCCAGGGGTGGGAAGTTCGACCCGGGTGGGGCGCGACACAATCGCCAACCGCCTTTCGATTCTACGCAGTGACGCGTAGGACCAAAGCGGTGATGTCGTCATGCTGGCGCGCATATCCTACGAACGAATTCACGTCAGACATTACGCGGCTAAGAACTACAGACGCATTTTCAGTGGCGGTCGATTCGATCGAGCTCAGGAGGCGGGGTTCGCCGAATTCCTCGCCGGATTCGTTTACGGCTTCCACGACGCCGTCGGTAAAAATGAAAAGCAGATCGCCGCGCTGCAATTGAACCGAGGCGGCAGGGTAAACGATCTCGTGATCGGTGAAGAGCGGTAGACCAAGCGGTGGCCCTCCGGTAGCGAGCCTTTCGATTGCGCCGGACGCGCGGCGTAGGATCGGATCGTTATGACCGCAATTCGTGTAGTGCATTTCACGCGTCGCTGGGTCGATTTCGGCGAGGAAGGCCGTTGTGAAGCGACGACCTTCGAGGCTGTGAGCGCGGGCATAACGGTCCAAACCCGTGACGATGTCCTCAAGCGAAGCGGGCGTTGAGGAAAGTGCGCGCAATCCCGATTGAAACGTAGCCATTAGCAGCGCCGCAGGAACGCTTTTGCCGGCTACGTCGGCCACGACAACCAACAAGTCTGGTGCGGCGGTTGCATTCGGTTGAGCCGGCCTCAGAAAGGCGTCGTAGTAATCGCCCGCGACTGTGTTCTGCGGACGAGTGGCGAAGGCGATGTCGGTGCCAGGCACGTCTGGCGGGCCGCTCGGCACAAGCCATTGCTGGATTTCACGGGCAATTTCCAAATCGCGTTTCATGGTGACGCGATCCGCCAATTCGAGCGCTAGAAGAATGAAAAGTATAATTGCGCTGAAGACGACGAAATCTAGATCGACGGTGTCGCGGCCGGATTTAAACTCCGGGTGAAAAACTAGAAGAAATAGCGCGACGAGTAGAAGCACGCGCCGCGCGGGCGTGAGCTTCATCAGCATTGCTTGAAACATGGCCCAGATCGAGCGAAGGACGCGCTTGAATTTCGATCGCTCCTTTTGAACCGCTTCCCAATCTACGTCCTTGGAATAGAGTTGATAACCTTCGCGGGCCTCGGATTTGAACTGCCCCCAAAGTTCCTGGATCTGCAGTCCTTCCGTAACGCGCGCCCAGAAGGCCTGAAGCTTGCGGGGCCCCCGGGGAGGCTTGTTCGGTGGCGAATGGGGGCGCGAACTCATGAATGGTGGCGATTATAGAGCACCTATCGCCGTGCGCGGGAATAGCTTGATGACGTGGCCGATTATTTCGGAGGTTTTCGAGGCGCGAGGGAGCCCCCGAACTGAACTTTTCCGAAGCCGAAGCGATCGCGCAACTGATCGGTCGTACGAGCCAGGCGTTCGAGTTTTTCGCGGCGCTCTGGATTTAGAAGATCGAGTTGGCCTGAGCCTGCGGAGAAGGCTGTAAGAGCAGCGCCCACCAAACGCAGCTTCGCTTTCCCGTCCCACGCTTGTCGGAAGAGCGCCAGAATCGATTCCGAGAAAATCGTGTCGAGGTCAAAAGGCTCAGCAAGGCTATGGCTGCGCGTGATGGTGGTGAAGTCTGCGTAGCGGATGGTGAGCGTGACGGTGCGGGCGTAGAGACCCGCTTCGCGCATTCGTTTAGCACCTTTCTGGCAGAGGAAGCTCAACGTCGATTCGAGCAAATGACGATCGCTCGTGTCTTCGCCGAACGTCTGATTGTGGGAAACGGATTTTGGTTCGGCATCGTGGAAGAATTCGAACGAATCGATGCCGCGTGCTTTGCGGTAGAGCGCCGTGCCCCAACGGCCGAACGCTTGTTCGAGGTTTGCCTGGGAATAGGACTGCAATTGTTCGATCGTTTCGATGTGCAAATCTTTCAGCGCGGAATCTGTCACTTTGCCGATGCCTGGAATCCGGCGAACGGCCAGCGGCGCGAGAAACGTTTCCTCGCTGCCGGGTATGACCCACACAAGGCCACGTGGTTTGGCTTGTTCGCTGGCGATCTTGGCGATCAAGCGCGTGGTGCCCAGGCCGCCCGAGCAGGGCAGTCCTGTCGTGGACGTGATTTCCGTTAACAATTTGTGAGCTGCAGCGAGTGGTGGACCGTGAAGGCGCTCGGTGCCAGCGAGGTCAATGTACGCTTCGTCGATCGAGGCCATCTCGACGGTGGGCGAGTATTTCGAAAGAATGCTGGCGACGCGATCGCTTGATTGTCCGTAGAGGCCGTGATGGCCGGGAAGAAAGATTGCATGAGGGCAAAGTTTCGCGGCGGTGCGAAGCGCCATGGCGGAATGAACGCCGAACTTACGCGCTTCGTAACTTGCCGAGGTTACGACTCCGCGCTGATCGCGGTCGCCGCCGACCACAACGGCCCTACCTTTCAGGTCGGGACGGGCGAGGAGTTCAACGGAAACGAAAAACGCGTCCATATCGACGTGAAGAATCGAAGCGGGCGAGTCCGCGCTTAGTCGAGGCGCTTCATCGTGCTTGGCTCGAAATTGCGCAAGTTTGGCCATCGTTCTTCGCGAGGTTCAGGGTAGTTCGCGCGCGGAGACAAATGCAACAGCTCGTGCCCAGAGGAAAGAAAGCGGAGCGGATGGGCACTACCGGCTTCGCTCTGCGGCGAGCACGCGCGGAATTCCTGCCAGATCAAACGTGATTGCGAGGTTCGTCCAGCCGGTTTGCGAGTCGAAAATTTCGCGCACGCGTTCCGCGGAATCATGACCGAGTTCGAGCACCAGCAGTCCGCGGTCCGAAAGTAGCTCGCCGGCCTGGTCGATCAAGCGGCTGTAGAGTTCGACGCCTGTTGGTCCGCCGAAAAGCGCTGTGTGAGGTTCGTGGTCGCGCACTTCGCGCTCGAGAGACGATTCCTCGCAGCGGCCGATGTAAGGGGGGTTGCTGACGATCACGTCGAATTGCTTCGGAAATGCAGCAGTGCCGTCGGCGGCGGGCGAGTTTTTAAGGAATGGCGCCAGCAGATCGGCTTCGAGAAATTGAATGCGGCCGGCTACGCCGTTGCGATCAGCGTTGCGACGCGCAACTTCGAGGGCGTCGGCGGAAATGTCGGTGGCGAATACTTTTGCGTGAGGAAGTTCGTGCGCGACAGAAACGGCGAGACAGCCGGAGCCAGTGCCGACATCGGCGACCAAGATCGTTTCGCGCGGCGCGCCGCTATCCATGTGAATTTTTAGACCGCGTTCGCCGAGGCGGGCGAGGGCGACTTCCATGACGTGCTCGGTTTCCGGGCGGGGAATCAGGACGGCAGGATTCACTTCGAAGTCGAGGCCCCAGAATTCCTGTTTGCCGGTGATGTACTGGGTTGGTTCGCCGGCAATGCGACGATGGATGAATGCGAAGTATTTTTCCGCGGCGTCACGATCGAGGCATTCCTCGGGATGCGAGTAAACCCAGGCGCGGTCGCGTCCGAGCGCGTGCATGAGCAGAACTTCGGCTGTGAGGGTATGCGAGCCAATGTTTGCCGAGCGAAGCTGAGCCATGCCGTCTTTCAAGGCGCGTCGCACGTCGGTGGGATTTGATTGGTTTGAGACGCTCGAACCGGCGGACATTTTGCTTTCTTGGAATTGCGACTCGTCGTGGCTGCGGAGTGAGTTGGCCATCTGAATTCGCCCGGACTTACGAGTCCAGCTCCTGCTTCAGGCGCTCGGATTCGAAATGCGTCGAGAGCGGATCGACGATGGGGCCGAGCTTGCCCTCCATCACCTGATCGAGCTGGTGAAGGGTGAGGCCGATGCGATGGTCCGAGACTCGGTTTTGCGGGAAGTTGTAGGTGCGAATTTTTTCGGAGCGATCGCCCGAACCGATCTGGCCGCGGCGCTCGGCGGCGATGGCGTCGTGCTGCTTTTGCTGCTCCTGTTCGTAGAGGCGGGCTCGCAAAACGCGCATGGCCTTGGCGCGATTTTTGATCTGCGATTTTTCATCCTGCTGTGAAACCACGAGACCGCTGGGAATGTGGGTGATGCGAACGGCGGAATAGGTGGTGTTCACCGATTGACCACCGGGGCCGGAGGAGCAGAACGTATCGATGCGCAAATCTTTCGCCTCGATTTTGATGTCGATTTCGTCGGCTTCCGGAAGGACGGCGACGGTGGCGGCGGAGGTGTGAATGCGGCCGGCCTGCTCGGTCGCGGGAACGCGCTGGACGCGATGAACTCCGCTTTCGTATTTGAGCTTTGAAAAGACTTTGTTGCCCTGAATGGCGGCGACGATATCTTTCATTCCGCCGATGGACGAAGCCGAGCTTTCCATGACTTCGACTTTCCAGCCCTGGGTTTCTGCGTAGCGGGAATACATGCGGAAAAGTTCGGCGGCAAAAAGGGAAGCTTCGTCGCCACCGGTGCCGGCGCGAATTTCGACGATCACGTTCTTATCGTCGTTGGGGTCCTTCGGGAGCAGCAGGAATTTCAAATCACGTTCGACGGTTTCGCGGCGCGCTTCAAGCTCGTGCTCTTCGTCGTGGGCCATCTGCTTCATTTCGGCGTCGTCCGTTTCGACGAGCATTTGCTTGGCGCCGACGATCCCTTTTTCGATGTCTTTCCATTCCTTATATTTGGCGACCATTTCGGCCATTTCCGCGTGCATTTTGGCGAGCTTCTGGAAGCGCCCGGAATCGTTGTGAACGTCGGGCGAGGAGAGCTGCTGAGTCAATTCCTCGTACCTAGATTCGATCTGGTCGAGTTTTTCGAATAACGAGCGGTCAGCCATGGCCATTCCTTTGAAAATGAATCCGTTCAGAGCGTTTGGATGAAAGGCACAGAGAAGTGCGGGAAACAAAGCTCCGAAGGGAGCCGGGGAGGGAATCGCTAATAAAACGGAATAAACATCGCCGCCATCACCAAACTAAGAATAACGCCATGCCGTTTCAGGGTCAACAGTGTTCGGGCAAGGCCGCGCGCGGGCCGGGGTGAGGCGGGAGTCGCCGCGAGAAAGGGAAAAGCAAACCGCCTTGCGGACATCGAATGTGTGTCGATTCGAAAGGATCTCGAGTGATTGCTTTCAGTAAGTGACGGCGTTTTCTAATCCCGGAGTATGCCGATTAGAAATCCGGATAAGAACTGGAATGCTACCTAAATTCGCGACCCCGCTCGATGAGACTGCGGCGACGGTAGTTCGAGCTTTCCCAATTGGCCACCGCCCACCATGTTGCGCTCTCGGTGGGCATCCTTATTAGTCCCACCGGTGATAACACACTAGTATACCAGAGGCAAGAGTTCGCTTTGGCAGACACGGCGGCCGGCGGGCGCAGAGTCGATGCGCCGAGAACCAGCCGTGTGGTACTGTGGCGCAAAAGGCGGGGACATGAGCGACGATCTGGCGCGGCAGACGGTGATCGACGACGAGCATTTGAAGCTGCTTTCGATTTTCTACATGGTGTCGGCCGGGCTGACCGGGTTGTTTTCGTTTTTCGGGATTTTTTACGCAGCGATGGGCGGGTTCATCGGCTATGCGGTGATTCATTCGCCCCAGGTGCAGACCGGTACCGGAGGACCACCGCCGGAGTTCCTTGGGTGGATTTTTGCGGTCATCGGGTGCGCCATCTTCGTTTTCGGAATGGCGATGGCGATCTTGAAATTTTATGTGGCGCGATGCCTGAAACGGCGGACGTCGAGGACGTTCTGCTTGGTGATTGCCGCCATTTCCTGCCTGGAATTTCCCTACGGAACGGCGCTGGGTGTGTTTACGTTTATTGTGCTGGGCCGCCCGTCGGTAACGCAGACGTTCCGTTAGGCGAAGCGGATTTTCCGGCGCGTTGGTGAATTCGGGTGACGGGCAGGCCGGAAGCGCGCGAACGGCGCGGAACTCAGGCGCGATTCGCGCTGCGAGCCGCTACGTGTCGCTTTTTTTGGCGGAGCCGAAGCCCAGGTCTGAATTCTACATACGAGTAATTTTTGAGGCGACAACTGTGGCAACGATGAAGCAGTCCGGTTTCACGGCGGCAACGATTTTTATTCTTGCGGTCTGCTCAGCAAGCCAGCTCGCGAGCAACGCAAACGCCGGTGACGCGCGTGAAGGCATCACTTCGGCCGAACAGGCAAAGGTTCAACTTATAAAGCTCGAAACGAGCGCCTATGAGGCTTGGAAGTCCCAGGACGCAAAGTTCTGGCGCGAATTTCTTTCGGATAATTTTGTCGGCTGGGGTTCGATTGGCAGGCTCGACAAAGCATCAGCGACAAAGCAATACACCGGCATCGATTGCGAGATCAAGAGCTACGCTCTGTCTGACGAACAAGTGAACTTGCTCGCTAAAGATGCCGCGCTCATCACGTACAAGGCAACAGTTAGCGGCACGTGCGGCGGACAAATGCTCCCGATGAATAGCCGGGCGGCTACGATATACGTTCGCAACGACGGCACGTGGAAGCGAGCTTTCCACGCCCAAGATGCGATTGTCGATCCGAAACAGATCGTCCCGCAGCCTGGTGGCCGGCACCGAACGATTCATGAGGACGATGTGCAACCGGCTACTCGAACTGCCAGCACCGACGCCATGATCGCGGTCGAACGGGACCTGTGGGAAGCCTGGAGAGTACACGATACGCATAGGATCGGGGATCTGACCGCGAAAGATATTACGTTCATCAACATTTTTGGTGCTTACCTACCAACCAAGGCCGATGCGATGAAGGACTGGTCGGCGACCTATTGCGATGTTAACAGCGTCAGCCTGAACGATGCCATGGGCACGATGGTCGCGCCGACCGTGGGCATTCTGACGTTCAAGGCTGCTGCCGACGGCACCTGCTATGGCCAGCAGGTCGGATCTGTTTGGGGCACGTCGGTCTACGTTAAGTCTGGCGATGTGTGGAAATGGACCTTCGGCATAAATTTACCCGCCGGGCAGCACGGCACGTAGCGCCTGGCGAGTTTGCGGATTTGTGGTTCGCGGCGGCGGGCAGATCGGCAGCGCGCGAACGGCGCCGCAGGCGGGCGCGATTCGAGCTTTTAAGCAAGTCGCTTCGCGCCTGTCTTTTGTCAGGAACAGCGAGACCCTTACGCGGCATTCTTCTGTCCTAGCTGAAGCTAAGAACCTGTTGGTAGGCGGCGTTTGATGTGGCGGGAACGGTGTAATACGATGGCCGCGATGAGCGCGGGTACTCCGAACGTTGGCACTAGCGAAATGATGTGGGAGTTTTGGTATCCAGCGCTTGCGAGTGAGTGCCTCCACCGGCACAAACTGACGCGGGCGATGCTGCTGGAAGTTCCGCTGGTTCTGGGGCGAGATTCGGCGGGAAAGCCATTTGCGTTGCGCGATGTGTGTCCTCATCGGGCGTTCCCACTATCGTTTGGGCAATTCGACGGGAAAAATGTGGAGTGCGCATACCACGGCTGGAAATTCGATGCACACACGGGCCAATGCCAGACGATTCCTTCGTTGACCCCCGATTCCAAATTGAAATGCGATCGTATTTATGCGGGCAGCTTTCCGTGCGAAGAGCGGGACGGGCTTGTGTGGGCGTACATGACGAATCGCGAGGGGCGGGGACTGGGTGAATTGCCTGTGCCTGTGCCGGTGCCGGAGTTGCCGACGTTCAGCGCGAGCTACCAGAGCGCCCACCTCCAAGCCGAGCTTCCGTGCGGAGTGGATCAGGCGATTATTGGATTGATGGATCCGGCGCATGGACCGTTTGTGCATCAGGCGTGGTGGTGGAGGACGCGGCGAAGCATCCGCGAAAAGGAAAAGAAGTTCGAGCCGATACCGAATGGGTTCCGGATGAGCGCCCATGCGCCGTCGGCAAACAGCGCGCCGTACAAGATTTTGAAACTGCTGACGGGCGAGCCGGCGACGACGCAGATCGATTTCGTGCTGCCGAACCAGCGGTTCGAGCAGATTCGCGCGGGGAAATACTGGCTATCGAGCCGGACGACGGTGACGCCGATCAAGCGGGATTTGTGCCGCCTGGATTTTTGCGCGGCGTGGAATATTTTGCCGTGGTTTCCGATCGTGTCGTTCATCATCAACGTGTTCGGGCCGCGATTTATCCGGCAGGATAGGGAAGTGATCGAGAAGCAGGCCATCGGGCTGCGAGTGGAAGACCGGATGATGCTGATCGACGATGCCGACCGGCAAGCGCGATGGTATTTCGATTTGAAGTCAGCGTATCAGGAATCCAAGCGGACGGGCGCGCCGTTAGGGCATCCGATGAATGCTCCGGTGACGCTGCGGTGGCGATCGTAGATTTTATTTCTTCGGGAATCCTTCCGGAACTTCCGCGTTGCCGACGAACAGGGAATTGGCAAACCGCGAGTTAGCTTTCTTCAGAGCAACGATTGAATCTTGTCAAACTGTTGAGCCCAACCAATCTTCGATAGCGGATACACGATGAGCGGAATGCCCAGTTCTGTAACAGTGACTCTGGTCTTCCCTTCCGATTCAGTGAATTGAACGATAACGGTGATCTCGTCAGGCCACCGGCCAGGGGCCGGCACTTCGGAGCCGGGAACTGCTTTCCCGTTCTCATCCGCGAAAGCCATCGTTGACACGATTTTCTTGTTTGCGACGACTTCGTTGTAGGTGCCGGTGTTCCAATAGATCTTTCCTTTCGCAGATTTCATCGCCCAAAGATAGCTACCACCCTCTCGCACGTCGTCCCGTAAGACGATGGCCGTGTAGTCCCTTGGCCCCCACCACTTCTTCACCGAGTCCGCATCCGTCCACACCCTCCATACGTCCGCCGCGGAGGCGTTGAAGGTACGTTCCGTGCTGACGCTCGTGTGGAAGTTCCATGCACCGAGTACCAAGAGCGCCAACAGCAATGCGATACCGCCCAATATTTTGTAAATCATGCTGAACCTCCCGATCATCGCTTTTTTCGTTTCTTGTGCGTTTCCATCCCCGCAAGAACTTCGTCCAGCCGGTCGTAGTTTGTCTCAAGGGCATTTCGCAGCATGGCGAGCCATTGGTCGATCGCTTCCATCCCTGCTTTCGCGAGCCGGCGAGGGCGCTTGGTACCGTCGAATCGGCGAACGATGAGTCCTGCCGTTTCGAGCACCTTCAGGTGCTGGGAGATGGCGGGTTGCGTCATCTCAAACGGCTCTGCCAATTCGTTGACGGTTGCTTCCCCGGTCGCCCGGCGCGCGGAAATCGCCCGGCGCGTCGGGTCGGCCAAAGCAGAGAAAGCAGCGTCGAGATTCTGCATAAGCTGTACTTTATATAAGGCTTTGCTTATAGTCAAGCAAGAT
>Ga0302320_10029231_pt1 | contig 10550 bp, 8 predicted proteins | sample Bog_T0_3_FD_202130 | JGI IMG/M metagenome (GOLD analysis project Ga0302320, IMG submission 202130) | Peat permafrost microbial communities from Stordalen Mire near Abisko, Sweden - Bog_T0_3 | ecosystem: Environmental > Terrestrial > Soil > Wetlands > Peat | place: Sweden: Abisko, Stordalen Mire... | reverse complement strand
GCTTGCCGGGGTGGGCTTGAGGCAAGGGACCAACGGCGGGCTCGAACAGCACGAGTCCTCTGTCATCAGCGCGGACAGCACGCAGCACTCCTTCAACGGCGAAGCGTTTGGCGGTGCTTGAGTGTACTCCCATCCGCACTGCGACCTCGGGTGCCGTGAGCCAGCCGTGGCCGCGAAGATGTTGCACGTAGGATGGGATGCCATAGGCGTTGCGAATGTGCCGGACGATCAGACGTGTAAAGGACTGTTTCTTACCCGTACGGAGCCAACGCGCGTTGAGCGTCCGTGCAATCTGAGCATCCGTTTGTTCGGTGGCCAGAACGCGGACGAGTTCGACGATGTCGGCAGGGGTACGAACCAGATCCGGCGCGCTCAAAGGCAATGCCCGTTCTATCGATGTCGTAGCCCCGGCTTTCCAGCGGAGGTGGATCTGGATTTTCTGATTCTTCACCAGTGTGATGTCTTCGATAAGGAGTCGTAGCATTCGCTTGCGATCTCGAGCCGGAGTACGCGGATCGTTCCACACACCCGAAAGGTCGGAAGCCAGCGCATGGACGCGATCCCGGTCTTCATCCGTGACTGTTGAAGGTTGCGACTTGCTCATCCGCGAGTATTCTTCCTCGGCTTGAGCCAAGCTTGTGAGCTTTTCATTCCACTGCCGTTCCAGATTATCCACGACCAAGCGGTTTTCCGGCCGAGCCAGCAAGTATTGGCGCTGGGCCAGCTCGGCCTCTTCACGCGCACGTTGCACCTGGGCGCGCCGCAAACGATCGACTTCAGCCTGTCGTGCCCGGAGCTCTTCGAACACCTCCAATGCCACCTCCAACGAAGCCGGATTGACCGCTTTCAGGACGAGTTCCGTGACAGCATGATCGATCTGGGCGCCGGGCAGCCGTTGGCATACCGGCTCGGCGGTTTGGATTCCGCGTCGTTGGCAAACATAGTCCGGGATCGGATGGCCATGGACGGTGTGATATCTCACCGTCATGCGTAAACCACACACGCCACATAGGACAAGACCTTGCAGCAGGGCGGCGCCTTCGCGAGCCGGACTCTTGCGCCGGTCCTCTCCATAGCCGTTCGCATTGGCAAGCAGTTTCGCTTGGTTAGACTCAAACTCTTCCCAGGAGATGTATCCCGGATGCACATTGGGCAAGAACACCGACCATTCTTCTCGCTTCAGGCGTCGGTAGCGAAGCTGTCCGCCAAGGATAACTTTGCGCTGGCGGGTTCGGCCATAGACGAAGGCTCCGGTGTAGCGCGGATTGTGCAAAATGCCTAACACGCGGCTGTGGTCCAGTGGTCCAAAAAGCAGTTCACCCGCACGCACGCCTGAGGTGATGCGTCTGAGCCAGAGGATGCCTTCGGTCTTGAAGTGATGGACGACACGCAGGGCTGAACCTGTCTGGCGAAAGGTCTCAAACAACAAGCGCACGCCGCGTTGAACCTGCTGGTCGGGGTCGAACACCACATGCCCGCTGCTGTCGTGCACGAAACCGATCGGCGGCTTCATCCACAGCTCGCCCCGCCGGGCTTTGTTGAGCTGGCCCCCAAGCAGTCGGGCTCGCAGCAAGTGCAGCTCAGCTTCACTCATCGTCCCTTTTAAACCCAACAACAGGCTGTTCTCCGTCCGGCCCGGAGAAACTGTAGATGGGCGCTTCTGTCCAACTGTTCCCTGACTTTGTCAGTTGGTAAACAGTGCCAAAACCCGATGGTCCGCCATGGGTAGTGGTGCCGTAGATGTTGCCTTGCTGGTCCCAAATGAGGTCCCCATAGCCCGGCTCGTCCCCGTCCGACGGGTAGCCCATGAAGCTGTAGAGCATGTTCTCCTTCCAAGAGCAGTTTGCGGTCTTGCAAAGCGACAATGGGGGTATCAGATCGAAAATGATACCTGCGTTGTCAGTGCCGCCCAGATAAGTCGTGCCATAAAGATGGCCGTCGGGTCCGAAAACGACCCTAGCGTATGGATACGCTCCGTCACTCTCGTGGAAGTTGAAAAGGTAGATGGGAATCGTGGTCCAGTTAGAACCCACGTGCGTGATCTCGTAGACAGCTCCTTGAGGAAAATAATTGTTACCGCCGGCCCTTGCCGTGCCATACAGAGTGCCCCCTCGTATCGTCACTCCCGCCCAAGGGCCGTTGCCGTCGGCGCCGCCAGTGAAGGTGTGAATCACGCTGAAGGTTTGGGCGTGAGCGGCTGAGGACGATATGACGAGGGCGATCAAGCACAAGAAGAGAAGAGTCTTCAGTTTCATGGAGTGCTCCGAAGCAGGCTGACGGGCCGAGCCTGCCATGTTACCTCAAAGATCGTCGGAGATGGCAGTGACATCTCGATAAATGTTGTAATCAGGCGTTCTCGTAAGTGTGCGCTTTTCGTTCGCCCCGGCGCAAACGAAACTTGTGCTATGGCGATTTGCACTAAGCCGCTAGCGCGGCAAAGGTGTGCAGAGTGTTGATTGGGTAAAGTTCATGGACACCAGAAGGAGGTGTCTATGACCGAACTACGCCGACGCATGCAGGAAGAACTCCGGCTGCGCAACTTCTCCCCACAAACCATCCGCAGTTACACCGCAACCGTCGCTGACTTCGCCCGCTATTTCCATCAGCCGCCCGATCGCTTGGGGCCCGAGCAGGTGCGCCGGTATCAGCTTTATTTGTTGAATGAGAGGAAGCTGGCCTGGCAGACCCTGCAGGTCCGCATGGCGGCCTTGAAGTTTCTCTACACCCGGACGCTCAAGCAAACCTGGTTCGACCATGAGGTAGCCAAGCCGAAGGTGCACCGCAAACTGCCCGTGGTCTGGAGCCGGGAAGAAGTCCGCGCCCTGCTCGACAGCACCGTGAACCTGAAGCATCGGGCTCTGCTGGCTACTCTCTACAGCGCCGGGTTGCGCTGCCAGGAAGCCCTGGATCTGAAAGTCACCGACATCGATAGCCAACGCATGATCATCCATGTCCGCGCCGGCAAGGGAAACTTCCCCCGCCAGGTCATGCTCTCGCCCAGGCTGTTGCAGTTGCTCCGCATCTACTGGCGTTGGCGCAAGCCCAGGGAATGGCTGTTTCCCGGAGGTCTGCCCAATCAACCGATGCGTGCCCCCGGAGTGCGCATAATCTGCCAGAAACTGCGCCGCCAACTGGACATGGTCAAGCCGCTCAGCCCGCATGTGCTGCGTCATTCCTTTGCCACCCACCTGCTCGACGCAGGCACCGATCTGCGTACCATTCAACTGCTGCTCGGCCATCGCGACCTGGAGACCACCGCCCGCTACCTGCACGTCTCCGAACACCGACTGCATGCCACCGCCAGCCCGCTCGATGATCTGGCGATCCGCGACATCACCACTTCCGATGGAGATGGCAGAAGACGATGAGACCACATCGGCTCGAAGTAGCCGATGTCTTCCACGCTCACCAGCAGGAGTTCCTCGAACGCTGGGGACCGGTTCTCTCCCGCCAGCAGCACAAGGTCCTGCGTGACATCGGCCTTTGTCGTACCGCCGCCCTCGGCGCTCACCTGCAACGGTGCGACACCTGTTCTTACCAGGACATCAGCTATCTCTCCTGCCGCAACCGGCATTGTCCCAAGTGCCAGTCCACGGCCCGCGATCGCTGGCTCTGCAGGCAAGCCGCCAGCCTGTTGCCGGTAGCCTATTCACACGTCGTCTTCACCCTGCCCCAGCAACTGGCACCGCTTGCACTCCGCAACCAGCGCCTGCTCTACGACCTGCTGTTTCGGGCCGCCTCAGAAACCCTGCTCGCCATCGCCGCTGATCCTCGCCATCTCGGTGCACGCATCGGGGTACTTGCCGTACTCCACACCTGGAGTCAGGATCTGCGCCACCATCCTCACCTGCATTGCCTGGTTCCCGCCGGTGGACTCGCCTTCGATCACTCCCGCTGGGTCGCCTGCCGACCCGGCTTCTTCCTGCCCGTGCGCGTGCTCAGCCGCCTGTTCCGGGGCAAGATGCTGGCCTTGCTCCAGCAGGCTTATAAGAAAGGAGAACTCCGTTGCCTCGGCACCATAGCCAATCTCGCCGACCCGCGTCAGTTCCACTCCCTGTTGCGGCAACTGCGTTCTATGGAATGGATCGTCTATGCCAAGCCACCCTTCGGCGGACCCGAGCATGTGCTGAAGTACCTGGCCCGCTATACTCACCGCGTCGCCATCGCCAACGGCAGGCTTCTGGATCTCGTTAACGGCCAGGTGCGCTTTCGCTGGCGCGACTCCAAACACAATAACCGCATCAAGGTCATGACCCTCGATGCCGTCGAATTCATCCGCCGCTTCCTGCTCCACGTCCTGCCCCAGGGCTTCGTCAGGATCCGCCACTTCGGCTTGCTCGCCAACCGCAATCGCCGACGGGCACTCGCCCTTTGCCGAATGCATCTCCACGCAGCCACTGCAGAGCCAACCCGGATTCTTACTCCACTGCAGCAACAGGCTCTTCATCGTTGCTGCCCCAGTTGTCAGCGCGGAACCCTGCACGTCATTGCCCGGCTTTCCGCTTATGACTTGACCACAATGCTGGTGTCCACCAGCCCCATCGACTCTTCCTGACCCTATGACCATGCCAACACCAACTCGCAGCCCCCTGCTAACCACTTCCTTGCTGGTCGCCCTACCCTTGTGCTCAAAATCGCTTGTACCAACATCCCGCACACTGAGCTTGCCCGCGAAAAACGTATCCCTTAGCTGAGTGATTGAGCATCAGTGAGGGGAGATGAAGATGACGAATGCAAAACGGGCACGATACACGCTGGAGTTCAAGCAGGAGGCGGTGCGGCTGGTTGAGTTGGGCCAGAGCATAGCCGCCGCGGCACGCAGCCTGGGGATGGTGGATCAGACGCTGTTCAACTGGGTCAAGGCCTCACGGGAGGGCAAGCTGAAGGGGGCTGACAGCGCTTCGAAGGTGAGCGCCGAGCAGATGGAGATCAGCCGTTTGAGGGCGGAGTTGGCGCGAGTCAAGATGGAGCGCGACATCCTGGAAAAAGCGACGGCGTACTTCGCGAAAGGCCAGAAATGAAGTACGCCTTTATTTACCGGAACAAGCGGGTGTGGCCGATCAGCGTGCAATGCCGGGTTCTACGCGTGAGCGTGGCTGGCTATCATGAACACTTTGTCCGCCGTCGAGAGATGGTTCAGCGTCGCCACTTGAGCGAGCAGGCACTGCTGGCTCATATCCGTTCCGTGTTTGCAGAGAGCCGGGGAGCCTACGGTTGGCCGCGCCTCTGGCGGGAGCTGCGGGCCCAGGGCATCCGCGTAGGCAAGCTGCGGGTGCAACGACTGATGCAGCGGAACGGTATCCGGGCACGCGGCAAGCGCCGTTTCCGGATCACCACCACGGACAGCCGGCACAGCCTGCCGACTGCGCCCAACCTGCTGGATCGCAACTTCACCGCGACGGCACCGAATCAGGTCTGGGTTGGCGACGTAACCTACATTGCCAGCGATGAAGGATGGCTGTTTCTGGCTGTGGTCATGGACCTGTTCAGCCGCCGCATCGTAGGTTGGTCGCTGCGGGAGCAGATCACCAGCGAAATCGTGATCGATGCCCTGCGGATGGCCTGGTTCCTACGCTGCCCGAACGGCGAGGCAGGACTGATCTTTCACAGCGACCGCGGCAGCCAGTATGCCAGCTACGAGTTCGCCAAGCTGCTGAAAGAGTGCGGGATTACACCCTCGATGAGTCGTAAAGGCAACTGCTGGGATAACGCCTGCAGCGAGACCTTGTTCGGATCACTCAAAGTGGAACGGTTGCACGGCCAGCACTTTGAAACGCGGCGCCAGGGCAAAGATGAAGCCCTCGACTGGCTGCACTGGTATAACCAAACCAGACTGCACTCGACACTGAATTACGTCAGCCCGATGCAGTTCGAACAAGACTCGGCGTTTAGCGCGGAAGCATCCGCAAACTGAACGCACAGGCAACCAAAGCAGGCTATGGAAAAGCAGGAAAGCAAAAACCGCTTTCCAACTTTCCCACAGCCACGACGACTACGAAGTACATTCAGTTATGGGATACGGATTCTAGGGGCAAGGCCATACCGCTGCTGTCGAATGCCACAGTACCTATCGGGTTTCCGCCGTCGTTGCCGCCAGTAAAGTCGTACAGTGAGGTGTAGCTCCCTTGGGGTGTCAGCTTGAAAATGTTGCCAAACCCATGCGCGCCGTCGCAATACGTGGTGCCGTAGAGATTGCCTGCCCCGTCCAGTACGAGACTGCCGCGCGGCCCACACTGGGGGGCCGTCGTTTCGGTAAAGCTATAAAGAGTGTTCAGCGTCCAACTGCAATTGCCGATGGGTGTTAACTCAAAAACCGTACCGCCTTCGCCCGTGCCACCGTTACTGGTGGCGCCGTAGAGGTTAGTGCCCGAGGGATCAAAGATCACGCCGGCGTAGAGATAACCTCCGTCGGTTCCATTCCGAAAATTGTTGAGAGTACAGTCTGTCCAGCCTCCTCTTACGGGCATCAACTCGAAAACCGTGCCGGAGTTACTTAAGCCGCCTTGATAAGTTGTTCCATAGATGTTGCCACTGCCGTCAAAGATCACGCCGTTAATCGGAAATTCTCCATCACTCACTGAGAACGCGTAAAGAACACTCTCCTCATAGCCGCCACCTGAAGGCGCCAGCTTGTAAACAACACCCGCGCCATAGCCGTTGTTGTAGTTGATGTTGCCACCGTAGAACGTGGTGCCATAGATGTTATGCAGCCCGTCAAATTTAAGGTCACCATATTCGGGATCAAATCCGTCACTACTGCCTCCCTGGAAGTAATAAAGTTCGGTTTCCATCCAAGGGCAGAGTGCGGTTTTACAGACTGTCGGATAGGGTCTCAGATTGAAGACTCCGCCAGTTACGGTCGTGCCGTAAAGAGTGCCATTCGGGCCAAAAATTACCCTAGCTTCTGGATTGGCCCCGTCGCTGCCACCGGTAAACTCGTAGAGCGGGTCAAGGGTCCAAACTCTATTCTTTAGCTTATAGACCGTGCCGTAACCGATGCCGCCGCTGTTGGCTGTTCCATAGACATTTCCTGCTCCATCCAACGTCACTCCGGCGTAAGGGCTTGCCCCGTCCTCTCCGCCGGAGAAGTTGTGGATTACGGTGAAGGTTTGCGCCTGCGCTGGTTGCGGCATAACAACGATCAGCACGAACGCGGCTGCCAGCGCGACCAGTGCCGCGCCTAAGCTTAGACCGAAGGTCGAATTTCTAAGTTGTCTTGGGTTCTGCATTGACGTTCTCCTTTCCAACATTGAGGGTTAGTTCCACCGCTATCGCGATGGATTCATGCCCAAGCGGGAGAGCGGCAGACAGGGTCGTCTATCCGCTCTCTCGACCGGAGTCGTTCATGGGTTCGATTCCATTTGGTCACTGGCCTAGAGCCAGCTTGAAAACCGTTCCAAAGTTGTGGGCCCCGCCCTCGTACGTTGTCCCATAAAGGTTTCCATCGTTGGCTTGGATCAGCCCCGCTTCAGGGTAGGAGAAGCTGTACACCGTCGTCAGCAAGCCGCTCGGGGTGATTTCGAAGATCGTTCCCCTGATGTCGGCCCCGCCCCCGTACGTTGTTCCGTAGAAGTTTCCATCGGAGGCTTGGACTAGCCCCGCTTCAGGGTTGGCGCCATCGGAGTGCCCGAAGCTGTACAGCGTCGTCAGCGCGCCACCGGGGGTGATTTTGAAAACCGTCCCCCAAGCGTGGGCCCCGCCGCCATACGTTGTCCCGTAGAAGTTGCCATCGGCGCCAAGCACCAACCCCGCCTCAGGGTTGACGCCATCCGTAAAATTAAAGCTGTACAGCGTCGTCAGCGTGCCACTCGGGGTGATCTTGAAGACCGTTCCCCTTTCGTTGGCCCCGCCCCAGTACGTTGTCCCGTAGAAGTTCCCATCGGCGCCAAGCACCAACCCCGCTTCAGGGTTGAGACCGTCTGGAAGATTGAAGCTGTGCAGGCTCGTCAGGGTCCCACTCGGCGTGATCTTGAAAACTGTCCCCCGGTCGCGGTTCCCGCCCCCATACGTTGTCCCGTAGAAATCCCCATCGCTGAACGGAAGCAGCGCCCCTTCTGGGTCGGCGCCATCCGTCGAGTTGAAGCTGTGCAGCGTCGTCAGCACACCACTTGGGGTGATCTTAAAGACCGTCCCGACGTTGTTTGCCCCGCCCTTGGCCGTTGTCCCGTAAAAGCTCCCATCGCTGCCCAGAACCAACCCCGCCTCGGGGGAGTTGCCGTCCGAACAACCGGTTTGCAAGCAAAAGCTGTACACCGTGGTCAGCGCGCCGCCGGTGGTGATCTTGAAGACCGTTCCGCCGCTGTGGATCCCGCCATCGGCGGTTGTTCCGTACAGGTTCCCATCGGCGCCCTGAGCCAGGGCCGCTTTCGGGTTGGCGCCGTCGCCCCAGTCGAAGTTGTACAGTGATGTGAAACTCTGCGTCGGCAGGTTACAAGTGCCGATCAGACACGAGGCTTCAAAGGTATAGCTAGCCGTACCGTCGTTCCCAGCTACCTGAAGGAACGCCATGCTCGTGCCGTCTTCAGTCGGCGTGAAGTCGATTTGGATGGTGTATACGTAGTTTGGATACCCGATACTGGTGCACTTGGTTTGCACTTGGGTGCCGTCGGGCAAAAATACAGTCATACACAGGTTTTGGTTGGCGCTGCCGGGAAGCGTGGCGGACGCCCTTGCCGTGCCCGTGGTAGCACTTGGGAAAGTGAACGCGTTTGAATCTGTCAGCGGGATGATGTCGCCGTCAACCTGTACTCCGAGGTTGACTTCTTGCGCGTTTGGCGGAAACGGGTACAGACGTTCCAGTGCCACCCCGTAGTTAAGCGTGCCACTCCCAGTCTCGGTTATAGCAATCGTGTATGTGCCCGTCACAGTCAACACCTGGTCGTTTACTACGGAGTTCTGATAGCGTGGATACCCAACACTGCTGCATCCGGAGAAGATCTGCACCGCATTGGGGTCGTAGAGTGTCAAGCAGATGTTGGTCGGTGCAGAGCCGTTTATCGCCACAGCCATGTGAAATGTTTGCCCGCTATATGCGGCGAAAATGAAGGAGTCGACATCTCCCGGGGACTGAAGAGTGCAGTTGGGTCCGGCAAAAACCTCGCCGTCGTCGATGGGAGTGTTCGAAGCTGGCTCAGGGGGACAGTCCTGTCCCTGAGCCAGCGCGGCAGGGGTGACAAAGAGGAGTCCGAAAAGCAAGGTAGCCAGGGTCAGCGCGAACCTGGTTGATATTCGCAACATGATGTTCCTCCTGTGTGCCGGACAAGCCGGCGAGGTGTAGCCTTGTTCAACACCACTTCATTGTTTGGGTTTTTCCGTGTCGCGCGCGGTTCCACTTCCTGGGCACTACCCGTCGGAATTCAGCGCGGCGTGTGGTTCACATTAGGAGTAAAGCGCGCCTCTGCCAACGTAGCATCGGCGGATGTTACGGTAACTTGCCCTCAACTTCTTCACTTGCTTTGTCCTTGTCGGCTACCTGGAGCGCGACTATACTGCCAGCTATCCCAGGCACATCTGGCTGCCCACCGAAGTAACTTGCCTGAAAGTGGAGTGTCCATGCACGAACGGACCTTGACCAGCACGGCGATCTCATCGCAAGAGGTCGAAGCCGAGCTGGGGAGAATTCTGGCGTCGCCCACCTTCAGCAAGGCTGCCCGCCATAGCTGCTTCCTGGAGTTCGTCGTTCGCAAGACCCTCGCGGGATCGGCGGATCTCATCAAGGAATATTCGATCGGCTTAGAGGTGTTCGGCCGTCGTTCCGAAGACTACGATACGGGCCTCGATCCCGGGGTGCGGGTCGAGGCGGGACGGCTTCGTTCGCGGCTGGCCAATTACTACCAGACCGACGGCAAGCTTGACGAGGTCCGCATTCAGCTGCCCAAAGGCACCTACGTTCCGGTCTTCTATCGCAACGGGATTGAACCACCGTTGGAGGAGGCGGCAGCGGATACAGACTCAGCCCCGCCGGTGGCGAAACCGCGGGATGAAGTCACCGTTCGTCCCGCTCGCAAGACTTGGCGCCGATGGCTCGCCGCTGCAGCGGTCCTAGTGGTAGCCGCAATCGCGGTGAGCTATTTCGTCGCTCACCGGCCGCCCAAGTTCACCAATAAAGACAGCATCGTCCTCGCCGACTTCGATAACAATGCCGGCGACGCCGTCTTCGACGATACCCTGAAGCAAGGACTCTCGGTCCAGATTGAGCAATCGCCCTTTCTCTACCTGGTTTCCGACAGTAAGGTGAACGCAACCTTGAAGCTGATGGGGCGCGCCGCCGGCGACCGATTGACGCCGGCGGTCACACGCGAGGTGTGCTTGCGCATGGCCAGCACGGCCATGTTGACCGGCTCGATTGCCCGCTTGGGCAGCCAGTACCTGATTGGCTTGCAGGTAGTGGACTGCAACAACGGGGACGTATTGGCAGAAGCGTAGGAGCAAGCGGCAAACAAGGAAGCGGTGCTGAAGGCCCTGGACGCTGCGGCAATCAGCTTGCGCGGCAAGCTTGGAGAATCGCTTAGTTCGGTGGAGAAGTACTCCACTCCGCTGGCCCAGGCGAC
>Ga0302320_10029223_pt1 | contig 10552 bp, 9 predicted proteins | sample Bog_T0_3_FD_202130 | JGI IMG/M metagenome (GOLD analysis project Ga0302320, IMG submission 202130) | Peat permafrost microbial communities from Stordalen Mire near Abisko, Sweden - Bog_T0_3 | ecosystem: Environmental > Terrestrial > Soil > Wetlands > Peat | place: Sweden: Abisko, Stordalen Mire... | reverse complement strand
GCGGCGGTTGGCGCTGCCGCAGAGGACCGGCAACTGGTCGCCGACGAGTTTGCAGCAACGGCTGGTGAAGGCCGGGGGCAGTCTGGTCAAGCACGCCCGGTACTACTGCCTGATGCTGGCCGAGAGCCATCTCACACGGCGGCTGTTCGGAACGATGGTAGAAAGGATCGCCGCCTTGCCGGCGCCGACGGGGTAGACGGAGGCGATGTGTAGCGAAATCAGGCGGGCCGGGAGGTGAGGGTCGGAGAGGTGTTTGTGGAATGCGCTAAAAAGAGGGGATTCCCCGGTTTTGGACTTTCGAACAAGGGCGACAACCCCGCCTTGCCGGGGGCGAAGACGACGCCCGGAAAAGAAATGCAAGTCTTGGGGTCAAATGACGGCGGTTTGATGTATACCAACTAGGTCTGTAAGTCCGAAATGGAAATCTCGGCTAGAACTTGGCGGAGTTTTTTGGATCCCCAAGGAGGATTTTGTATCCCCAAGGAGGATAAGTTACATGTCATATGTACGTTCAAAACGGTCCTTCGTGTTGCTTGCCATGGTGGTAGCAGCGTCTTTGTTGAGTATTAGGGTAGGCCGCGCCGACACCTTTTTGTGCCCTGGTGCGGCTAACCAGAACACCCAAGTTGGCGGTGTCTACACTGTTGTCGGAGGGATTGGGTCCTGCAGTAACGTTGCCGTCCAGTTGTACATTCCCACGGACACTGACTACGCCAGATTGGAGTGGACGGGCATCGGCCTGACACTCGGCGAGCTGGGTGAGAGTAACGCAACAGTGGCGTTCACTGCGGACAAAGCCGGCGATCAGCCGTACTACATGATGACGTTTCAGAGCTCCACCAATTTGGGTCAGTCTGGGACTCCTGGCGGGAACATTAACGACCAGATTATGATGTTAGAGTTTCAGACAACGACCACCACCGGCGGTAACATGGCGTTGGATCCGGATTCAACGTTGTTTAACCTATACGACAACAGCACAGGCTATTATTTGCAAGGTGGCCAACAGGACGCCAGAACGCTGGATTCTTGGCTCGGGACGCCCTTAGGGTTGAGCGGCGACGCCATCACGGGTTTGCGTATTGGAGAAGGCCTAGCCGGCGGATGCACCGGCAGTTGCTCGGAAACCCTGACAGTTTATTCTCTGGACGTCGGCGGCCCAACCCCCGAGCCGGGAACACTGGATATGTTCGGCTTGGGCTTGGCAGGTTGCGCCCTGGTCGGCAAGCGTCGTTACGCGCACAAGCAGTGACAACTTCGGCGAGCGGTAACGAATATCGCCTGGGAAAGCTGAATCTCGATGCCCGCCACGTGAAGTAGCGATATCCGGCGGGTGTAGTCGAATGCGGCCATCCGATTGATGTCGGTGATGTCTTCACGTGGTCAAGGGCGGTCTTGGGCTTGCGAACACTCCAGCCCCCCGCGGGTTACCATGGAGCAAGTAGCCACGCTCAGGGTCGCCCATGCACACCAACCGCAAGGCTAGCGGTCCTGTGACCGCTCGCTTTCACGAAGCCGGATCAGAGCCGATTCCACGGCGGCCTTGAGCGGCGCCAGATCGTCCTCAATGGTCAGCCAGACCCGAACGATGTCGATCCTGTCGTATTCGTGCCGCAGGAGGTTGCCTATCGCGCGCAACTCCGGCCAAGCAATCGTGGGGCATAGTTCCTCGGCCACGCAACCGAGTTTCTTCGCTGCCTCGCTGATCCGTTCCAGACAACGCTCTACCGCATTGCTCGTCTTGAGGTCTTCGGTGAAAGCCGTCACATCCATTCCGGCGGTAAACTCTTCGATCCAGACGATGTTTTCCAGAATATCCTCGAATCGCTGAATTGGATCCTTAGAAGGCACGTACGGCCTCGGACTCCACCGTTCTCCGAACACGCGGCTTGAGGGTTCCTTCCTCGATCAGATCCACGGGTTGCCCGAGCAATTGGGAAAGCTGAATCTCGATGCCCGCCACGTGAAGAAGCGATATCCGCCGGCTCCCGTCGAACGCGGCCATCAGATCGATGTCGGAATCGGGGCGCCGGTCGCCCCGCGCCGTAGAGCCGAACAGCGACAGGCGCACTACGCCGGCGGCTCTTAGCGCCGGTTCATGGGAGCGTAGCGCGTTCAGGACCTGCTCGCGGTTCATAACTTCATTCTTGCCCGATGCCTTCGCCCGGTCAAGGGCGATCTTGGTTATCATGGACACTCCCACCGCCCCCGCGGGTTACCATGAAGCAAGTAGCCGCGCTCAGGGTCGCCCATGCACACCAACCGCCTTGCACAAGAGAAGAGTCCCTACCTGCTCCAACACGCCCACAACCCCGTGGACTGGTATCCCTGGGGACCGGAGGCCTTCGCCAAAGCCCGCGCCGAAAACAAGCCCATCTTTCTTTCCATCGGCTACTCCACCTGCCACTGGTGCCACGTCATGGAGCGCGAGTCCTTCGAAAGCCAGGGCATTGCGGACCTGTTGAACCGCGACTACGTGCCCATCAAGGTGGACCGCGAAGAGCGCCCCGACGTGGACCGCATCTATATGACCTTCGTCCAGGCCACCACCGGCGGCGGCGGCTGGCCCATGTCCGTATGGCTCACGCCCGACTTGCAGCCTTTCTTCGGCGGCACCTACTTCCCGCCCGAATCCCGCTACGGGCAGCCGGGCTTCGGGTCGATCCTGACGCAAATCTCGTCCGCCTGGGCCACGGACCGCGCAGGCATCGCCGATTCCGCCCGCGACATGGTCGAGCAGCTCAAGCGGCACGTCGGCTTCGACGCGACGCGCCCCGGGCCGCCGGCCATCGACGCGGCCATGCTCGATAGCGGCTTCTACGTCTTTCGCCGCTCCTTCGATTCGCGGTACGGCGGGTTCGGCGGCGCCCCCAAGTTTCCCCGTCCCTCCGTGCTCAATTTCCTGCTGCGCTACTACGCCGGCGCAAAGAGCCAGGAAGCGCTCGACATGGCGCTTCTCACGCTGCTCGAAATGGCCAAGGGCGGGATGCACGATCAGCTCGGCGGCGGATTCCACCGCTACTCCGTGGACGACCACTGGTTCGTGCCGCATTTCGAGAAGATGCTCTACGACCAGGCCCAGATCTCCATCGCCTACCTGGAAGCCTTCCGCATCACCGGCGACCGGCAGTACGCCGATACCGCCCGCCGCACCCTCGATTATGTCCTGCGCGATATGACTGCGGGCGGATTCTACTCCGCCGAAGACGCCGATAGCGCCGCCGACCCGGCCCACCCGGACGACAAAGGCGAAGGAGCTTTCTACATCTGGACGGCCGAAGAGATCCGCGCGCTGGTCCCCGCGCCCGCGTCCTCCTGGTTCTGCTATCGCTATGGCGTCGCCGAGTCCGGCAACGTGGAGCAAGACCCGCACGGCGAATTCTCCGGCCGCAACATCCTCTACCAGGCGCATACGGTGGAAGAAACAGCCCGGCAATTCGGCCGCCCCACCGAGGAGATCCACGCGGCGCTGCGGAGCGCCGAGGCCATCCTCCTAGAAACCCGCTCCAAGCGCGTGCGCCCGCACCTGGACGACAAAATCCTCACGGCTTGGAACGGCCTGATGATTTCGGCCTTCGCCCTGGCCGGCGCCGCCCTAGAGGAACCGCGCTACGCCCAGGCCGCGCGCGACGCCGCCGATTTCCTTCTCACCCGCATGGTGGACCCCGCCACCGGCGTCCTCCTTCGCCGCTATCGCGCCGGCGACGCGGCCGTCCCCGGCTTCCTCGAAGACTACGCCCTGCTGGCTCAGGGATTGCTCGATCTCTACGAAGCGCAATTCGATATCGCCCATCTGGAAGCCGCCGCGCGCCTCACGGAGAAACAGATGGAGCTATTCGAGGATCGCGAAAACGGCGCCTTCTTCGGCGCCGCCGCGAACCGGGATCTTATCGTACAGGTGAAAGAAGATTACGACGGCGCCGAGCCCTCCGGCAACTCCGTGGCAGCCATGAACCTGCTGCGCCTCGCCCGCATGACCAACCGCGCCGCATTCCGCGAATCGGCGGACCGGCTTCTGGCGGCCTTCGCTCCCCGCCTGGCGGCCGCGCCGGTTGCCCTTCCCCAGATGCTCGCGGCCTGCGAATTCCTGCTGCGCGAACCCCGCGAGATCGTCGTGGTCGGCGATCGTGACGCCGCAGATACCAGGGCGCTGCTCCGGGTCTTGCACCGCAGCTTCGGACCGAACCGCATCACGCTGCTGGTGGATTCGCCCGAAACCCGCCGCAAACTAGCCGCCGGGATTCCCGCCATCGAATCCATGGAAAAGATCGGCGGACGCGCCAGCGTGTACGTTTGTACCAATTATGCGTGCCAGTTGCCGGTTTCCGAGCCGGAGGAGTTGGCCGCGTTGATACAATAGACCAATGGAAAGAGCAGCAGCCACAACCCTCAAGGGCAATCCCCTTACCCTGATCGGCCCCGAGTTAAAGGCCGGCGACGCCGCCCCGGATTTCAACCTGGTGGACAAGGGCCTGAAGCCCGTAACCCTGAAAGATACCGGCAACCACGTACGTATTTTCAGCGTGGTCCCTTCGCTCGACACGCCCGTCTGCGACGCCCAGACCAAGAAGTTCAATGAGGCCGCCGCGCAGCTTCCCGACGTCGACATCTACACCGTCAGCATGGACCTGCCCTTCGCCCAGTCGCGCTGGTGCGGCGCGTTCGGCGTGGACCGGATCAAGATGCTCTCCGATCACCGCGAGGGCTCCTTCGGCGCCAATTACGGCACGCTCATCAAGGAACTGCGCATCGAAAGCCGCGCCATTTTCGTGGTGGACCGCGAGAACCGCATCCGCCACGCCGAGTATGTCAAGGAAGTGGCCGACTTCCCCAACTACGAAGCCGCGCTGGCGGCGGTCCGTACCTCTTTGGCGGCCACGGCCTAAGTAGCGCGGACGATCGTTTTTTGTCGTCTGCGTTTCTTCTTTTGAGGTTACGCTGGATCTCACCGAACCACCTCCCGCATCGGCCGCCCAACGCGTTTTCACGCGCGCCGTGGGAAGTCCGCTGGTGCGGGGCGGGCTGACGCTGGTAGCGGGCGTCCTGGTCGGCAATGTGCTCGGATTCGTGCGGGTGGCGCTCACCGCCTACCTCCTCGGCACCCACAGCCTGGCCGATTCGCTGGCCGTGGCCATGGGCCCGCTGGACACGCTTAATTCCCTGCTGATCAACGGCATCGTGTTCGCATTCGTCCCCATGCTGACCGCCTGTGCCCTGGCGGAACGCACGGGCCTTTTCCTGAAGGTCAGCCGCTGCTTCGCCTGGGCGCTCACGGCGTTTGCCGCCGCCGCCATCCTGGCCGCGCCGTTGTTGATGAAGGCGCTGGCCCCCGGCCTGGACCCGCGGTATTTCGGCGTGGCCGTGACCAACCTGCGCGTCATGACCGCCTCGGTTGTGCCGGCGGGCATCGCGGCCGTGCATTTCGCCCAACTCTACACCGAACGGCGCTTCGGCCTAGCCGCGTTTTACCAGGCCGCGCTTAACCTGTTCATGGTCGTCAGCGCCTTGTGCCTGTGGAAAGCCTTCGGCGTGTACGCTTTCGCCATCGGCTATGCCACCGGGGCCTGGGTGCAACTCGCCGTAGTGTGGTTCGCCACCCGCGCCCGGCTGGATACGGCAGCGGCCCCACCCAGCCGCGTCGGCTGGGGCGAGATCCTGGCCAAGCCGGCGTTCTACATGATCTATGCCGCCGGCATCGGCCTCAACATCGTGTTCACGCGCGCCTGGGCCACACGCGGCGGCCCCGGAATGGCTGCGGCTCTCGATTACTGCATGCGCGGCGTCTCGGTACCCCTGGCAATCCTGGTGACTCCGGTTTCCAACTCTCTGCTGCCGGAAATCGCGCGCTTGCGGGCCGCCGCCCGCGTGCGCGAAGCTCTCCACCTGATCGACCGTACCGTGGGTCTGACCGCGCTAGCCGCGGTGGCCGCGTGCGCCTTCGCGCTGTTGTTCCGCCATCCCGCCATCGCCCTCCTCTTCCAGCGCGGCAGCTTCACAGCCGATTCCACGCGCCTGGTTTCGGCCGTGTTCGTGGGGCTTGGCCCCAGCCTCGTTGGCTGGAGCCTCATCGAGGTCGCTTCCCGTTCCCTGTTCGGCCTGGACCGCCCGTGGCCGCCGGTCATCGCCGCCGCGATCCCCTTGCTGCTGAACGTGACGATTACCCTGCGTTTGCAATCCATGCGGCCTGAGCTGATCGGCTTAGGCGCAAGCGTAGGCTTCCTGGCCGGCGCCGTAGCCCTGATCGCCATGGCCCACGTCAGCCGCAAGAATTGGGCGTAAACGCCGTTCTACCGTTTGCGCGCCGCGAACCGCGAGCCCGCCGAATCGAAGGTGAAGGTGTAGAGTACCTCCGTCGCGTTGAAAATCATCACCCGCTTCCACGCGGTTGCGATTTCCTGGTTGGCCGCCGCGTCCAGTTCCACAAACTGGCCCGTGACCTGATCCGGCATATCCTTGATCGCGTCCGGCAGGGGCGCTTCGCCATCCAATTCCACATTCATGTGGGTGGGCCTTAAAGCATTATTCAGAAATACCTTGCTGTCCTGAACCGCATTCATGGCGGACTCCTCGCACAAGCAGTCTAGCGGCTCTCATGGGCTATAGCAAGCGGAAAATACGATGGGGCACTCTGAAATGCCTCAAAAGGGCTAAATCGCGACTCTAGCAGGCTGTAAGCTGTTGATCCTGTGTTGTGGGGCAGGCGCTTTCGCCTGCCAACCGGCCATTCCAGGGCCTTATTCCGCAGCCTACTAGGCCGGGCGGTAACGGCTTTCGACGTAATTGTTCAAAATGCCGATGAACTCCGGCACAATGCGGTCGCCCTTTAAGGTGGTTATCAGCCGCCCATCCACGTAAACCGGGGCTTTGGGATCTTCGAACGTCCCAGGCAGCGAAATGCCGATATTTGAGTGCTTGGATTCGCCCGGGCCGTTCACAATGCAGCCCATCACCGCCACGGTCAGCTTCTCCACGCCCGGCCGGCTCGATTTCCACTCCGGCATCTGCTCGCGCAGGTAGGTCTGAATCTGGTCCGCCATGTCCTGGAAGAAGCTGCTGGTGGTCCGCCCGCAGCCTGGGCACGCCGTCACCTGCGGCGTGAAACTGCGTATCCCCAGCGATTGCAGGATCTGCCGCGATATCACCACTTCTTCCGTCCGGTCCCCGCCCGGCAGCGGCGTCAGCGAGGCGCGGATGGTATCGCCGATGCCATCCTGCAGCAGCGGCGCCAGCGCGGCCGTCGTCGCCACGATTCCCTTCCCTCCCAGGCCCGCCTCCGTCAACCCCAGGTGCAGCGGGTAATCGCAAACCGCCGCCAGAGCGCGGTAGACGTCGATCAGATCCTGCACGCCGCTCACCTTGGCGCTGAGGATGATCTTGTCGTGCCCCAATCCATACCGCTCCGCCGCCTGCGCCGATTCCACCGCGCTCGCCACCATGGCATCCATGGTCACTTCGCGCGCTTCCTTAGGCTCCGGCGACCGCGAATTCTCGTCCATCATGCGCGTCAGCAGCATGGAATCGAGCGATCCCCAGTTCACCCCGATGCGCACCGGCTTATCGTTCTCTACCGCCACCTCGATCATGGTCCGGAAATTATCGTCGGTCTTGCGCCCGATATCGCTATTCCCCGGGTTAATCCGGTACTTCGCCAGCGCGCGCGCGCACTCCGGATATTTTTTCAGCAGGATGTGCCCGTTGTAATGGAAGTCGCCGATAATCGGTACGCGCACGCCGAAACTCTCCAGCGCGTCCGCGATCCGCGGCACCGCCGCCGCCGCCTGCTCCGTATTCACCGTGACGCGCACAAGTTCCGACCCGGCGCGCGCCAGCGCCATTACCTGGTTGACCGTCGAGGGCGTATCGGCCGTATCGGTGTTGGTCATGGACTGCACGACGATCGGATGATCGCCGCCCACCTTCACGCCCCCCACGTCCACGACGGCCGCCTTCCGGCGGAGTCTCACTGCCATATGCCTCCAATTTTAGCATCTTGTCGTATCGGGGCATGGCTTTAGCAGCGCCCCCCTGGAAAGCGCCGGCCGTAATTTAGTTATCATGATGCCTGTGAAGCCCTATCTCTCTCTGCCTCTAGCCATTCTGGCGATGAGTTCCGGCGCGATTCCCTGCCGGGCACAGTCTCGCGCTCTTACCACCGCCGACTATGCCCACGCGGAAAAACTCATGAATTACAACACCAACGGCATGGTGTTCCGCTCCAGCGTGCAGGCCAACTGGCTGCCGGACGAGCGCATGTGGTATCGCGTCGCCACTGCCGAAGGGTTCGAGTTCGTGCTGGTGGACCCGGCCCGCGGCGTGCGGGAGCCGGCGTTCGACCATGCCAAAGTGGCGGCGGCCCTTTCGAAGGCGGCTGGCTCCAACTACGATGGCGCGCACCTGCCTTTCCAGTCGTTCACGCTCTCGCCCGATTCGCAGTCCATCTCGGTTACGGTCGGCTCCAACCGGTGGAGGTGCGACCGCCAGGGCGAAGCGTGCGCCGCGGACACCACTCCCGAAAGCGCTCCTCCCGCGGGCGCGCAACGCGGCGGAGGCAGAGGCGCCGGCGGCCGTGGTTTCGGCGGGGGCCGGGGGGGCGCGGCGGGCGGTGGAGCGACGTCTCCCGACGGCAAGAGCACCGTTACGATCCGTGACAACAACCTGTGGCTGCATGACGTGAGCAGCGGCAAGGACACGCAACTCACCACCGATGGCGTCAAGGACTTCGGCTATGCGACCGACAACGCCGGCTGGCAATCGAGCGACCGCGCTATCGTGCAGTGGTCGCCCGATTCCACCAAGATCGCGACCTACCAGCAGGACCAGCGCGGCGTCGGAGACATGTACCTGGTGAACACCACGGCCGGGCATCCTACGTTGCGGGAGTGGAAGTACCCGCTGCCGGGGGACCCGGTGGTCACTACCATCCAGCGCGTGATCGTCGATGTAGCCGCGGCGAAAGTAGTCCGGTTGCAAATGCCTCCCGATCAGCACCGTTCCACGCTGTGCGACGACATCACATGCAGCGGCTCGCTCGATATGCAATGGAATGCCGACGCCACGCAGCTAGCCTTTGTCTCCACCTCGCGCGACCACAAGGAGGAGCGCCTCATGATCGCCGACGCCGCCACCGGCGCTGTGCATGAGGCGATCAACGAGAAGGTCGCGACGTATTTTGAGTCCGGCAACGGGCGCATTAACTGGCATTATCTGCCGGCCACCGGCGAAGCGATCTGGTTCTCCGAACGCGACAACTGGGGTCAGCTCTATCTCTACGATCTGAACGGCGTCAACAAGCTCAAGAACCAGATTACCAGCGGCGAAGGCAATGTCACGCAAGTCCTCAAGGTGGACGAGAAAGCGCGTGTGATCTATTTCCTTGGCGTTGGCAAGGAGAAGGGGCGCGATCCGTATTTCAGCCACCTGTACAGCGTCGGCTTCGATGGCAGCGGCCAGAAGCTCCTCACGCCAGACGACGGCAATCATTCGATCGAGCTATCCCCATCGGGCCGGTATTTCGTGGACACATACTCGAAGCCGGATGTCCCGCCGGTAATCGCGCTGCGGGACAGTAGCGGCAAGCTGATTACGCCGCTCGAAAAGGCCGACGCTTCCAAGTTGCTGGCCTACGGGTGGAAGCCGCCGCAGCCGATCATCGTGAAGGCGCGCGACGGCGTCACGGACCTCTACGGGCTGATGTACGCGCCCACGAACCTGGATCCCGCAAAGAAGTACCCGATCGTGAACCACATTTATCCCGGTCCACAGACCGGCAGCGTGGGCAGCCGTAGTTTCTCCACGGGCCGCGGCGATGCGCAGGCGCTGGCGGAACTCGGCTTCATCGTCGTGGAGATCGACGGCATGGGTACGCCGTGGCGCTCCAAGAAGTTCCACGACGCCTACTTCGCCGACATGGGCGACAACACTTTGCCCGACCAGGTATCCGGCATGAAGGACCTGGCAAAGCGCGACCCGTGGATCGATCTCGACCGCGTGGGCATCTATGGGCATTCCGGCGGCGGTTACGCCACCGCGGGAGCCATGTTCCACTATCCCGATTTCTTCAAGGTGGGGATTGCGGAGTCCGGCAACCAGGATAATCGCGAGTACGAGGACGATTGGGCCGAGAAGTGGCAGGGGCTGCTGGAAAAGACGCCGGAGGGAAAGAGCAACTACGACAGCCAGGCCAATCAGAATTTCGCCAAGAACCTGAAAGGGCATCTGATGCTGGCGCATGGCACGATGGATAACAACGTGCCGCCCTACAATACGCTCCTGGTGGTGGCCGAACTGATCAAGGCCAATAAGGATTTCGACTTGGTTCTTTTCCCGAACCGCGCCCACAGCTATGGCCCCGACGCCAATTACATGATGCGCAAACGCTGGGATTACTTCGTGCGCTATCTGCTGGGGGCGGAGCCGCCCAAGGAGTACGAGTTCCACGCGCCGGCTGCCGGCGGTCCGCCCGCGGGAGCCGCACAGTAGCGGTCTTGCACAGCCATGTGGGGCAGCCAATCCTGGCTGCAAGCCGCCTTTCAGGCGGCTGGACCCGCTGGAA
>Ga0302320_10029220_pt1 | contig 10554 bp, 5 predicted proteins | sample Bog_T0_3_FD_202130 | JGI IMG/M metagenome (GOLD analysis project Ga0302320, IMG submission 202130) | Peat permafrost microbial communities from Stordalen Mire near Abisko, Sweden - Bog_T0_3 | ecosystem: Environmental > Terrestrial > Soil > Wetlands > Peat | place: Sweden: Abisko, Stordalen Mire... | reverse complement strand
GCGGAGTGTATACGACCAACGGCTCGGTGCTGTCTATCTTCAAGCGCTCTCCTGTGGCGGAGGGGCCGCCCGATCTTTTCTGTTTGGCTTTACTCACAGACTTTCAGGGGTACTTTCCGAATTACTCCCGTGTGGTCGCCGAGAGGCTGAACTACCTGACATGGGTGGTGCTCAAGGCGCATACCCGTAACCGCGCTGGACAAGTCAAGCTGCGCTCCGCTGACCCGCGGGAGATGCCGGAGATCAATTTTCGCTACTTCGAACAAGGGGCCGATGAAGATCTGGAGGCCATGCTCGACGGCATTCGTTTTGCGCGCAAACTCACTGCCGGCATGCGGCAGAACAACTCCATGACAGAAGAGGTTCCGGGAGACAATTGCCAAAGCGACGACGAGCTAAAGGAGTTTGTCCGCAGCAATGCCTGGGGGCATCATGCATCCGGTACTTGCGCCATCGGGCCCAGGGAGAAGAATGGCGTGCTTGGCAGCGACTTTCGGGTTCACGGTACAAAAGGCTTGCGCGTTGTGGATGCCTCAGTCTTCCCTCAGATTCCAGGCACATTTATTGTGAGCGCCATCTATATGGTTGCTGAAAAGGCGGCCGAGGTCATACTCTCCGGAATTTAGGCCGGGAGGATGGTTGAAGCTAAGCCGCAATAAACAAATTGAGGGAAATAGTGATTGACAAGCAATGAAAATAAGTTCCATAATTCTGGCTCGGTAACAAGTTGAGCATCCCGATCTTTCCCAAGGAGCCCTTCCCCGTGGCTTACGATGTTCCCCAGTTGTTACAGATGTCGTCCTCTGCCCTGGACGCGCTCTTCTCTTCCAGCATTTGCGGAGATATTCCGAACGGTCCCGCCAAAGGAACCGCGATCATTGCTTCAGACACGGTGTACAGTCCTGAAATTGCGGAGTTTGTGAACCTGTTTGTCTGGCAAGGTAAGAACTTCAACGCGGCAAAGGGAGAGTTGTGCAACAGGATCTCTGTCTTTGGTCTCAGCGCAATTATTGCCAAGGTTTATAAGGCGACCAGCTTGCTGGATGACAAAGAGTGCATCGTTCTCGACTACTCCGAAACCTCCATGGTTGCGCATTGGATTCGCGATGAAATTCGCTTGATCCAACCTGACTTCTACCTGGGCCGCGTGTATTGGGATAACAAACCATTGATCCACTTTTGCCTGCAATTTGGCGCCGCGGTTGCGGCCCCTCAGGGTTGACGCGTTTCGGAATCCGTTTTGTATCCGTTTCACAATCGAACAGGGCTGGACACGCACTTATCGCGCCACATGATGCCGCAATCCAACATACTGGTGACCGCTGCGCTCCGGATGGATCGCGAAGGTGAATTGCGCAGTTTGCTGGAATCAATGAACCATCGTCCCGGAAGCGTGAATCCGGCCAATTCCGTGGTGCCTTTCGAGCAGTTTGCGCAGCTTCACTTTGCGCGGCTCGTGATTCTCGAGGACAGGACTGCCGGTGACCTGACAGCGGCTTACGGGGTGCCCCAAGTGAATTACCCCCTGTGCCTTGCGTTTGTGGCCGACTTCGATGGAACGGCAGATGAATTTCGCGCAGACCTGGCGAGGCGCGCCAAAGATGGCCTGGAGCGAATATTTTCATGTTGCCAGGGGTTTGAACCGCGCATGAATCTAGCCGAATGGATGAAGGAGCACGAGAATGCTTCGGCTACGAATTACATCAATTGGGTGGGGCGAACGGTGGGTCAAATCCGCGAGGAAGACGCACTCCGGCTGGCACTGGAGAATCATGTGCAGGCAAACTCGGCTAACTTCGCGGATAACACGGCGCGTGAAGTTCACGCCGCTTTGCGCGAGTTTGTTCATGCGGAGACCAATTCAGGTCGCCTTTCATTCAATCCGGCACCTCCTACGCCTTTCGGTTGGTGGTTGCGGAATGCGGCGCACCTGATCTTTGTTCCACTGGTCTTACTCCTGATTTCTCCGTTTCTGCTTTTGTATCTCCCTTTCTTCTGTTACCAGCTTCGCAGCCGTGAGCAGAGCGATCCGGTCATTGCACCTCGTGTGGGACAAGCCGATGAGCAGAAACTCGCAAGCCTCGAAGATTACGATGTGACCAACCAGTTCACCGCGATGGGCAGCCTGAAGCCAGGGCTGTTCCGCCGCTGGACGCTTGTCTTCCTTTTGTGGGTTCTGGACTGGACCACGCGCCATGTTTATACGCGCGGCCAGCTGGCGCGAGTCCCGACGATTCATTTTGCCCGCTGGGTGTTTTTGAATGACCGCAGGAGGTTGCTGTTTGCAAGTAATTATGACAGCAGCCTGGAAACCTACATGGATGACTTCATCAATAAGGTTGGCTGGGGCCTGAACCTTGTTTTCAGCAATGGTGTCGGCTATCCGGCATCCAGGTGGCTCATCCTTGACGGCGCCAAAGACGAGCAGAAGTTCAAGAATTTTCTCCGCCGTCATGAGTTACCGACAGAGGTCTGGTACAAGGCGCATCCAGGATTGTCCGCATTCGATCTGAAGAGAAACACCCTTATCCGTCAGGGAATTGAGCGGTCTGCGATGTCGGAGCCGGAATGCCGGCAGTGGCTGTCGCTGCTATGAAGGAGGCGCAGATGCCCTTGGCGGTGGAGTATGCGGATGTGCAGGGAATGCTCCGCTTTGGCTTTGCAAAGATGAGCGAGGCCTGCTATCTGCTGCTGACGATCCGCGACCCAGGGGCGGCTCGCGCCTGGCTTAGGCAGGCGCCCGTGACCACTGCCGAGGAGATGAGTCCCGCACCGTCAACGGCGCTGCAGATTGGATTGACGCGCCAGGGATTGGAGCATCTGCAGGTTCCCGAGCGCGTGATTGCCGGATTTTCATTGGAGTTTCTCTCCGGCATGTCGGCGGATGAGAACCGCTCGCGGCGTCTGGGGGATATGGGAGCGAATGCTCCACGGAACTGGAGCTGGGGTGCGGAGGAGAAGGTTCCCCACGTGGTGGTCATGTTGTTTGCGGAGCCGGGAAAGTTGGCGGATTGGCAAGAGTCGGTCAAGCGGAATCTATGGCAGGCGGCCTTCGAGGAGATTGCGTGCCTTTCTACCTCCAACCTGGGAGGGCGCGAGCACTTCGGCTTTATCGACGGCATTAGCCAACCGCAGATCGACTGGCAACGCTCCCGCACCGTTTCTGTGAATGGCAATCAACTTAGTTATGGCAACTTGGTCTCAATCGGGGAGTTTGTGCTTGGCTATCCCAATGAGTACAACCGCTATACCGAGCGCCCATTACTCGATCCGAAGGATCCCGGCACGGAGGATTTGCTGCAAGCTGAAGACCAGCCGGACAAGAAGGACCTGGGCAGGAACGGATCGTACGTGGTGATTCGCCAGCTTGCGCAGGACGTGCGGACGTTCTGGCAATACCAGGAGCAGGCAGCGAGATCGATTAGCCAAACAGGCAGCCGCGTTGCGGAAGCCATGCTGGGGCGCGCGATTGCCGATGGCGCACCGCTGGTGCCACTGAGCGATGTCCCGATGGAAGGTGTGGGCGATGTGGGAAATGATGCGAAACGAAAGCTGGATAATGGCCTGAATCGTTTCACCTACGCATCCGATCCCGATGGGACGCGCTGCCCATTTGGATCGCATATTCGGCGCGGCAATCCACGTTCGGCCGATCTTCCCGGCAATCCGCGCGGACTTATCGCGAAGCTCATCCATATTCTCGGATTCGGCAACGCAAACTTGCGCGCGGATTTGACTGCTTCGGTCCGATTCCATCGCGTCTTGCGGCGGGGACGGGAATATGGTCCGGGGCTGTCTCCCGAGCAAGCTCTTCAGTCTGCGCCAGCCGGCGATCCCGAACGCGGCCTTCATTTCGTCGCGCTCAATGCCAACATCGAGCGCCAGTTCGAGTTTGTGCAGAACGCATGGATGGCGCAGACCAAGTTCGACGGGATGACCGAGGAGAGCGATCCGCTTCTCGGTAACCGGCAGCCGGTTGCGGGCTGCCCATTTACGAATACGTTCTCGATGCCGCAGGAAGGCAAGCCGCGCAAGCGCCTCATGGGGGTGCCTGCATTCGTGACGGTGCGCGGCGGAGCTTATTTTTTCCTGCCTGGAATACGGGCCCTCAAGTACCTGAGCAGTGCAGGCGGCAAATAAAAGCCGCTATTGAAAGTTGGAGGTATGTGTCGTGGTCGAAAAGCGTAGAGGTTTGCTCAAGCCTATTCTGATGGGTGTCCTGGTCCTTATTGCCGGGGGCGCCGCGTTCTTCGCGATCTGGTGGTTTCAGCAGCCCCGTCCTGGGCACGTGAAGGATGAGGCTCTGCTTGTGGGCAGGACCGCGGACACCTTCCCGGCCGCGGACGAGGATTTCTTTCACGATATGGACGGCGGCATCGATCTGACCGCCGCGGCGCCCGCGGCCGATAAGACCGCCCTGATCAAGGGAAGAAACACGTGGCTGGTGTGGAGCGCCGGCGACGACCACTTGTGGGACACGCTCATCTACAGGAGCGCCGGCGCACTGGATTTCCTGAAGGTGCTCTCTTCCCATCCCGAGCTGTTGAAGATCGACCCAAACTTCAGCCGCGATCACCGCTGGGAGTATCTTGGGCTGGTCAATGATCCCTGCTTTGAGAAGGCAACCGGACCCGATCCCGATCGCTGGGGGCTTTGGGTGGACAAGCGGAAGGCGAGCTGCAAGCCGGATCCATTTGAAAATGAGCAGAAGTATCCCGGCGTCAAGATTGGGTCTCGCGGCACAACTGTCAACGGCAAGGACTTTCCTGCCGGCTCGTTTTATGGCTACGAAACAGGCATCGTCGGCCTGCGTCTCTTTCCCAACCCGGCCTTCGACGATGCGGCTGCCAAGCGCTGGGACCCGCAAAGATATTACACAGACCCAAAATACTATAACGACAAGAATCTCGTGCGCCCCTACCGTGTTGGCATGTCGTGCGGCTTTTGTCATGTTGGTCCCAACCCCCTCAAGCCGCCTGCCGATCCAAACAATCCCAAGTGGGAGAACCTCAGCTCCACCGTGGGCGCGCAGTATTTTTGGATTCAGAGGATCTTTTACTGGCAGGGCGATCCATCGAATTTCGCCTGGCAACTCTTCCATACTTCGCGGCCCGGTTCGCTCGATACTTCTTTTGTTTCTACCGACAACATCAACAATCCTCGCACCATGAACGCGCTTTATCTGTTAGGCGATCGATTGGATCACTCCCTGCGCTGGGGCAAGGAGACGCTTGCAGGGCCGCAAAAAGACAACAAGCAGCTCAACGACTATGTGAGCGACGGACCACTTACCCGCTACTTCGCGAAGCCAGACACGGTGTGGACACCGCGCGTCCTGAAAGACGGATCGGATTCAGTGGGAGTTCTGGCGGCGCTCAATCGCGTATACCTGAACATTGGGACATTCAGCGAAGAATGGCTGCTGCACTTCAACGCGCTCATCGGGGGCAAAACAGTTTCTCCGATTCCAGTTTCCGTTGCCCGCAACAACTCCGCCTACTTTGCCGCCACCGAGGCGCAGACTCCAGACATGGCGCTGTTCCTGCTCAGCTCTACCGGAGCGCATCATCTGCAGGACGCTCCCGGAGGCGCACAGGTGCTGAAGAAAGACGAGGCCCTGGTGCCGCACGGAAAAGAAGTCTTTGCCGAGCGGTGCGCGCGTTGCCACTCCAGCAAGCTGCCCACTCCGCCCGCCGATGTTGCTGCCATCTCGATGGACCAGGGCCAGGGATGCGCCGGCAAGAGTTATCTGGATTGCTGGAATAAGTATTGGGATTGGACCATGACGGAGAACTTCAAGCAGAAGATGCGCGCGATCGTCAACGCTCCCGACTTTCTTGACCACAATTTCCTTTCCACCGAGCTGCGAGTTCCCGTCACGCTCACCCAGACCAATGCGTGCAGTCCGCTGGCGACCAATGCGCTGGGCGGCAACATTTGGGATAACTTCTCATCCCAGTCTTACAAGGAGCTGCCGTCGGCTGGAACGATCACCTGGTATCAGCCCTATACAGGGGAGCCACGGTCGTATGTGATGCCGGCGGGCGGTCGCGGATACACGCGCCCGCCCTCGCTGGTGAGCCTTTGGTCCACTGCGCCTTATTTGCTCAACAACAGCGTTGGCGAGTTTAATCCCGATCCTTCAGTGAATGCGCGCCTGGACTCGTTCCAGAATTCCATTGAACAGATGCTCTGGCCGGAGAAGCGAGACAAGGACGAGTTGCTTGGGGACAAGATCCCCGGCAAGATCGACCGCACCACGCAGAAGAGTTACTTGAAGATTTCCTACGGCTATCTTCCGGATGCGTTGCAGTCGCTGCGGGGAATCGCACGATTTTTCCCAGCGCTGCTCGACGATAAGGACAAGACAGTTCAGATTGGCCCCATTCCCGAAGGCACTCCAGTAGGTCTTCTTGCGAATCTGAACCCGCTCAGCGATAGTTCGGATCCGGCTGAGCGCCTGCAGCATGACAAGCAGGTGCTCGATCTGGTGCTGAAAATCAATGCCGATCTCGAAAAGCTGCCGCCGGGAGCAACGGATGCGGATGCAAGAAAAGTGTTTGCGAATCTAGTCGAGCAAATGCTGACCCTCAGCAAATGTCCGGATCTGATTGTCAACCGCGGCCACTACTTTGGCACGGACAAATTCCCAGCCGAACCCGGGCTCAGCGACGCAGACAAGCGCGCGCTGATCGCGTTCCTGAAGAGGTTTTAGAGCGATTGCGTTGCGCAATTGAGAAGCTTGCAATGCATTCTGGATGCAGGCGCGGTGGCCTTGAGTCGATACGGATGGAATCAAGGCCGTTGCGCAAGATAGGGGCATTCGTCTACAACCTGCTGGCCAAGCCGCCGATAGCTCTCGAACTGGGATTCGGTGAACCACTGATCCATGGTCGAGTCCTGCGGAAACGTAGTGTGTTGCCGCCGGTAGTTGTAAACATCGGCCGCCTCATTCCCGGTAATCGATGACTTGATGTACAGAATGGTCCCGGGCTTCGCATCTCCGGTTTCCGGATATCTGATTGTTCCCGTAATCCAGTGGACCTTGCTGATTCCAGTGGTGGCATCGGTCGCGAGCTTGCTGAGGTCCAGATCAATTTCAGCGCCGAAGTCGATGCGGCATTTGCGAATCGCCATGCCAAGCCCTTCAAAGACAGGACCGGTATCTTCCTCTGCGTCGCAGATCACGATCTCATAGCACCGCCGCCGGACCAACTCGTATAGCCCCATGTTGTCAAAGTGGCCTCCATCGGTGAGATAGACGAAATTGGAATCATCGCCGACTTCGCCGAGCAGCTCTCTTATCAGTTCTATGGGCGCAAACCTTGGATGAGGAAATCCCTTGCCGGCTTGTGGCTGCGCATTTGGATCGAATGCCAGGAACGAACGGCGAGGGTTAGGCAGCCACCAGCCGAGCCGCACGTTGAACATGGTGAGAAGAAATGCCATTGGGGGACTGGTATGGTAGCCCCAGTTCGGGCTGATGGCTGCTCCGGATACGGCGGCGACGGTGGAGATGTGAATGCCTCCATTGGGATAGGCAAAGCGCTCGGTGGGTACGAATCCGTTATAAGACAGTTGGCCGCTGTAGCGCTTCCCAGTCCACGGAATGTGATAGCCGGACAGCAGTGGCGTGAAAGCAAAGGAAGCGGCTTTGCGCTCCTGCCAGGCCAGGTCTTCGCCTACGGAGATGTTGAGAGATGCGCAGAAGACGGGAAAGGGGCCTGTGTATCCCCGGCTTGGCAAGAAGGTCCCGAGCTGCAGGTCGCTGGTGTCGGAATTATCGAAACCGGTAAGCGGGTCAGGATCACGCGTAGTGTTGCTGGCGCCCAGGTAACAGCGCGCGAGACGATTGCGATAGTAGCTGTGCATGGAGAACTCGTTGATATCGACTCTCCAACCGAAGAGGAGGAAGACAACAACCGGCACCGCCAGCACGGCTGAAAACGCAGTGAGCGGGTTGCTCGAGGCCTCTGCCAACCACAATGCTTCTTGAGCCGCCCAGGCGAGGAGGAATAGAAGACCAGCGATGTACACCGGTGGTCCAGCTATGGTGAGAATGTTGATCGGTCCGGAGCTTCCATTGGATTTGCCCTCGCCGCCGGAGGAGCTGCTTTTTCCGGCCAGCACGCTGCCGGCGGTGGTCAGGAGCCAGCCTCCGACCGCGGGCCATTTGATCCAGGTGGAGGAGTACCGAAACAGTGTGTCTACCAGCTGATGGCCGAACAAGGCGATGCCAACGACGATCATCCAGACGACGCTGTACATGGTGACCAGGGCGCGAACTCTGGCGAGCCACTCAAGGGAAGAATCGGGAAAGCGATAGCCAACCAGGCCGCACTGTAGGATGATGGTGAGGAATGGAATGGCGATCACCGCAAAGGTGCCGAATACGACAACGAGTCGCCACTTGAGCTCGCCTTCGCGATGAGCAGCAGGCGGCGCGGAAGCGGCTGCGGGCGTTCTGACAACCTGCAAGGTGAGGTTGATTTGCTGGCTGTCTCCTGTGCTTAGCTGCACATTGGCGCTCGCTTGCGCAGGCGGCGCGGATACTGTTGCAGGTGAAGGTTCGAATGCAAAAGGGCTTCCTGTAACAAAGGCATTGCGGGTAAGAACGACGGCGCCTGCGCCTGCCAGAGAGGCCAGAATCGCAGCCAGAGTAAAACCGACGACTCGCCAGATTCGTCGGTCAACCTGGTTGCCAGGACGCTTGTCCATAGCGCCGGCGACCCATGTCACGCTGAGGCTGAGGAGGAGAAGCGACAGAAAGAAAAAGACACACAGTGCTTTTACCTGGCCCATTTCTGCGAGGCCTGGGATCTGGAAGTAGAATCCGAAATCGCTCGCTGAGATGGATATCACCAGGGCCGGTATCACCACGAGCCAGAAGAGGCTTTCGTTGTCGAGGCGTGCATCGCAGGAGCTGCCTTTGTTGGCGTTGCGCAGGCCAGAGGCCAGGTTGAATACAAGAAGCAAGTAACTCAACAGGACGAAGCCGAGCAGAGCTGCGCCTGCCATAGCACCGAAAGGGAGAGCAGGAGCGGGGCCACTCGCTTGATGCGCGCCAATCTTGGACAAATTCTGCAGCGGACCGGGTAGAAGGAAGAGTTGAGGAAGCAGGAGCAGAGAGAGCAGAAAGGAGATCAGGATGATCTGATTCAAAAATGTGTTGCGCATCCAGATGGCAAATGTCACCCAGGTGTCGGCTGAAAGAATGCCGGGCTTGGGCGTGAGGTAGTTGCTGTACCGGCGCAGCCAGCGAATCTGTTCTGGATGAACCGGGGCGCAGCCCGGCTCAGGAAGCGGAATCATTTGGCGGCAAACAGCGTCCAGTCCGGGACTTCCCGGTGCACCCGGAGCGAGCGCCTCCTGCCGCTTGACCCATGCGGCGAACCACTGGTGAATGTATCCGCCGCCCGAAACGGAGGACAGGTAATCGAACCGGCGAAGAAGATTCCTGGTGGCGAGACCTTGCAGGACGCCGAGGTTGAAGGTCGCGCTGCGGATGCCGCCACCGGAAATGCACAGCCCGCTGAGCCTGCCAACGTCGCGGCTCCAGGCGAAGGAGTCATTCATGGGGGACGGCGCGGCTTCCTGGGGACTGCCCGACGCGCCGGCAGGCAAGGGATTCTTATTCGATGGTAGCGTGTCATTCGAATAAAGCCGCCGGCTGCGCGACTGCAGAATGACGGGAATCTCCTGTTCAAGGAGCCACTTATTGGGGGTATAGTTGGCCAGATAGGCAAGCTGCTGCTGAAGTCTGGAAGAGCGCTTTAGTTCTTCCATCTTTTGAAGATCGTAGCTGTTGATCGATCCAGCTCTAAGGTTCTCCTCATGGCGGCTGACATGATCCAGTATGGACTTGCGAAGATTGTCATTGGGGAAAAGCTTATCGTCTTCGCCGGCAAGATTGAACATCACCGCCAGCCTTCCAGGGAACTTGTCCCCGATCTTCGCGCGGCAATCGTTGAGATGTGAATCGGTAGCAAACTCGTTCTTGATGCGCCCCAGAATTGCCGCGGTCTGGTCGGGGTCGGTGGGAAACGGGACGTGGCTGGGGAGTGCCTCGCCGAGGAGAATCCGGAATAGAATCTGCCGTGACTCCGTATAGAGCCGGGGTAAATAGCCGGTTTTGGCAGAAGCTGGTTTCGCAGTGTCCGAAGGCGCGGGTACATCTTGATTGCGGGTCGGCGGCGCCATAAGGCCTCCTTAAGAGTCTGACGTCAAGCATGGAGCCCGTTTGCGCATGTCGGCAGAAACTGTGCAGTCACGACAATGAAAGGAGGTTATGAATCAACGGCGGTGGGCCGCGAGCAAAAAGAAATATAGGAAAGCATAGCAGGAATCGGGGAGTTTGAAAGGCAACTCAAGAGAAATCCGTCGAGGACTTAATGCTCCCAACGGGACGAACATTTGGGTCAACCCCTCGAAGAGTTTTCAAAATACACAGTCTTTCAATCTGGTCGCGTACACAAACACAACGGCGTTTGAACTAAGTCGCTGGCGCGACGGACGCTGCCGCGAATTCCTTGAACCATGCGGCCGCTATGTGCA
>Ga0302320_10029219_pt1 | contig 10554 bp, 9 predicted proteins | sample Bog_T0_3_FD_202130 | JGI IMG/M metagenome (GOLD analysis project Ga0302320, IMG submission 202130) | Peat permafrost microbial communities from Stordalen Mire near Abisko, Sweden - Bog_T0_3 | ecosystem: Environmental > Terrestrial > Soil > Wetlands > Peat | place: Sweden: Abisko, Stordalen Mire... | reverse complement strand
TGGGGTCTAGAGACTTGGTCCACATGACCTTGACGTTGCTGGCGTGACCGCCAGACATGCCGCCGCCACCCACCGCATAGGACACATAGTAGCGATCGCCGATCTTGATCACGTCCGGAGCAACGCCGCCGCCGGTGCGCACGGCGCCGGTGTGCCAGGTGTAGCCGTCGTCGGACATCAACCCGCCGCCGCCCGTGCCGAAGGTAAAGTACTTGCCGTCGGACTGAATGACCGTGGAGGGATCGTGAATGTAGGGTTCGCCGGCGAGTTGAGCCAACACACGGCCGGACACACAAAGTGAGAGCAGGGCGAGACCCGCTGCGGCCAGAGATTTGAATTTCATAGAAGCTCCATGAAGAAAACGATGCGGAACAAAGCGATTGACACCAGAAATCCGGCAGGCGATTGCCCCCGGCTTCACTTGAGGCTTACGGCAAGATCCTTGATCGGTTCGCCGTTCTCATCGATAAACCGAACGCAGAAATCGCTCAGCCCCGGCCCGTTGATGACCGCGCCGCGAACGATGTTCTTGCCCTTGTTGAGCGTAAGCCGGGTGGAGATGCCGTCGTCCATCACCATGCGCCGGTCGTCGAACAGGCCCACGGCTTCCTTGCCGTTGACCCACCACATCGACGCCGAATTGGACCCGGCGGCCAGACGCACGTTCTTGATCTCGCGCGGGCTGTCGACTACAGTTACCGCCCAGAAGATGACCCCGTAGGTCGTCTTGTTCAGACCATACGCGAGGCGGAAAAGCTTGACGTCGAAGTTGGCCGAGTCCAGCGCATGCCATGCCAGTTCCTTGCCGGCAACCGTCACCTTGTCTCCGTCGTGCGGAACCACCGTGAACTGGTCGGGAAAGTACTCGGTATTGAAGGCATTCCGAACGTAAGTGCCCGTAAAAAGGTTGTTGCTTCGGTTCGGCTTGTCGATCGGCTCCAGAAGCAGCCAGCGCTGCAAAAAGCCGTCGGCGTCCGGCGCCTTCGGGGCAGCCGTGGCCGGCGTGAAGTAGGGTGCGATGCTGCGCGGAGCGGTTTCCTTCGGCGCGGCGAAGCTGGGCCCGCCGGGCGGCGGCCAGGCATCGCCCGGGCCTGGCGGGACTGGTGCTGCGGTGGCGGCGGGAGCCTGCGCGGCGGGCGCAGGCGCTTGTGCCGGAGAGAAGGCTTGAAAGGCGAGCATTGCCAGGACGCCCATTCCCAGCATTGAAGTTTTGCGGAGCGAGTTCATAGTGAGCCCTTTGCAGGATTTCCGATGGTTGCAGGTGAAAGGAAAGAAGGAGGCAGTTTCGACCACAGTGTCAATGGAGCGCCTCCCTTGATAACGCAGGCGAGATTGCCGGTTTCAAACGGGCCCTCTCGGCTGGTAAACGTTTGCCCGCGATGGAAAACAAGAGACGGCCCGCGGCTCCCGCTCAAAAAACCGCCACGCGGATGAGTGTACAGGCCATAAAGTGCGCACCGAATGGAACTTGTCGCTCCATCCCGGATACGTTTTTCGGATCGCATACCTCTAAGGACGCGAGATTCCCTCTTCGAGACGCAGCAAGGCTTCTTTTTTCGGCAGGCCGTCCTGTTAGCAGGAAACGAGCCGACGCTTCCGGCGCGCCCCAAACGGCAGGCGCCCCATGTACACTTGAGAGTTCCCCAAGGCCCCGCGCATGACCACCCCCGATCAAGACCGTTACTGGATGCAGCGAGCGCTGGAGCTGGCGCGCCGTGGCATAGCCGTCACCTCGCCCAACCCCGCCGTGGGTTGCGTCATCCTCGACCGTGCCGGGCAAGTGGCCGGCGAGGGCTGGCACGAGTACGGCCTGCTGGACCACGCCGAGGTTGTCGCTCTCCGCGTGGCCTCGCAGCACGCCGGCGAACGCCTGCTGGGCGGCACGGCCTACGTGACCCTGGAGCCCTGCAACCATACCGGCCGCACCGGCCCTTGCACGGAAGCCCTCATCGCCTCCGGCCTGCGCCGCGTGGTGGCCGCCACCATCGACCCCAACCCCGCCGTCGCCGGTCACGGAGCGGATCGCATGCGCGCCGCGGGCCTTGAGGTGACGCTGGGCGTCTGCCAGGCCGAGGCGCGCCGCCTCAACGAGGGCTTTGCCCGCTGGAGCCAGCATAAGCGGCCGCTGGTGCTGATGAAGGTGGCCATGACGCTCGACGGCCGCATCGCCCCGCCGCCGGGCACGCACGCGCCCTATCAGCCCTACTGGATCACCAGCGAAGCCGCGCGCGCCGCCGTGCAACCCCTGCGCTGGCAGGCCGACGCCGCTCTGACCGGTGTGGACACCGTGCTGGCCGACGATCCCCTGCTCACCGACCGCAGCGGCCTGCGCCGCCGCCGCCCTCTGCTGCGCGTGGTCCTCGACTCCGCCCTGCGCATGCCGCTCAACTGCAAGATGGTGGCCACGGCCAACCAGGACGTGGTCATCTTCACCGTCTCGAAAGACGAAGCCCGCATCCGTGCCTTGCAGGAGCGCGGCATCCGCGTGGAAGTGCTCCCGGCCGAGGCTGGCCGCGTACCGCTGGCCAAAGTGCTCGACAAGCTAGGCGAGGAAGGCATTCTGACCATGCTGACCGAGACCGGCACGCGCCTCAATACGGCGCTACTGGCCGCCGGCCTCGTCGACCGCGTGCATCTGTTCGTCTCGCCACAGATCATGGGCTCCGACGCCGTGCCCGCCTTCCGTGGCATGGCCCACCCTATCAACATGGCCGCCGTCGAAGTCGAGCGCTACGAAAACGACCTCGGCCTCTGTTCGCTGCTCAAAGACCCCTGGCCGCGAGGAGCAGGGAACAGGGAATAGGGAACAGGGAACAGTCGCGGCTTATCGATCGTTCACGCCGACTCGACTAGCCCCCCTCCCTCAGTCTCTACTCTCTGACCTCTGACCCCTGACCCCTGACCCCTGACCCCTGTAAAATCAAACCATGTTCACCGGCATCGTCGAACAAACCGGCACGCTCGTTAGTCTCGAAAGCCGCGGTGGCGTTCGCCGCATCACCGTGGAGGCGCCCGGCCTGGCCGGCCGCCTGCGCGAGGGCGACTCTCTCGGCGTCTCCGGCGTTTGCCTCACCGCGCTCGACGTGAATGACACCTTCTTCCACGCCGACCTGGCGCAGGAAACCCTCGACCGGACTTCCTTGGGAGCTTTGGCGCCGGGCTCCAAGGTCAACCTGGAACTGCCCACCGCCGCCGGAAGCCCGCTGGGCGGGCACATTGTCCAGGGCCATGTGGACGGCTGCGGAGTGCTGCGCACCCTGGACCCTGTCATTGCACGGGACGACCCGGCATTCGACCTCCAGACCACCGACTGGACGCTCAAGGTTGAGGTTCCGGAGAATGTGCGCCCCTGGATGGTCCACAAAGGTTCGGTAGCCGTCGAAGGCATCAGCCTGACCATCGCCTCCTTTGACGGCGAGGCGATCACCATCGCCATTCTTCCGTTGACCTACTGGCGGACGAACCTGCACACCCTCGCTCCCGGCGCGCCGGTCAATGTCGAAGCCGATGTGCTGGTCAAGCTAGCCCACGCGCAGATGATCGCCCAGAAAAAGCCGGAGCTGGAGCTGACCGAGGCCTGGCTGGTGGCGGCCGGCTATTGAAATCCGGCTGAAAAACGCTCATTCTCTCTTTTGAAGGAGCAGGCGCGCATGAAATCGGTTGGAGAGATCGGCCTCAAGATCCCCGCCCGCACCCGCGAGTATTACCGCTACACCGGCGCATCGGCCAAGCTGGAGCAGCGCGGGTCCGGCTGCTCCCGGCCTGAGCTGGCCTGGGCGCATCGTCAAACAGAACGGACAGGGCGGAGCAATTCCGAAGTTAAAGATCCGGACCCAAAGGCCGATTCCACAGGACATGCGAACGATTCAGGCATCGAAGGCCAGGACTCACTTCTACAGCATCCTCAAGAGTGTTGAGCGCGGCGAGAGTGTATAGATAACTCGCTACGGGAAGACCATCGCTCGCATCGCACCCTTGCCCGCCAATGAAACACCAGACAAGGCGGCGCCAGAATGCTCTCCTCACGCGCCAAGACCCTGATGAATCTGCTTCCCAAACTCCGTGGTCTACGGTTCGGCTGGCGTTTCAATTTCACGGTTTGGCCGCCAGCTTCGGCGGCTCGGTCACATACTCGTCTCCAGTCCGCGCCAGTAGCAGCGCCCGCCGGTCGGTGAGCAGCTTCAATCGATTCGTAACTTCGATGAACTCCTTCTTCTGATCCGCTGTCATTTCGCTCCCACCGGCAACGGCCTTGTTCAGCTCGTCCAGCCGCGCCTGCAACCGCGGCATCTCCCTGTCGATCAGAATCGGCCGAATGTTCGTCGTTTTCGCGTGCCCTGCGGCCATCTCGTTGCGGTTGTTCTCGCCCCACACCGGCAGAATCCCCACATGGCCCAGTTCCACGCGCACACCCGCCGGCCCATAGTCCTTGCGCACCGCGGAAAACAGCCCAATCATCGAGTCACGCGGGTCGCCATCCTTATCCGGCATCAGCCCGTCCACGTAATTGCGCGACTGGTTCGACAGAAAATTCCCCAGCGAGTAGAAGATGACCGTGTCGCGCCCGTCCTGGGTCTTGTAGGTCTCCACCGGCTGCAGCACATGCGGATGATGCCCCACCACAACCGAGGCCCCGGATTCCAGAAACTTGTGCGCGGTCTCCACATCCTCCGGCCGCGGCGCGGGCGCGTACTCGACGCCCCAATGAATGGATACCACCAGAAAATCGCACTGCGCCCGTGCGGCCTTGATCGCCTCCAGCACCTGCGCCTCGTCGGCCCCCGGCGCGCCCCCGCTCTCGCCCGGATAGGGAAAGAAGTTCACATGCGGCTGGTCGTCCTTGTCCGGGTTGCGATTGCCGTTGAGCCACCGCGTCATGCCCAGCCAGCCCACCTTGATGCCGTTGGCCTCGGTCATCGCCGGCTGCCAGGTTTGCCCCGCCGTGTCGCCCGAGCCGGCAAACAGAAGTCCCTCCGCGCGCAGGTGCTCGCGCGTCTCTGTAAACCCAGGCCAGCCCTGATCCATTACATGGTTGTTGGCAAAGGAGACAATCTTGATCCCACTGGCCTTCAGTCCGTCCAGCAGCGCCACCGGCGCATCGAACATGAAGGGCTTCGAGCCGTGCGAGTGGGCCGGAGCCACCGGCGTCTCCAGGTTCACAAACCCGAAGTCCGCCTTCCGGAACACGTCGGCAACATCGGAGAACAGCGCGCCCCAGCCTTGCGAATTCGTAGGATCGCCGGCTTGAGCCGCGGCAGCGGCGGCCGCCCGTACCGGCTCATGGGGAATCACGTCGCCGCCCACGGCAAAGCTGACCTGCGCCAGTTCGTGCGGATACGGAACAACGACTGCCGCTGCACGGTGCCCATGCGAGCCAGTGACCAGCACCGCCGCCATGGCCGCAACCGCCAGCACCAGCACGCCCTCGGCTGCCAGCCGTCCGTGCCTGCGCAGGCCTGGCCCGAGTCTTGCGCCGAGCCCCGTCCCAAACCGCCGTGCCTGCAAGCTCCAATCCATCGCGTGCGCCAATCCGTACCCCTTCGATTTCAATGGAAAACCCGAACGCAATCAGAATACAGGCACGGCGCGAGCGCGGCGGAATCCCGCCCCGTGCGTTCCTTCCTCCAGGCCCCCCGCCCCGTCCCGCCGTTTCCGAGCGCTCACCGCCCCTTGCGCGTCTATCCGTTACAACCTCAGGCACCCTTAGCTGGTACCCTGAAAGCATAGGAAACACCCCTTGGAAAGCCCGGCCCTCCCAGGCCGGCGACCGGAGCCATGGCAGAGTTCGTCATCAAGTTGGCCGATGAGCGTGGACGCGTGATGGAGCAGACGCAGACGGCGGCGACAGCCGAGGAGCTGCGCGCTCGGTTCATCCATGCCGGCTACCACGTCTTCTCGGTGAAGGCGCGCACCGGTTTTGCCGGGCTGAAACGCCGCAAGGTCAAGCTGGAGCCGTTCCTCATCTTCAACCAGCAGTTCCTTACGCTGATCCGCGCCGGCCTGCCCATTCTGGGCTCACTGCAAATGCTGGCCAAGGGGCAGAGGAACACTCATTTTGCCGGGCAACTGGACGATGTTTCCAACCGGGTAAAGACCGGCGAATCGCTTTCGGCGGCCTTCGAGGCGCAGAGCGGCTTCCCGCTGATGTACACCACCACCCTGCTGGCCGGGGAGCGGTCGGGCAACCTGCTGGAGGTGCTGGAGCGCTATGTGAGCTTCCAGCGCATCTCGTTGACCTTCCGCAAGAAGCTCATCACCTCGCTCATCTATCCTTCTGTACTTATGGTCCTGGTCACCGCGCTGGTGTTTTTCATGTTCGCCTACGTGGTGCCGCAGTTTGCCACGCTCTATGACCAGTTGGGCTCCAAGCTGCCGGCCATGACCATCTACCTGCTCAACTTCAGCAAGTGGCTCAACCACAACCTGCTGTGGATTCTGCTGGCCGTGCTGCTGGCAGCAGCAGCCGCTTACCGGTTTGCCATCACCGAGCGGGGCAAGGACTTGATTGACGGCGTACGCGTGCGCCTGCCCGTATTTGGCAAGATCTGGCTCAAGTACCAGGTAGCCCTGTTTTCCCGCACGCTCTCGACGCTGCTGACCGGCGGCTTGCCGCTGGTGCCTTCGCTGGAGACGGCCGCCCGCTCCATCTCGTCGCGGCGGGTGTCGAAGGCGGTCGTCTCGTCCATCTCGACGGTCCGCGAGGGCAAAAGCCTGGCCGAGGCCCTCACCGGGACGGGCGTCTTTCCCGATCTGGCCGCGGAGATGATTACCGTGGGCGAGCAGACCGGGGCGCTGCCGCAAATGCTCAATTCGGTGGCCGAGTTTTTCGAAGAGGATGTGGCCACCGCGCTCACCGCCTCTCTGGCCCTCATCGAGCCGGCCATTCTCATCGTCATGGGCGTGGTGGTGGTCTTCATTCTCATATCGCTCTACCTGCCCATCTTCTCGCTGGGCGCGGCAGGCGGCGGGGGAGCAGGATAACAAGCCATGGCAGACGCAACCGTACTTGCAGTTCCGTTACCCTCGGGCACCGACGACCGGGCGCAGGCCGAAGCGCTGGCCAGGCGCTATCGCGCCGAGTTTGTCGACCTGAAGAACTTCAAAATCCAGCACGACCTGCTGCGCACCGTGCCCGTCGAGCTGATGTTCCGCTATAACTTTGTGCCCATCGAGCAGCAGGGCGACGCGCTGGTCATCGCCGTCAGCGATCCCTCCCGTCTCATGATCCTGGACGAGATTGCCGGCCTGCTCGCCCATCGCATTGTGGCCCGCGTGGCCACGCTCTCGCAGATTACCGACCTGCTGAAGAAGACCGAGCAGTCGCAGCGCGTGCTCGACGAAGCCAGCGAAGGCCTCACCTTCGACGTGCTGACCGGCGAAGAAAACGCCGACGAAAATATCTCCATCGAGAAGCTGACCAGCGAAGAAGACATCAGCCCCATCATTCGCCTGGTCGATACCACCATCTTCACCGCCCTCGAACGGCGCGCCTCCGATATTCACATCGAGACCAACGACGACAGCGTTGTCGTCAAGTACCGCATCGACGGCGTGCTGCAAATGGCCATGGCGCCCATCGCCCGCGAGCACCACTCGACGATTCTCTCGCGTATCAAGATCATGAGCGAACTCGACATCGCCGAGCGCCGTGTCCCGCAGGACGGCCGCTTCCGCGTCCGCTACAAGGGCCGCCTCATCGACTTCCGCGTCTCCATCATGCCCACCGTCCATGGCGAAAACGCCGTCCTCCGCGTGCTCGACAAGGAGTCGATGAGCGAGAAGTTCCGCAACCTCACCCTCGACGTGGTGGGCTTCGCCGAAGACGACCTGAAACGCTTCCGCCGCTACATCCGCGAGCCCTACGGCATGGTGCTGGTCACCGGCCCCACCGGCTCCGGCAAGACCACCACCCTCTACGCCGCGCTCAACGAGATCAAAAGCGACGAAGACAAGATCATCACCATCGAAGATCCGGTCGAGTACCAGATCCGCGGCATCACGCAGATTCCCGTCAACGAGAAGAAAGGCCTCACCTTCGCCCGCGGCCTGCGCTCCATCCTGCGCCACGACCCGGACAAGATCCTGGTGGGCGAAATCCGCGACAACGAGACGGCGCAGATCGCCATCAACTCCGCGCTCACCGGCCACCTTGTGTTCACGACGGTTCACGCCAACAACGTGGTGGACGTGCTGGGCCGTTTCGTCAACATGGGCGTCGAGGTCTACAACTTCGTCTCCGCGCTCAACTGCATCCTGGCGCAGCGGCTGGTCCGCACCATCTGCGAGCACTGCGCCCACACCGTCACCTATCCCGACTCCGTGCTGGTCGCCTCCGGCATGGATCCGGAGCATTGGCGCGGCTTTGGCTTCCGCGAGGGCGCGGGTTGCATGGAGTGCGGCGGCACCGGCTATCGCGGCCGTACCGCCATCCACGAGCTGCTGGATTTGACCGACCCCATCCGCGAGCTGATTCTGGAAAAGAAACCGACCTCGGAAGTCCGCAAGCTGGCCCGCAAGGAAGGCATGAGCTTTCTCCGCGAGTCCGCCATCGATCGCGTCCGCCGCGGCCTGACAACATTGAAGGAGATCAACAAGGTGACGTTCATTGAAGCGTCGAGATAACGAATAGCCTCCAGCTTTTAGCTTCTAGCTTTTAGCTGTTCGAGCTGGGGCAGGCGCTGTAGGCCATCCGAGAATGTAACAAGCAGCACGAAATAGCTGAAAGCTAGAAGCTAACAGCTAAAAGCTCCATCAAGGACCCCGTGAATTCGATTCTGAGCAAAGCAAAACTCGGCGCGGAACCCGGCGGCCGTCCCCCCGCGGCGGTGGAGATCACGCCCGAGGGCGTGCTGGCTGCCGCCCGCCATAGTGGACCGAACTCCGGAAAGGCAGGCCAGGGCAGCCAGGCGCCAGTTTATGCCTATCAGCCGCTTCCCGCCGGCGCGGTCCTGCCGGGAATCGGAGAGCCGAATCTGCGCGCGCCGGAGGCAGTTGCCGCCGCCATTCGCGCCACGCTCGACCAGGTTTCTCCCCGCACCAGGGCTGTGACACTGGTGGTTCCGGACCCCGCAGTGCGCGTCTTTGTGCTGGACTTCGACGCCCTGCCCGCCAAGGCCGAGGAAGCCAACCCGGTGCTCAAGTTCCGCCTGCGCAAAATGGTGCCCTTCGATGTGGAACATGCCGGCGTGAGCTACCAGGTGCTGATCGAAAACAAGAGCGAGTGCAAGGTGCTGGTGGGTGTTTTGCCCGGTCCGGTGCTGGCCGAGTACGAAGCCGCCGTGCGCGCCGCCGGTTACGAGCCGGGCGCAGTGCTGCCTTCGAGCCTGGCTACCCTGGCGGCCATCGATTCCATGGAAGCCGTGCTGATTGCCAATCTGAGCCCCGTGGCGCTGACCACCTGCATCTCCAACGGCCAGGACCTGCTGCTCTATCGCACTCTCGACCTGCCTGAAGATCCCACCCTGCGGTTGGACGAGGTGCGCCGCGGCGTAGCCGTGGCGGCCGCTTATTATGAAGACAAGCTGGGCGGCCGGCCCACCCGGCTCTACTACGCCGGCGATGCCGCGCTCCCCGAAGCCGGAGCGCAGGGATTTGCCCGCTGGCTCGAAGACCCCGAACTGGCCGTGATCGACCTGGCGCCGACGCCGGAAACCGGAGCGGCCACACCACTCGGCGCAGCCAGCATTGCCGCCGTTACCGGCGCGCTGGCGGGGGTGCACTAGCCATGAGAATTACCCTCAATCTCGCCACCCGCCCGTTTGCCGATCTGGGACCGGCCATCAAGCAACTGCGCATCGGCATGGGCGTGCTGGCATTGCTCTGCATTCTTTTGGGGATCGGATTGCACGCCATTCACCGGGAGGCCGAGGCCGCCCGCGCCCGCGACCACTCGCTCGACGGCCAGATCGCCGGCATCGCGCGCGAGCGCCAGGGCTATCAGGACCTGATGCGCCAGCCGGCCAACGCCCAGGTGCTGAAGCAAGCCGGTGTTCTCAACAAGCTCTTCGACGAGAAGGCCTTCTCCTGGACGCTGGCCATGGAAGACCTTGAGACCGTGCTGCCCGGCGGCGTGCAGGTCACCAATCTGGAACCCACGCGGGGCAAGGACGGCAAGATTACCCTGCGCCTGCGCGTCCTCGGCCCCCGCAATCGCGCCGTCGACCTGGTCCGCAACCTGGAGCACTCCCGGCGCTTCGTCCTGCCCCGCATTGTGGGCGAAAACGCCGAGGGCTCCGACCGTCCCGGCGAGCATCTGGAGCCGGTCACCGCGGCGGATCGCGTGGAGTTTGAAGTGCTGGCCGAGTACAACCCAGCTTCGCCGGAAGAACGCAAGGCCGCCAGAAAGCCCGCGCCGCAGTCCGAGAGCATCGAAAACGCCGTTGCACCGGCATCGCGCGCGGTTCGCCGAATGCCCATTGCTCCGGTTCTCCCCGGCCGGCCGCCCTACACGGGTCTCGCCCAGCCCGCGAACCGCAGCCCCCGCAACCCCGGCTTCCGGTCCGCTCCGGTTGCTCCCGACGGCGGTACAGGAGTTCCGCAATGAGCAACCAACCG
>Ga0302320_10029218_pt1 | contig 10554 bp, 5 predicted proteins | sample Bog_T0_3_FD_202130 | JGI IMG/M metagenome (GOLD analysis project Ga0302320, IMG submission 202130) | Peat permafrost microbial communities from Stordalen Mire near Abisko, Sweden - Bog_T0_3 | ecosystem: Environmental > Terrestrial > Soil > Wetlands > Peat | place: Sweden: Abisko, Stordalen Mire... | reverse complement strand
GCCACGGCGGCCACTGCGCAGTTCTTTCGCGCGATCCCGGCAATGAGATTCATTGGGCGGAGGCGACCGCAATACGCTTCCTGCTGGCAGCAACCACCGGCTCTCATGGAAGCTGACTGGGAGATCGAGATCGGCAGCGATGCGCCGGTAATCGACGCGTACTGGCCGGGCCTTGTGGACCTTCGTCGCAGGCCGGAGCTTGCTTGGAATCTGCCGGAGGCCGCGCAACTGTCGGGATTGGCTGAGGCTCTGGCGCGGCTGAATGGTGCCGGCTCAATTGTCTGGACATCAAAATGCGATGTTTGGCCGCTCACCGAATCGGAGGCCTTCGACAGCGATGAGCTGAATGCGCCGCCCGGCCGCATTGCCTTTGCCCTCGGCTGTTACATCGACCTAATTTCCAAAAGCAATTGGCAATGGGCCGTCCCAGCGATTGCAGCCGAAGTGTGCAAAGGAGTGTGCTGCTTGTTGCAAGCTGTTCCGCTCGATTGCTGCCGCGTCGATCTGGTGATCCGCCGCGCGATTTTAGCCGCCGATCGTGCGGATCTGGGCATTACCGCCTACTTCACCTGCTGTGGTGCATCCATTGCGGAGGCCCAGCAAACACTTGAAGAATCGTTGACTGCATTTGCAGGCGCATTCTCTGCTTGCTCGACGATAGAATGAATGCAAGCATGGACGAGTAGCTCAATCGGATAGAGCGTCGGCCTTCTAAGCCGGACGCTGAGAGACACCAAATTTCTCATCATATCGTCCCGTATCAATAACTTACAGAGAAGCCCTCCCAGAAACACTGTACTCCGGGAGGTTACAGCGCAAGGATTTTCATGCCTTTTTTGTCCAATGTATCTCCTGCTCATAGGCAGAAATTGATGGGAAGGGTTTTGGCCTGGTGGAAGTGCGCGCCTGATGGGCCAAACGTGCGGGCAGAAGCCAATAAGATTCTGTGTCCTATCTGTGGGAGCAGCCTCCATTCTCTTGCCTATTTAGGGCTGTGAACGCTCCAACCAGCGATTCATTCCCACTTCCAGCGACAATTCCAGTTCTGCTCTGGACACAAAGACAGGGAAGAAATGTCTCACTGAGCCCGCGAAGCTCGACCTATTGATCGGGCCCATAGATACTGTCGCGGGTGCCCCATCCATTCCGCAGTTTTATCGCGGAATGGGTGGGATACCTTAACACTATTAACGGGCCGGATCAATAATCAAACAGGCCCGAGAAGTCGGCTACGCACAAACCGCTCCCCAAGCGCCTGAAAGACGAAATGGTACTTGTCACATTCAGGAGTAACCCCGGCAAGCAGCATAATCCGCCCTTGTCACTTGCGGTCCGCCAAATTTTTCGCGGTGCCGAATTCACGGGCAAAGCTGCCATTGTAAACTCTCCGAAGATGCGTAAGAATTACAGGCTGCTTGTTTCTATTCATAGCCGGAATCGTGCTGAATTCGGTGCAGGCTAAAAGTCGTGCCCTTTCAAAACTTTCTTGTGCGATGGCTTCATTGCTGTTCGCTTTAAGCTATAAGCTGTAAGCTGTTTTTACCATGCCTATCGAAACCGAAATCAAATTCCGCGTGGACGACGTTGCTGGACTCAATCTGCGGCTTGAGGTTGCTGGATTTGCGCTGCACACGCCGCGCGCTTTTGAGTCGAACGTCCTTTACGACACACCCAGCCGAGCCTTGAGAGCCCGCACTGAGATTCTGCGCATCCGCGGCTATGTAGGCCGCTGGGTGGTGACCCACAAGCGACTGCCTGACGTTGGCCCCGGCGAAGACACTCACAAACACCGCATCGAAACCGAAACCGACGTGGCCGACGGTGCGGTGCTGGAGCAGATCTTTCTTTCGCTCGGCCTGGTTGCCGCCTTCCGCTATGAAAAATGGCGTGCCGAATGGAGCGACGGCGAGGGCCAATGTGTGGTGGATGAGACGCCGATTGGCAACTACGCCGAACTGGAGGGCTCAGCCGAGTGGATTGACCGCGCCGCCGCCCGCTTGGGAATTGTCCCGACACAATACATTACCCTCAGCTACGGCCGTCTTTTTGAGCTTTGGCGCGCCGAGCACCGATCGGATGCCCAGGATTTGACCTTTGCGGAGGTGAAAAGCAGCTTTTAGCCATTGGCTGTTAGCTTAAAGCCCGGCGAAAAGACCGTTAATTGATCTCTATAAAGGACATAGGAGGTGAGGTTTGCCCCTCAACCAGCTAAGAGCTAATAACTTAAAGCTAGAGGCTGTATTCCCGCAACTCTCAGTACCGGCAGTAATTAGATTCTAAAAATGCGCTAACGAAGGCCACTTCGACGCCGATAACTCCTTTGAGCAGATTGAAAGGCTCAGAGGTGTCCAATGATCGAGAAATGTTTCAGATTTCCTCCCAAAGGGATGCGGCGCATGGGAGTCTGGCTGGCTCAGGCGGCCGCGCTGGCGTTGATGCTGGCGCTGGCCATGCCTGCCCGAGCGGCCGATGAACGCGCCGTGAAAATGCGTGTCCCGCCCACCTATCCGGAGATTGCCAAGCGCATGAGGATTACCGGCGCAGTTCGCGTCGCCGTCACTGTGGACGCGGAAGGCAAAGTGATCGATGCCAAGACAATCAGCGGAAACCGAATGCTGGGCGCAGCGGCAGAAGATGCCGTGCGCAAGTGGAAGTTTGAACCCGGCGCGGGAAGCTCGACCGTGGAGATTGAACTGACCTTCGCCCTGGCGCAGTAACAGAGCGTCTGAATAACAAAGGGCAGATTCGGCGCCCAGTGAAAGCACATCGCCGCCGGAACGCGAGCTGCGACTCAGTCGCATCGGACGCACCTGTTTCACCGGCCTCCGATCGTTCTCTCAAGTGTGGGTTCGCTCGGCAAGTTCTACGAATTCCTTTCAGAAATGCCGTCAGCCTTCCAACGAACACAGATTGAACCGGGCGGCGAAGCAGGAAAATGGAAGCGAGCTATGCTAATCCCGACCTTGACCAGACCCCCGATGCCTCCGGCTCGGTGGTATTGTCGGCTGCGCTGATCGACCCCGACGATGAGCGCCGCAAGGAGGTGACCGAGGCCCTGATGGGCTTCCAGGGTACGGCGGTGCGCGAGTTCGATTCCTTTCCAGCCGATCTGGAAGATCTTCCCAAAATGCTCGACAAGCAATTCGACGCGATCCTGATTGGGCTCGACGCCGATCCCGAGTACGCCTTCGATCTGGTGGAGGCTCTCTGCTCCAACAATTCGACCATTGTGATGGTCTACTCGGCGCAAACCAACCTGGAGACCGCCATCCGCTTCATGCGCGCCGGCGCGCGCGAATTTCTCACCTTGCCCCTGCTGCGCGCCGACGTGGTAGGCGCGCTGGCCCGCGTCTCGATTCAGCGCTCGGCGGGCTCGCACGGAGGCCGCAGATCGTCGCGCAAGCTCTTCGTCTTTCTAGGTGCCAAGGGCGGCTGCGGCGTCACCACCATCGCCGCAAACTTTGCCGTTGCGCTGGCCGCCGACTCCGGTGCGCGGACGCTGCTGATCGACCTGGGGCTCCCCCTGGGAGACGCCGCCATCAACCTCGGCATGACCACGCAATACTCCACGGCCAATGCCTTGCAAGACTCCGGCCGCCTGGATGCAAACTTCCTGCGATCTCTGCTCTCCAAGCATAGCTCGGGATTGTTCGTGCTTCCTGCGCCGGGCGAATTTTCGCCGGTGCTGGCCTCCGTTGAAGCTACTGACAAGTTGATCACCATAGCCAAGCAGAACTTCGATTATGTGGTTGTCGATGCCGGCTCGAGAATCGACCTGCGAGCCACGGCGCTCTTTGATGAAACCGCCATCATCTACCTGATTACGCAGGTCGGCGTCTCAGAGCTGCGCAACGCCAATCGCATGATCTCGCAATTTTTTTCCGCGCGCGATCGCAAGCTCCAGATCGTCCTCAACCGCTATACACCGCAGGCGCTGGTGGTGGATGAAAAGCAGATTGCCAAGGCCCTCACCCGGCCCGCCACCTGGAAGATTCCCGACGACTTTGCCACCGCCCGCCGCACCCTGAACACGGCAGTTCCGGTGGCGCTGCAAGACTCGCCCATCTCGCGTGTGATCCACCAGATGGCGCGCGCCGCCTGTGGCATGCCGGCCAGTCCGGAGAAGAAGAAGGGCTTCAGCCTCTTCAGAAGGTCCGCGTGAGAAGGTTCTATCCGAAACACATCGACATTCCTGGCCGTTGCATGGAGCCATCGCATGATCAGCTAGAAACTAAAAGCTGCACTCACTTCTCCGCCCCATGGCACTTCTTGTATTTCTTTCCCGATCCGCAGGGGCAAGGGTCGTTGCGGCCGACCTTCTCGCCTGTGCGGCGCTGCGTGGGTAGGCTGGCGTCGCCGCCTGAGCGGCTGGCCGCTTCAAGCTCGCGCTGCTTCTTGCGCAGAAACTCCTTCTCCAGCGCATCGATGGTCGTCGAGGGTTGCCGCGTGGAGATGGTAATCTCTCGCGGCGCGGCATCAATCGTCAGACGCTCCTCGGCGCTAGCCACCGGCGGCGCTTTGGGCACCGTCCGGTTGATCCGCGGAGTACCATCGACCGGCTGCCCATCCGGGCCGAGAATCTGCATCCGGAAGAGGAAGCGTACCGTGTCTTCCTGGAACTTGAGCATCATCGCTTCGAACATGTCATAGGACTCGCTCTTGTACTCCACCAGCGGATCCTTCTGCGCATAACCGCGCAGACCAATGCCTTCTTTCAGGTGGTCCATTGAGAGCAGATGGTCCTTCCACAGCCCGTCGATCACGTTCAGCATCACCATGCGCTCGTGATAGCGCATCGTCGCCGCGCTGAGAATTTTTTCCTTGGCGTCGTAGCCCTCTTTCAGCTTGTTGAAGATCGCCTCGCCCAACTCGTGCCGTCCGAAGTCGGTCGGTTTGATTCCGGTGGCCCCGATATTCAGCGAAGCGTATGTCAGCCCGAAATGATCGATGAGCTTCTCGTCCAGGCCCTTCAGGTTCCACTGATCCGGATGCATCTTCTCACTGGCAAATTCATCCAGAATTCCGCTCAGAATTCCGCCAACGTAATCCTCCAGAATCAATTCCTTCTGGTCGGCTTCTTCCAGGAGTTGGCGGCGCAGCCCGTAGACCGCCTCGCGCTGCTTGTTCATCACATCGTCGTACTCGAGTAGATGCTTGCGGCTCTCAAAGTTCTGCGCCTCGACGGCCTTTTGCGCGCCTTCGATGCGCTTGGTAATCATCTTCGACTCGATGGGCTCGTCTTCTTTCATGCCCATGCGCTGCATCATCGAGCTCATCCACTGCTTGGCGAAGATGCGGATCAGATCGTCTTCCAGTGACAGATAAAAGCGCGACTCGCCAGGGTCGCCCTGACGGCCGGCGCGGCCCCGCAACTGATTGTCCACTCGCCGCGACTCATGCCGCTCGGTGCCCAGAATAAACAGCCCGCCTGAAGCAATCACCTGCTCGTGATCCAGCCGCGCGGCATCGGCGTGAACCTTGTAAACTTCGGCCCACTCCGGCTCAGAGATTTCAAACTCCTGGCCGCTGTAATAAAAGCGCTGAAAACCGGCCGGCGCCATCGGATTGATCGCACCCTCGGCCACGCTGATGGCCCGCGCCTTATTCTTCTTTACCAACTCCTGGCGGGCCATGAACTCCGGATTGCCGCCCAGCAGAATATCCGTGCCGCGGCCGGCCATGTTGGTCGAGATCGTCACCGCTCCCAGCCTTCCGGCCTGCGCCACAATCTCCGCCTCGCGCTCGTGGAACTTGGCGTTCAGCACCACATGCCGCACACCCTTGCGCTGCAAAATCCCAGAGAGACGCTCACTCTTTTCAATCGACGTGGTGCCCACCAGCACCGGCTGCTTCTGCTCATGCAGAATCGCAATGTCGTCGGCCACGGCCTTGAACTTTGCCTTCTCCAGCAGATAAATCACATCGGGATTCTCAAGCCGCAGCATCGGTTTATTGGTCGGAATCACGACGATTTCGAGTTTATAAATCTTCTCGAATTCCGCCGCCTCCGTCTCTGCCGTGCCAGTCATGCCGCTTAGTTTCTTATAGAGGCGGAAGTAATTCTGAAAGGTGATCGTGGCCAGCGTCTGGTCTTCCTTGCGGATGTTGACGCCCTCCTTGGCTTCGATCGATTGATGCAGGCCATCGGACCAGCGGCGGCCCGGCATCAGGCGTCCGGTAAAGGTGTCCACGATGATGACTTCGCCGTCCTTGACCACATACTCCACATCGCGTTTGTAGAGCGCGTGCGCCTTGATTCCGGTCTCCACGTAGTGCTTCAGTTCCCAGTTCTCGGCATCGGCGATGTTGCCAATTCCCAGCAGCTTTTCAATCGTCTCCCAACCGCGATCCGTCACGCCAATGGTGCGCTGCTTCTCATCCACAATGTAGTCGCCGGTCAGATACTTCTCGCCCTCGCGCAGATCCAGGCCCAGCTCGGCCACGCGTTGTGAATCGCTGGCTTCAATCTCCTCGCCCAACTCCAGTTGCGGAATAATTTTGCGTACGCGCGCATACTTGTCGGTGGTCTGGTCGGTGGGCCCGGAGATGATCAGCGGCGTCCGCGCCTCGTCGATCAGGATCGAATCCACTTCATCGACAATGGCGTGATAATGCCCGCGCTGGACGCAATCTTTTATCTCGAATTTCATGTTGTCGCGCAGGTAGTCGAAGCCAAACTCATTATTAGTTCCGTAAGTAATGTCAGCAAGGTAAGCGGCGCGGCGCTCGTTGTCGTCCAGATCGTGCACAATCACGCCGACGCTCAGCCCCAGAAATTCGTAGATTTTGCCCATCCACTCGGCGTCGCGCTTGGCCAGGTAGTCATTCACCGTAACCACATGCACACCGTGGCCGGCCAGCGCGTTCAGGTAGCAGGCGAGCGTGGCGACGAGGGTTTTTCCTTCACCAGTTTTCATCTCTGAAATCTTGCCCTGGTGCAGCACCATGCCGCCAATCAACTGCACGTCGAAGTGGCGCATCTGCACCGAGCGCCAGCCAGCCTCGCGCACCACGGCAAAGGCCTCGGGAAGAAGATCGTCCAGAGCCGCGTTTTCCGCAGCCTTGCGCTCGTCCTTGTGCTCGGCGTCGTCTGGAATGTTTGCCAGAGAGGCGGCAATCCGCGCACGAAACTCGGCCGTCTTGGCCCGCAACTCGTCGTCTGTAAGCCGTTTTGTGTCCGCTTCCAGAGCATTGATCAGCGCCACGATCGGCATCAGCCGCTTGATGAGGCGCTCATTGGCCGTACCGAATATCTTCGTTAAGACTTTATCGAAAAACACAGGATTCTCCGATTACCAGTCTAAATGGTTGGGGTTGGCAGGAGTTGGCCCGCTTTTTGGAAAGAGCTTCCGCACGGGGATCGTTGAGCCTTTTCGTATTCTTGGCAAAGACTCATCGACTCTGCTCGCGCCCCGGTAAAAAACCCTTGACAGGCGTTATTGAAAACGGCAGAATCCAGTTACTGTTGCATTGGATTTCCGCGAGCAGAGGACTTCCCACCTGTTCAGCGAATTTGAATCAAGCGTGCAAATTCAAGCCACGGAAGGATTGGCTACCGTGGACAACAGACGGGTCTCCCTCCATTCCCAGAATCCGTATCCGGCATTTTAGTTTCTAATTGGCGAGTGTGTGGGATGATCCCTCTGGCTGTGCTGTCGTCGCGCGATTCGGCGTATTCTCTGCCGCGTTGCATGATTCATCCAACACCCCCAATTGGAGATGCCTTTATGCTCACATGCAAGTTTTATGCCTTGGCCGCCGCTAGCCTGCTCTTTACCCCGGCGATCTGCTCACGGGCGCAAGCACCCGCTGCACCACCCCCAGCCGCGCCCTCTACGCAGCCCGCATCTGTAACAGCAGAACAGGTCCAACAATTGCAAAAAACCGCGGACAATTTGAACAAGGCTGCAGACGATGCTGCCGACAGTGCAACAAAGTTGAGTACTGTGTTGAATACCGCTGTGGGCCCAGCAGCCAGCGCCGCCAAAGACGCCAATGACGCAGCAGACAAGGCTAACCAAGCCAGCCAGGATCTGGATGCGCGGATCAAGGAACTTCATAAAGCTCCATCCAAAGCGAGTGTGCAACCAGCGCATCCGGCCAAGCGGCCGATTGGCGATTACGTGCCCTGCCTCTTTGACGACGGCCAGAACAACGATCTACGCGCGCTTGCCTACAGGGACAAGAATACCGTTCTGACAAGTGACCAGATCGACCATATGATTCAAGACATTCCTGTCATCTTGAATCCGCCGGCGCTGGCCAGCAAGGCTAGCAAAGCAGAAACAGATGCAAGAAACGCAACACTGCAATCGATCGACACTCTCAAAACCGACCTGCAAAACATCGAAAGCATCCTGCCGAATCTGCAGCCCGAACAAGTTTCCTCTCTTGTTCAGCAGCTAGGCACCGGCAATGGATTGAATGCAGACCAACTGAAGCAACTGAAAGCATATTTTCAGGTTTTGAATCCCGATCCGACCTATGACCGGCCCAATGATGTCAGTTGCTCCTTCTCCGTTTTGCAATGGAAGGAGACCAAAGATGTCTTTGGCCGGCGCGTGGCCAATGACTACGTGGCGCTGGAGGTAAACCTTCGCAATCTCAATACGCAAAATGAGTTTCTGGTCCACGATATTCAGATTGCGGTGGATACCGGGCTGACACCCTGGGAGTTCGGCCGCTTTGAAGCCTCCCGCGACAAGCAACTGGTCCGCGGCGTGGTGCAGCGCGGACAAAGTGAAGACCGCCGCAATCTAATCATCAACTCCCTGACTGCGGCCGGCGCCATTCTCTCGCCAGTTAGCGCTGCGGTAGCAGATGCCGGTGGCGGTTTTGGCGTTGGCGTTTCCATCTTCCAAGGACCATTCCTGGTCGGAGCCAACAGCATTTTTCCCGATCACACCATCGAGTACCTGAATAACCTCAACGATCTGGGCTTCTCGCCATCTTCCACCAACAAGACCGTCGTTCCGGTGCAAGGCAGCGTGCCGCTGGTCACCTTCCTCGCCGAGAAACCGCTGGAGCAACTTCCGTTTGTTCGCTGCGGACAGAACCACATGACACATTCCGACATCACTGCCGTTCCGACTACAGTCATTCCGAGCAGCCTTGCCAACTTGAATTGCCAGCTTCACCCTGACAATTGGAGTCACGATGACAACACCTTCGACAACACGTTGACCGGAGAATTCCAGAAGCCGCTCCGCTTCAAAGACTGGGACGGCGCGGCCCAGAATATCTTTGGCCATCGCGTCTTTGTTGTTATCGGCGGAGTCCATATCCAGCAGGTCGCCAGCGGCCCGGCAATCACAAGCCTCACTTGCCCGCTCAAATCTGACCAGAAGAGCGTGGATACTTCGAAAGACCCCGTCACCTGCACCCTGAGCGGCAGCAACCTGGATCAAGTTGCATCCATCAAGCTGGAACAGGGATCTCTGACTCCCATTGCCGGGACGTTGACAGCCTACGCCTCCGGCAACACAGCCACCATCAGCTTCAAGGCCAGCGACGTCGCTACAGCCAAGGCCAACGGCAGCTATGAACTCTTCCTGACCCCGACAGGCGGAGGCAAGGACATCGACTCCAAGCAGGCCGTGTCCTTTACAACCTGCACTGCGGCTCCGTCTGCGCCGGCTGCACCGGTGCCTGTGGCATCCTCGTCCACCGCAATTAACCTGAACTGGACGGCAGTGACCCCGCCAGCCAACTGCACTATCAGTTCCTACAAAGTTTACGGCAGCAGCACCAAGGACTTCGCTCCGAGCGCCAGTAACCTGATCACATGCCCGGCTGGGCTTACCTGCGCCGAAACTGGCCTCGACGCTGCAACTCAGTACTACTACATCGTAGAGGCGGTGGACGAAGTTGGCGCATCTCCGCCTTCTTCGCAGGGCACTGCCAAGACCGCGCCAAAACCGGCCGCAGCCACGCCAAAGGCAAAGACGGTAGTCACGCCAAAGGCCCCAGCCACGACAAAGCCAGCAGCCGCGCCAAAGCCCGCTACCGCGCCAACGAAGTAATTGGAATAGATGGCTTGGCAGCCTCATCCCCGGCCCGGATGCCGGGTGTTTCATCCCGCGAAAGCGGCTTGAATCACCCGGCATCCCGCGCCGGATTTCCGGCCAACGTTCCGCCACTCTCACCGGGCCGCGGTCTCCGCCGTCTCTCTCGGCTCGGCCAGCAAACGCTCGAAGTTGTCCACGGGCACAGGGCGGCTGAAGAGATAGCCCTGATAGGAGTGGCAGCCAAGCCCGGCCAGAAACACCCGCTGCTCCTCGGTCTCCACGCCCTCGGCCACTACTTCAAGGTTCATCGCCTTGCCCAAAGAGATGATCGCCTGCACAATTGCGCCGCCGCCTGGCTCGTGCATGGAGCGCACAAAAGCGAGATCGATCTTCAATTCATCCAGCGGCAGACGCTTCAGGTAGCTCAGCGACGAATAGCCGGTGCCGAAGTCATCCAGCGAAAAGCGCAGCCCGTGCGACTTGAGTTCGATCATCTTGGCGATCACATCCTCGATATTGTCCACCAACATGCTTTCCGTCAGCTCCA
>Ga0302320_10029217_pt1 | contig 10554 bp, 7 predicted proteins | sample Bog_T0_3_FD_202130 | JGI IMG/M metagenome (GOLD analysis project Ga0302320, IMG submission 202130) | Peat permafrost microbial communities from Stordalen Mire near Abisko, Sweden - Bog_T0_3 | ecosystem: Environmental > Terrestrial > Soil > Wetlands > Peat | place: Sweden: Abisko, Stordalen Mire... | reverse complement strand
TGTTATAGAAAGGAAAGACAGATAGGCGTAATCCGAGCCCCAAAAATCGCGAATCTCAGGTTGGAAATGTCATATCGAAGAAGGGTCAAGGCCATGGGGGCACGAAATGAAGTCCGTCGATCAGCATGTAGCCCGTATCTGCGCCCGCGGCGAGGATTTGGAGTCGCAGGGCGGTGCTCGCCATGCGCCAGCCGCCCATCTCTGCCCCCCGTGCCCAATCCGTGGCCGGGTCGAGATTCCTTGGCACCCCGATGCATCGGGGTGCGCTATGCATGGATTGCATCAGCCCCAGCCACAGGCAGGAGTGCATGGCCGCTTCGCCCAACCTCAGCAGTTTGGCCCGATTGTTGCGTCGAAAATACTCCCCTAATTCTTTCGAAAAACGAGTTCCGATCCCTTGGCGAAGACACCGATTTTGTCTCCGGCGCGCACCTGGCCGGTGGCCATCAGGCGGTAGAGCGGATCCTGAAGCTCGCACGCCAGGGTGTGTTGCAGATGTGCGGCGCCGTACTCCGTGTCGCATCCGTGATTGAGCAGCACAGACTTCGCCCCGCTGGAAAACTCCACGTGGAAGGGCGTTGTGGCATGCAACATGAAGGCGCGGCTGGCGCGGGTGATCTCAAGGTCCAGAATCTTCTTCAGGTCCGCAGGGCGCAGCGGATTGTAGACGATGGTCTCCTCAATGCGCCGCAGAAACTCCGGGGGGAAATGGCGCTTGAGGGCGCGCAGGGAAACGGAGCGGAAGTGCCGCTCACGGGTATCATCTTCCGCCATCTGCGGGATGAATCCGGAGGCGGAGGTGGCGCGCAGGCTCTCCTTGGAGCCGATGTTGCTGGTGAAGAAGAAAAGGCAGGAGGAGAAGTCCACGCGCCGGTTACGTCCATCGTTCATTTCCGCGCGGTCCAGGACGCCCAAAAGCAGTGAGTAGAGGGAGTGGTGGGCCTTTTCAATCTCGTCAAAAAGCACCAGGGTGTAGGGAAATTCGGGCGTGCGGTAACGCTCAATATTTTCGCGGGTAAAGACGGGTTCGGTGTCGGCGTGTCCAATGTATCCGGGCGGAGCTCCCACCAGCCGGGCGATTTCATGCTGCTGCTGGTATTCGGCACAATTGATCTTCAACAGGGTGGCGGGACTGCCCAGCAGCACCTCGGCCAGCGCCTCAACGGAATGAGTCTTGCCGCAGCCGGGTGGTCCGAGCAAAAGGGCGGAGCCCATGGTGCGCCGCGGTTGCCGGGCCTGCGCTTCAACGCGCTGAAGCAGCCGCAGAATCGAGTCCGTGGCCTGGGGCTGCCCAACCACATTTGCGGTCCACCGCCGCGCCACGTGTTCCAACCAGGTGCTTCGCGCCCGGGGCTGCAAGGTGATCCATCCTTTGGGTTCTTGCTGTATGCCTGCGCTGGTCTGCATCGTGGCCATTCACCTCGAAAACCGATTTGTTCCCCCGGCAAAAATGCCGCCGGATTTTGTTCAACCCTTTCATCGGCGGTTCGCGCCATAAACATGAGAAATCATGGAAATGGAGCTTGACACCGACTAGAACTTTGCAATAATTCTCACAGTATGAAAACCCCTCGCGATGCACCCAACCCGGCCACTGCTTATACCGTCAAGTCACTGGTGAAAGCACTGACGATTTTGGAGGTTCTGGCGGACGAAGAACCGCCTTATACGCTGACGCAGCTCAGCCGGCGCCTGCACCTGCATGTGAGCACCGTGCATCGGCTGCTGGTGAACCTGGTGCGCCATGGGTTTGTGGAAGAGGATGCAGTTTCGGGCGGATATCAACTGAGCTACCGCGTGTTGCGCATGGGCCTGCGCGTTCTTGACCGGCTCGACTTCCGGCGTGCCGCCCAGCCCCTGTTGCGCGACCTGAATCTGCGCACCAAGGAGACCGTTCACCTGGCGATTCTTCAGGAAACGCAGGCCATCTCTATCGATAAGTTTGACAGCCCTCAGCCCGTAGGCCTTGACGCCCGGTTGGGGGGAGTCATGCCCCTCCACTGCACCGGAGTGGGGAAGACGATTCTGGCCTATCAAGGCGAGGAGCTGCTGAATCGCATTGCCCAATCGCCGGGATTCCCGCGAAGAACGGCGAAGACGATTACCGGGCTGGCACAATTACGGAAAGAGCTGGAGCAGATTCGCGAACAGGGTTACACCGTGGACCAGGAAGAAGCTGTGGAAGGATTAAGCTGCGTGGCGGGGCCAGTGTTTAACCACGCCGGGCAGGTGGTGGCGGCCTTCAGCGTGGCCGGCCCGGCGACACGCCTGACCTCGGCGCGCATACCCGAACTCGCTCAACTGGTGCGGGAGACAAGTCAAGAGATCTCCTACAGGCTTGGCTATCGAAGGGACTTGCATCCGCTGGTCAGCCCTCCGGAAAGCACGCCGCACCCGGAACCGGAAGAGCGGCGCAAACGCGCAGGAAGTGGCAATTAGACTGCAGTGATAAAGGACTGATTTGTATTCGCCCAGCACGCAGGGCCAGTCGGACCCAGCCTACGATTTGGGAGCAAAGTAACCGGGGCGGGTGCGCACATCCAACTTGTTTTTGCCGTGGTTTTCAAACGCTTCCACCCGAATATTGCGGAATGTCCCATCCCTCTTGAGGTTGGTGGGACGATAGACAATCGTATACTGGTTGCGGATGTCGCTGGCGATTTTGCGGCAGGTGCTCTCAACCTCGTCCAGTGACTTGGGGAAGTTGGGCTCTCCACCTGTGGCATCGGAAAGATCGTGCAGGACTTTTGCCGCGCGGTGGGCTTCACCGCCCCGAATCTTAAAAAGGCCACTGGTTTCATCCGAGCCCAGCAAGCCGATGGTGTAGATGACGGCGTTGGATTTCTGAGCAGCGCTCATCAGTTCTTCCAAGGTGTAGCGGCTGGCGTTGTCCTCCCCATCCGTAATCACCAGCAGAACCTTCTTATCGCGATTGCCAAGTTTGAGGTGATCAAGTGAAGCGATGACGGCGTCGCGCAATGCGGTACCGCCTCTTGAATCGATCTTATCCAGGGCTGATTTTAAATCCTCAATGGTGCTGGCGAAGTCCCCCGGCGTATCGAGATAGTAGACGTCGTTGAAGTTCACCACGAAGACCTGATCCTGGGGATTGGAGGTCTTGGCGAAGATCAACGCCGCGGCATTCACGGCCTGCCGCTTGTCACGCATGCTGCCGCTGTCATCAATGACGATTCCCATGGTGACGGGCACATCAGCGTGAGCGAAGTGGGTAAGAGTCTGCTGAACCCCATCTTCATAGATATGAAAGTCGGCCTGATTGAGATCGTTGACGACCCGACCTTTCTTATCCAGCACGGTGGCGTGCAGGACGACTTCATTGACGTCCACACTGATGGTGTATTCCCCGCCTTTTTTTACCGTGGAAGGGGTTTGGGAGTTGGCCGGCTGCGGTGCTTGAGCCCGGGTAACGAGCCCCGTGGACAAGAGGAGGATCAGAACGCCGCAGTAGATCAACTTTATTCGGCAGCTTGAGTTATTGAGTAGGCGCATAGTAACCAGTGCGAGAGTAGATCTGAAGCGGCGGCAATCCTTTGGGTGGATTCAGCTTAACCCTGATGCGCCGCCAGCGGCCATCGCGAATCAGGTTCGAAGGTTTATAACCCAGCACGTACTGGTTGCGCAACTCGATCGAGATTTTCTCGGCGATATCGGGCAATTCATCTGTGTTTTCGACGCTGAACATGCGGCCTCCCGAAACTTCCGCAAGTTCCGCCAATAAGCCGGGACCGCCGGCTTCTTCCGTGGTTCGGCCCCGCGATGAAGCCGGCTCAAAGATGCCCACGGCGTAGATCTGGATGTCGGATTCCTTTACCGCGCGCTTAATGTCATTCTCCGTGTACCGGCTGTGATTATCCCCCCCGTCGGAGATGATCAGCAGCGCGCGACGATTTGTGGTGGCCTTCTTCATTTCACTCACGCCCAGGTAAACAGCATCGAGAAGCGCAGTCCTTCCCCCCGATTTTACCGTGAGCAACCGATCCTGCAAGTTCTCGTATTTGGCGGTAAACCCTGATACCAGTTCCGGCTGGTCCGAGAAGCTGATCAGCATGAACTCATCCTGGGGGTTGGATGTCTTAAAGAACTGAAGGGCTGCTTCCTTGGACTTCTGAATTTTGTCTCCCATCGAGCCACTGCTGTCAAAGATCATCCCCACCGAAATGGGAGCGTCCTCGGTGGAAAAGGCGACGATCTTCTGCTCCACTTTTTCGTCGTAGACCTGAAAGTTTTCCTGGTCAAGGCCGGTGACGATACGGTCAAATGGATCCGTGACGGTCACGTTGACCACCACCATGTTAACGTCGACCTGAAGGGGAGCAACATGGACGGTAGGCGAGCGGACGGTTACGTGCGCCCCCTCCTGGTCATTGGGTGGAGGGGCGCTGGACTTCTGGTCACCCGTACCACACCATGCCCCGGCGGCGAATAACCCCAACAAGACAATCGCCGCACACCCCAAAAGGGAAGCGCGGCGGAGTAATAGAGCTGTCATATCAGCAGCCCTCGGGGAAACGACCCGAGCCGCCACCCGCAACTTCACAGGCGCCGCTCCTCATTCCAGCTGAATTCCTTCGAAGATTCTAGCACACTTCCCACACCGGTGTGACTGACCAGAAGGAACGGATTTTTCGAAAATTGACCCTTTCAAAAAAAATCTGCCATCAACCTCATCTTGAGATGATTTGTCATTGACGTGACTGAAGGAGCGATGGATAATTGTCCGTACCGATTCTTTCCATCCGTTCTCCTGCTTCGGTACATTTGAATTCCCTTAATCAGACTGCGTTGGCAAACCTAACGCAGGCTACACACCATGCTGATACCAGATTGTCAATCTGAACTCAAAACCTATGGAGGCGTATGGGTGCCAAATACATCTTTGTTACCGGCGGTGTAGTCAGCTCATTGGGAAAGGGGCTTGCTTCCGCATCAATGGCCGCCCTCTTGGAGGCCCGCGGGCTCAGGGTTACACTTCTGAAATTCGATCCTTATCTCAACGTCGACCCCGGCACCATGAGCCCGTTTCAACATGGCGAGGTCTTTGTTACCGATGACGGCGCCGAGACGGACCTTGACCTAGGCCACTATGAGCGTTTTACCCGCACCCGCATGCTCCGCGACAACAACTGCACGGCAGGACGCATCTACGAAACCATCATCACCAAAGAGCGGCGCGGCGACTACCTGGGCAAGACCGTTCAGGTCATCCCGCACGTTACTAATGAAATCAAAGCAGCGGTCCGCAAGGTCTCAAACGATGTGGATATTGTGATCGTGGAAATCGGTGGAACCGTGGGCGACATTGAATCGCTGCCCTTTCTGGAGGCGATCCGGCAGATGCGTCAGGAGAAGGGGCGAGAAAACGTGGTCTTCATCCACCTGACGCTGGTTCCCTTTATCGGCGTCGCGGGTGAACTGAAAACCAAGCCCACGCAGCATTCGGTGAAGGAGTTGCGTGCAATCGGCATCCAGCCAGACATCCTGCTCTGCCGTACGGACCACTACCTCTCCCCGGATATCAAGGAAAAGATCGCACTGTTCTGCAGCGTTTCGGAAGAGGCCGTCATTACCGCCAAGGACGTGGACAACATCTACGAAGTTCCCCTCCAACTCGCCCACGAAGGACTGGACACCCAGATTCAGCGCTGCCTGAAGCTGCCGGATGGCGACCGCAATTTGCAACCCTGGATTGACCTGGTGGAGAAGATCCGCCACCCCCTGGACGAGATCAACATTGGAATTGTCGGCAAATACGTGGGCTATCAGGATTCCTACAAGAGCCTCACGGAAGCGCTGTTCCACGGCGGCATCGCCCGGCGCGTAAAAGTGAACGTCTCCTGGGTTGAAGCCGAGGGTTTGGAAGGCGATGCGTGCGAAGAACAATTGCGCGATCTCGATGGCATCCTGGTGCCCGGCGGCTTTGGACGGCGAGGAATCCTGGGCATGCTGAAAGGGATTGAATTCGCCCGCACCCGCAAGGTCCCCTTCTTTGGAATTTGCCTGGGAATGCAATGCGCGGTGATTGAATACGCGCGCAACGTTTGCGGCCTTGCGGGGGCGGACAGCTCAGAGTTTGATCCTTCCACTCCCCACCGGGTGATCTACAAATTGCGCGAATTGCGCGGCGTTGACGACCTGGGCGGTACGATGCGGCTGGGCGCGTGGACGGCCCGGTTAAGAGCCGGCTCTTTCGCTCAGCAGGCCTACGGCGGGCTCGAAATCTCCGAGCGACACCGCCATCGCTATGAGTTCAACCGCGAGTATCAGGACACGCTGGTGGCCAACGGTTTGCAATTGACCGGTATGACGCCTGACAACACCTACGTGGAGATTGTCGAAATCCGCGATCATCCCTGGTTTCTCGGTTGCCAGTTCCACCCGGAATTCAAGTCACGTCCCCTGGAGCCGCATCCGCTCTTTACCGCATTCGTCACCGCCGCCCATGAATACCGGGTCGAACGGCTGAAATCAAAGAGTACCACGGCAACATCGCCTTCAAGGATTGCTTCCGCCGAAGGCGTGGAGGGCGGCAAGGCTGCCAGGGAGGCTGGCGGAGCGAGTTCTTAATTAACCTGCAAGCGAAAGAAAAGTGTCTGGGACGGGCGCCCCGTTGGGCGGATGCTCATGAATGCGCCGATGTCCTGATGAACCGGCGGTTCCATCTCTCGATTCAGCGAGTCGCCCTATGAAACTGCGCTTCTTCATCCTGATCGTGTTCCTTGCCGCCATTGCCGTGGCCGCCCTGCCGCAACAGCCCAACAAACCTCTCGGAAAAGAGCAAATCGTTGACTTGGTGAAGGCCGGAATGGAGACGCCCGATCTGGTCAGGCTCATCCGGGAACATGGGGTGAGCTTTGACCTTACCGAGGACTATCTCCAAAGCCTGCGAGATGGCGGCGCCCAACCGCAGGTCATCCAGGCACTGCGTGACGCAAGGCCCAAGCCACTCAGCAAAGAGCAGGTGTTGCAACTAATGGCTGGGCACGTTCCCAACCAGCGCGCCGCCGCTCTGGTGACTCAACGCGGAATTGATTTCCTGGTGGACGATCAATATCTTGACACCCTGCGTCTGGCGGGCGCGGACGACAACCTGATTTCCACGCTACAGGAAGCCAGCGCCGCCCAGATGGCAGAACTGCGGGTTGAGACTTCTCCCGGCGCCCAGATCTATTGGGATGGTGAGCTTCTGGGACCGGCCGATGCCCAGGGTGAGTTCAAGATTAAGACAAAGTTCGGGTCCCACGCGCTGAAAGTCACGCTGGCCGGAAAGAAGGACATCGAACAAAACATCACACTTGAGGCACGCCAATCAACCCAGATCCAGGCACGGTTGGCGGACCTTGGCGCCACGCTGGTGATTCAAACTTCGCCCGGGGCCGTGGTTTACCTCAACGGCGTCGTCTGGGGGTTTGCCGATTCGAGTGGCCAACTCACCGCTGCCGGAGTACCCGCAGGCGTCCACGAATTGCATATCGTGGAGGCAGGCAAGAAGGATTATTTGCAGAACATTACCGTGGCCGCAGGGCAGCAGGCTACGGTGACGGCGCCGTTGGCGGACCTTGGCGGAACTTTGGTCATCAGGACTATCCCGGGGGCGGCGGTGTTCGTTGATGGTACTTTCCGGTTCAACGTGGCCAACACCGGCCTGGCGACCATCAACGGCATACCCGCCGGAACTCACGAAGTGCGGGTTACGATGGCGGGCAGGAATGAATACCGGCAGTCCGTGAATGTGACTGACGGAACCACGGCGGAGGTCCGGGCGAAGTTGATCATGCTGGCACCCGCTCAGCCGATCAACCCTGTGGTTGGTGCGAACCCATCAACCAATTCCTACGTGAATGGCGTGCAGGCTGCATCCGTCCAGGTCATGCATTGGCACAAGCCAGGAAGCTCATGCACTGGAACGATGACTATTGGCGGGGGCCGGCTTTCCTACACCAGCGGCACCGACCCCTCTCACTCATTTAATGTTTCCGTGCGCGACGTTGAGTATGTGAAACTTGATGAGGTGATGGCCAAGTATCAGCGTAAGCGAGGCCAGGCGGCAACCTTTTTCTACCTTAGATTGAAGAATGGCCGGGCCCAGTCTTATTCATCTCTTGGGCTTGAAGCAGCCTCCGCAGTTATTGACCCCTTAGAGAGAGAGATGATGAAGTAAGGATGCTTGCGTCAGGGACTTGGGCCATCGGCTCATCCCTCCGGAGCGGAACAGACTCAGCGCGGCACTATGCCCCTAAATTCAACCAAAGAGGAATTCAAACCTATGACAGGTGTTGTACGAATTGGCAAACTGAAAATCGGCAAGGGGCAGCCGCTGGCGGTGATTGCCGGCCCCTGCGTTATTGAAAGTGAAAAGCATGCCCTCAAAATGGCGGAACGGCTTTCCGCCATCGCCGCCGAATTGGGCATTCCTTACATCTTCAAAGCCTCTTACGACAAGGCGAACCGCACTTCGGTGACGTCCTATCGAGGCCCGGGCCTGTTGGAGGGGCTCAAGGTTCTCGCGCGCATCAAGAAGGACCTTGGCGTCCCCGTACTCACCGACATTCACAGCGTGGAAGAGGTACAACCCGCAGCGGAAGTTTGCGACATTCTCCAGATTCCCGCGTTTCTTTCGCGGCAGACGGATCTGCTGCTCGCAGTGGGCCGATCCGGCGCCGTAGTGAACATCAAGAAGGGGCAATTCCTTTCGCCCTGGGACATGCGCCATGCGATTGAGAAGGCTCGCAGCACCGGCAATGATCGCATTCTCGTGACCGAGCGTGGCGCGAGTTTTGGCTATAACAATCTGGTGGTGGATATTCGCGGCCTCGCCGTGATGCAGGGGTTCGGCGCGCCCGTGATTCTCGACGTCACTCACTCGCTACAGCTTCCCGGTGGCGAGGGCAATCGCAGCGGCGGCCAGCCCCAATACATCGAACCTCTGGCCCGCGCGGGAGTTGCAGCTGGCGTGAATGGCCTCTTTCTTGAAGTCCATGACAATCCCCCGAAGGCGTTGTCGGACGGAGCCAATTCTCTTGAGCTTCGCCGCTTCAAACCGCTGATGACCCGCATGCGCGATTTGGCGGCCTTTGTGCAAAAACTCTGATGGAACCCGAGGGGTCATCTGGAAATTTACTTTCCATCCGAACCACGATTTTTTTCAGCCGGGAATTTTTTCAGCCGATTTTTTCAGCCGCGAAAATATAGGCCTTTAGGTTGACTTTTTTTTGGAACACATCCGCGCTTAGGGCTGGGGGCGGTTTGGGGAAGGTGCAGAATGGTGCTGAATCGCCGCGTCTGCTGCGGTAACCGGGGACAAAATGCCCGTGCGCCCGGGGGGAAAAAACCCGTTTTGCGCAAGTCAAATGGTCCTGCGAATTTCAAGGATTCGGGACACGGGACTCGGGACAATTAAGAATTACGAATTAAGAATTATGCGTCGAATTGTTCGTTATAGTTCTCAATTCCTAATTCTTAATTCCTAATTCTTAATTGGTCTTTCCGCCCCCGGCAGCCGGCACCAAACACGAGCCACTCCCCACCAACCACTGCTCTTGATGTTTTTCCTTCTCCGCGGGGGAGGAGGTGGCGGAGGGACGACGCCGGATGAGGGGTCTCTTTCATGGGCCCACACGCCTGGGCTGGATAGGTTGTGTTGAATCGGATGGGTTCGGTCGAACTTTGTAAAGGTCCCTTCGGGAGATCGCAGACTTCAAAGGGCCGAAGTCTGCGCCAGCCGCCGATAACCACCCCCGTCGCTTCCGCACCGGCCCCTCCTTAATTAAGGAGGGGAGCTTTTGCCGGGCTCCCCTCCTCAGACGAGGAGGGGCAGCGCGTGTCGCGCGGGGTGGTGCTGATCGGGGCGGGCCGTGGTCAAGCTGGAGGCTTTGCTTCCTGAGGGATGAGTCGCTTCTCCGCCTGAACCGGATGGGTTGAGTTGAATCAGGTGGATTGACTTGAACTTTGTAAAAGTCCCTTCGGAGGGACGACGCCGGATGAGGGGTCCCTTTCCTGCGCCCCACATGCCTGGGCCGGATGGGTTGCGTTGAGCTTTGTAAAGGTCCCTTCGGAGGGACGACGCCGGATGAGGGGTCTCTTTCATGGGCCCACACGCCTGGGCTGGATAGGTTGTGTTGAATCGGATGGGTTCGGTTGAACTTTGTAAAGGTCCCTTCGGGAGATCGCAGACTTCAAAGAACCGAAGTCTGCGCCAGCCGCCGATAACCACCCCCGTCGCTTCCGCTCCGGCCCCTCCTTAATTAAGGAGGGGAGCTTTTGCCGGGCTCCCCTCCTCAGACGAGGAGGGGCAGCGCGTGTCGCGCGGGGTGGTGCTGATCGGGGCTGGCCATTGGCAAGTTAGAGGCTTTGCTTCCTGGGGGATGAGTCGCTTCTCCGCCTGGACCGGATGGGTTGATAGAATCAGATGGATTGACTTGAACTTTGTAAAAGTCCCTTCGGAGGGACGACGCCGGATGAGGGGTCCCTTTCCTGCGCCCCACATGCCTGGGCCGGATGGGTTGCGTTGAGCTTTGTAAAGGTCCCTTCGGAGGG
>Ga0302320_10029216_pt1 | contig 10555 bp, 9 predicted proteins | sample Bog_T0_3_FD_202130 | JGI IMG/M metagenome (GOLD analysis project Ga0302320, IMG submission 202130) | Peat permafrost microbial communities from Stordalen Mire near Abisko, Sweden - Bog_T0_3 | ecosystem: Environmental > Terrestrial > Soil > Wetlands > Peat | place: Sweden: Abisko, Stordalen Mire... | reverse complement strand
GCCGCGGCGCGCAGCGAAATGATCCGCTCGAAGATGATGGCGATGGAAATGACACTGCACGCCACCAGCGGGAACATGACGTACCAGGAATTGATAAAAGTCGACCACCAGGAACCTAACATAAGCCTCGAACCTAGCGGGCCGGCTCCGGGATGCGATTCTTTTTCGGATTAAAGAGGGGCAAGCCGCGTTGATGGTGTTCGGGATAGATTAACTCTTCCCGAAACGTCATCCTGAGCGAAGCGCAGCGGAGTCGAAGGATCAGCCACGGGTTGCCGAGCGCACGGGCGTAATTCCAGCGATGCGGTTATGCCCGCGCGGGAAAAGGAAGCGTGTCGGATCCCTCGACTTCGCTCGGGATGACAGGCGAGTCTTCCGTTACTGCTCGGAATAATTCCAAGTCAGCCCGCCATCCACCACCAGCGTGGTGCCGGTGATGTAATCGGCATCCGACGAGGCGAGGAAGGCGACCGCGCCGGCGACGTCGGCCGGCTTGCCGAGGCGGTCGAGCGGGATGTTCTCGAGCAGCGCCTTGAGCTTCACGGGATCGTTGAGGAGCTTGGTGTTGATCGGCGTCTCGATCGCGCCGGGCGCGACGTTGTTGATGGTGATGCCGAACGGCGCGAGCTCGATCGAGAGGTTGCGCGTCACCATCTTCATGCCGCCCTTGCTCGCGCAGTAGGAGGTGAAGTGCGGGAACGGCAGCTCCTCGTGCACGGAGCTGATGTTGATGATTTTCCCGCCCGACTTGCGCGACTGGAGGTGCCGCACGAACGCCTGCGAGAGGAAGAACGGCCCCTTCAGGTTCGTATTGAGAACGAAGTCGTAGTCCTTCTCGGTCACATCCCAAAACGAGGCGTTCTTTTCCACGCCGGCGTTGTTGACGAGGATGTCGATCCGGCCCAACCCGGCGACGCCCTCGTTGATCAGCTTGTTCACGCCGTCATAGCAGCTCACGTCGGCCTGGATCGTGATCGCGCGCCGACCGAGGGCCACCACCTGTGCCTTGACCCCGTCCGCTTCCTCCGGGTGATCGTAGTAATCGATGATGATGTCGGCGCCTTCCTGCGCCAGGCGGAGTGCGAGGCCCGCGCCGATGCCCTGTCCCGCGCCGGTGATGAGAATGACTTTGTTTTCGAGTTTCATGATGGCTCCCGTGGTAAAAGTTCCAGTCACGGTTACGCCCGCTTGGGCCTCGCGCAAGGCAAAGTTTCGCATGACCTCGCGCTCTCCTTTGCGCAGAGTGGCCGCGCATGGCTACCCGCGCGGCGCTTCGATCGGCCTGGCTGACCCTGGCCCTGCTGTCGGGGCTCAATTTCCTCAATTACCTCGACCGGTACGTCCTTTCCGCGGTCGTGACTCCGCTGGAGCATGACCTGCACCTGGGCGACTCCGGGGCCGGGTGGATTGCATCGGCCTTCATGCTGGGGTATTTCGTCACCGCGCCAATTTTCGGTTATTTGGGCGATCGATATGCGCGTAAATGGCTAATGTTAACCGGCGTGATCGTCTGGAGCCTTGCGACGGCGGCGACGGCGCTGGCGCAGAATTTTGGAGAGTTATTCGCCATCCGCATGGTGGTCGGCGTGGGAGAGGCCTGCTTCGTCACGATGGGACCGAGCTGGATTTCCGATCTCTTCGCCGGAGTGAAGCGTAACACAGCGATCACGCTTTTCTACGTGGCGATCCCGGTTGGTTCGGCGATCGGATTTACCATTGGCGGCTTTTTCGCACAGACAGGCGACTGGCGCGCGGCGTTTTGGTGGGTGGGGGTGCCGGGGGTGATTCTCGCGCTGAGCCTGCTTTTCCTGCGCGAGCCGCCGCGTGGCGAAGCGGATGGACTCACGGGCCAGGTCGTACCGCCGCGGCTCAGGGAAGTTTTGCAACTACTGGGGCAGCGCCGGTACATTCTCCTCGTGGGCGGATACGCGGCGCAGACATTCTCGATCGGGGCGTTCGGCTACTGGGGGCCGACGTTCCTGCACCGGCTGCACGGCATGTCGCTGGGCAGCGCGGGCACGCTTTTCGGCATTCTGTTGGCCGGAACAGGTCTGGTTGCGACCCTATCCGGCGGGTTCATCGCCAATCTGCTGCGGAAGCGCAGCGAATCGGGCTATGTCTGGCTGATGGCGGTGTCGATGATCCTGGCGGTGCCGGTGTGCGTGGTCGCGGTGCTGGCGCCCGGGACCGGGCTCACGTTGACCGCGCTGGGGCTCTCGATGTTCCTGCTGTTCCTGCCGACGGGACCGATCACGACGGAAATGTTCGAGATCGTGCCGGCGCATCTGCGTGCCAGCGCGGTGGCTCTCTGCACGTTCTTCATTCATTTGCTCGGCGACTTCGGTTCGCCTGCGGTGGTGGGGCACGTCTCGGAACAGTGGCACAGCTTGCGCGTGGGAACGATGACGCTGCCGTTCGTGCTCGCGGTGGGCGCGGTTCTTTGGGTGGCGCTGCTGGCCAATCCGGCGAAGGAGCGCGCATGAAAATCACCGCGCGCAAGCTTTCGGGCGAAGTCTGCGACGTGCTGGTGGAGAACGGCCACTTTACGTCGATCACCACGCGCAAGGAGGACATTCTCGACATCCCCTGGATCGCGCCCGGTCTCGTCGACATCCAGATCAACGGCTTTGCGGGCGTCGATTTCAACCGGGCGCTGGAATCGGACGAGGCGTGGCGGCACGCGACCGGGGAGCTTTACGCGCATGGCTGCACCGGGTTTCTCATCGCGCTGATCACGAACACGGAGGATGGCTACGCGGCACGGCTGCACGAGTTGACGGCGCTGATCCGCCGCGAGCCGCGCAATTGCCTCGGCTTTCACATGGAGGGTCCGTGGCTGAACCCGGAACCCGGCTACCGCGGCGCGCACCGGGCCGAATGGATGTGCAAGCCGACCGTTGCGTTGCTGGAGGCCTGGCGCGATGTCGCCGATGAATTGATCAAGCTGGTCACCCTCGCGCCGGAGATCGACCCGGAGGAAGCGATCGACGTGATCCATCTGGGACGAGCGCAGGACATTCGTTTTTTTGCGGGCCATTCCGCCGCGATGGGCGCGACGTTGACGCGCGCGCGCGAGGCCGGCGTCATTGGCTGGACGCACCTGGGCAATGCGGTACCGGCCACCGTGCCGAAATTCGAGAATGTGCTGATGCATATGCTGGCGCAGCCGGGTCTGGTGGCGTCGCTGATTCCCGACGGCGCGCATGTTCCGCCGCATGCGTTTCGCGCCATGGCGCTGGCTCTCGGGCCGCGCTTGCTACTCACAACCGATGCGATGGCCGCGGCGGGCGCGAAGGGCGCGGGAGACTATACGTTGGGCGAGGTTCACGTTCGGGTCGGAGCGGATGGGTGCGCTCGGCTGCCGGAATCGGGGCGGCTGGCGGGCTCGACGCTCACGCCGTTCGATGGTGTCTTTCGCGCGGAGCAGATGGCGGGTATTTACCTGGAGGATGCATGGCGGGCATTTTCCTCGCGTCCGGCCGAGATGCTGGGCCTCTCGCGCAAACTAATCGCCGATGATCCGGCCGACTTCTGCCTCGTCTCGCCCGACAAGACGCCCGACCTGCTCGCGACCTACCATCGCGGGGAGTGTGTCTTCGAGGCGGCGTAGATTTTTCTACCGCACCTGGCTGAGCGCGGCCTCGGCGAGGATGGCCTGGGCGGCGCGCTTGCTGGCACCGGGGCCGCCGAGGGTCGCGACGATGTCAGCCACGCGCTGCTTCATCGCCTCGCGGCGCTTGCGATTGCCGAGGAGTTCCAGCGCGTGGGACGCGATCGCATCGGGCTGCATCTTTTCCTGCAGCAGCTCGGGCACGACCTCCTCGCCGGCCATGACGTTGACCATGCTGAGATGATTCACTTTCACGAGCCGTCGGCCGATGGCCCAGGTGAGCGGGTCGACGCGATAGACGACGATCTGGGGAATACCGACGACCGCGCACTCGAGCGAGGCGGTGCCGGACGCGACGATGGCCAGCGCGCAGCGCGAGAGGTGCGACACCGCGTAACCGACGTTGAACTCGACGCTGAAGTTCGGCGCTGGCAGATGCGTGGTCAGGGCCAGCGAGAGGTCCTGCACCTTTTCATTCGGCGACAGGAGCACGAACTTCAGACCCGGCCGTCGCACCGTCATGATGCGCGCCGCCTCCCACAGGATGGGCAGATGGCTCTCCACTTCCGATCGGCGGCTGCCGGGCAGGAGCGCGACCGTCTCAGGATTCGGCTCGGCGCCCTCGATGCGCTTTACGCGATCGAGCATCGGGTGACCGACGAAATTCACGTTGAGCTGCGGCGACGCCTGCGCGAACCAGGCTTTCTCGAACGGCAGGATGACGAGCAGCAGGTCGAGCCACTTTTCCATCGCCTTCACGCGGCCGGCCTTCCAGGCCCAGACCTGCGGGCTGATGTAGAAGATGGTGCGCGAGCCGGGGAGCTCGCTGCGCAGCTTGGCAGCGAGGCGGAGATTGAAACCGGGATAATCGATCAGCACCGTGGCCTGCGGATTTTCCTTCCGCGCCAGCGCAAGCACGCGGCCAAAAAAATAGCGGAACTTGAAATAATGACGGATCACCTGCGTGATGCCGACGACCGCGTGGACGGAGAGATCGAAGAGTTGCTCCTGGCCGGCCGCAGCCATCTTCGGTCCGCCCACGCCGATGATGCGGACGCCGGGACGCTCCTGGCGCAGGGCTTGGATCAGCTCGGCGCCGTGCGCATCGCCGCTCGCCTCGCCCGCGACGAGGAGCAAGGTCAACGACTCGGCAGGCTCGGGGGGCTTCGGAAGCGGCGCGCTCGCGAGGTCAATCGTGGCCATGTGGATGAAACGCTATTTCCGTCCCTCGGGACTGTTCTGCTGCGCGATTTGCTCGGTGATGCGCATGGCGATCTCCAGCGCGCGGGCCGCCTGCGCGCCGCCGACGCGAGGCGCCTGCCGCGACCGCACGCAGTCGATGAACGCGGCGAGCTCCAGCTTCAACGGCTCGTCCTTTTCCACCTTGATCTTCTCCTTGGTGATCTGCGTGTCGATCTTGCGATAAATTTCGCCGCTCTGGTCGAAGTAATCGAGCGACAAATAGGCGTCGTCCTGAAAGACGCGGATCTTGCGCATCTTCTCGAAGCTGATGCGGCTGGCGGTGAGATTCGCCACGCAGCCATTCTCGAAACGCAGCCGCGCGTTGGCGATGTCCTCGCCCTTGCTCAGCACCGGCGTGCCGACCGAATCGACGCTGACCAGCGGCGAGCGGACCAAATGCAGCACGACCTCGATGTCGTGGATCATCAGGTCGAGCACGACGCCGATGTCGGTGCTGCGGCCGGGATAGGCCGAGAGCCGATGCGCCTCGATGAAGCGCGGGTGGGTGAGTTTTTCTTCGAGCGCGCCGAGGGCCGGATTGAATCGCTCGATGTGTCCGACCTGCAGCACCAGCCCCTTCGACGCGGCGAGCTCGATCAGCTCGCGAGCCTGCTCGGTGTTGTCGGCAATCGGCTTTTCAACGAGGACATGCTTTCCCGCGCGCAGCAGCTGGCCGGCGATCTCGTGGTGCGTGTTGGTCGGCGTGGCAACTGTCGCCGCGTCGATGACGTCGGCCAGTGCCTGCACGGTGGGGAACGATTTGACGCCGTGCTTCTGCGCCAGTTTTTCGGCCACCTGCCCGTCGAGATCGCACATGCCCACGAATTCCACCTCGGGAAGCCGTGAATAAATGCGCGCGTGTTCGCGGCCGATGTGGCCGACTCCAACGACTCCGACCCGTATCTTGCTCATAAAGTTGTCCCATCCACCGCGACCAGCGCGATGGCCCAGCGCTCAGCCTGCGCCAGCACGGCGTCCCGGTCGAGCAACAGCGTGCGGCCCGCCTCGCAGGCGATCACGCGGACGCCCGCGTCGCGCGCCTGCTCCATCGTACGCGTGCCGAGCACCGGAACGTCAAAGCGAAAATCCTGGCCGGGCTTGCTCACCTTGATCAGCACGACGTCGCCCTTGCCGAGCCGGCCGCCGCGTTCCATCGCCGCGTCGGTGCCCTCGAAGGCTTCCACGGCGACCACGGTGCCGTTCTTCACCACGACGCTCTGGCCGATGTCGAGCCGGCTGACTTCCTTCGCGATGCGGAAGCCGAAGGCAACGTCGGCCTGCTGCTTGCGCGAGAGCTTCGGGCCCGCGATATGGCCGGCCGCGGCGACCGAGTCCTCGAGGAACGTGGTCGCGGGAAGGAGCTCCGTGCCGACGGCACGCAACTCGTCGGCAATCGCGCCGAAGATCGACTCGGCGTTGCGTTCCTTCAATTTCGCGAGGAGCAGGAGGGCCTTGAGATCGGGACGCAGCTCGAAGAGATTTGCGGGCCGGATCTGGCCGGCCATGATGGCTTGGGTGATTTTCTGGTCGTGGAAATAGGCGCACATCGCGCCGAGCTGGCCGACACGCAGTTCCTTGTAATCGTCGGCGAGCTTCGCGACCTCGGGCAACGTCTCGCCGGGAAAACCAACCACCGCAAGACGCTTCACGCCCCGTGCGCGCGCGGCCTCGGCGAGCAGGATGGGATAGCGCCCGCTGCCAGCGATGATGCCAAGCGCGTCGAGGGTCACGACTTCTTTCCTTCCGTGGCACGGCCGCGAAATTGCCGGCGGCAAAACCAGAGCATGCCGAGCAGGTCGACCGTGGCGCGCACCGCACGCTTGCCGCCGGAGACCTTGCTGAAGCCGGAATGCCGCGCGCGATGCGTGACCGGCATTTCGCCAATGCGGTAGCCAGCCGACAGAATCAACGCGGGCATGAAGCGGTGCATGCCGTTCCAGCCCGGCAGCCGCTTGGCCGGCTCGGCGCGCATGACCTTGAGCGTGCAGCCGGTGTCGCTGGTGTGGTCCTGCAGCAATGCACCGCGCACCTTGTTGGCGATCTGCGACGAGACACGCCGGTTCCACGTGTCGTTACGGTTTGTTCGCACGCCGGTGACCATGTCCAGATTCTCGTCGATGAGCTTCCGGTACAGTTTCGGCGCATCCTGCGGATCGTTCTGCAAGTCGGCGTCGAGCGTGATCACGAACTGCCCCTGCGCGGCCTGGATGCCGTAGTACATCGCCGCGCTCTGGCCGCTATTGCGGTTGAGATGCAGCCAGCGAATGGGGTAGCCCGGGCTGGTCGGCGGCTGGGCAAACGTGTCGGTGCTGCCGTCGTTCACGAGAATGATTTCCGCCGGCTGCCCGAGCGTACGGAGCATGGCATCGATCTCCGCGATCAGCGGCGGCAGGTTGTCGGCCTCGTTGTAAAACGGGACGACGACGGAAAAGATGACGTTCATGTGTTATTCGGGTCGAACAGGTCGATTACGCCTGATCCGGCCGAGGAAAAACGGAACGGAAAGAATGACGCTGACCGCGCTTGAGAGCAAGACGATCCAGTCGCCCCACGCCTCGTGCAATGTCGCCTGCGCCGGGTAAAAACGGAGCGTGCGGGCGAAGTTGCCGGCCGAGTCGATGTCGTGGCCGGCGCCGTCGCGGAAGCGGTCGGTCACGCGGCCGTTCTGGTCGACAATGCAGCTGATGCCGCTATTCGAGCAGCGGATCATCGGCCGGTCGTGCTCGACGCAGCGGAAGACGGCCTCCTGCAGATGCTGGCGGATGCCCCATTGCGCGCAAACGCCGGTGTACCAGGCGTCATCCGAGATGGTGATGAAGAAATCCGGCTTGAGCCGCGCGGCGTGATCGACGACCCACGGCACCGTGTCCTCAAAGCAGATCAGCGGTGCAAAGGTTACCGGCGGCTTCGCGAGCGTGAACTTGCGCGGCACGGGGCCGCGCGAAAAGTCCATGCCAATGCCGAGCTCGCGGCGCAACCACGGGAACGTGTTGCCGAACGGCAGATATTCACCGAGCACCACGAGGTAGACCTTGCGGTATTCGTCGTAGCGGTCGCCACCGGGCGAGAACAGGTAGGCGGCGTTGAAGATCTTGTGCTCGTTCATGTCGAAATCCTGCGAGCCGAGCAGGAAATAGCCGTCGTCCTTTTCGCAGACCGACTCGACCGCCTTGTTCATCGGCCGGTCGTTGAAAACGCCCTGGTCAATCGTCGCCTCGGGCCAGATGAGCAGTTGCGGATGACCTTCCATCGCTTTCATCGAAAGTGCGACCTCGGTATCGAGCGCTTTCTGCATCTTGTCGTAGTCATCCGAGCCCGGGATTTGCGGAATATCGGGCTGGACGCAGGCGAAGCTGACCGCCGGCATTGGCGTCTCGCCGCCGTGGCGGAACAGGTGATGGGCGCCGAGGGCGAAACCGACCGCGATGATGAAGAGCGCAACGGCAAACGGGAATGAGGGCCGCACGACACGCTTCTCGCGCAGCGTCTCAACCATGGCCAACAGGCCCTCGGCCCAGAGGATATTGACGGTCACGAGCACGAACGACAGCAGGTCCACGCCACCGAAGGCCGCCAATTGCCGGAAAGCGATGCTCGTCGCCTGCGACGCGCCCAGTTCGTTCCATGCAAAGCCGGTCAGGAACCACGAGCGCCACCATTCAAGCGTCACCCACAGCGCCGCGCCGCCGAGCGCCTGCCCGAGCACGGCGGCATTGGACCGCGCGGTCCACGGCTTCAGGAAACGCGTGACGAGCAGGAACCAGAACGCGGGATAAATCGCGAGATAGGGAATGAGAAAGAAGATGCCGAGCGCAGTGACATCGGAAATCCACCAAAACGTTGCGCCAAAATAGATCAAGCCGACGAGGTAGCCGTAACGGAACGGGTGACGGCGCACGTTTTCACTGCGCGTCAGGACCCACCATGCCGGCACGAGCGCGATCCACGCCAGCGGCGCGCACGAAAACGGCGCGAGGCTTAAAATAACAAGCAGTCCTGCGGCGGCGCACCACGCCCAGCGAAACCGGTCCAGCACCTGATCAACCACGCCGCAGGCTAGGACTCTTGGCGGAAACAAACAAGGGTCCCGTCTACTGCCGTCCGCGAGACCTTTTTACCTGACTTTTTACCCGACGCGCGTAAGAAAGCAGGGTGCGTGTTGGTCTCCCACTTATGGTGCTAACCTCGCTTTCGCTGCACGTCATTGCCCTCTTGTTCTGGATGCTCACCGCCCAGCGACCGGCGGGTTCGGGCAGCGGACATGAGGTGGAACCCCCCGGCCCGGTCGTGATCTTGAGCAAGGAAATCACGCCCGACCAGCCGTCGCACCCGCCGACCCACGCCGCCGCGCAGCCTCCGCCCCAGACGCCGGCGGTAGCGGCGAAACCCGAGCCCCAGCCCACGCCATCCCGGGAAACGTCGGCAAGCGCGCAGCAAATCCTGGCCGGTGGCGGCGGGCCGCATCTCAACGGGGGTGTCGTTTTCCTGCTCGATATCTCGGGCAGCATGTACGAGGCCTACGCGGGCGCGACCCGGCTGGCGCTGGCGCGGAAATTCCTCGACCGACAGATCGACGCGCTGCCCAACGGCACGCCATTTGCCATCGCCCTTTATGGCGAGTCGACGTTGCATAACGGCCGGCTCGTCGCCGCCGACCCCGCGACGCGCACCGCGGCGGAACAATATCTGGCCAACGATTTCGACTGCGGCGGCGGCACGAATCTCTCCGCCGGACTTGAGACCGCGCAGTATCTTCATCCCGCCAGCATCATCCTCGTCACCGACGGCGACCTCCATGTCGCGAACGACAAGCTGATGAAGGATGCGCGGCGCATCCTGGGCGCGGAGGGACCGCAGCTTTCGGTCTTCGGCATCGCGCCGCGACCCAACACGGGCGACGAGGAGGAGTTGGAAAACCTCGTGCGCCAGCAGCGGGGCAGTTACCAGTCGATGGATGTGCCGGGAGCAAGCCGCGCCTCCGCAACCGGCTCCAGCAACGAGCACTGACGCGCGGCGCTACATCTTTCCCGCGATGAGCGTGAGGCGCCGGGCGGTCCAGACGATCTTGCCACCTTCCTGACCAATCTTGAAAATTTCCCGCGCGGCGGCCGGCGCCTTCGCGACCATCTCGAGCACCTTCTTGCGATTCTCCGGTGGCGTGTTCGCCTGGTTGAAGTAGGCCAGAAGGTCGGGCATTTTCACCGGGTCCATCTGCGCGCGCGTCACGGTAAGGCCGCGCTGCTGGCACCAGGTGCGCCAGGTTTGCGGCGTGGTGAATTTCACATGCGCCGGATCGCGCAATTGCTCGAGCGCGTTCATCCACGCGTTGGCTTCGACGTGATCGTCCGGAACCGTGCCGTCGATGACGACGAGAAAGCCATAGGTCTTGAGCACCCGGGTCGCCTCGGTCACGAATTTGTCGGGGGCCTTGAGGTGATGCGCCGCCCCGCGGCAGATGACGAGGTTGAATGTGCCGTCCTCGTAGGGGAGCTGATCCGCGCCATGCTCGTGAAACGTGATAGCCAGATGCCGGCTCGTCGCCAGTGCAATCGCGTCCGGCGCGACAGGCTGGTCGGCCGCCGTGACGACGAATCCCTTGCCTGCGAGGAACGCCGCGGTGTAACCATGGCCCGTCGCGATATCGAGCACCTGGCTCGCGTGCCGGAGCTTGAGATCGGGGATGGTCTTCTCGAGATCGGACGT
>Ga0302320_10029215_pt1 | contig 10555 bp, 9 predicted proteins | sample Bog_T0_3_FD_202130 | JGI IMG/M metagenome (GOLD analysis project Ga0302320, IMG submission 202130) | Peat permafrost microbial communities from Stordalen Mire near Abisko, Sweden - Bog_T0_3 | ecosystem: Environmental > Terrestrial > Soil > Wetlands > Peat | place: Sweden: Abisko, Stordalen Mire... | reverse complement strand
ATACTGGACGCCGCCCAACTTCCACTTATGCGTATCTTTCCCCCACTCCCTCACCCTCCCTAGCCCCCACCCAAACGCGAATATTCGTTATCACGAACATTCTTGTCGTACATCCTCTCGCCGCAGAACCCAAGTTCAAGCAGGGCAATAGCAGGACTTACAAGGACAAAAGCAAGAATGAGCAGGACGGAAGAAGCCAGTCGAAGGACGATAGCAGCGCCAAATCACACCCCCATCACACCCCTAACAAGGTATCCATCTTTTACTATTTTCTACTTGATACCATACCAAACATGCAGTACAGTACCCCATACACGGAACAAAATCAACAACCCCCGCGCGTTCTTTGACATCCAAACCACTGGGAACCCAAATCTCCCGATTTGCCCCGCACTTCAATACGCATTGGGATGCCGGAACCCCTTGAACACCGTCGCCACCACAATCCGCACATCAAACAGCGGCGACCAATTATTCAAATAATACAAATCATACTGCAGCCGCTTGCGAAAACTCGTCCGCCCCCGAAACCCATTCACCTGCGCCCACCCCGTCAGCCCCGCCCGCACCTTCAGCCGCAGCGGAAACCCCGGTATCTCCGTGCGAATCTTCGCCAGCATCTCCGGCCGCTCCGGCCGCGGCCCCACCAAGGACATATCCCCCACCAGCACATTGAAAAGCTGCGGCAATTCATCCAGGCTCACGCTCCGCAGCCACTTGCCGATCCTCGTGCAGCGCGGATCATCCTTCGACGCAAACGCCGCCCCACCCCCCTCGGCGTCCATCACCATCGTGCGGAACTTCAGCATCTTAAACGGCCGCCCGCCAAAGCTCACCCGCTCCTGCCGGTACAAAATCGCCCCCGGACTGGTCATCTTGATCGCAATCGCAATCACCACCATCGGCAATCCAAAAACCAGCACCCCAAACGCCGCCCCGACGATATCAAACGCCCGCTTATACAGCCCCGGCCAACCCGCAAAAGGGTCCTCGCGGAATGACAAAATCGGCAACCCATCCAAATCCCCCACCTGCATGTTGATCGGAAACCGCGACAAATACAGGTCCGGCACAATGCGCACATCCACCGACGTCTGCTCCAAATGCGCCATCGCCTCGTGCAGCCGCTCCCCATGCTTGGAAGGCAGCGCAATAAACACGCAATCCACGCCGGTCTTCAGCACGATGTCCTGAATATCCCCAATCGTCCCCAGCACCGGCAAATTGTGAACCGTCTCCGACTCCGCCGTGGCGTGCGCATCCACAAACCCCACCACGCGAATCCCCGTCCATGAATTGCTCTTGAGCTTGAGCATGGTGGACTGCCCCAGCCGCCCCGTGCCGACAATCAACGCGTGCCGCAGATTCCATCCATGCCGGCGGATGTACCGCAAAAACGCCCGGAACAGGCCGCGTTCCAGTATCAACATGCACATCAGCGTCGGCAAAAACGCGGCCAGCATGCCACGCGAAAACGGCCCCTTGGCCGTGTAGTAAATCAGCCCCAGCAAAATCCCCCACGTCAGCAGGCAGACGCGTAGAAGCTGGCCGATTTCCAGCAGAAAGGACTTGTCCCGCTTTGGCCGGTAGACGCCAAAGCCCAGCATCACCAGCGTAAACGCCACCAGCGCCAGCAGCAGGTTGACCAGCAAATCATCACGGGTGGGAAATTCGTTCTTCTGCGGAAACAGGAAGCGGATTTGATACGCCAATCCCCACGAAGCCGCCACCACCGCCAAATCCAGCAGCGCCAGGCAGAAGTTGGAAAGTTGACTGTACCGTTTGACCATGCAGGTTACTGTAGCATGAACGCCCCCGCCCCGGTAGCCCATGGCGGCATGACACAATCGCTCGGAATTCGCGCTTCAGCGTGCACCGCGGACGGACATACGCTGATCGCGACCAAACGCACGCTGAAGCGCGAACCCCAAACGCCCCGGGGCAAATTCAATCCCCCGGCGGGCGCGTTCCATCCCACTTGGAACTGAACGGAAACTTGAACTCGCCCGGCTTGTCCGGCTTGGAGGGGTCAAAGACCGACACGTCATCGCGGATGTGCGAAACCAGGTCAAGCTTGTTCTGCCGCACGCCCTCCAGCACCAGCTTGGAAATTTCGTGGCTGCCAAAATCGTTGTTGTGCGTACCGTCCTGCTTCCCATTGGCATAGGAGAACAGCAAATGAAGATCCGCCGGGCCGACGGCCTTGTACATCTGCTGGCTCATCGCGTGCAGATCAATGAACGCCTCCTTTTCATCCGCGGCCACCTGCTTGGCCGCATCGGGATGCCCCTGCAACGTGTGGGTATTGGCCCCATTGGTGGCGAATTGGGACCATAATAGTGTCACTCCGTCAAAGTTCCGATGCATCCAAATGCTGCACAATATTAACGAAACCAAGGCCTTGGGATTGCGCGCCGACGCTGGTATGATCCCCACCCCAAGCGATTTTGCACAGCAACTGAGAAATAGCCTGCAATCAGCGCTGTGCGTGGCCGTTAAGGATGCAGGTCTTTACCCCTCGTGCTTCGCAGGATGATGATGGCCCCTTCTTCAAAAAAACGCCTCACTCTTACACTGGCAGCTTCGATGCTGAACCTGGCGTGGGCCTCTTTGGCAACAGCGGCCGATCCCGCAACCGCGCGCAAATTTGATTTCTCCGCAACATCGCCGGCGGGGACCACGCATGTCGCCCCCAACGAACTCTACTCCAAGGACAAAGCCTACGGATTTGAACCCTCTAGCGCCGCCGGAATTTCCGCCACCGACACCGGCGTCACCTGTGCCCATCCGTTCTTCTTTTCCGCCGACCTGCCCCAGGGCAACTATAAGGTGACCGTCACGCTCGGCAATGCCAAAACCGCCTCCACCACGACGGTCAAGGCGGAGCTTCGCCGGCTGATGCTGGAAAATGTCGATGTGGCCGCCGGCAAAACCGAGACCCGCGCCTTTGTAGTCAACATCCGCACGCCGGCGATCGCCGGAGGCGGCAACGTGTCGCTCAAGGCACGGGAGACGGCCCAGGAAGCCTGGGGATGGGATAACCGCCTGACCCTGGAGTTTGATGGAAACCAGCCCAGCGTCCATTCGATCGCAATCGAGCCGGTGAACGTGCCGACGGTGTATCTTCTGGGCGATTCCACGGTGTGCGACCAATCGCTGGAGCCCTTCTGCAGTTGGGGGCAGATGCTTCCGCGCTTCTTCAAAACCGATGTGGCAGTTTCCAACCAGGCGGAATCCGGCGAGTCGGTCGCCAGTTCCATCGGCTCGCGCCGATTCGCCAAGGTGCTGGGGGACCTCAAGGCCGGCGACTTTGTGCTGATTCAATACGGCCACAACGACATGAAGGACAAGTCCGCCAATGCGGCGCAGAAGTTCACCGACAGCCTGGTGAAATTTGTCGCCGACGTCCGCGCCAGAAAGGGAACGGTGGTGCTTATCACCCCGATGAACCGCAATTCCTTCAATGGCGATACCGTCACCAACACGCTCGCGGACTATTGCGATGCCATGAAGGCCGCCGCCCGCAACAGCCAGGCGCCGCTCATCGACCTCAACGCGATGAGCAAGGTCCTTTACGAGTCCGCCGGAGCCAAGGGCACATGCCGGATTTTTGCGCACAACGCCGACATGTCCGAAAAGAACTCGACCAACCACAGCCCCTATGGCGCGTATGAGCTGGCAAAATGCGTCATCACAGGCCTGCGCAGGCTCGATGTGCCGCTGGCCAAATCCGTGGTCGATGATCTGCCCCCCTTTGACCCCGCCAAGCCCGACGCAGAGAAGGACTTCAAGGTCCCGCCAAGCCCCAATCGCACGCCGTAACGATCCTCCCGCGGCACCCAGTTCAAGCCCGAATCAATCTTCCCCCAGGTAGGCCTTCCGCACGCGCGGATCGTCGGCCACATTCTTGGCCGGACCCTCCAGCGCCACCTTCCCCGTCTCCAGCACGTACGCATAATGCGCCGTCCGCAGCGCCATCTGGGCGTTCTGCTCCACCAGCAGCACCGTGGTCCCCTCCCGGTTGATCGTGGTGATCACCCGGAAGATCTGTTCCACCAGCAGCGGCGCCAGCCCAAGCGAGGGCTCATCCAATAGCAGCATGTGCGGCTTGCCCATCAGCGAACGCCCGATCGCCAGCATCTGCTGCTCCCCGCCCGACAGCGTCCCGGCCAACTGGCCCCGGCGCTCGCGCAGCCGCGGAAAGAGCGCAAAAACCCGCTCCTCGTCAAAGTGAATTTCATTGTCCCGCCGCAGGTACGCCCCCAGCGACAAATTCTCCTGCACCGTCATCTGCCCAAACACCCCCCGCCCCTCCGGCACATGCGAAAGCCCCGCCGCCACTATCCGCTCCGCCCGCCATTTGTGAATAGCCTGCGGCTGGTCACCCCCTATCCGCGGCACATAAGCGATGGACCCGGCCGACGCGGGGATCAACCCAGAGATCGCCCGCAGCAGCGTGCTCTTCCCCGCCCCGTTTGCCCCAATCAGGCACACAATCCGCCCCCGCTCCACCGAAAGCGAAATGCCATGAAGGGCCTCAATATTGCCGTAGCGCACGACAAGATCACGCACGGCCAGCAGCGGAACCGCAGGAGGGGCCGACATCATTATGGGCGCATCACTTCCCATCCAAAATCAACCCCGCCGGAAACGCCACCATCACCTTCTGGTCCCGCAGCGTGCTCATCAGCCGCAGCGTCTTGATCGCCTCCCGCCGGTACTGCGCCGGAATCGCCTCCAGCCCCGCCCGCACATCCAGCGGCATCGAAGCATCCATCGTCAGCCCCTCGCGCAAAATGTCGTTGAGCGTTTTCGTCTCCGGGTACACGATGATCTGGTAATTCTTCTCAATTCCCGCCACCTTGGCGGCCGCCACTACCGTATCATTCAGCGAGCCGATCCCATCCACCAGCCCCACCTCCAGCGCATGATCGCCGGTGAACAGCCGCCCCTGCGCCACATCATCAATGTTCTTGATCTTATCCCCGCGCCCATCATGCACGCGGGACTTGAACAGATCGTACGTCTCCCCCATCAACGCCTCCACAAACGTCCGCTCCTCCGCCGAAAACGGCTGCATCGCATCAAATATCCCCGCGTGCTTCCCCTTGCTGATCGTCTGAATATTGATCCCTGCCAAATCCGCCAATCCCTTCAAAACAATCTTCCCCCCAACCACGCCAATCGAACCCGTGATCGTCGACTTCTCCGCCGTGATGCTCCGCCCCGCGCACGAAATGTAATACCCGCCCGACGCCGCCAGCCGCCCCATCGACACCGTCACCGGCTTCTTCTTGTCCGCCTCCTTCAGCATCTGCCAAATCTCATCGCTCGCCGAAGCCGATCCGCCGGGCGAATCCACCCGCAGCACAATCGCCTTCACCAGTGAATCCGCCAGCGCCGCATCCAGCGCCTTGCGCATCCGCCCCGGCGTAACGTATTCATCGCTCGTCTCGCTCGGAGAATCCGGCATGATCTCCCCGTCGGCGTAAATCACCGCAATCGCCGGCTGATTGGTGCGCGTCGTCTTTTTATCCGACCCCAGCAAATCAAAAATCGCCAGCGGGCTGCTCAGGTCCAGCGACTTGGTCTTCGGCTGCCCGTAGTTTTCCACCAAATCCGCACCATTCTCAAACGAAGCCCCCAGCCACGCATCCACCTTGTCGCGGTTCATCAGCTTGTCCACCAGCCCCAGCTTCTGCGCCCGCTTGCCCGTCAGCCATCCTTCATCAATCGCCGTCTTCACCTCGTCGGCCGTCAGCTTCCGATTGTCCGCAACCAGCGACACCAAATGGCCATACATGCCATCGACCAGCGTATCAATTTCCTTCTTGAATTCCGGGCTGGCCTCGGTGCGCGTGTAGGGCTCCGCCGCCCCCTTGAACTTGCCCACCTGCACCATGTCCGCCTGAACATGAATCTTCTCAAACAGCCCCGCCCAGAACATCAGCCCGATCTGCACCCCCGGCATCAATATATTCCCCTGGTCGGGCATGATCACCGTATCCGCATGGCTCGCCAGCGCATAAGTTCCCGTGTCAAAGTCCGACGCATAAACAATCACCCGCTTCTTGGCCGCGCGCAGCCGCTGCATCAACTGCCCCAGTTCCTCCGCCTGCGAAAGAGATATGGAAAAACTCTGCAAGTCAAAAAAAACGCCCCCGATCGCCGGATCCTTCGCCGCCTTGTTCAGCGACACAATCATCTGCGACAGCGCCGTCCCCTTGCCTGAACCCGACGAAAGAATCGACGACAGGCTGAACCCCGCCGGCCGCTCGGTCAGCGCCTCGCTCAGATGGAACACCGCCACCTTCGTCTTCACCGCCCCAGGAACCGTCGCCGGTGCATCATCCGCCGCCCGGATCGCCGGCCCAAACCCCGCCAAACCCGCGGCAAGAAACAGCGCACCAACAACGGCAAAACGTAAACGGTTCTTCATGGCGGTTCTCCATTACTGTTCGGGCTTCCTGCGGCGCATTCTACTTCCGCCCCCTGCCCCATGCCAACCCAGGGCAATTGCATTTGGCAACGTAACGCGGACGTCCCGCCCGCGATACATGCAATTGCCCTGCATGCCAACGATGGCCACCGTGTACGAACTCCCCTTCAACCCACCGGCGATGTTATGATAAACGCCAGCGACCACTCCCCACCGAGGCCCACACCCATGCCCACCACTCGCACATTCCTCGCGGCCACTCTCCTTCTTTTAACTTTCCTCCCCCGCGCCGCCCAACCCTCTCCACCAGCGCTTGGCCGAGCCGATCTCCCCCTCCCGCAAAAGCCCGCCACGCACCCCTTCAACCTTGCCACTCTCCCCCCACCTCCCATCAACCCCGGCGGCTCCGCCCCTTCCATCAACCCCGGCACCCCCGGCAAATCGCTCCCGCCCCCCGCCGACCGCCACTCCCTCCGCTTCGCCATCCTCGGCGACGCCGCACCCCGGCCAAACGCCCCCACCCTGGCCGATGCCACGCGCGACCTCAACCTGCTCAAGCCCGACCTTGTCTTCTCCATCGGCAACCAAATTTCCGACGCCCACCGCACCGCCGACGACTACGCCGCCGACGTCAAGGCGTATTTCGCGTCCATCGCCGACCTGGAATCGCCGCTCTACCCGGTCGCCGGCACCACGGAGCTCGCCGCCGCCGATCCCGCCGACCGCCGCTTTGAGGCCCTCTACCAGCATTTTTTCGCCCCGCTCTATTATTCTCTGGACTACCAAGCCGCACATTTCATCGTGCTTGATAGTGAAGAAGCCGCAACGCCCGCCCTCTCCGACGTCCAACTTGCCTGGCTGCAAAATGACCTCAACAAGGCCTTCGACAACGCCCGCATCACCCACGTCATCGTCCTGATTCACCGGCCCCTCTGGCGCGATGCCAAAAGCAACTGGCCCAAGGTGCAAACCCTGCTCGCGGATTTCAATCGCCGACCCGTCGTCACCGTGGAGGGCGCGCCCCCCGGCGCCCGCCGCACCGCCGCCCACGTCGATGCCGTCTTCGCCGGCCACCTGCAAACGCTCAGCAAAGAACCCGACCGCGACGGCATCGCCTACATGGTCGTCGGCCCCACCGCTGCGCCGGTTGAACAGCCCAAAGCCACCGGCCAAATGCAATCGTACACATTCGCCACCGTGGATGCCGCCGGTACGCACATCGCCGAGCTGGAACCCGGCGTCGCCCACGCCGACGACGCCATTCTGGCCCGCGACCGCGACCGGACTGCCATGCTGGCCCAGCTCAACGAAAGCCAGATGGGCATCGCCGGCACCGCCGATCAGCCGCGCGGCAAACCCGTCGAAATCGCCGCGCGCGACGGCAAACTGAAACTCCAACTCACCAACCCGCTCGATGTCCCCATCGACGTCGTCATCCGCCTCGCCTTCTCCCGCACCCACCCCCCCGGCCAGCCAGGCAACCCCTATACCGAAGGCCTGGACTCCGCGTGGGAGCTCCACCAGATGACGGACACCAATTCCCTCAACCCCAAGCCCGCCGCCACCGCGCCGTGGGCCATCGACCAGTTGCACGGTGCCTACCACATCGGCCCGGGCCAATCCGTTTCCTATGGCATCGGCCTGGCCAGCGATGCGATGACGTCCGACGTCATTCCGCCCCAACTTGAATTTGAGATGCGCTTCATCGACTCCCGCGGCCATTCCGTGCCCGTGCTGCTCCGCCGCCGCGTGCCGCTGATCCCCTCCGCTTCCATCAAACTCCTCACCCACCCCGGCGGCCCCACCCCGGCCGACTGGGAAAAAGCCTACCGCACCTCCGCCTTCGCCCAAATCCCCGCCCCCGGCGAAAAGCCGCAGCCCAATCCCGACATCGACCTGCTGGCCGACACGCACAACCTCTATTTGCACCTCAACATCGAGGACGACCGCCCCAGCTACACGCCCGATTTCGCCCAGCCCTGGAATCTCCCCTCCGACGCGGTGACCATCGCCTTCGCTCCCACCGCATCCACTCCCGCCGACCAGGTGCAACGCATCGTCATTCTTCCCTTCGCCGATGGCGGCCCCCTGCTGCTGGCCAACACCGGCGTGGGCGAAAAGCAAACCCCGCTCCTGCGCCTCGATGAAAAAGCCCACCCGGTCAAGGCAACCGTAAACAAAACGCCGCGCGGCTACGCCATGGAAATCACGATCCCGCGCAAAACCCTCTGCGACAGTGCCGAGGCGTGCATCATGAATATCGCCGTGGCCGATAATGACACCAGCCCGCGCACGCTGTGGAGAAGCTGGGCCCGCGAAGACCTCGGCCCGCCCGGCTGGACGCATGTGGCGTTCGCCGCCCCCGCGACTCAGCCGGCAACAGTCCCCGCGGCCCGGCCACTTGGAAGCCCGCCGGGCATTCGGTAAGCTATCTTTTTAAATGTAAATCACGGAGCTTTCATGCCTTCATTATTGTCCTCCTTTTCCGACGAGGCCGGCGGCACCATCGACGAGCAGATCGACGCCACCAAGCGGGCCGGCCTGCATTTTGTCGATCTGCGCAATGGCGACGGCTTCAACATCACGGCCCTTCCGCTGCACCACGCCGGGACCGTGGCCCAAAAGCTGCGCGATGCCGGCCTGAAAGTACACATGTTCGGCTCCCCGCTGGGCAAGATCGACATCGCCGAGGATTTCGCGATTGATGCGCGGAAGATGGAGCATCTGGCCGCGCTGGCCCCCATTCTGGATTGCCGCGCCGTCCGCATCTTTTCGTACTACAACAAGGACAAGGCCCCGCACGACCAGTGGCGCAGGGAATCCTTTCGCCGCCTGCGCAAACTGACGCGGATCGCCGAAAAGAGCGGCATGATTCTTTACCACGAAAACGAGTCCCACATTTTTGGCGACCACTGCAGCGAAGTGCTGGAACTCGCCGAACTGCGCGATGCCACGTTCAAAATGATCTTCGATTTCGGCAACTTCAACGCCGGCCGCGAGAACGCCTGGGACAACTGGCTCCAACTTGCCGCCGTGACCGACGCCATCCACCTGAAGGACAACGCCTGGGGCGCCGACGGCCAGCTTCAGCACGTCCCCGTCGGCCAGGGTGGCGGCCACGTCCAGCGCATCCTCGCCGATGCCGCGGCCCGCAACTGGACCGGCCCCTTCACCATCGAGCCGCACCTCACCCACTCCGCGGCCGTCGCCGCGACGGGACCCTCGGGCATCCCCAACCAGTCCTACGCCAACATGCCGCCAGGCGAGAGTTTCCACATCGCGTGCCTGGCGGCCCAGGCGGTGCTGGATCGCGCGGGTTTTGGAATTTGAATGCACCAATAAAAAAGGACCCCGCCCCGTGTCGGGAGGGCCAGTGGGACACGCCCGGCGTGTCCGTTCCCGCGACGGAGTGCGAAGTCCTTCAGATTTTCGCGGGCGTTACCCGCTCCTCATTTGCCCCGGCATTGGCTTGCCTGCTGCGGCACCGCCGCTCCAACGCCGGCTTCATCCATCTCCCTCTCCCTCCTGCTTATCCCGCCAGCATCGATGACTGGCTCCGCACGCTCTGCCGGATCGCATCGGAAATCCGCTTGGGCGTTACCGACGCCAGCCGGTTCAGGTACGCCTGCAACTCTGGCTCCTTAAAATCCGCCAGAAACTGCGGTGCCGCCGTGCGGTTGTATTCCAGAATCGCGTCAATCAGTTCACGTTTGCTCATCTGTGGCTCCTTTTGCAATCCGTTACAACGGGGCCACAAGCTATCGGGCGGGACCCAAAAAAAATGCACTAATTCGCCAGTGCAGGAAAACAGTGCAAAACTGCCTGATTTCATTGCGCTTTTTCAGGTCCAATAATCCCACCGGCGGTCGGACTGGCGGGACCCATGCGCGAAACGCGCGGAGTGTCCGAGAAAAATGCCGCTGGCAGTTCCCGCGCCAAAAACGCGCAGGAACCGCTCTTCGCAAGCCTTACCCAGCTTCACATCTTACAAAGTGAGCATCTTCTTGTAGTCGCCCAGCCGCTGCTGAATTTCCGCCGGGGCCACCTTGCTGATCCGGTTGAGCGAGAAATCCTCGATCGTAAAGCTCGCCATGATCGTCCCCGCCGCGATTGCGT
>Ga0302320_10029214_pt1 | contig 10555 bp, 9 predicted proteins | sample Bog_T0_3_FD_202130 | JGI IMG/M metagenome (GOLD analysis project Ga0302320, IMG submission 202130) | Peat permafrost microbial communities from Stordalen Mire near Abisko, Sweden - Bog_T0_3 | ecosystem: Environmental > Terrestrial > Soil > Wetlands > Peat | place: Sweden: Abisko, Stordalen Mire... | reverse complement strand
CCAGAACGAGGGTGATGTCTTCATTGGAGGCCGGGGCGGAGATGATGACCTTCTTGACGGTGGCGCCGAGGTGCGCTTTGGCCTTGGCGCCGTCGGTAAAGAAGCCGGTTGATTCGACGACGATCTGTGCGCCAACCGAAGCCCAGTCCAGCTTGGCGGGATCGCGCTCGCTGAAGACCTTGATCTGCTTGCCATCGATGGCGATAAAGCCATCGCCGGCCGTGACTTCGTTCTTCAAGTTGCCCAGGATCGAGTCGTACTTGAGCAGGTGCGCCAGCGTAGCCGGGCTGGTCAAGTCATTGACGGCGACAAAATCAATCTCAGGGTTGCCAAGCGCGGCGCGCAAAACGTTGCGGCCAATGCGGCCGAAGCCGTTGATACCAACCTTAACTGCCATGTCTGAATTCTCCTTTGTAGTCGGTGATGCTGTGGTTTAAGCTTGTTCGAGTCCGGCGGCTGTGGCTGCCCCTTGGGGCAATTCCACCAAACTCTTGATGGTAGCATTTTTGGCAACGGAGACAAAATCGACGCGTAATGTCCTCGTCTTTTGCGGAAGCTCTCGCCTCCATAGTGTGCCCTTTCCAATACAGGATCGTATGTGACGGCGTGCACAGCAGAGGAATCTGGAGGGAGGACAGGCTTTCTCGTAATGCTCTGGAAAGATCTTGGTGAGGAAGGGGCGCCTGGGATTTGAGGTATCCCATGCGCCAAAATCGGGAGTCTGGAGCACCCGGAACCGTAGAGGTTTTGTATTCTAGGTTCTGGAAAATCCTTTTGCGGTTCCGCCCTATTTGCAGTGCAGTCGGGAAGTGTGGTATTCCGGTATCTAGACGAACCTATTGAAGGCGGCATGAGAAGACGCTCCCGACACACCCCCAACACCTCTGAGTCCACCGGCAAAATCGGTCAGGAACTTCCATCGAATCAACTTGCTCCGCTGGTCCCGCTCTATCCCGACGAGCTTCCCGCGCCTTCTCAGCCGGTTCGCGCGCAGCGGCCGCAGGAGCCCACCCTGACCGAGTCGCGCGCTGGCCGAACGGAGCGCGCGCCAAGGCTCGAGTTGCCCGCCAGGCAGCCTCGGCCATCACGGCAGGAATGGAATGAACCGGCCAACTCGGAGCGTTTCGAGCTGGAGACGCAGCCAGAGATGCCTTCCGCGCCTCCTCCGGAGCGGGAGGAGACCGAGGCTTCTTCGCAGGCTTCCAAGGGCTTTGTGGTGCTGGCGATCGGGCTTCCCGGCTCGGGAAAGACCACCTGGTTTCGCCGCCGCGGCGTCACTCCGCTATCCAGCGACCTGCTGCGCAACATTCTCTTCGACGACGTTGAAGAACAGCGCTATCAGGGGCTGGTTTTCTCCACGCTTCGCTCACTGCTGCGCGCAAGGTTGATAGCCCGCATGCCGTTGAATTATGTGGATGCAACCAATCTCTCCATCCATGAGCGCCGGCAGTGGATCAAGATGTCCAAGAGCTTTGGCTATGAGGTGCAGGCGGTCTTCTTCGACGTGCCTCTCGATGTCTGCCTGGAGCGCAACAGCAAGCGCGACCGCTCGGTGAGCGAGGACGTGATGCGCAAAATGGCGGAAAAGCTCAAACCGCCGGTCTTTGAAGAAGGCTTCGCCAAGATCACCGTGGTGCGGGTGAAGAACGCAGTCTGATTTATGCTGGGATTTTGCTGGCGGCATTTACAGCGGATAATCGCCGCGGCTGGTAGTCAATTCGGAATTCCGAATTTTTATTGCAATCAATGTCATGATTCTGGAGATATGCATGAAACATGAGCTGAGATTATTTGTTTGTTTCATTGTTTTGGCGGCACCGCTTCAACAGATTTCCGCAGCGGCTGCACTGGTCAGCATAGTAAACACCACAGCAGGCAAAGTCTCTGGGCAAAAGGCCGGTCTTTCTTCCGTTACGGTATTCAAAGGCATACCATTTGCCGCTCCGCCCATCGGAAATATGCGTTGGCGTCCGCCCGCTGCTCCGCACTCCTGGACAGGAGTGCGTCAAGCCGATGAATTCGGGGCGAGTTGCATGCAGCCTGTTCACGGAATATTTCTTCCTTGGACGAAGGAATTCCTAATTCAAAATCAAACCAGCGAAGATTGCCTCTATCTCAATATTTGGAGCCCAAAAATCTCGGCAACGGCCGATTTGCCGGTTGTAGTCTTCATTCACGGAGGAGCATTCACTGAAGGCTCCGGAAGCATCGCGATTTATGACGGTACGAATCTCTCCAGCACAGGCCTTGTGGTAGTAACGATCAACTACCGTTTGGGAGTCTTCGGTTTTTTGGCTCATCCGGATCTGACAGCGGAATCGAATCTTCACGCTTCAGGCAATTATGGACTCATGGATCAAATTGCGGCCTTGAAATGGGTGCAATCCAATATTCAAGAATTTGGTGGAGACCCAAGCCACGTAACAATATGGGGACAGTCCGCGGGAGCATTCAGCGTAGCCGCCCTGATTGCATCTCCTGAAGCCAAAGGCCTGTTTCAACGGGCCGTTGCGGACAGCGGCTTAGGAGTGGCAGGAATCCCCTTTGCTGCGTTAGCGGCTGCTGAAGTAGCAGGAGTCAAATTCGCAAACTCTCACAACGCACATTCCATCCGAGAGCTTCGAGTTATCCCAGCAACTGACTTATTGCCGCGTCAGGGGGATTTTTCGAGCTCCCGGTTTGGGCCGGAAATCGATGGATGGATATTGCCGCAATCTCCACGCGAACTCAGCAGCCAAGGCGTCGATTCAGATATACCGATTATCACGGGGTATCAAGCGAACGATGGACTGCTCTCTGGCCCCCCCGCTCACACTGCCTCTTCTCTCAAAGAGTTGGCTCGCCAATTATTTGGCGGAATGGCCGACGAGTTTCTAACTCTTTATCCTGCTCGAAGCGATGACGAAGTCCGCGCGGCCTGGCTTGAAAGCAACCGGGACCGTGAACGCGTTTCAATGTATCTTTGGGCTGCGGAACGCCATAAAAACCATATAGCTCCAATCTACACTTACTATTTCGATCGGGGAATTCCCTGGCCGCAACATCCCGAATTCGAGGCGTTTCATACGGGCGAGATACCGTATTTCTTCCGAAACCTATCAGCATTGGATCGTCCCTGGGAGTCCATCGATTCCCATGTATCCAATGTGGCATCTTCCTATCTCAGGGAGTTCGCAAAAAATGGCGATCCAAATGCGTATCATGCCCCTAAGTGGCCAGTTTGTTACCGCTCAACTCCGGCGACCATGGAAATCGGCGCGCGAACCGGACAAATACCTCTGGCCAATAGCGCGAGGTTTTCATTTTGGGTTCGTTACTTCAACTCCGCAGAGAGCAAGAATGCTCCTCTCTTTTAAGGGAGATAAGTGATTCATATTTTGATCGAATTGGCTATAACTGGAAGGCTTGAGACTCAATTCGGATTGACGACTTGCATTAGATACTAAATATTTTCCGAATTTATCCTTGCTCGAATTCCAAACAATGACAGAACCGGCGCGCTGCAAGCAGCGCGCCGGTGAAAAACCTTGGAATTAAATTCGCGCATCATCAACTGGCCGCATTCGCGAGAACATACCAATCGTCAAAATGCGAAATATTCTCAAACTTTCTGACATAACCGTTCTTGGTGAGCAGCGAATAGATTTTGTCTCTTTGCGGTGAATAATTATGCTCGCAGGTAATGGCTCCGAATTGATACTTCTTGAAATTGAAGGCATTTAGAATGTCGAATTCGCTGCCCTCGGTATCGATTGAAAGAAAGTCTATTCTCTTGGGAGCATCGTACTTGACAAGCAAGTCTTCCAGAGAGATGGTCTTGACGTTGTAACTCTTCCCTTCCCGCCTCTCGCCTGAGTGATAATCCGCTGAACTGAAGGTTTCGATCGTAGATAGAAATCCGGTCACCGACTCGCGAAAGGGGAGCATCGAATCCGACTCGGTCCAGACGCAGTTTTTTTCAATATGGCATTTTCGATTGTTTCCAAGATCCTCATGCCACATCCGTGCCGGCTCGGCGACAATTCCCCATGGTCCAAGTAGCCAAACAGGCAGGCATCCAGAGAGAAACCCTCTACCGCGCCTTCTCCGAGCAAGGGAATCCGACCTTTGAGACTCTTTCCTCCGTTCTATGCGCATTGGGAATGAAGCTATCCATAGCTCCCAGCGAATCTGAAACCACAATGCGCTTCACTACCGCCTCGATGTGAATCGCGTGCGGGCAGCGGGCGAGTGGCGCAGGTCAGCTCAAAAATCCCGGTGCCCCAGCACCGGAGTCCCCGGCAAGCGATCTTTGCTTGCTTGGGTGGAGTTCTCGCCTTTGAAACCTCGGGAGACGATGAACCCAAACCCGCGCATCTCCGAATCCGCGATTGTGTCGTGGTCCATGCTTCGCACACTTTGCGAATGGTGGGGAATCCATGCGCTTTGTACGAGGGGCGGCAAGAACTCGATGCAACGAAATCGAGCAAAATTGACCAGCCTTCCGTGACTCCTGAACGCTAGATTCCATCTTGAATTGTATGGGAGGATTTGCCATTATGCAGGGAAGCGAAAAGGTAATTGCGGCACTGAACAAGACTCTACAAGAAGAATTCACCGCGCTGAGCCAGTACTTCATTCACTCCGAGATGTGCGAGAACTGGAAATACGACAATCTTTCCAAATATTTGAAGAAGGTGTCGATCGCAGAAATGAAACATGCGGAAAAACTGATCGAACACATCCTCTTTCTCGAGGGGACTCCGAATATGACCGGGCCCACGCAAATCAAGGTAGGCAAGACGGTGAAGGATCAGTTTGAGAATGACCTCAAATCCGAACTTGACGCGATCAAGTCCTACAACGATGCGGTGAAATTAGCGCGGGCCGAGGGCGATAATGGGAGCGCCGAAGTTTTTACTGCGAATCTGAGGGACGAAGAATCTCACGCCGATTGGCTGGAAGCGCAACTGGGCCAGATCAAGGAAATAGGCTACGAGCGCTATTTAAGCGCGCAATTGCATGGCGAGTAGATAGACGGCAGGTGGCGCGGGTCTGACCATAAATTCGAGTGGCCCCCGGTCTCGCCTTGAGACCTGAGAGGCGGCAAACCTCATGCGCATTGCGCGACTATCCGATTGCAGGTAATGAAACCGCGGTTAGAAGGGTTTTTCAGTGAGGAATGGCTCGGGTTTGAGGGAGCCGTCGCGCTGGCGGACGAGCATCTGAACCTTGCCTTCGGCGGCGTCGAGTTCGGCTTTGCAGGCGGCGGAGAGGCCTACGCCCTGCTCGAAGAGTTGGAGGGAATCTTCCAGAGCCAGGTCGCCCTTTTCCAGTTGATCGACGATGTTTTCGAGCTTTTTGAGCGATTCTTCAAATGAGGGCATGGATAAGACTCCAAAATGTGCGTGGGGCGTGAACAGGCCTAAACTATCTAAAGAGCGGCGCTACTCGATTACGGTGGCCAAGCGACCAGCCGAACATAATCCGCATGTTGAGCTAGTTCACTAGAGGTTGTCCCGCCCGGAAGCGCTATAAGGACAATTTGTACCCCGCTCTTGCGAGCGAGTTTCATTGCCGGTACGCAATCGGTATCCGCAGTCACCAATCCTATTCTATCCACACATTTCAATGCAGAATAGGATGCGATGTCCAGTCCGATGCGCATATCCACGCCCTTCTGTTCAAAAACTGGAATAAAATCGGCATCGGACAGGGCTGCAATTCCTGTTACGGGAGTTTTCTTCAGTTTATATCCGCGAAATTTAAGAATGCCGAGTCTGACGGCCATCAAATCCTTCTTGGCAAGATCAGTCAACCATTGACCCGAGTCTGCAAAAACATGTGTAGCGCCTGAAACCGGGAGCTTCTGGCATCCCTGATAGGGTGCACAGTCGTATTAAAGAGATCGGAAAAGCTCTTCGTCCATGGCACAGCAAATCTTGGAAAAGGCCTCAATGAAATCGGGGTTAAAGCGGATTCGGCTTTTCTTGGCGGCCACGCGGAGAAAACCGCCATCGATCATGAGGGCCAGTTTTTTCATCTCTATACCGAAATAGCAAACCCCGGAGCTTTCGCGCCGGGGTTTGCTGTAAACATGCTCGCCTACGAGCGTACGGAATGCGATTATCATCGTCGTATTCAGGATCGATGTCAAGAGAAATATAGACGCCCTGAAAATGCCTATTCCCTCATGCGGATTTAGGCAGTACGCTGGAGATGACTTCGGCGGCGGTGGAGTAGCGGCCCAGGGGCGCGGTGACTTGTACGCCCTGGACGAGAGAGTGCACGGCCTCGATCATCTCCTGAGCGATGAGGATGCCCTCGCGGCGGGCGGCGTCTGGGGTGTCGGCCTGGGCCATGCGGAGCATGATCTCTTCAGGCATGGAGACGCGCAGGTCGTTCTTCATGAACTCGGCGTTGCGCAGGCTGGTAAGCGGGCAGATGCCGGCGATGACCGGAATGCGATGTTCGCGGATGCGCTCGATGAAGTTTTCCAGGAGGCGCAGGTCAAAGACCGGCTGAGTGATGACGTACTCGGCTCCGGCCTCGACTTTATAGGCAAAGCGGCGGAGTTCCTGTTCAAGGTCGGCGACGCCGGGATTGGCGGAGACGCCGATGGTGAAGTTGGTGCTGGCACCGATGGCATTGGCGCCGATGTCGAGGCCGTGATTGAGGCGGCGGACGATGTTGACCAAGCCGATGGAATCGACGTCAAAGACGGTAGTGGCGTCGAGATAGTTGCCTTGCTTGGTGGGATCGCCGGTGAGGCAGAGGATATTGTGCAGACCAATGGAAGACGCGCCGAGCAGGTCGGATTGGATGGAGAGCAGATTGCGGTCGCGGCAGGTGTAATGGAGAACCGTCTCAATACTGGTGTGCTGCTGAATCTGGATGCAGAGGCTCTGGGCGCTCATGCGGGCCGCGGCGCTGGGCGAGTCAGGCACGTTGATGGCGTGGACGCCGAGCGAGGCCAGCAGTCGCGCGCCTTCGATTTCCCTGGAGCAGTCGATGCCGCGCGGCGGCGTGATCTCGACCAGCGTAACGAAACGGCCCTCGGCCACCAGCGCGCCGATGCGGGAGCGGGCATTGATGGGCTCGGGCGGGGTTTCTGTATTCAGCGGCGGCGCGGTGCCGGCAACCGCGATATAGGCCTGTCCATCCATGGCGCGCATGGCCGAGCGCATGGCGCGAATATGGTTTGGAGTGGTGCCGCAGCAGCCGCCGACCATCTGTACGCCAGCCTGGATGGCCTTGCGGGCAAAGCTGGCCATGTACTCCGGCGAACAGAGATAGATGTTGCGGCCTTCAACGGCGCGAGGCAAACCGGCATTGGGCATGGCGGCCAGGGGCAGCGTGGTGGCTGCGCGCATGGCCTCAATGGCGGTAAGGACGGTGGTGGGGCCGGTGGAGCAGTTGACGCCGACGGCATCCGCGCCCCACTCGGTGAGCAGCGCGGCGGCCTGTGCGGGCGAGGAGCCGTCGAGGCAGTTGCTCTCATCGTCCACCGTGACCATGACCAAGACAGGCAGATGGGGAGCGACCTCACGAGCCGCGGCCAGGGCCTCGCGGGCCTCATTGAGCGCGGGCATGGTTTCGATGCTCAGCATATCTACGCCAGCGTCGGAGAGGGCGCGAATCTGTTCGGCAAAGGCGGCGCGGGCCTCGTCCAGGCCGGTTTTTCCCAGCGGTTCCAAGCGCACGCCAAGGGGGCCGACGGAGCCGGAGACCCAGGCATTCCCACCTTGCTTTTCATGGAGGCGGACGGCGGCCTGGCGGGCAATTTGGACGCCGGCGGCATTGATCTGCGCCACTTGACTGGCCAGGCCGTGGCGGCCCAGGCGAAAGCGGTTTGCGCCAAAGGTGTTGGTCTCAAGCACTTCGGCTCCGGCCTGCAGGTATTCCTCGTGAATGGCGAGGATCAGGGCGGGGTCGGAGAGGTTCAGTTCGTCATAGCAGCGGTTGATGAGGATGCCGCGCGCGTAGAGGACCGTTCCCATTGCGCCATCGGCGAGGACGGAACGGCTGGCGAAGATGTTGGCGAATTGCGACATTCTATAGCCATGCTAAGCGATGCGGGCGGGGCGCGCCAAGATGTTGGGCAGCTTTGTTATACTTCGGTAGTCATTAGCCAGAGCCGCATCGGATTTAGACCGGTCTTTTTCGCGGTCTATCTGCCGCGCGCAAGGGCTGTCAATTTGTTCACGCCGCGGCTGAGGCCGTGGGCATACTGCGCGGCAGATTCCGCGTCTTTCCGTCGAGGGTAGCGATTTTGAACAAGAGAAGTCTATGCATGAGCGGCGGTGCGGCCCTTTTGGTTGCGGCCGCGCTGTCGGGTTGTGGAAGCACCACCTATTTCGCGGGCCGGTCGCTGCCGCCCAGCGGACTGACCAATCGGGTTCTGATCTCGATCCAGAATCCCAGTTCTTCCTCTGGCGGTCTTCTGGAGTTCGTGGATGCTTTTTACGATATACGTTACGCTTACAACAGCACCAATACGGGTCCGCAATTTGCCATCTCCGGCTATTCGGCCAAGCTGCCCTCGACCATCCAGAACATGCCGGAAGAGCGGCTGGGAGCGGTCTATTCTACCGGCGACGGCGTTTTGGCGATCATCAATTACACCAAGGAGATTACCAACCCGGCCGTTAACGGGCTGAACGGCTTCTCCTCCAGCGCCTTTGTCACGCGGAATCAGCAGTTCGCCGTTGCCGCCAGCCAGAACGCGCACATTTTGACCGTGGTGAACCGGTCGACCAACACCAGCTACCCGCTCAGTCTTCCCGGCGTTTACCGCGTCAGCCTGAATCCGGGCGGATCGGTGGCCCTGGCTTTTGTGCAGAACTCAAATTACATTTATTATCCGCGGCTGTTGACCGCCTCCGAGACCCAGACTTACTCTGGCGGTCCCAGCACCTGGCCACTGGGTGCAGAGGATTGCGAACCGCAGAACCTGCCGGGGATGTGCCTGTTTCAGGCGCTGGACCCGAAAACCGGTAAACCGCTGGCCTTCAACCGGCCGGTGAAAGCGGTCTTCTCCGCCGATGGCGGGACGGCTTACATTTTGAGTTGCGGACCGGAGTGCGGTGGAACGCCGACACCCAACTCATTATTTCCAAACTCGGCCGCGGTTTCGCAGATGCCGATAGCGCCGCTGATCTTTCTGCTGGGCCAGCAGTCTGGAATGCTGCCCACCCAGGGCACACTCAACAGCGGCACAATTGGAGTTCCCGGCGGGGCCAGCAATGCGCTTGTGGACGGCTCAACGCTCTACGTAGCCGGCCAGCAGCAGCAACCCGACGGATTCTGGGGCGGCTACTTGACTGTCTTGGAACTGCCCAGCAGCGCCACGACGGCTATAACGCCAACAGCTTCTGTCTCAATCAGCGATGGCGCGCCGGGCGCGATGAGCCGCATGATTCTGGCCGACGATGATACGCTGTGGATCGGGATGAGCAAGTGTACCAACGGCGAGCGGGCCAGCAATGGTCTTCCCTACGGCTGCCTGACGATGGTGAATACCACGACCAACGCCGCGACCCTGTTGCCCTATAACGGCGACGCAACCGGCATTGCAGCGGTGACCGGACTGCACAAGATCTATACGGCCGAAGGCGGGCAGATTTATATCTACTCGACCGTCAATGGCTCGGCGATCGACAATTCCAATGTGACGGTGACCGGCACGGCCTACGACGTGGCTTACATGGATGCGCTCACCGACACCAACAACACCGCTTACTAAGTGCAGTGGTCAGTGAGCAGTGGTTAGTGGACAGTAGACGGTGAACGTTTTTCCCGCTTCCGATCCTTTTACCGCCGACGTGCTGGCCATCGCGGCGCACCGCGACGATGTGGAGCAAACCTGCGGTGGAACGCTGCTGCGCATGGCCTCGCGCGGGCTGCGAACCGCCATTCTCGACCTGACGCAAGGCGAGGCGGGAACTCGCGGCAACGCGGAAGAGCGCGCCAGCGAAGCCGCCGAAGCCGCGCGGATTCTGGGCGTGGGCTGGAGGCAGGCGCTCGATCTGCCCGACGGCGCGGTAGAAAACACACTGGAAAATCGGCTCAAAATTGTGCGCGTCCTGCGCAGGCTGCGTCCGCGCGTAGTGATTCTGCCTTACTGGCAGGCCAGGCATCCGGACCACGCGACCGTGGCTGCGCTGGGCTATGAGGCTTGCTTCCTCTCCGGCCTTGCCAATGCGCCTTCTGTTCCGCATTCGTTGAACGCGCCGCAGGCACAGTTGGCCGCACCGCAGGTGCCCCATCGCCCCTTCAAAATCGTCTACGCCAGCCTTTATGCCGACGTGCGCCCCAGCTTCATCGTAGATATTGCGCCATTCATCGAGCAACGCCATGCGGCACTGATGGCCTACCGCTCGCAGTATGCCGATCAGGCTGCCGGCGGCGGGCTCTTTGTTCCCGAAAGTGAGATACGCGACCGGACCTTTGCCGAGGCGCGCCACTATGGCCAGCTGGCCGGGGTACGCTACGGCGAGCCTTTTGTGCAGAAGGAAGTCGGCCTGGTGGACGATCTGACGCTCTTGCCGGTGCAGTCGATTTGAAGAGAAATATT
>Ga0302320_10029213_pt1 | contig 10555 bp, 7 predicted proteins | sample Bog_T0_3_FD_202130 | JGI IMG/M metagenome (GOLD analysis project Ga0302320, IMG submission 202130) | Peat permafrost microbial communities from Stordalen Mire near Abisko, Sweden - Bog_T0_3 | ecosystem: Environmental > Terrestrial > Soil > Wetlands > Peat | place: Sweden: Abisko, Stordalen Mire... | reverse complement strand
CGGCGACCCCATGCCGGTCTGGGAGCAGTCGATGCTGGTGGACCATCACCTGTCGGTCGAGGTCCAGGTCGGCGGCGCCCGCCGCGCGGCGCGCATGGCCACCAAGAGCTGGCGTGATCCGGGCGCGATGCGGTTCGTCCGCATCAAGTCCGAGGGAGGCCTCTGGACCTCGAACAACAGCCTGATGGTCGACAGCGAATTCTGGGACGGCGTTGCGAGGGTCAGGCAGGCCACGGAAGCGGGAGCGCAGGCGTCCACCAGCCGGATGGACCGCGCCGCGTTCGCCCTCTTTGCGGAGGCGACCCGGTGCTCCTACATCAACGGGGAGCCGGGGTTCATCAACGGCGACATGCTCGAGGATCACCGCACCGGCAATGCCAGGCTGAAGCCGACGAGCGAGGACGGCGGCGACTTCTGCTCGGACCGCTACCAGGTCGACGAGGCCGCCCAGCTGCTCGGCGACCTGTCGCGCCGCGCCGCCGCGTCGCACTTCCCGGTCACCACCAACCCCTGTGGCGAGGTTTCGCTGCACGTGACCGGCGGCTACTGTGTCCATGGAAATACTCGTATCCTTCACCGTGGCGGCTATGACCGAATTCGGGACTTGGTTGGCCGCGGCGTTGAGGTTTTTAACGGCAAGGATTGGTCTGTTGTTGCCCCGTTCCAAACAGGGGTAAATCAGCGGTTGCTGCGCGTGACGCTTTCGGATGGTTCATATCTCGATTGCACCCCGTATCATCGTTTCAGTATCAGGGGGTGCCGTCAGGGCCACAATTGGTATGAGATTGAGGCGAAGGACCTACAGATGGGTTCAATCCTTCCGACTTTCAGGGTGTCTCATGACATTTTGGGAGCAAGCGAGCCAGAAGCCTACACCTATGGAGCTTTCCTTGGTGATGGCTCCATTGAATTGCGTGGAGACACTGGCGCTTATCGGTATACCATTCCGCTGTATGAGGGAAAACACCATTTGCCCGTGACCGGATCGCGGGGTGGGGAAAAGGAAAATACCGGGATTATCGTGAGCGTCGGGCACTTGCACCACCTGCGGATGCACGAGCTAAAAGGTGATACGCTACCGAATTGGGTGTTCGGCCTTGATCGGGAGTCCACCTTGGAATTCATCCGCGGTTGGCTGGACACAGATGGATGTCACCACCAGGACACCGGCGGCGTGAGCATTACGACAGGATACGAGGAGAAAGCCCGCGGGCTGCAGCTGATTCTCAGACGGGTAGGCCTCTCGTTCGCCAGCGTCAGGCAGACAGCAGACGTTGGCGATTTGACAAACTTCGGAGCGCGCACACAGCCGCTATGGCAGGTGTATATCCCTTCCTCGGAGGCCGGGATGCTCAACGCTCATCGAGTCAAGACGGACTTTCCGATTGATTTGGAAAATGTCACCCGCCAACCGCGTGTAGTGTCGGTGGTGGAGATCGACGGCGAACACGACACCTACTGCTTCACAGAACCCAAGCGTGGGATGGGCGTGTTCGGTAATATGCTCACCCACCAATGCGTGATCGCCGATTTTGCCCCGCTGCTGGCATGTCCTGTCCCGGTCGATGAAGTCTATCCCGGCCTGGCCGACGAGGATGTCGCTGCCATGTGGGACGCCAGGGTGGAGGATTCGGTCCGCCTGGCGGTGCGCTTCCTGATCCGCGCAAACCGGATGAACGCTCTCTACGGCCGCGAAGTCAGCCGCACGAACCGCATCGGGGTTGGCCCGACAGGGCTGCACGAATGGGCATGGGTCCGCTTCGGCCTCACCTTCGACGACCTCCTCGACGAGGAGCGGTCGTCGGAGTTCTGGTCCGTGCTGGAGTCCCTCTCGCATGCCGCGAAGGAGGAGGCGTCCGCCTACGGCGCCGAACTCGAGATGGCCGATCCGACGACGGTGACGACGATCAAGCCCGCCGGCACGACCAGCAAGCTGTTCGGCCTGACCGAGGGGGCTCACCTTCCGGCTCGCCGCCAGTATCTGCGCTGGGTGCAGTTCAAGGGAGAGAAGGAGGCTGACGGCATCTGGCGGCATGGGTCTGACCCGCTGCTGGCGGAATACGAGGAGCGCGGCTACCCGGTGCGCGGCCTGCGCAAGTTCCCCGGCATGAGCATCGTCGGCTTCCCGACCATGCCCCTGATCCAGCGGCTGGGCGTCGGCGAGCGGCTGGTGATCGCGCCTGAAGCGACGCCGGAGAGCCAGTACAGGTGGCTTCGGTTGCTGGAACGCCACTGGATCGGCGCCGAGCGCGGCAACCAGATCAGCTACACGCTGAAAATCTACACCGACCAGCACGACCTCGAAGACTACCGCGACATCGTGCTGAGCAACCAGCCCCTCGTGCGGTGCTGCTCGGTCATGCCGAGCCGCCCGGACAATGAGCTGGGCTTCGAATATCTGCCGGAGGAGGAGGTCAGCGAGGAGCGTTTTTCGGAAATCCTCGCTGGTATTGATGACCCGGGACTCCATGAGGCCATCGACATCGCCCACCTGCAGTGCGCCGGCGGCGCCTGCCCGGTCTTTTGACCTGGCAGCGGCCGCGGTTGTTGTTGTAGAATTTGGCATAAGGTGGCACAATTTGGCATAAGTTGGCACCTAAACGATTAAGTATACTGGGGTGGTCTGCAGCATTCGGCGGCAGCCCCCTCCGGCGTGCGAATATGCCAGCGGAAGCGGCTGCCCGGTCAGGGTCATCCGCACACAAGCTGCACGGCAAAGCACGTTTGGGCGAGTTCCTGCGCTACGCTGCGATAGACCCGGCCGCACGACCCTATGCCGAGCGTTGTCTGGATGCGCCCGCGTGGCGGCTGGGCAGGTGCACCCGGCTGGCCTGCAGCCCGGCCATTACGTGCGTCTGGAGGTCAGGGACACCGGTATCGGCATGGATAGGGACACCCTGGCGCGGGCCATGGAACCGTTCTTCACCACCAAGCCGCAGGACAAGGGCACTGGCCTTGGGCTCCCGATGGCCAAGGGGTTCGCCGAGCAGAGCGGCGGAGCGCTGGCGGTCGGGAGCGAGCGCGGGCGGGGGACCACCGCCACCCTGTGGCTGCCGGTCGCCGGCGAACCGACGGAGGCTGCGCAGGTGCGGCCCGGTCTTGCGGCTGTGGACGGCCTCGCCCGCCGTGTGCTGTTGGTGGACGACGAGGACACGGTGCGAGAGACGCTCGTTGCCTCCCTGGAGGATGCCGGGTTCGCCGTGCTGGCGGCCGGGAATGGCACGCAGGCGTTGGCGCTGCTTGAGGCGGATGAGCCGGTGGAGGTGCTGGTGACCGACCTGTCCATGCCAGGCATGGGCGGGCTAGCGCTGATCCGCGAAGCACGGCTCCGGCGTCCCGGCCTTCCCGCGGTGCTGCTGACCGGCTACGCAGGCGATGCTGCCCATCTGGCGGTCAGCGGCGCTCCGCCCGGCGCCTTCTCGCTCCTGCGCAAGCCGGTCAGCGTCGCCCAGCTCGTGGACCGCATTGAAATGGTGCTCGCCGCCAAAGCCAGGTTGTCGGACTGAGGAAGCCGCTCCAAATGGCACGGCCAAATCTGAACAGGGAGCCCGGCGCGCCCCTGCTGAAGTCAGCCTGGAGCGCAGGCAGTGGTTTGGTGACGGTCACTTGGCACCGATGGAGGAAGCCGTGCTGGCCGCATGGCCAAAATTACGGAAACGACTCGTCCTTTCTCCGCAGGTCGAGACCCACCAGGACCTTCTCCGTGTTGGACAGGTCGCCGATGACCCGCTTCAACGGCGCCGGCAGGCTGCGGATAAGCGTCGGGATCGCAAGAATCTGGTCGCCCTCGGCCAGCTGCGGGTTCTCCAGCAGATCGATCACCTCGATCGCGTAGGCTCCTGCCAGATGATCCTCGCACAGGCGTTTGAGGTTCGCCGTGGCGGCGAGCGATTTCACGGTCTGCCCGGCGACGTAAAGGCGCAGCAGGTATGAGTCCCCGCCCGCGTCGGCGTCTGCGGACTCCATGATCCGTGTGTCCTGCGGGCTCATTCGGCCGTCCCCCGAAGCGCCGCCAGAGCCGTGCGGTCAGATGCCAGCGTGGCCTCGTGTCCCTGATCGTCATCGAGGAGGTGGCGCTCTTCCTCCTCCCCGGCGTCAAGGTCGGCCCGCAGCTCTCCGATCTGGCGCTCCAGCGCCTGGCGGCGGCGCGCGATTTCACGCCTGCGCCGTTCCACCTCCTGCAGCCGGCGCATGGCGGCGGCCTGCTCACGTGCCTCCTGATTGAGCCGGGCGGCTCCCGTGAGAACACCCTCGGGGCCGATGTAGGCGTCAATCATCTCGATGCCGGAATTCGTTATCCGATACTCGCGCACCTGGTTCGAATGGCCCATGCCACGCGACTTGATGACATAGAGCGTCCGGTTCCGCTCGCCATTGGCCTCGACGTCGGACAGCTTGATCCATACATCCATCAGCGACGACAGGCCGTCCGTGCCGTCGATCTGCATATCGTCGGCACGGAGGCTTGTGAACAGGGCAGTGATGCCACGGCTCTTGAGCAGGTCCAGCATCCGCAGCAGGGTCGCATGGACCTCCGTGCTGGGGCCGCGGAACGCCGATACTGGGTCGATCACGACCACATCCGGCCTGAAGCTCTCCAGGTCGCGGTGCATGCGCGCCAGATGCATCTCCAATCCGTAGAGGCTGGGCCTCGCGGCCTCAAACCGCAGCAGGCCGCTTTCGGCCCGCGCCCTCAGGTCCAGCCCGACGGACAGGGCATTCCTGCAGATTTCGTCGGCACCCTCCTCGAAAACGAAGAACATGCAGCGTTGGCCGCGTGCACAGGCGGCGTCGGCGAAATGGCTGCCGATTGTCGTCTTGCCCGTGCCGGCGACGCCCGACAGCAGGATGCCGGAACCCTTGAAGAACCCGCCGGTCCGGAGCATTGCATCGAGCCCCGGAATGCCGCTTGGGACGATCTCGTTTGAAACCGGCCTTTGGAGCCCCGACGAGGTCACAGGCAGGACGCTGATGCCCTGATGGTCGATCAGGAACGGATACTCGTTGGTGCCATGCGCGGACCCGCGGTACTTCACGACCCGCAGCCGCCTGGTGGTGATCTGGTCCTCGACCCGGTTGTCGAGCACGATCACGCAGTCGGAGACGTATTCCTCAAGCCCTTGCCGGGTCAGCTGGCCGTCGCCGCGTTCGCCGGTGATGATCGCGGTCAGGCCGCGGTCCTTGATCCATCCGAACAGTCGGCGCAGTTCCGCGCGCAGGACAGAGGGATCCGCGAAGCCGGAGAACAGGGATTCTATGGTGTCGAGCACCACCCGTTTGGCGCCGATCCTGTCCACCGCATAGCCGAGGCGCACGAACAGGCCTTCCAGGTCGTAGTCGCCCGTCTCCAGGATTTCGGCGCGCTCAACGCGGACGTGGTCGATGGCCAGTTTGCCGGCCGCGGCCAGCCCGTCGAGGTCGTAGCCGAGCGAGGCGAAATTGGCCGTCAGGTCAGCCTTGCGTTCCTCGAAGCTCATGAACACGCCAGGCTCACCGAACCTGGTCGCTCCGTTCACCAAAAATGTCATGGCAAACAGTGTCTTGCCGCAGCCCGCCGGACCGCATACCAAGCTGGGCCGGCCAAGCGGCAGTCCGCCCAGCGTCACATTGTCGAAGCCCGAAACACCTGTCGGCGCCTTTGCCAGGTCAACAGCATCAAACGGCATGGCCGGGTTCCTTGCACCGCAGCAGGGAGACGCAGGATGGTGCCTGCCAATTGTATTCAGTGAGGCCAAGTTCTCACAGAACAGCGCCGCCAAGTCAAGGAAGCATCAATTGGCTGGCGGCGATCCGCCTGGCCCCGACGCCTGCATCGGCCGGAACGAAGCCATTCCCCGTGGCCGTCTGGCGGCCCATCCGCGCACCGGAGAACGCGGCCGGAATGCCGCAACATGCATTGGCTTTACGGTGCCGCAATGGCGTTCCGCCCCCCATGCCAACGCCGACACCGGGTCAGCCGATCGGCTGCCCGGGCGGCGCTTGTCTGGAATGCGGCGGATGACCGCCATGCCGTCAACGCCAGGCGGCCCAAGCCCCGTCACCGCCGCTCCGGCCGCCGGCAGGAAAGGCGCGCCGCCGCTGGCCGCGGCAGCCAGGCTGAAGCCAGCGGCCGGCTGGCGGCTCAGGCGGCCCGTAGCCGGGCACGTGCGATGGCCTCGCCGAACGCAGAAAGCACTTGCCCGTGGCTCGACTTGTCGTTCATCGTCTCCACGTCCGCGAAGCCACGCTCCGGTGCGACGGCGAGCAGCATGATGTGCGACTCGCGCAGCCAGCCCGACCCGGTAAACCGGGCGCCGGACGGGTTCCCGGACGATATCGTCGCCGAGCTTGCCCCTATTGCCCACGCGCATATCAATATGCGAGGGGTCATCGCCTTCCACCTCGATAGGGCTGCAAAGGGCCTCATCGTGCCTGCCAAAGCGCCGTTCGTTACGATAAACCGCTAAAAAGCTGATTCATGAACTAAATCAATGAGATGGCTCAGGCTCCGGGCGCTATCTCATTGATTTTGCTAACTTTCGGTAGCGGCACTTTCTGCACGCATATGACGGAAAGGCCATCATCGCGTCGTGCTCGCCAACGGAGGAACGTGCTCACATTACCTGCCAATGAGCGTCGCCGGCCGATTCACACCGGCGACGAAGCCGATTCCGGGCGCGCCAGCGTGACGGTGACGCTTTGATGGGGGCTCTTCCGGCCAGGATCTGGTCGTCGAGTTCGACGGCAAGCGTTTCGGGAGAATACCCGCATTCGCACGGCACGATCCCCCGACCCGCATCCGGACCCTTTGTTCTCGGAACTCATCGTGCGCCTGGCGTTTCGGGACGCAGCAATCGAGAACAGTTGTGAGAACAAGAATGGCCCGAAAAGCGCGGTTTGGCCGGTCGTGCCGGCGATGGTCAAAAACCCCGGTTATAGAGAACAGCCGCCGCCGCCGCGTGCACATCCCGTTGGCAGGTAATGTGAGCACGTTCCTCCGTTGGCGAGCACGGCGCGATGATGGCGAGCACAGTGGCAGATAATGTGAGCACGACGCTCAGCCCATTGTCAGTTAATTCGAGCAGGAATCTGCTCCGTTTGCGAGCACGAGCCCCGATGATTGCGAGCGCCTACACATAGCGGTGATTCGACAAGCGGAGGCGCAAGCCGCGGTGCGCCGCTACACCGAAATTCGCTACGGCGCGAAGTCATGGCGGTGCTAACGCCGCGTTGCAGCCCGGATCGAAGCCACGAAGAAGGGGCTCGACATACGCTACGTCGTGACCAATCAGGCCGGTGGCAGCGCCGAGTGGCTGTACGACACGATGTACTGTGCCCGCGGCCAGATGGAGAACTTGATCAAGCTTCACAAGACCCAGCTTCATTCCGATCGCACCAGCTGCCGCTCACCGCTCGCCAATCAAGTGCGACTGCTGCTGCACACCGGCGCTTATTGACTGTTGCTGAAGGTTCGCGACGCCATCCCGCAGATCCAGCCGCTCGCCGTTGCCGAATTCAAAACCATCCAGATCCGCTTGATCAAAATCGCCGCGCGCATCACTGAAACAGCCAAGCGGATCCGCGTTACCTTCGCCGCAGCTTGCCTCGAAGCCGACCGGCAGCGGCTTTGTCGCTATATCACAGCCGCTGCGGCCAACAGCGCCGCGCTGGCAGTGAGCGGCAGACGGGCAACCGGACGGGAAACGGGGGAAGCCCCCGGCCATCGGCGGATTGTCGGATGCATGGTGCGCAAGCACGCGATCGCCGCCTGCATCATCTCGCGCGGGGTTTTGAAGGTTTGATCGAACAGGGTGGATCATGCTCATATCTTAAGTATTCGATGATCTTTTAAATACCGCACGATGTCGTTATGTAATTGAATCCCCGCCAAATCAACCCGAGCAAGGCCATCGTTGCCGTTCAGCCAACGTGTAGGGTCTATGAACTCCTGGGGAGGTGTGCCATCGATGTATGCGATCGCGCCCAGTGCCCAGGATTGGTGGTCGGAGTCAGCTTCGACTGGAAGATGCGACATAAGATAACTTCTAAGCGCCTCTCTTGAGGCGTCGCCGCCCATCAATCCGAGCGCGACGCAAAAGCCCTGCACGTCATATGCGCCCTGAGACCTGGACAGCAACTTCGAGACAGTGGTGACAAAGCGTGTCCGCCTGCCGATGCCTGCGAACCAACTCGCGGCCAGGCGAGTACGCCAGTCCTTGTCTCTAAACAGACAAAGCAGTTGGGTATCTGAAATCGTCAGACTGGCAAGCCTCAGATGAGAAGGAAAATGCTCGTCACACTGCCGATCCTGACGCAGAAAATTGGCGTGCAAAAGGTGAAGATAGAATGGCCGCACAAACAATTCTTGTATTGTCTCGAAATCCATGCCGCCGTTGACATGTGGGGTGTCGTTCGTTTTTTGCACTGCGGGCTTCCTTTGTGAAAGTCTTAGATTTTGAACGCCTGGGCGGGCCGTTACGTCGCGACACACACGAGCATCCCATGTCGCGTTTGCCATTGGCGCTTAGCCGCGCCCTCGCCCGCGCCTGGTCGCCCCTGCTTTCCCCATTCGCCACCCGTTGTGCCACCAACGCCGGGAACACACCAAGAAGATCCTCGACGGCGCCTTCGCCGCCATCGTCGCTGCCGCCAGCGCCGGCCGGTGCGTGTCGCCGCCAGGGAGCGTGCGAGGCGAAACAGGCGTTCTGCCGGAGCGTACCTCATGTCGCCATGCTGCCTGCTTATCTGTGCCATTGCCGTTATTCCGCCGCCCTGGCGGCGAAGCCAACTTGCAGCCGCCCGCCGACCCAGCCCTCGCACTCGGCCGCCAGCAGACGAAGCAACGTTGCCGGATCCGTCTCGCCACCGCGCACCGCCGCCCGGCGGCGCACGAGGGCAAAATCCGCCGGTGTCAGCGTGCGCAGCCCGTCCAGACCAGCCGGCGCGGCCAGGCCGAAGAACCGCCGGAACGCGAGCCGCGCTTGGCTTTGCGTCAGCCAGTCGAACCGCACCTTGACCAGGAACCGGCGGAAACTCGCACGGTCCAGCCGATCGGCCAGATTGGTGGTACAGGCAAACGGCAGCGCGTGGCTCTCCATCCAGGTCAGCATCTCGTTCACCTGGCTGATCTCCCAGCTGCGCACCGCGTCGGCCCGCTCCAGCAACAGGCTGTGCGCCTCGTCGAACACCAGGAAGGCGTGGGTGTCGCGCGCCTCGGCGAAGGCGCCGGCGATGTTTTGTTCGGTGCCGCCAACGAACGGGTCGAGCAGATCGGACGCACGCTTGTGCAGCACCGGCAGTCCCATCCGGCCGGCGAGGTGGCGGACCCAGGCGCTCTTGCCCGCGCCGGGCGGTCCGGCCAGCAGGAACGAAACCGCGCGCGGCGCGCCGTCGCGCAGCAGGTCCGCGGTCAGTGCCGCGAGGTCGCAGTCGGCGTTGACCAATGCCGGGTCGTAGCTGGCGTCGTGCTCCAGTTCGGGCGCAGGCAGGCCGCCGCCGCTTACCGCACCGGCGACCCCTGCGACGATCAGCCGTGCCGTCTCCGCCCCGCCGCCGGCGAGCCGCGTCGCCCGCAGCGCCGCGGAAGCGACCGCCGGGGCGGCCGGCACCAGCCGGGCCAGGCGGGCGGCGTCGGCATCGGTCAGCGCCACGCCTTCGGTTTCGCCCATCCGCCGCCACAGGCGGGTGCGCGTGGCGAGGTTCGGCACCTTGAGTTCCAGGCACATGGTCATGCGGCGCACCACCGCCGGGCCGAGCGCGCCGATGTCGTTGGCGGTCCAGATCACCGGGACCGCCACCCGCTCCAGCAGCCGGTGGATGAACACGCGCGAGCTGGTCGACGACACCGGGTCGTCGAACTCATCGAACACGGTGCGGCGGCCGGTGAACAGATCCTCCGCCTCGTCGAACAACAGCAACGTCTCGCCGGGCAGGGCAAGGCGCTGGGCCAGGCGCAGCCCGGCCAACCGCTCCCCGCGACTGGGCTCGTCGCCATCTTCGTCCGTCTCGGCTACCGGGCGCAGCCGCACGCCGATGCGCGCCGCGAGCGTGGCCGCGAACGAGGTCTTGCCCGTGCCGGCCGGACCGTAGAGCAGGATGTTGATCCCGGTCTCGCGGCCGGCGAGGGCGGCGGCGAGCACCGTGGCCGCCACCTCTGCCTCCTGGCCAAGATGCGAGAAGCTCTCCCATGCCAGCGGCTCGGCGGCGGTCGTGCCGAGCAACTGGTCGTAGATATCCGGCCCCAGCTTCGCGTCGCGGCGGATCAGCGACACCAGCCGCTCCAGCACCGAGACCTCACCGCAGCCGCCAAGGCGCAGCAGGCCGCTCGCCAGTAGCCGGGCCTCCCCGGTCAGCCGTGTTGCGATCTCGGCCGGCGCCACCTGCAGCAGCAGCGCGATCAGGTCATCGTTGCGATGGAGCCGTGTGCTGCCGCCGCGGCACTCGCTGGGGCGGAAGGCCCATCCGTGCGAAAACGTACGGTAGCGACTTGCACGCAATGTCGGGGGTCTGGCCGGATGCCGGACCACACCGTCGATCTGGCAAGGAATCGAGGGGCGCGACCGGTCAGTGGCGTGCG
>Ga0302320_10029209_pt1 | contig 10556 bp, 7 predicted proteins | sample Bog_T0_3_FD_202130 | JGI IMG/M metagenome (GOLD analysis project Ga0302320, IMG submission 202130) | Peat permafrost microbial communities from Stordalen Mire near Abisko, Sweden - Bog_T0_3 | ecosystem: Environmental > Terrestrial > Soil > Wetlands > Peat | place: Sweden: Abisko, Stordalen Mire... | reverse complement strand
GCCCAGGCCGCGGTCGATCTGTCCAAGGTTGTTGGTAAAGGGGGTTAGCTCGCGCACCTCGGTAGCAAACTGCAACACGCTCATCTTGTCTTGCTGGCGCACAATCGCATGCGCAAAGCGCCGGGCCGCGGCCGATTCTTCCGACATGTCCTTCTTCACGCTGCCGCTCGTGTCGATCGCCAAGGTCAAATTCAGCGGCATCTCCGACTGTTTTTCAAATACTGCGATCTGCTGCGGCCGCCCATCTTCCGTTACGGAAAAATCATCGCGCGTCAGCCCGCCAACAATTGCGCCGTTCTTGTCCGTCACGTTCACAAACACGTTTACCAGCCGCACATTCACATGCAGCGTCATGTCCTGCGGGTAAGCGGGAAGCATCAGGCTCAACCCAAGTGCGCAAGCCAGCCATCGTGTGCCCGGCGGCTGGAGCTTATTCTTCAAGAGAGTCTCCCGCATCCTTTTCAGATAAGGAATCCGCGGCCAGCCCAGCCGGAAACGGCTCGCCGTCTGCCCATACTGCGCCGTCCACAAATGTTTCCCGCTTCCAGATTGGAACCGTCTTCTTGAGCGTGTCAATCAGCCACCGGCAGGCGTCAAATGCCTGCGCGCGATGCGCCGAGGCCACCACGATGAGCACGCTGGTTTCGCCAATCGCGAGCCGTCCCAGCCGATGGACCAGCGTCACCTGCCGAACGCCGAATTTCTCCTGCGCCTCGTGGCCCAGGCCGTCCATCTGTTTCAGAGCCATTTCTTCGTAGGCTTCGTAATCGAGGTGGAGCGTTTGCCGGCCGCGCGAATTGTTGCGGACGATGCCGTCAAACACGGCCACAGCGCCATCTTCTCCGCGCTTGGCCGCAGCTACTAGCCTGTCCGCATCGATGGGCTCACGAGTCAAAGCGGTTATCACTTCCGATTCCGTTTCAGGAGCACCGCCAGACACAGGCGGCAGCAGCCCCACCTCGTCGCCTTCGCGCAGCGGGTCGCCGGCACTCGCATACTCGGCGTTTACGCTTACCGCCATGCCCCGGAACCCGTGCGCTGGCAGTCGCGACCCAAGGCGACCGGTCAGGTCATCCAGTAGGTCGGCCACCAGGGCGCCCTCAGGCAACTCCAGCGTGATCGCCTCCGGCCCCAGCCAGTCTTTCACAACCCCGAAAGGAAGAATTCGTACGCGCATAGCTTTCAAAAGAATACCGCCTGCTGCTTAGACGCAGCAGGAAGCATTCAGGAGGCGGACGCAATCTCCCGTGGCAAGGCCGCCGTCGCCGCCGCTTCATTGAAAATTCTGTTACTACTCGCGCCTACGGTCAGCGTAGAATGGCAATCAACAACCGGCCGGCAGAGTACGACAATAAAAATTCACGCCTAGAACGGGGTGCCAGTCCGCACCTGCATCTCGCGTCCTTGCTGTTCCCGGTGAGTTGAGCCTTGGGAGGAACCATGAGTTGGAAATCGCTGCTTGCCCTCACTTTTTGTACCGCAATCGTAATTCCCACGTACGCGCAGGACTCACAGACACAAAGTTCCACCTGCACCTTGGCTGACGGCAAACAGGTAACGGTCCGCTTCGCGCCGGTTGCCGCCAACAGCAGGATCGATCTTGGCAAGGGGAAAGCCTGGGGCCCGGGCAATGCGCCCATGTATCTGTTTACGGAGACTGACATCACCATAGGTGGAACGGATCTGCCCGCTGGCGCCTATTCCATGTACGTCATTGCCACCGGCAACAAGTGGATACTTGTAGTCAGCAAGGATGTGTCCTCAGGAACCACGTACGACGACAAACAAGACCTGGTGCGCAGTCAAATGGGCAGCGAGCAAGTCAGCGAATCTCAGCCCTTCAGTATTGTGTTCGCGCACATGGCACCCAAGCAGTGCAGCTTTCAAATCAACTACGGAAAGCTCACCACCACTGCCGACTTCAACGAGAAGTGAGTGGCTCAAACTAACTTGTAGAGGAAGCCTGTCGGCGTTCCCCACAAATTGCGCGCGCGATCTTCGTAGAAGATGCTGAACTCAATTCCCGCCATGTCGAAATCGAACAGGGGAACGCGGTCGAACGTGTAGTCGCCACGGACGGAGTACTCGTCACCTCCACAGTCGATCATCAGCGCATCGCCGGTCGAGAGGCGCTCCGGATGCGTGAGCAGAATGCACCCAATCGCGAACACCCCCAGCGCGTACTCATTGCCAGCCATCGATACGCGTGTGCGCCTGGCCGATGCGCCGCGATGTCGCATCCCGGCCTGTACGGCCACTACCAGGATGTCGCTGCCGTGCTGCTGTTCGCCAAGAACCGTCACCGCCAGCTTGGTTCGCTCCGTCTGTCGTAGAAACTTGTCGCCGAGCTTGCCGATGATCCGGTTCGAGAAGCGCCGCTTCGTTGTCAGCGTGTCGATCAGCATCTCCACCGCTTCGTTGTACGTGGAGGCAAGCGCCTGCCAGCGCGGTATCGCAAACCAGGCTTCTGCGCCTTCCGGCAACGGCCGCCGAGCCAGTTTCTCCTGGCACGCACCCAGACTCGGAAACACCTTGCGCAACTCGGTCACCTGCGCCTCCACCGGGCGTACCCGATACGTGGAGGGATACTCCCGTGTCGACGGCACTTCTTCATTTTTGTATTTGTCAGACACCGTGTGCCGATGAATGATCTCAACCACTCTCTCGGCGACTTCATTCTTCAGTTTGCGGTCCATATCCAGAACCGCCTGCACGCTCTGCCGGTCCAGTTGTTCAATCACCGTCGAGTAGGCGGTCTGCACCGCTTCCTCCAGTGACTCCTGAAGCATGCGGTTTTGCTGGTCGGTGGTGTTTCCCGAAAGATGCAGCGGGACAATTTGATGGGGGGTGGTTGTCGCTGTCGCCATAGCGCGATCGCTCCTGGTCTTCTGGCCTCAAATCCTGCCTCTCTCATCGGCGAATTTGTGGACTTCACCAGCGTTCGGGGTTACGCTTTTTCGATTCAGAATAGTTCGATGCTCAATGTCGGGTAAGCCTGCCGGTCTTCCCAAATCGAAAACTCGGTCGAATTTCTTTTGCATTTTTCCCGCGTGCAAAAAGAAAAAGGCCGGCAGGTTCGCCGGCCTTTCTCTATGTCGAACCTCTTCAGGCTTAGGAAATGGAACTCGTTGCCACCGCAATCGGCTGTTGATCCGGCCGCGCCTTCATCAACGGTAGCGCCACTGCCAGCACATCTTCGATGCGGCTGGCGTAATGCACCTTGACGCCTGCCATCATGTCGGGCGTCAGGTCCTCTTCCACGTTCTGACGATTCTCCGAGGGCAGAATGATGGTTTCCACTCCTGCCCTGCGCGCCGCCAGAAACTTCTCCTTGATACCGCCAACCGGCAGCACATTGCCGCTCAAGGTGATCTCGCCCGTCATGGCCGTCAGCGGCCGTACCGGCGTATCGGTCAAAAGCGAAGCAAGTACTGTGGCCATCGTCACGCCAGCCGAAGGACCATCTTTCGGAATCGCGCCTGCGGGCACGTGAATGTGCAGGTCGATCTCCCTCGTAAAGTCCTCCGCCAGGCCAAGCGAAGCGGCGTTCGACCGAACCCACGTCAGCGCGGCCTGCATGGATTCCTGCATCACCTCGCCAATCTGGCCAGTCATCGTAAAGCCGCCTTTGCCCTTCATCTTGTTGGCCTCGATAAAGAGAATGTCGCCGCCAGCCGGTGTCCATGCCAGGCCGACAGCCACACCCGGCCGCTTCACACGCTCCGCCAACTCGGTTTCCACGCGCACCTGAATGCCGCCCAGGAACTCGCGCAATACTTCCCGCGTCACTACCAGCTTTTCCGCGTGACCTTCCACCACGCGCCGCGCCTGCTTGCGGCAGACCGTGCCTATCGTCTGCTCCAGTTTGCGCACGCCGGCTTCCCGCGTGTAATGCCGAACCACGTCCCGCACCGCGTCCTCAGGAAACTCGATCTGCTCCGGCGTGATCCCGTTTTCTTTGATCTGCCGGGGAATCAGATACCGGTTCGCAATCTGCACCTTTTCATCCTCGGTGTAGCCCTGCAGGAAGATCAGTTCCATTCTGTCGAGCAACGGAGCAGGCACGGTATCCAGCATGTTCGCCGTGCAGATGAACAGTACCTTCGAAAGATCGAACGGCACATCCAGGTAGTTGTCGCGGAACGTGTTGTTCTGTTCCGGATCGAGCGTTTCCAGAAGCGCCGACGCGGGGTCGCCGCGGAAATCCCTTCCGAGCTTGTCCACCTCGTCCAGCATGATCACCGGGTCGTTGGTTTCCGCCCGGCGAATGCTCTGGATAATCTGGCCCGGCAAGGCGCCAATGTAGGTCCGGCGATGGCCGCGAATTTCCGCCTCGTCGTGCATGCCGCCCAGCGACACGCGCTGGAATTTTCTGCCCAGCGCCCGCGCGATCGAACGGCCCAGGCTCGTCTTGCCCACGCCCGGAGGCCCGACAAAGCAAAGAATCGGCCCCTTCATGTCCGGCTTCAACTCCAGCACGCTCAGGTAATCCAGGATGCGGTCTTTCACCTTGCGCAGTTCGTAGTGATCCTCATCGAGAATCTCCTTCGCCTTGCCGATGTCGATTTTCGCGGCTGAGCTTTTGGCCCACGGCAACACGGCAAGCCACTCGATATAGTTACGCGTGAGCGAGTAGTCGGCCGCCATGGGAGACATGCGCGCCAAACGCGCCAGTTCCTTCAGCGCTTCCTTCTTCACGTCCTCGGGCATGCCCGCTGCGTCAATCTTCGCGCGCAGCTCGTCGTTCTCTCGCTGGCCCTCGTCCTGCTCGCCGAGTTCTTTCTGGATGGCCTTCATCTGCTCGCGCAGGTAGTAGTCCCGCTGCGACTGCTGCACCTGGTCCTGCACCTCGGTCTGGATCTTGGTCCGAAGTTGCTGCACCTCAAGCTCCTTGGCCAGATGTTTGTTCAAGAGAGTCAGCCGCTCCACAATCTCTGCCGTCTCCAGCAATTGCTGCTTGTCATCGGTGGTAAGGAAGGGCAGGGATGAGGCAACAAAATCCACCAGCTTGCTCGGCTCTTCAATATTTGCGGCAATCGTCCGCAACTCGTCGGATAGGGTCGGCGATTCGGAAACAATCTGCTGGAACTGCGCAATGACGTTGCGCACGAGCGCCTCAACATTCGAGCTTGCGGCGGGTTCCACATCAGTTAACGTTTCCACTTCGGCAATCATGAACGGCTCGGTCTGCGTAAACCGCAGCAGCCGCACCCTTTCCACGCCCTCGGTAAACACAAACCGGCTCTGGTTCGGCATCCTGACGACCTTGTGCACCGTTGCCAACGTACCTACCATGTGCAGGTCGGTCGGCTTGGGCGAATCCAGGCGCGCGTCCAGTTGTGCCGCTACGATAATCGTCCGCTCCTCGCCCAAGGATTCAATCAACTGGATGGAGCTTTCGCGGCCCACCGTAAGGGGCAGGACGGCATGGGGAAAAAGGACCGTCTCACGGACCGGAAGAACCGGAATCCGGCGAATTTCGGTTTTCTTCTCATTCGTGATCTCGGCTTTGTTGCTCTTGGAAGACTGGCTTTGCATTGAGTGTCCCCTTATCAACTTTCCTTCATTAGACAGCGCAGACTTTGAAAAGTTTCAGGAATTCCATTTTTGCCTTCCTGTCCACGATGCATCTACCCATTCCCCTATGTCTTACGTCCCGCCGGTGAGTCCGGTTCCCAGGATTCGTTTGACCGGGCTTTCAGGAACCCCCGTCTGACGTTTGTGTCATCCCGATCGGCGTAATGCCCACTACAGGTTTCTAAACCATTTCAAAAAAATACCTTAAGCCTCTGCACGCCCCGATCGCCGACGAAAAGACTGAGCGCTGCCGCCACGCTCGATTCTTTACCGTTAGGAAGCTTCAAAAGCCCTGCCGGCTTTATCGGATTGGATGCAGCGCCGGTCGAAGGGTCTATCGGCAAAATCGCCCTGGAGGTTAAGGGCTAGAAGAAATGGGAATGGAAGCCGGCAAAATCGGCCCGGAAACGACAAAGGCCCCGCTCGGAAGCGGGGCCTTTGTCTTGCAAGCTTCAACCGGCCTAGGCCGGTTCAAAGGCTAGCGGTTTGCCGCCTTCTTCATTGTCATCGTCGCCGTGGTCGCCGCCCTCTTCGCCCTTGATCTTCGACTCGATCTGGGCCCAAAGATCGTCGGGTGGCTCCTCCACCGGAAGAAGCTGCCGGGCGGCCTCGGCAATGGTTTCCAGGTCAGCCAGCAGCGCCCTGCAAAGTTCGCAACTCTGAATGTGCGGATGTTGGGACGCATCCGCGCCCGATCCGATCAGCTCCGGTAACTGGGCCTGGAATTCAGCGCAGGTCATCTTGCTCTGGTTGTCGCTCATGACTGCGCCTCCTTGGCTGTTTCTGCGCGTAGTGCATCCCGCAGCCTTAGCCGGGCCTTGTGCAGTTGGGACTTGCTGTTACCAATCGAACAATCAAGCATGGAGGCAATTTCATTATGCTCGTAGCCCTCCACATCGTGAAGAATAAATATTAGCCGGTATCCCGCCGGTAAATCTGCTACCGCACGTTCCAGCGCCAACCGGTCGATACTTCCGCTTAGCCGAAGGTCGGGAGCGCCAAAGCTGCGTCCCGGGCCTTCATCCGGAACCGGCTCCATCGCCTCGTCCAGCGAGATCAGGCTCAGACCCTTTTTCCGCAACTGCATCAATACCACGTTTACCGCCAGTCTGTGCAGCCAGGTGGAAAACGCCGAATCCCCGCGGAACGTCGCGATCTTGCGGTGGAGCTGCAGAAATGCTTCCTGGGTCAGATCTTCTGCCTCGGCGATGTTGCCCACCATTCGCAGGCATAACGAGTAGATGCGTCTTTTGTGAATCGAGTAGAGATGGGCGAAGGCAGCGTGGTCGCCAGCCTGTGCATTGGCGAGTGCGGTTGCCTCTGCCGGATCCTGGGGCGTGGTCCGTGCATAGGTCGTCCGCGCCACCGGAGCGGGTTTAGGTTGAACTTCGTCCTTACCAGAAGTCATTGCTTCCGGTTGTTCTGCGGGTATCCGTGAACGTGGCATGTGTTTCCTTGGGGGAATCGTTCTTGAAACAGGGAATGCTGCGCGAGGCTCCTGATCTCGTTAGTATAGGTGGAGCGGGTTGTTACCCAAAAGCCGGAGCTTCGGCACTATATTGACCGGAGCCGTTGCTGAAGCAAATGTTGTCTTGCGCCGAGATTTCATGGTCGCGCCTACGGGGCATGGTCCCGCGCTTTTTGGGAGAATTCGTCTTGCGGAGTAAGCCGGCAAAACAGTTCCGCAGTCACGGGGAGGTTACTTGCAAGTGGATGCTTGCCTGTGCCTTTTTGTTGCCTGTATCGAGTTCGGTTTCATGGGCGCAGGAATCCTCCTCGCAGCTCGCGCCAACTCCGCTGCCTTTGCCTCAGTCAACCGCGTCTGTTTCTTCATCTCCAAGCCAGGCTCCTGCCTCTGCTCAGTTCAGTGCCTTCTTCAAAGGGCTCACCATCGAACACATCTTCTTTGAAGGCGTCGGCGCTGATCGCCTCGCACCTCTTCCCGGCCACCTTGCCGCGATGGAAGGCCAGCCGCTCGATCCGGAAAATGTAAGCGAAAGCCTGCGTCAGCTCTACGCCACCGGCGTCTACGACACTCTTGTCGTGGAAGCCCGGCCCAGTGGCAACGGCGTCGAGTTGGTGTTCCGCGGTACGCCGCGCACCTTCATTGGAATCGTCGGCGTCGACGGGGCCAAGGGTTCCACGATGAATGCGCAACTGCAGCGCGCCAGCCAGCTCGCGCCCGGAACCCGCTTCACGCAGGCCAAGCTGACCAACGCTCTCGAACAGATGCGCGAAATTCTGGCCGAGAACGGATTTCACGAGCCAACTCTTTCGCCAAGCCTCACCCCGCATCCCGATCAGCAACTCGTCGACGTCTGGTTCAAGGCAAACTCGGGAGAGCAGGCGCGTATTGGCAAGGTAAGTGTCACTGGCGATTCCGGCATGAGCGTGTCAGACTTCCGCCGCTATGCGCACCTCAAAACGGGCGCGCACATTGACCACGACACAGGCAACCGCGCTCTCTCTGGGGTGCTCAAGCACTACCAGGGCGAGAACCGGATGGAAGCCGAGATCAAGATCGTCTCGACGAACTACGATCCCGCCAGCAAAACCGTCAACTACACTTTCTCCGCGACTCGCGGCCCGGTGGTCAGGATCCTTGTGCAGGGCGCAAACATCGGCGGCGAGCGGCTCAAGCACATCATTCCCGTCTACCAGGAAGGCAGCGTGGATGAAGACCTGCTGAACGAAGGCAATCGCCGCCTGCGCGACTTCTATCAGCAGCTTGGTTTCTTCGACGTCAAGGTCAGCCACGACCAGAGCACGCCTTCTGCGAGCGAAGTGGTCATCACCTTCACCGTGCAACTGGGGGAGCGCCGGCGCGTGCGGTCCGTCGCGGTTGCCGGCAATCATTACTTCAACTCCTCCGTGCTCAAGGAACTGCTCGGCGTCCGCGCCGCCGAAACCCTCGACCATCACGGCGTCTACAGCCAGGCTCTGGTTGCCGGTGACGTTTCTGCACTCGAGTCGCTCTATCGCAACAACGGTTTTTCCAAAGTGAAGATCACGCCGGAGACCAGCACTCCCTCCACCAGCGCCGTCGATGCTGCGGTGCCCACAAGGCAGGAGCCGGCCGCGCCGCGCATACCAGCCACCGCCCCGCTTGCCGTCACCTATCACATTGAAGAAGGCGATCAACTTCGCGTGGGCTCTGTGCAGATGCTGGGCAATGACCACGTCGAAGCTGCCAAGCTCACGCCGCTCCTCAACACCGCCGCCAGCCAGTTGCTCTCTCCACAGAATCTTTCCGGCGACCGCGACGCGCTGCTCACCGAATACCTGAGCCGCGGTTTCGAACAGGTGTCTGTCGATGTGGCGCAGCAGCCGGAAGCCAACGACCCAAGCAAGGTCGACGTGGTCTTCCACGTGACGGAAGGTCCGCAGATTTTTGTGCGCAACGTGCTCATCACTGGCCTGCATTACACGCGGCCCGATACCGTGGATCGAGTCGTTACGCTGCACGCCGGCGATCCGCTCGATCAAACCGCCCTGCTCAACACGCAAAGCAATCTGTACGATCTTGCGCTCTTCAATGAAGTCAACGCCGTGATCGAAAACCCCACCGGCGGCGAAACCCACAAGACCATTCTTTTGCAAGCTGTCGAAGCGCGGCGCTGGGCTCTCACCTACGGCTTCGGCTTTGAGACGCAGACCGGCACCCCACAGAATAACTGTGCCGGAGCTACGGCCGGCGGCGTCGCCTGCAATCCCAACGGAAAAACCGGAATCAGCCCGCGCGTGCTAGCCGACCTCACTCGCAACAACGTCTTCGGCCGCGACCAGTCCTTCTCCCTCCAGGGAACCTACGGTCTGCTCGAACAGAAAATCAATCTGCTTTTTCAGATCCCACATTTCGTGGGCGATCGCGACTTCGGCGTCACCTTCTCCGGCGGCTATGCCAATAGCCAGGACGTCACCACCTACGTCGCCTCGCGGCTTGAAGCAGGCTTCCGCTTTACGCAGAATTTCCAAAGCGCCGGCGCATTCCTCTCCAAGGCAAACACCTTCATCTATGAGTACGACTTCCGCCGCGTCAAGGTCTCGGCCAGCAGCCTGCAAGTCTTTCCCGGAGAAATCGAGCAACTGGCCACAGCCGTCCGCGTAGCCGGCCCCGGCCTCACCTGGATTCGCGACACGCGCGATTCTCCTCTCGATGCGCATCGCGGCACCTACACCAGCTTTCAGGAATTTCTCTCCATGAAGCAACTCGGCGCCGAAGCGCAGTTCAATCGCCTCGATCTGTCCAACTCGAGTTACTACGGCTTTAACAAAGGCCGCTTTGTGCTCGCGCGCAACACACGCTACGGACAAGTTCGCGCCTTCGGCAACGGTCAAAGCGAGCTGATACCCCTGCCGGAGCGTCTCTACTCAGGCGGTCCCACCTCGCTGCGCGGATTCTCTTTCAACGCTGCCGGTCCGCGCGATCCTGAAACCGGTTATCCCATCGGCGGAGCGGGCGCCTTGGTGAACACGACCGAACTCCGTCTGCCGCCGCCAACGCTACCCTGGGTTGGCAACACCGTCAGCTTCGTCCTCTTCCACGACATGGGCAACGTCTTCACCAACGCCGGCGATGCCTGGGCCAGCGCGCTCCGAGTGCGCCAGCCGGATAGTGCGGCCTGCCGGAGTGCTGTGGTGACCGATCCTTCGCAGTACCCCAATGGCTATGACCCGAAAGGCACCGGTCCTGTGACTTCGACCGGCCAACAGGGCCCATGCACCTTCAACTATTTTTCGCACGCGCCAGGAATCGGCCTGCGCTACCATACTCCCGTCGGCCCCATTCGATTGGACTTCAGCTACAACCTCAATCCGCCCATCTATCCGGTGAATATCAACTACTCGATTTCCACTGCGCCAGGCAGCCCGATTCCCGGCTTCGCGACGCAGCCGCACGTGGGCGAAGCGCAGCACTTCAACTTTTTCTTCAGCCTGGGACAGAGCTTCTGATGCGCATCCTGCGTCCAATCCGGAAG
>Ga0302320_10029208_pt1 | contig 10556 bp, 19 predicted proteins | sample Bog_T0_3_FD_202130 | JGI IMG/M metagenome (GOLD analysis project Ga0302320, IMG submission 202130) | Peat permafrost microbial communities from Stordalen Mire near Abisko, Sweden - Bog_T0_3 | ecosystem: Environmental > Terrestrial > Soil > Wetlands > Peat | place: Sweden: Abisko, Stordalen Mire... | reverse complement strand
CGTGGTGGAGCTGATTGCACCGATTGCGATGGAGCAGGGGTTGCGATTTGCGATCCGCGAGGGCGGTAAGACGGTCGGCGCCGGTGTCGTCGCCAAGGTGATCGCGTAGGATTTATTGCGCGTAGCGCACAGGAAATTTATTTATGGCTAATCAGAATATTCGTATCCGCCTCAAGGCCTTCGATCATCGCCTGATCGACAAGTCGGCGCGCGAGATCGTCGACACGGCGAAGCGCACCGGGGCGACCGTCAAGGGGCCGGTGCCGCTGCCCATCAAAATGGAGCGCTTCACCGTGCTGACTGCGCCGCATGGCGACAAAGACGCGCGTGATCAGTTTGAAATACGCACGCACAAGCGCTTGATGGACATCCTGAACCCGACCGACAAGACCGTGGACGCCTTGATGAAGCTGGAGCTCCCGGCCGGCGTGGACGTCCAGATCAAGTTGAATTAGGCCTTAAGGCACGCTAAACGTGCCCAAAAGCTTGAACGGAGGACGTTTTCGGGTATACTCCCGCGTCCATTTTGAAGGCCGGAGCGCGTGGGTGCCGACGCCTGTTTACCCAAGGGTACAGGGGTCCGGGCGCCTAAACCGCCGGCTGATTGCAACGCTGGCGCGAGCTTAGGCTCCCGCCGTAATGAGGATTGACGAATGACCATTGGTCTGGTTGGCCGCAAGTGCGGCATGACCCGTGTATTCACTGACGCCGGCGTCACCGTTCCCGTAACGGTCGTCGAGGCGTTGCCGAACCGCATCTCACAGGTCAAGAACACGAAAACCGACGGTTACCGGGCCGTGCAGGTGACCATCGGCAGCCGCCGCCCGTCGCGCGTACCCAAGGCCCTCGCCGGACACTTCGCCAAGGCGAATGTTGCCGCCGGCTATGCCTCGAAGGAATTCCGCCTGGGCAAGGACGAAGGCGAGTCATTGAGCACCGGCGGCGAATTCAAGGTCGACATGTTCACCGCAGGGCAGATCGTCGATGTCACCGGCACCACCATGGGCAAGGGCTTTGCCGGGACCATGAAGCGCCACAATTTCGCCGGCGGCATGAAGACTCACGGCAATTCGCTGTCGCATCGCGCACCCGGCTCGATCGGGCAGCGCCAGACACCCGGACGCGTGTTCAAGGGCAAGCGCATGTCGGGTCACATGGGCGTGCGCAATCGCACCATCGAAAATCTGCGCATCGTCCAGGTCGATGTGCCGCGCAATCTGCTGCTGATCAGCGGTGCCGTGCCCGGCGCCGAAGGCGGCCGTGTGATCGTGAGACCGTCCAACAAGGCAGCCTCGAGCGCACGCCGCATACGGCTGACGCCGAACAAAGCTCCTGCCGCCGCCAAGGGTGGCGCGGCCAAGGGCGCCACGCCGGCCGCGGGCGCCGCGCAACCCAAGGGCGCAGCCAAAGCCGATAAGAAGTAACAGCCATGAAGCTCCAGTTAAAAAATGCAGCAACGGCCGGTGAGATTCAATTGTCGGATGCAGCCTTCGGCCGTGCCTACAATGAAGCGCTGGTGCATCAGGTCGTTACCGCCTACATGGCGGCGGGCCGCTCCGGCACCAAGGCGCAGAAGACGCGCGCCGAGGTCAGGGGCGGCGGCAAGAAGCCGTGGAGCCAGAAGGGCACGGGCCAGGCGCGCGTCGGCTCGATTCGCAGCCCCATTTGGGTCGGGGGCGGCCGCGCCTTCGCCGCTCGGCCGCGCGACTTCTCGCAAAAGGTCAACCGCAAGATGTATCGCGCCGCGATGCAGTCCATGGTCTCGGAGCTGATCCGCCAGGACCGTGTCATCGCCGTTGAATCGCTGGAACTCGCCGCGCCCAGGACCAAGCTGCTCACGGCCAAACTGGCGGAGTTCGGGCTGACCCGCGCGTTGATTCTGGTCGAAGCCTATGAGGAAAAGCTGTTCCTGGCCGCGCGCAACGTGCCCCATGTGGTGGTCATGCCGGTGGCTTCGCTCGATCCATTGAGCTTGATGAAGCACGACAAGGTGATCGCGACGGTCGGCGCCCTGAAGTTGCTCGAACAGCGTCTCGGAGGCGCGAATGAATAAGGAACGCTTGATGAACGTGCTGGTGCAGCCACACGTGTCGGAAAAGGCCGCGACCTTGAGCGACAAGGCGAATCAGTACGTGTTTCGCGTGCTCGATGACGCCACCAAGTCGGAGGTCAAGCAGGCGGTCGAGTTGATGTTCGAGGTGAAGGTCGAGGGCGTCAATCTGCTCAACAAGCCGGGCAAGACCCGCCGCTTCAAGAATGTGGCCGGCAAGCGCAATGGCTACAAAAAAGCCTATGTGCGCCTGGCCAGCGGCCAGTCGATCGACTTTACCGGCGGCGCTGTCGCGGGAAGGAGCTAGGCCATGGCGCTCATCAAGATGAAGCCGACCTCTCCGGGCGCGCGCTTCGTGGTCAAGATCGATCGCTCGCACCTGCACAAGGGCGGCCCGATCGAGTCGTTGACGACCAAGAAGAATCGCACCGGGGCGCGCAATCATTTCGGCCGGCAGACCACCCGTCATATCGGCGGCGGCCACAAGCAGCGCTATCGCATCGTGGATTTCAAGCGCGACAAGGATGGGGTGCCGGGAGTCGTGGAGCGCCTCGAATACGATCCGAACCGCACCTCGCACCTGGCACTGGTGCTGTACAAGGACGGCGAGCGCCGCTACATCCTCGCGCCCAAGGGCGTGAAAGCGGGCGATGAAATACGCTCCGGCGCCGATGCTCCGATCAAGGCGGGCAATGCACTGCCGCTGCGGCACATTCCGGTCGGCAGCACCGTGCATAACGTCGAGCTGAAGGTCGGCAAGGGCGGCCAGCTGGCGCGCAGCGCCGGCAGCTCGGCGCAATTCGCGGCGCGCGAGGGCATGTACGCCAGCCTGCGCTTGAAGTCCGGCGAAATGCGCAAGATTCATGTCGATTGCCGCGCCACCGTCGGCGAGGTCGGCAACGATGAGCACAACCTGCGGGTATTCGGCAAGGCCGGCGCGGTGCGTTGGCTCGGCGTGCGCCCGACGGTTCGCGGCGTCGTGATGAATCCCGTGGATCACCCACACGGCGGCGGCGAAGGCAAGTCCGGCCAGGGCAACCCGCATCCTGTGAGCCCCTGGGGCCTGCAGACCAAGGGCAAGAAGACGCGCCGCAACAAGCGCACTGACGGCATGATCGTGCAGCGCCGCAAGAACAAACGCCTGTAGTCAAAGACTGGAGATAACACTTTGCCTCGTTCGCTCAAGAAAGGCCCCTTTGTGGACCTGCACCTCGGCAAGAAGGTGCAGACGGCCAGCCAGAAGAATGATCGCCGCCCGATCAAGACATGGTCGCGGCGCTCCATGGTCATCCCCGACATGGTCGGCTTGACCATCGCCGTGCACAACGGCCGGCTGCACGTGCCCGTGTTGGTGTCCGAGAACATGGTCGGCCACAAGCTCGGCGAGTTCGCCCCGACGCGCACCTTCAAGGCGCATTCCGGCGACAAGAAAGTGACGGCGGCGGAGTAACGCATGCAGACCAAGGCAATATTGCGGTACGCGCGCATTTCCCCGCAGAAATGCCGGTTGGTGGTGGACACCATCCGCGGCAAGTCGGCCACCCTGGCGGTCAACACGTTGAAGTTCATGCCGAAGAAGGGCGCCAAGATCGTTCTCAAGGTGCTGGATTCCGCGATCGCCAATGCCTACAACAATTTCAATGCGGATGTCGACGATCTGAAGGTGACGCGGGTCGAGGTCGACCCTGCGCCGGTGCTCAAGCGCTTCCATGCGCGCGCCAAGGGGCGCGGAGTGCGCATCGCCAAGCGCAACAGCCACATCCTGGTTCAAGTGTCAGACGGCAAGCGAGAGGCCTAATGGGTCAGAAAGTAAATCCGATCGGCATTCGTCTCGGCATCACACGCGACTGGTCGTCGAAGTGGTACGCCGGATCCAAAACGTTTGCCTCCAATATCCACACCGATCACCTGGTGCGGCAATACCTGAACAAGAAGCTTGCCGACGCTTCGGTGAGCCGTATTCATATCGAGCGCGCCGCGCGCCGCGCCAACATCACCATTCATACGGCGCGTCCGGGAATCGTGATCGGCAAGAAGGGTGAGGACATCGAGAAGCTCCGCACCGGCGTGGCCAAGATCCTCGGCATGACGATGCACGACGTGCGCCTGAACATCGCCGAGATCCGCAAGCCCGAGCTGGATGCCAAGCTGGTGGCCGAGGGAATTTCCCAGCAGCTGGAAAAGCGCGTCATGTTCCGCCGCGCCATGAAGCGCGCCGTCACCAACACCATGCGGTCGGGCGCATTGGGCATCAAGGTGCGCATATCCGGCCGGCTCAACGGTTCGGAAATTGCCCGCACCGAGACCAATCGCGAAGGCCGCGTGCCGCTGCACACGTTCCGCGCCGACATCGACTACGGCCTAGCCGAGGCGCAAACCACCTACGGCGTGATCGGCATCAAGGTTTGGATCTTCAAGGGCGAAGTGTTCGAGCACCCCGAGGGTGAGGGCGCCCCCGCCGAGGCCGAAGCCGCGGCGAAGCCCGTGGAAGCCGCCGTCCCCGCGGCCAGTTGAATCAGGTAACACAGCATGATGCAGCCGAAGCGGACCAAGTTCCGCAAACAATTCAAGGGCAAGATCTCCGGCAGCGCGCAGCGCGGCAACACGGTCGCGTTCGGCGAATTCGGTCTGAAGGCCACCGACCGTTGCCGCATGACCGCGCGCGAAATAGAAGCGGCGCGGCGCGCGATCTCCCGCTATGTGAAGCGCGGCGGGCGCATCTGGATACGGGTGTTTCCGGACGTGCCGATCACGCAGAAGCCGCTCGAGGTGCGCATGGGCAGCGGCAAGGGCAACGTCGAATACTGGGTGGCCAGGGTGTTGCCCGGCAAGGTGCTGTTCGAAATCGAGGGCATGAGCGAGACGATTGCGCGCGAGGCCTTCCGCCTGGCGTCGGCCAAGCTCTCGGTATCCACGGCGTTCGTCAAGCGCCAGGTTCGGACATGAAGGTGCGTCAATGAAGGCGAAAGATCTGCGCGGCAAGACGCCGCAGAATCTCGGCGAGGAGCTGCTGAAGCTGCGCCGCGAGCAATTCAATTTGCGCATGGCGCGCGCCACCGGCCAGGCGGCGAAGCCGGATCAGTTCGCGAAGGTGCGCAAGAACATTGCGCGCCTGAAGACGGTGCTTGCCCAAACCCGGGTGAGCGGAGGTAAGGTTTGATGTCGACCGAAATTCAATCCGCCGAACCGGCCGCGGGCGCCGCGCCGGTGCCCGGCCAGCGGCTGCTCACCGGCAAGGTCGTCAGCAACAAAATGGACAAGACCATTGCGGTGTCCGTCGAGCGGCTGGTCAAGCATCCGACCTACGGCAAGTACATACGCCGCACCACCAAGCTGCTGGCGCATGACGAAAACAATGAGTGCAAGGAAGGCGATACGGTGACGATCAAGCCGTGCCGCCCGATGTCGCGCCGCAAATCCTGGGTACTGGTGCGCGTGGTCGAACACGCCCGTGCCGAGTAGGAGACCGACATGATCCAGATGCGAACCATATTGAATGTGGCCGATAACAGCGGCGCAAAGCGCCTGATGTGCATCAAGGTGCTGGGCGGCTCGAAGCGCCGTTACGCCGCGGTCGGCGACGTCATCAAGGTGAGCGTCAAGGACGCGATTCCGCGCGGCAAGGTCAAGAAGGGCGAGGTTTACGACGCCGTGGTGGTGCGCACCCGCAGCGGGGTGCGGCGCGCCGACGGCTCGCTGATCCGCTTCGATACGAATGCGGCGGTGCTGCTGACCAACAAGCTCGAGCCGATCGGCACCCGCATATTCGGACCCGTGACGCGCGAGCTGCGCAACGTGCAGTTCATGAAGATCATTTCGCTCGCACCTGAAGTGCTTTAGCTGGGAATGCGCCGATGAAAAAGATACGCAAAGGCGACACGGTGACGCTGATCGCCGGTCGGGACAAGGGGCGCCGCGGCGCCGTGATCGAATTGCTGGGCGACGACCGGGTGCGGGTCGAGGGACTCAACATGTCCAAGAAGCACCAGCGCCCGAACCCGCAGATGGGGGTGCAGGGCGGCATCATCGAGCGCGAGGCGCCGGTGCATGTGTCGAACGTGATGATTTTCAATCCGGCCACCCAGAAGGGCGACCGCGTGGCCTTCAAGTCGCTGGCGGACGGCCGCAAGGTGCGGGTATTCAAGTCGAACAAGGAAATGATCGACGCGAAGTAGCGGGTAAACAATATGGCAAGACTGCAGCAAATTTATCGCGAGAAGATCGTGCCCGAGCTCAAGAAGAGCCTGGCGCTGAAGAACACGATGCAAGTTCCGCGAATCATGAAAATCACCGTCAACATGGGCGTGGGCGAGGCCGTGGCCGACAAGAAGGTCATGGACGCCGCCACCGCCGACATGGCGAAGATCACCGGGCAGAAGCCCGCCGTGACCAAGGCCAAGAAATCGGTCGCGACCTTCAAGGTGCGCGACGGGCAGGCGATCGGCTGCAAGGTGACCTTGCGCGGCGCGCGCATGTACGAATTCCTGGACCGCCTGGTGAATATCGCCATCCCGCGAATCCGCGATTTTCGCGGCATCAGCGCGCGCTCCTTCGACGGCCGCGGCAATTACAGCCTGGGCGTGAAGGAGCAGATCATTTTTCCGGAAATTCAGTACGACCAGATCGATCAAATCCGGGGGATGGACATCACCATCTCCACCTCAGCCGCGGATGACAAGCACGGACGCGCGCTGCTGGAAGCCTTCAACTTTCCGTTCCGCAAGTAGGGTAGCTCATGGCCAAGACGAACATGCTCATGCGTGAGAAGCGCCGCCTCAAGGTGGCGAAGAAATACGCTTCCCGACGCGCCGAACTCAAGGAGCTGATCCGCGACCCGAAGACCGGTGCGGAAGAGCGCGCCGCCGCGCAGGTCGAGCTGCAGCAGCAGCCGCGCGATGCCGCCGCCACGCGGCAGCGCAACCGATGCTCGATCACGGGCCGTTCGCGCGGTGTCTACCGCAAGTTCGGCTTGGCCCGCACCAAGCTGCGCGAAGCGGCCAATCGCGGTGAGATTCCTGGCCTGTCGAAGGCGAGCTGGTGAGGCGCGCACAATGAGCATGACTGATCCAATCGCCGATCTTCTGACCCGCATTCGCAATGCGCAGGCCGCGGGCAAGCCCACGGTGGGAGTCGGCGCCTCGAAGCTGAAGCTCGCAATACTCAAGGTGCTCAAGGACGAGGGCTACATCGGCGCGTTCGGCGTCGACACGGCCGGCGCGAAGAGCACGCTGTCGATCGAGCTGAAGTATCACGACGGCCGCCCGGTCATCGACCGCATCGAGCGCATCAGCCGCCCGGGCCTGCGCATCTATCGCGGCAAGGACGAGCTGCCCAAGGTGCTCGGCGGCTTGGGGGTGGCGGTCGTGTCAACGCCGAAGGGCATCATGTCCGACGCCCAGGCGCGCGCGGCCGGCACCGGCGGCGAAGTGCTGTTCGTTGTTCAGTAAGGTTTTCACTTAAGGTTCCATCATGTCTCGAGTTGCAAAAATGCCGGTCGATTTGCCGCAGGGCGTCACCGCCACCATCGGCGCCGATAGCATCACCGTGAAGGGCGCGAAGGGTTCGCTCACCCTCGCGATCAAGAGCGGCATCAAGGTCGTGCAGCAGGACAAGCACCTCGCCGTCGAAGCCAGTTCGAATGCGGAGGGGTTGAATGCCGTGGCCGGCGCCACGCGCGCGCACCTCGCCAACATGGTCAACGGCGTGACCAAGGGTTACGAGAAGAAGCTGGAGCTGGTCGGCGTCGGCTACCGCGCGGCCGTTCAGGCCAAGAACCTGAATCTCACCTTGGGATTCTCGCACCTGATCAATTATCCGATCCCGGACGGCGTCACCATCGAAACACCGAGCCAGACGGAGATCATCATCAAGGGCATCGACCGGCAGCGCGTCGGCCAGACGGCCGCCGAGATCCGCCACTTCCGACCGCCCGAGCCCTACAAGGGCAAGGGCGTGAAGTATTCGGACGAAAAGATTTCGCTGAAAGAGGCGAAGAAGAAATGAAACTAGACAAACGAGACATTCGCTTGCGCCGGGCATTGCGCGGCCGCGTCAAGATCAAAGAGCTGGCGGCCGTGCGCCTGTCGGTGCACCGCACCCCGCGGCACATCTATGCGCAGATCATCGCGCCTGAGGGCGACAAGGTTCTGGTGGCCGCATCGACCCTGCAAAAGGACGTGCGCGGCGATCTGAAAACCACCGGCAACATCGAGGCGGCCAAGGCGGTGGGCCGCGTCATCGCGGAGCGCGCCAAGGCAAAGGGCATCGCCAAGGTTGCATTCGACCGTTCCGGCTTCATGTATCACGGGCGCGTCAAAGCGCTGGCCGAGGCCGCTCGAGAAGCGGGCCTCGAGTTCTAACCGAAGAGGTCTCAAAGCGCACTATGGCGAGAGTAGAAAAACCAATGTCCGGCGACGACCTGCTCGAAAAGCTGGTCGCGGTGAATCGCGTCGCGAAGGTAGTCAAGGGCGGCAAGCAATTCGGCTTCACCGCGCTCACCGTCGTGGGCGACGGCGCCGGGCGGGTCGGCTTCGGCTACGGCAAGGCGCGCGAGGTGCCGGTCGCGATTTCCAAGGCGATGATGCAAGCGCGCAAGAGCTTGGTCAACGTATCGCTGAAGAACGACACCCTGTTCTACGCTGTCAAAGGACGGCATGGGACCACGCGGGTTTACATGCAGCCGGCCGCGGACGGAACCGGCGTGATCGCCGGCGGCGGCATGCGCGCGGTGTTCGAATGCGCCGGAGTGCGCAATGTGCTCGCCAAGAGCTATGGCTCGCGCAACCCGATCAACGTGGTGCGCGCGACCATGGATGCTTTGGCCAAGCTGCGAACACCGGACGATATCGCCGCGAAGCGCGGCAAGAGCGTCGCGGAAATCATGGGCTGATGTCATGACACAGAAGACAATCAAAGTCACCTTGATCAGGAGCCTGGCGGGCCAGCTGGCCAATATCCGCAATTCGGCGCGCGGCTTGGGGTTGCGCCGCATCGGCCATACCGTGACGGTGGCGGATACGCCGTCGAATCGCGGCATGGTGAACACTGCCAGCCATATGCTCAGAATAGAGCCAGCATCGGGTTCGAGGCCTTAAGACATGCGATTAAACACAATCAAGCCGGCCGCCGGTTCCAAGCGCAAGCATCTGCGCGTCGGGCGCGGCGCATCGGCCGGTCAGGGCAAAACCTGCGGACGCGGCGTCAAGGGGCAGCGCGCGCGCAAGGGCGGATATCACAAGGTCGGGTTCGAGGGCGGCCAGATGCCCCTGCAGCGGCGCTTGCCGAAGACCGGTTTCCGCTCTGCGATGAAGGCATCGCGCGCCGAACTGACTTTGGGCGATTTGATGCGCGTGAAAGGCGGCGAAGTGACGCTGGCGGCGCTGATCGAGGCGAATCTGGTCCCTGAGAACACCAAGCGGGTGAAGATCATTTTGTCGGGCAGCGTCGGCAAGCCGTTTCTGATCAAGGACAAGAGCATCACTGCAACCAAGGGCGCCAAGAGCGCCGTCGAATCGGCCGGCGGCCGATTCGAGGCATAGGGCAAGGCTCAAAGATCGTGGCTACATCCACCACCAATCCGACTGCGGCACTGGGAGATATGACGCGCTACGCGGAAATGCGCAAGCGCCTGTTGTTCCTGTTGGGCGCACTGGTGGTGTATCGGGTGGGCACGTTCATTCCGGTGCCGGGAATCGACGCGGCCAGGTTTGCCGCATTCTTCTCGACCCAGCAGGGCACCCTGCTCGGCATTTTCAACATGTTCTCGGGCGGCGCGCTGCAGCGCTTCAGCATCTTCGCGCTGAACGTCATGCCCTACATCACCGCGTCCATCATCGTGCAGATGGCCTCGATGGTGTACCCGCCATGGGCGCAGATCCGCAAGGACGGCGAATCGGGCCGCCGCAAGCTCATGCAGTACACGCGCTACGGCACCGTGTTCCTGTCGGCATTCCAGGGCTGCGGCGCCGCGCTTGCGATCCAGAATTCCGGCGGCAATCTGGTGCCGCATCCGGGCCTGCAATTTCTGTTCATCGCCACCGTCTCCATCACCACGGGCACCATGTTCGTGATGTGGCTGGGCGAGCAGATCACCGAACGCGGCGTCGGCAACGGGATCACCATGATCATCGTCGCCGGCATCATCGCGGGCCTGCCGCGGGCGATCGGCAACACCCTGGAAATGGTGCGTTCGGGTGAAATGAACCCGTTGATCGTGCTGCTGATTCTGGTGGTGGTGGTGCTGGTGACCCTGTTCTGCGTGTTCGTCGAGCGCGCGCAGCGCAAAATCCAGGTGAACTACGCCAAGCGCCAGGTGGGCCGGCGCATGATGCAGGGCCAAAGCACCCACCTGCCGTTCAAGCTCAACATGGCGGGCGTGATACCGCCGATTTTCGCGTCCAGCCTGCTGGTGTTCCCGGCGACCATTGCGCAGTTCTTCGGCAACAGCCCGAATCCCAATGCGTTCCAGAGGACCTTGCAGAAGATCGCGACCATCTTGACCTACGGA
>Ga0302320_10029204_pt1 | contig 10557 bp, 7 predicted proteins | sample Bog_T0_3_FD_202130 | JGI IMG/M metagenome (GOLD analysis project Ga0302320, IMG submission 202130) | Peat permafrost microbial communities from Stordalen Mire near Abisko, Sweden - Bog_T0_3 | ecosystem: Environmental > Terrestrial > Soil > Wetlands > Peat | place: Sweden: Abisko, Stordalen Mire... | reverse complement strand
TGCCCTTCATCACCCCGGAGGTCCTGGCCGCCATCACCACCACCACCAGCGCCTGCACCACCATGGACACGGCGACCAGACCGATGAAGACCATCAGGAGCTTCGCATTGCCTGAAGAGAAGGTGTAAGTCTCCTGCAACCATATCGCCAACGTCGCCATTCGTCCCCTTCCCTTAACTCAACTCAACCATGGCCCAACAACCCGCCGACATGCCAAGCGCCCCCTTGCGGAGGCGCATGGCGAAACCTCGCGACCCGCCCGTCGATCTTAGACCGGAGTCTCGACCTTCGTATTCACATACGCGTCGGTGCCGGCTTCAACCGCCGCGGCGACCTTCGCCTGCTGCTCCTGCGCCAGTCCCCTGCCCTTCTCGACATACTGGGTCCACTGGGTGCGGCCCTTCTCATAGTACTCGCGGCCCTTGTCGACCGAGTCCTTGGCCTGCCGCTTGCCCTCTTCCACCAGCTCGGCCGCCTTTTGCCGGCCCTGCTCCACGTACTCGCTGGCGATCTGCTTGCCCTGCTCTACATACTGTTTGCCGGTCTGCACGTACTCGGCGGCCTTCTGCTTGCCCTGCTCGACCAGCTCGGCGGCCTTGTCCTTGGCCTCGAGCGCGCCGTTCTTCAGGTCCTCGCGGGTCTCCTTGCCAGCCTTCGGCGCATACAGCACCCCGATCAGCGCGCCGACCCCAAGCCCTGCCAGAAACCATCCAAGCCCGCTGGTTCCGCTTTCATTGTCTGCCATTGTCTTCTCCTGTCCAGCTCTTACGGTTGGGCGAAGGCGCCTTTGCCTCTCGCCGATATGAATTTCCTGAGAACTCGATGCTTCGCGGCCGGCCTTGGCTGCAATTCTTTCCGCATCCTATTTTAACAGCGCGGAGCTCGGGCCAGCACCTCCTGTGGTGGATGCCACTCCCTGAGATTAGGTTGCGCTCTCACAGAGTGCCGGGTGATCGCCTCTTCCCCGGCCAGTCCCGGCTGCCCTTGCGTCTGTGGTCCGCGGCCCAGGTTTGCGCGAAAACCCCTCAGATTGCTAACAATATCACCTTACGAAGCGTCTTTGGGCCGGGGACAAATCAAAATCTGAGCCTGCGCTTTCGCTTGGGGCGCTCGAACGGCCGACCCGCTCGTCCAGGCTTGCAACTTCGTGAAGCCAGACTGCAAGCAATTAATTAACAACCAGACCGCAGACCGTTTGCCCGTTTGCCGCGTAGGCTACGGGAGCGATGTGGGGCCACGCGCCCCAACCGACGCCTGACGCGGCCGGGAGCAACCCATCCCGCCACACCTGCACCTAACCGCATATCCTCTGGGTCCTGAAGCTGATTCTTGGAGGCCTTCGTGACGCAGACAACGGAAACTCCGGCAGGCTTTCTCGCCATCGCCCTCCATGCGCATCTGCCCTATGTGGTGAACCACGGCACCTGGCCGCATGGCATGGAGTGGCTGCACGAGGCCGCCGCCGAGACCTATCTGCCGTTGCTGCGGGTGCTGGGCAATCTGGAACGGGATGGGATCCCGGCCAACTTCAACCTCAATCTCTCGCCTATCCTGCTGGAGCAGCTCGCCCATCCGTTCTTCATCGCCGAGTTTCCCAAATACGTCACGCGCAAGATCGTCGCCGCGCGCGAGGACGAGGCCTACTTCATCCAGGCCGGCGACGACCACCTGGCCGAGACCGCGCGCTTCTGGCGGCGCTTCTTTGAGACCACGCTGGAGGACTTCAACGCGCTGGACGGAGACATTATTAAGGGCTTCCGCCGCTTCAACGACGCCGGCCTGATCGAGATCATCACCTGCGGCGCGACCCACGGGTACCTGCCGCTGCTGGGCACCGACGAGAGCGTTCGCGCGCAGGTGCGCACCGCGGTTGCCACCCACACGCGCCATCTCGGCAAGGAGCCGCGCGGCATGTGGTCGCCGGAGTGCGGCTACCGGCCCGCCGGCTTCTGGAACTACCCGGTGCCTGGCCTTGGCACCGACGAGCCTTATCCCGGTTTCGAGCGCATCGGCATCGAACAGGCGCTGTCCGAGTCCGGCCTCGACTACTTCTTCGTCGACACCCATCTGGTGGAGGAGAGCCAGCGGATTCCCTCGCCCTATGGCCCGCCCAATAGCTCCGTCCCCCGCGATCCCAAGGTCGAGCAGATGACCCATCGCCCGCAGCGCAGCGTCTACCAGCCTTATTATGTCGATGGGCCCTACGACAAGCGCTTCGCGACCAGCGTCTTTCCCCGCGATCCGCGCACCGGCTTGCAGGTATGGTCGGGCGACACCGGCTATCCCGGCGACCCCAACTACCTCGACTTCCACAAGAAGCGGTTTCCCGGCGGCCACCGCTACTGGCAGGTCACCGGCCACAACGTCGACATCGGCGAGAAGCTGCCCTACTGGCCGCAGCAGGCGGCCGAGCGGGTGAAGGAGCACGCCAACCACTTCGTCCAGCTGGTGCAGGAGACGCTCGAAGCCAGCTTCAACGACCCCATGAACGGAAAGGCGCCGCCCGTGCTCTGCTCGCCCTTCGACGCCGAGCTGTTTGGCCACTGGTGGTTCGAGGGGCCGCTGTGGCTGGAGGCGGTCTGCCGCGCGCTGCACCAGAGCGGCTCCCGCATTGCAACCATCGCGTGCAGCCAGTATCTGGACCGCTATCCGCGGGCCGGCTTTATCGCGATGCCGGAGGGCTCGTGGGGAGTGGAGGGTAACCATCAGGTCTGGATGAACCCCGAAACCTCCTGGACCTACACCCACATCTATCCCGCGGAACGCACTACGCGCGAGGTCTGCACCGAGGGCCGCTGGCGCGACACGGAGCTGGGCACGCGCATCGTCCGGCAGCTCTGCCGCGAGCTTCTGCTGCTCGAGTCCTCCGACTGGCAGTTCCTCATCACCACCGGCGCAGCACGTGACTACGCCGAGATGCGCTTCCTCACCCACAACGACCAATTCCTGGAGTTGCGGGCCATCTGGAAGGGCTTCGAGGCCGAGGGCGCACTCAACGAGTTCCAGACCGCGCGGCTGGAAGAGATCGAACGCCGCGACAGCATCTTTCCCGAGATCGACCCCGGCCTCTGGGCCACTGGCGCAGTCGCGCTGCGCAGGGAAAACCCAGCAGAGAGAGACACCAGAGCCGTGGCGTAGGACTGGTCCGATGGCTTTCTCGCGTTCGCGCTCCCAACGCGCACGACGCGCCTAGAATTGAGCTGTGGCCACAACCACACAGACCACCAAACTCGTTGCCCCAGCGAAGGCCACGGGACCCCTCTCGCTGTGGCATCTGCTCTCGCTCGACGCGCCTACAGTAGCAGCTCTGTGGACCTGGTTTATAGCGCGCGCCAACCATGTGGGGCTGCCACTTGCCTCGCCCGTGGCGATGACGCTCGCGGTGTGGATGCTCTACGCGGCAGACCGGTTGTTAGATGCCCGGATGTTAAATACCGACCCGCACGGAAGCCACCCACGCGACCAGCTCGAAGCGCGCCACTTCTTTCATCATCGGCATCGCCGCGCGTTCCTGGTTGGGATTGCGTTTGCGGGGATGGGCATCGCGGCGCTGCTCCCCCGGCTCGACCCCGCTGCGATTCGTCTGTATCTGATGGAGGGCGCGCTGCTCTTCGTGTGGTTCCTCATCCTTCATGCCACGCGCAGCGCGCACCGCCTGCCCAAGGAGATCGCTGTCGGCCTCTTCTTCTCAGCCGCTATCTTTATCCCAACGGTCGCCCGCGCACCGGGCCTGCGCATAGTGCTGCTCCCCTGCGCACCCCTCTTCGCCGCGCTGTGCAGCCTCAACTGCCTCTTCATCCATGCGTGGGAGCACGAGCGCGGCAGTCCCACGCAGCGCGAGGATTGGCCTCCAAGCACCCGACCCGCCCATGCCACGACGCATCTCGCACTGGCACACCTGAACGCTTTGGCGATAAGCGTCGCCATCGCCGGTGCTGCTCTCGCGTTCATGCACCCGCATCCCGATCAGCGGCCCATCGCAATCGCATGCTCTCTGGCGGCGGCTCTGCTGCTCGCCCTCGATCGCAGCCGCAAACGGCTCTCCCGCGTAAACCTGCGCGCGGCGGCCGACCTGGCGCTGCTGACCCCACTCCTCCTGCTTCCTTTCCTGCGATGACGCGCGACGCGAACGCCAGCGCCCCCAACTTCGATCGCATCGCGCCGCTCTATCGCTGGATGGAGTACTCGACCTTCGGTCGCTCCCTCGAACGTTGCCGCAACCATTTTCTACCCGAGCTTCAAGGATGCCACTGCGCGCTCGTCCTCGGAGACGGCGACGGCCGCTTCCTCGCCCGTCTGCTCGCCGCCAACCCCGATCTTCGCGCAGACGCGGTCGACACCAGCCGCGCGATGCTGCGTCTTCTTGAACGCTGCGCGCAAGACGCCGGCGCCCGGCTCCGCACCCACCCAACCAGCGCGCTCAACTTCTCGCCCCAGCGCAGCTATGACCTCGTCGTCACCCACTTCTTCCTCGACTGCCTTACGCAGTCGGAGCTCGACGCCCTTTGCACGCGCATCGCTCCCCATCTTGAGCCGAGCGCGCTCTGGGTCGTCTCCGAGTTCCGCATCCCCGCCTGTGCGATGCACTGGCCATCGCGCATCCTGGTCCGGCTGCTCTATCTTGCGTTCCGTCTGCTCACTGGTCTGCGCACACGCGAATTGCCCGACCACGCTGCCGCTCTTGCCGCCGCCGGCTTCACGCGCACCGCGCAGCATCTCTCGCTCGGCGGGCTGCTCACCAGCGAACTGTGGCAGCTTCGAGAGTACACTCCTGCCATGCTGCCCCCGCAACACGCTCGGCCCGCGCTTCCGCCCGATCCACTGCCCGACCCTGAGCCGGCGAGCCCATCCCTGCCCGACCCTGACCCCGGCGTCTATCATCGCGAGCCGCGCACCCCGCCAGCGACGCCGCCCAGCGACAAACAACCGAACGAATAGCCTCTCTCCCCACTCACATGCCGCGCACGCGCAGCCTAAACGTCCATTGCCCTACAATGTTAGGAAACCATGAATATCTATATCCTGCGCCACGCCAGCGCTGGCATGCGGCGCGCCAATCCAATCCTCGACCGCAAGCGCCCTCTCGATAAAGAAGGCAAGCGTAACTGCCTGCAGCTGGCGCAGGTGCTGAACGCGATGGACCTGCAGTTCGACCTCATCGTCTCGAGCCCACTCAAGCGCTGCCTGCAGACCGCATCGCTGGTGGGCACAGAGACCGGCTACGAGGCGAAGGTCCTCTCCTCAACCGCGCTCGCGCCGGAGGCAACCTACGCGCAGTTCAGAAAGCTGCTGCGCGAGTGTGCGGACCGCGAGAACCTGCTGCTGGTGGGGCACAACCCCAACCTCACGCTCTTCCTCGGCTCGCTGATTGCTCCGGCTGCGAATGGCGTAGACGGCCCGGTGGCCTCGGTCCGTCTGCGCAAGGGATCGCTGGCCCGGGTAAGCCAGACCCGCGGCCCGGCCACGCTGCAGTGGATGCTCGATCCGCGCACTGTGCGCGCGCTCTACGCCACCTCGACCGCAAGTTCGCGCCGGAAGACCTCGCGGAAGTAAGCCGCCTCTTTCTTCAGCGCCCACGCCTCAAGCTCCGCGCCGCCGCGTCCCGGGACAAGCTCCAGCAGAACCCGCTTGGGGTAGATATGGATGCGCAACCGCACCGCCGCGCTGGCGCGGTCCTGGTTCAGCGCAAGCGCCAGCCGCAGCAGCACTACCGCCTGCACCACATTGCCATGCTCCTCCACCGGCACCGCGCGCATTACGCGGTCCATCGCGTATGGGCGGCTCTTCCCCATATAACGCGCGATCGCGCTGACCACTGCGCGCTGCTCCGGCGAGAAGCCGAATATCTCCGAGTTGGCAATGATGTACTGCGTGTGACGATGATGGCCCTGGTGGTTCATAAATTTGCCCACGTCCTGCATCATCGCCGCGGCCTCCAGCCACAGCTTGTACTCAGAGGGCAGCGCGTGCGCCGGCTCAAGCTGATCGAAGAGCTGCACCGCGTGCTGGCGCACCGGCTCGGCCTTGCGCTGATCGACGCCGTAGCGGCGGCAGACGGCAAGCACGCCGGCCCATCGCTCACTCTCGATCTTCTGGTGGACCGAAGCGCGCAGATCGACCTCGCCCAGCATCTGCGCCAGAATGCCGTCGCCCAACCCCAGCGGCGAGTAGCGAAAGCCGCGCAGCCCCATACGCTCCAACAGGTGCGCATACACCATCGCGCCGCCGATGACGATCTCCGACCGGCGCGGCCCAATGCCGGGGACCGAAGATCGCTCTGCGTTATTCATCTTCACCAGCCGGTCGGCGAGCTTGCGCACCTCTTCCGTGGTCGCAAGCTCCGGCGTTAGCCGCTTGGGCGCGGTCGCCTTATTCAGCGCCTTGCGCACCGGCCGCTTGCCAGCCAGCGCGGCGCTCGCCTCCGCCAGCGCCGCGGCCGTGCCCGAGGTCGCGATCACCAGGCCCACATGCACCGGCCCCAGCTTGCGCTCGGCGCGGCGCAACTGGAGGTCGATGAACTGCTTCAGCCGGGCGATGTCCTGCTTCTCCGGCGGATCGCTGCGCAGAAACTCCTGCTGCAAACGCACCGCGCCCAGCGGCAGGCTGATCATCTCGCGGATCCGTCCCTGGTCGGAGAGCGTGACCTCGCAGCTTCCGCCGCCCAGGTCGATCAGCAGGCAACGGCCGCGCGCGCCCGGCTCGCGCGTCACCACGCCAAGATGAATCAGGCGGCCCTCTTCCAGCCCCGAGATCACCTCGACCTGCCATCCGGTCGCCGACTTGACCCACGCCGTGAACGCGTCTGCGTTGCGCGCATCGCGCATGGCGCTGGTGGCCACCACACGCACCTTGTCCACCACATGCAGCTGCGTGGCCTTTTGAAATCGCTTGAGCGCGCGAATGGTAATCGCCATCGCGTCGGGCGAGATGACCCCGGTCTGAAAGACGCTCTCGCCCAGCCGCACCACCTCGCGGTCCTGATGCAGCATCTTCAGGTGATGCTGTTGCACCTCGGCGATCTTCAGCCGGATAGAGTTGGACCCGATATCGATGGCGGCGAATGTAGGCATGGTCTCTAGAGTCACGATACAACGCCCGGAGGCGTCCCGCGCGCATCGACCGCCGTCGCCGGCCACTGCGGAACCATTCCGGCATAGGGCGACGACTGCGCGCAACTTCTCGTCCAAGTATGCTGTTAGTGCATCTACGAGCCATGACCCTCACCGCCGCCCCCGAGCCCGCGACCGTCTCTCACAGCTCCTCCACCTCGCGCCTCCGCGCACCGCTCGCCATGCTGTGCGGTCTGTGGCTGGTCCTGTTCTTCGCGTCGCTGTTCTCGCCGCCGGTGCTGGACGACGCCGACGGCACCCACGCCAACGCCGCGCGCCAGATGATGCTCTCCGGCGACTGGGTCACCCTGCGCGTCAACAACGTCCGCTATCTGGAGAAGGCGGCGCTGCCCTACTGGATCGCCGCCGCCAGCTTTCGCATCTTCGGCCTCAACGCCTTCGCCGCCCACCTGCCGCAAGCGCTCGCGGTGCTGCTGATGATGCTGCTGGGATTCCGCTGGGCACGCGAGGCATTCGGCGAGCGCGCCGCGCTCTACACCGGCCTCGGCGTGCTCACCTCAGCGGGCGTATTCCTCTTCACCCGCGTCTTGCTTCCCGATCCGCTGCTGGCGCTTCTGCTAGCCGTAGCGCTCTATTGCTTTCTGCATGCGCTCGGTCCCGCCACAACTCTGGGTGCCCCATGTCAGGCAGCTTTCTCGCCTGACGTGGGGTCTTCACCCTCGGGCGCGCACGCCTATGGCAAGGGTGTTGCTCATTACCCCTACGCGATGTGGACCGCCCTCGCCCTCGCCATCCTCACCAAAGGACTCGTCGCCCTCGTCTTCCTCTTCGGCCCTGCAGCACTCTATCTCGTACTGACCGGCGAGTACCGCCACTGGCGTCGCCTGAAGCCGTTCAGCGGCAGCCTCCTGATGCTCGCCATCGCAGCGCCCTGGCACATCCTCGCCGGCCTGCGCAACACCGGAGGCATGGACGGCCATGGCTTCTTCTGGTTCTACTTCATCAACGAACACGTGCTGCGCTTCCTCGGCCGCCGCATCCCGCGCGACTATAACAAGCTGCCCGGCTACCTTTATTGGAGCCTCCACCTCGTCTGGCTCTTCCCCTGGGCGCTCTTCGCGCCGCTTCCCGCCATCTTCGGGTGGAGAGCAGTCCGCGCCTCAGCGATACGGTTGAAGGCGCTCACCTTGAGCGGGCGTACAGCCCTGCTCCTCACCGTTTTCTCCGCCGTCGTCCTGCTCTTCTTCTCCCTCTCCACCAATCAGGAGTACTACACCTTCCCCGCATACCTCCCGCTGCTGATGCTCATCGCCGCCGCGCTCGCCCGCGCCGAGCAACCCACCCAACTCGCAACTGCCCTCACCTTCGCCCACGCAGCCTTCGCGTTGATCGGCGTCGCCGTCTCGACGGCCCTCGCCTACGGCCTCTGGACCTCGCGACATCTCGCCTTCGTCCCCGACATCGGGGACCTGCTCGCGCATCGCGGCGTGGGCGACTACACCCTCTCCATGTCCTCGCTCTTCGACCTCACCGGCCCCAGCTTCGCCGCGCTGCGCCTGCCTGCCGCGCTGGCCCTTGCCGCGTTCGCCATCGGCCCAGCCGTCGCGTGGATGCTGCGTGCCCAGCGCCGTCATCTCGCCGCAACCACCGCCATCGCCCTCACCTCCGCCGCGTTCCTCATCGCCGCGCACATCGCTCTCATCCGCTTTGCTCCCATGCTGTCATCGGAGAACATGGCAGCCAAAATCCAGCACCTCGAAGCCACCGGCGCAATCACTCGCGAGAACACATTGCTGCTCTACGGCGACCAGGCCTACGGCTCCTCGATTCCCTTCTATCTCAATCGCCCGCTCAGCCTGCCCGCGCTGCTGGTCGACGGCCGTTCGTCCTCGATGCTCTTCGGCTCAACCTTCCCCGACGCGCAGGGCCTCTTCCTCACGCCAGCCCAACTCCTCGCCTCGTGGGGCGCCGGCGAGCGCAAGTTGCTCTTCATCCCAATCGACCGCCGCGACGAGGCCGACCGGCTGCTCGGCGCGCGGCAGATTGTTTTGGTTGAAACATCCGGCAAAGCGCTCGTCACCGACAGGCCTTTGGACCGGGCCCCTTCGAAAGGGGTAGTGAGTACGCCTTGATTCAGACTCTGCCCCAATCCGCGCAGCCACGGACAGCGGCGCGCACCCGCTGGAGCCCCCGCTGGAACCCCCGCTCGATCTCCCTGATCGTTCTCGCCTGGCTCATCCTGCACATCGGCGGACTCTTTACCCCCGGATTGCTCGACGATGTCGACTCGATCTATCTCGAGATTGCCCGCCAGATGCTGGTGCGACACGACTACGTGACGCCCTACATCGATGGCATCCGCTTCTTCGATAAGCCGCCGCTGATGTACTGGCTCGCCGCCGGCTCCATGCGCGTCTTTGGAGCGCATGACTGGGCCGGTCGCCTGCCGCTGGCTCTCCTGATGCTGGCGCTGCTGCTCGCCACCTACGCCCTCGGCCTGCGCCTCTTCGCCTCCATCTCGCCGCCGCCCTTCTTGCGCCAGACCGCACGCGATCGCGCCGCGCTCTACTCCGCGCTGGCGCTCGCGACCTGCATCGGCCCCTACCTCTACACCCGCTTCTACATCCCGGACATGGTGGTTGCGCTGTGGATGACGCTCGCCGTGCATCTCTTTCTGCTCGCGCTCGAACGCACACGCACCCACCGGCCAAGCCTGCTGCCCTGCCTCGGCTTCGCAGCGGTCACCGCGCTTAACCTGCTGACCAAGGGATTCATCGGCCTCGTCTTTCCCCTCGGCTTCGTCGTGCTCTACCTCGCGTTCACGCGCCAGCTTCGCCTGCTGCGCAGATTCCACCTCATCTCATCCACCGTTGTCTTCCTCGCGATCGCCCTGCCGTGGCACATCCTCGCCGCACTGCGCAATCCGGCAATCGCCATGCCCGCCGGCCTCGGTCTGCCGGCACGCGCGGGCTGGGCCTGGTTCTACCTCTACAACGAACACATCGCGCGCTTCCTCTCGCGCCGCATCCCGCACGACTACGGCCAGGTCCCCGTCGCGCTCTTCTGGCTGCTCACCGCCATCTGGATCTTTCCCTGGACTGCCTTCCTTCCCGGCGCGATCTCCCAGCACACGCGCGACCTGCGTAGCCGCACCGCATCACCGCGCCAGCGCGAGGCCGCCCTCGCGCTACTTCTATGGGCCGGTCTGGTGATGGGCTTCTTCACCATCTCCGCGCGCCAGGAGTATTACGCGCTGCCCGCAATGCCCGCCCTGGCGTTGATGGCCGGCGGCCTGCTCGCGCGCATCGACCATAAGACGCGCGACGCCGCGCACACCAACGCCCGCCTGAGCGCCCTCCGATGGCATCGCTGGCTTCTGCTCCCGCTCTGCTCGCTGCTTGCCGCGGTCGCGCTCTTCTTCGCCATCGCCGCGCCGCACGCCGACCCGCACACCGACCTCGCCACGCTGCTCGTCCAGGGAGGAGGC